>JGI24512J20087_1000094_pt1 | contig 172114 bp, 159 predicted proteins | sample LinPmetageLP35_FD_20087 | JGI IMG/M metagenome (IMG submission 20087) | reverse complement strand
AGGGACCCCCTATTAGATCTGTAACTACAGGCTCAGGGACCCCCTATTAGATATGTAACTATAGGCTCAGGGACCCCCTATTAGATCTGTAACTACAAGCTCAGGGACCCCCTACAAAGCCTGTAACTTCGAAGGCTCGCAAACCCCTTTACAGGGATTATTTATAAAGCTCGCAAAGCCTCCTTAAAATAAGAGTTATTTACAACTTGCGATGCGATGCGATGCGAGGCTTTAGTACTAGGCCTAAATAGGCAACTAAAGCGATGAGAGCTAGCCGAGCCTTGGCAATTAAAGTAATTATAAGGACCTAGAAATCCCCCTTCAATAGAATCATCATTCACACCGATTATTACTTCTTTACAGTATCTACGCCAAAAGCTAGCCAATAGCCGGAAAGGTTTAAAGAGAATTACAACTACGGGTATAAATCCTCTTCCTTCTTGCACTCCCTTAGCTAGATAATCTGAAATAAATTGAATTACTATTACACTTGTTTTTGCTATTTTTATTATCTTTGTAATATCATATATCAGTGCAAACCCACAGATATCTTAAATGTATATCTAAAGCAAAATAAAACGCTACATTATCAAGCATATTAAAAGAAACTTAGTTTAAACCTAAAATATTACTTAGCAACAAACTTTTATATTTACCTTTACAAGTTGCGCGACTTTTACTTAACTAATCTAGCGCTATTAAGACTCTTAAAGCTCTTTAACTAATAAATCGCAGCATAAGAATTAAAAGAGGATAACGCTTATCATAACTTGAAAGATAATATATCATAACGGCAAAAAACTAGCGACGCTTCTTTTTTTAGCTTAAAGATAAGCGTTCCTTAAAGGGGGAGGTAATGTAATAACTTAATCGCCCAATTACATAATATTGCGCTATCTAACCTTAGGTCATGGGGATGAAGTTAACATGCGATATATAAATAAGGCTAGCGGCTACCCTTTTCTTACTTAAGCTCGAAGTTCCTTACGAACCTCTTCTTTCGGTATCTTTTCTACTTTATATTGTAACTATCAATAAACTTCCATTAAGCCGTCATAAACGGTATTACGGTTCAGAGTCTAATAATTGTTTATTAATTTATAACTTCAATTTTAAGTCAATTCTGTCAATGAATAGTTGAGCTACTCGCAGTTGATTATAAAGTGTCAAAATCTGAAGGGTTCGTTTAGTCTGGCCGGGAGTAGTAGTCCCAATTCTACATGTACATGTATACAATGCTCGCGTATTCCAAAAATGACAACAATATGGACAACCGCAACAGTGTGATCTGCGTCAGACAGAGGTGAACAAATAAAGGTCACTCGACGAGGCCGGTTATAGCCTGTGATAAATATTTAAATAAACGAAGGGTTCAGACCCCTCAAAGGTGCTTGCCCGTATTCGCCTTGTTGTGCCTAAATCGTATATTGGGTTCATTTGCAGATATTAAGGCTGTTGCGAACTTACCCTTCCCGCCCCATCTATTACCCAAAAACGTCCAGATTCAGTCAGTCCATGGAGGCCAGAAGTGTCATTGGGCTGTGCTGATATAGCGTGCAAGGATTTGGAAACGTTGCCTTTTACGGAAATTTTGCCTGCTTTGGACAGCAAGAGAAAAGAGGAAGGAGGAAGGTTTCCGAGTTCAAAACGCCTCAATCCACCATCGGAGTGTCACATCCGGGATGAGCAGCGACCCTAATCACGCTTGGTTAATTTGCCATGGAAACATAAGTCTTCTACATCACTTACTTCTCCACTGCGACCATCTCACACACGTGCCACGCAAATCCAGCTCGACAAGATGTTGGCTATCGATGCATAAGACATATGAACCAGCTGATCTCAGAAGTCCAATACAGCTGGAGAAAGCCGATGGAGCCTGCTTCAATCTAAACCGACGAGCTGTGGCGTCTGCTCGTACCGGCTCTCCACATCCAGCAACGCCCGCTGCTGAGTCTATCGCATAAGAAGTGACCTAATTTGTCACCAACTACTACGGTTGATAGATAAAAGGGTGAGCTATCCCGGAAAGAATCGAATCGTTCGGGCCTGTAGCTGATAATCGTCACGCAGGCTTCATTCTAGTACCTCTATTCTGGCCAGTGACCACAATGCCCCTATCAGCAGACGTGTTTTGGTTGCATTTTCTTGCTTTGGTTTCCCTAATATTCCATATCTCTGCTGCAGCACCCGATGTTATCGGCGGATATTCTCCACGTAAATTCATAGCGGGCAAGCAAAGACAGAACGCCTCATTTTCTTTGACCCAGATCCGAAATCCGAAATGGAAACCACGGGAGACATCCACGACCGCAATATATGCTGCAGAATTTCTGAAGCACAAAGTGCGGATGCCCAAAGACCTTCGAGTGGCCTGGGAAGAACTTAAAGCGCACGATGATCAAAGCTCAAACTCATCGATTCATCGCCGAGTCGGAGGGCAACTCGTGAGGTACAGTGACGGCCAGTACGTATGTATCTGCATGAACAGACGGCCATGACTGACGAGGTTCTGATCACGTAGATATGTGTTCCCTGTAACGATTGGAACTCCTAAGCAAACGTTGAATTTGATATTTGATACCGCATCAGGAGACTTCTGGGTATGGTCCTGGCTGATGCCGGTGGACATGCTCCAGAACCGTAAATAGTGAGTCCACTAGGCCCAGAAAGCGAGTCAATAAATCTTCACGATGGGAAGCTAATGTATTCTAATGTCTGCCAGCTACAACGGTTCAGCCTCATCGGATGCCACGCCATGGGAGGGCCAGTCATGGGGTGCTACTTACGCGGTTGGAAGCAATTACGGCATAGTTTGGCAGGACATAGTCTGGGTAGATGCCATTGGCGTAGCAGGCAATCCGATAGAGTGTTCTCAGGGTGTTTCGAACTGGTTCGCATCACTGCCGGGAGTTGACGGTGTCCTGGGACTGAGCTATGCATACAATGATTCCGAAAGGCCAGAGCCTCAACAAACATGGATAACGTACATCTTGCCATTACTTTCGTGTAGGTACCCGAAAGTCCCTAGTTCACAGATGATTGATTCGAGTAGCACCTGTTTTTACGGTCTCCCTCGTCCGCAATGGAATCGGTATCATCGACTTCGGGTTCATTGACCAGAAGAAGTACATCGGTAACATCGTCTATACGCCCATCACTATCATCCCGGGTGGAGGAGCGTTTTGGGCATTCAATTGGACGGGATTTGCAATCGGTTCCGACAAATTCAATCGCACCAATATCCAAGTCATGACAGATACAGGAGGAAACATTTCCATGTTTCCAGAGTCAATCGCCAACAGATACTACAAGTTAGTAGCCGGCAGTTATAAGCAGGGGGATGGGGCGTGGATATTTCCCTGCAAAGCAACCCTTCCAAACTTCGTCTTCGGAGTCGGAAATTCTCGGATTGTGGTGGCTGGTAAAAACTTCATCTTGACCAACCTCCCAGATGGCATCAACTGCATAGGAGGAATCCAGAGCAGAGAGGAAGATACATATGTATTCCTCTCTATTCCTTTCATGCAGTCTATCTTCGTCGTACATGACTATGGAAATATGAGATTGGGCTTCGCGAACCGGACTTGGATATGAATCTTGGTGAAGAAGTTGTCCGTGTACAATGTAAATTGAAAACTTCCGATATGGGAATTGTGTTGCTGCTTGAAAAGTGGATCATTCGCGGCGGATGGTTATCAAGACAACGATGGGCACGAGGTGAGGGGATGTGGAGGATGATGACATTTGCGTCTAATTCAGTGCCAGAAGCCTGAGAGAAAATTATTATCACCAGTACCAGACCTGGTGAAGAGGCATAGGTGAATACGTTCCGAGTGCAGCCAGCCTCGAAACCTCGCAATAGAGCGTAAGGTGCAGTCACCAGCTGGCAGCTGTGATTGGAGAGTAGTCATGTCACGTGGACTATGCACCCCCCCTACACCGCCCGGGCAAAAAAAGTTCCCACCGTAGTCGGAGTAACACTAAGTGCTGGTCCTCCTCCAAGGAGTCATACCTGTCGCCTTTCACAACCTGGAAGTTCATCTCAATAAGGCAGCACTTCGTCCCTCACCTCAATTCCTTCCCCCGTCGACGGCAGAATCCACACTGTTCGTGTAGTCCACTAAGTCCTCGATTGACTCCTGCTCTCTGTTAGTTTTACGAAGAGACGATGGGGTCAACAACCCCCCACAATCCGACGCGCATTGCGATTCTGGGCAAGGAGGATATTGTTGTGGACTTCAACATATGGCAGAGCTTCGTGGTAGAAGACCTACTTACGAATTTACCGTCTTCAACATACGTTCTCATCACTGATACAAACCTCTTCCCCCTCTATGTCCCTGAATTTACACAAGCTTTCAAGGCCCGCACCTCAACATCTAGTGCACCTCCACGACTTCTTACTTACGAAATCCCACCAGGTGAAAGCTCCAAAGGCCGAGAGACGAAAGCTGAGATTGAAGACTGGATGCTTTCGGAACAATGCACGAGAGACACAGTAATAATTGCGCTTGGCGGAGGAGTCATAGGGGATATGATTGGATATGTGGCTGCAACTTTCATGAGGGGCGTACGATTCGTCCAGGTTCCGACTACCCTGCTGTCCATGGTAGATTCGTCGATTGGAGGCAAGACGGCCATTGATACACCGCTGGGCAAGAACCTCATCGGTGCGTTTTGGCAACCACAGAGGATATACATCGATTTGAGATTCCTCGAAACTTTGCCGGTACGCGAGTTCATCAATGGCATGGCCGAGGTGGTCAAGACTGCTGCGATCTGGGATGAAGCCGAATTTGCTGCATTGGAGGATAATGCTACCATCCTGATGTCCACGATCCGCGCAAAGTCGCCTAGTTCCTCGACACGGCTAGACCCAATTAGAGATATTCTTAAGAGAATCGTTCTTGGCTCAGCAAGAACAAAGGCAGAGGTGGTATCAGCAGACGAACGAGAAGGTGGCCTGAGAAATCTGCTGAACTTCGGCCACTCAATAGGCCATGCCTATGAAGCAATTTTGACCCCGCAAGTCCTGCATGGTGAAGCTGTCGCTATCGGAATGGTCAAGGAAGCAGAGTTGGCTCGCCATTTGGGTGTCTTGAAGCCTGGTGCAGTGGCACGTCTGATAAAGTGCATATCAAGCTATGGACTTCCGACTTCCCTTGCGGACAAGCAGATCCAGAAACTCACAGCAGGAAAACAATGTCCAGTCGACCTCTTGTTAGAGAAAATGGCAGTCGACAAAAAGAATGACGGAAAGAAAAAGAAGATTGTCCTGCTTTCCGCCATTGGAAAAACTCACGAGCAGAAGGCCAGTGTAGTGGAAGATGTTGCCATTCGGATTGTGCTTTCAGACTCCATCGAGATATCTCCCGGGGTTCCGAAAGGCCTGAAGAATGAAGTAGTTCCTCCAGGATCAAAGAGCGTCTCTAATCGAGCTCTTGTGCTTGCTGCCCTCGGCACTGGCCCCTGTCGAATCAAGAACCTTCTCCATTCGGATGATACCCAGTTTATGCTGACTGCAATCGCAAAACTGGGAGGTGCTTCATATGCATGGGAAGATGCCGGGGAGGTATTGCTTGTACAGGGAAAGGGTGGTGACCTACGAGCTAGCCCTTCGGAGCTGTACATTGGCAATGCAGGGACTGCCTCGAGATTTTTGACCACTGTCGTATCTCTCTGCAAACCTTCCACGGTGAAATCAACAGTTCTTACTGGGAATGCTCGCATGAAGGTCAGGCCTATAGGCCCTCTCGTAGACTCCCTCAGGGCAAACGGAGTCGATATCAGATACCTCGAGAAGGAGCACAGCCTGCCACTCGATGTTCCTGCATCCGGTGGATTTGCTGGTGGAGAGATCGAGCTTGCCGCCACGGTATCTTCCCAATATGTGTCATCACTTCTCATGTGCGCACCTTATGCCAAGAAGCCAGTCACTCTTCGTCTGGTTGGAGGAAAGCCTATCTCACAGCCCTACATAGATATGACCACTGCCATGATGGCTTCATTTGGCATTCGTGTCGTCAGGTCAAAGACTGAGGAACATACATACCATATCCCACAGGGGGTGTACCAAAACCCGCCGGAATATGTTGTTGAGAGTGATGCAAGTTCTGCGACTTATCCCTTGGCCGTCGCTGCTATCTCGGGGACCACTTGTACGATACCTAACATTGGATCAAAGTCACTTCAAGGGGACGCGCGATTTGCTATCGAGGTTCTCCGACCTATGGGTTGTACGGTAGTCCAGAACGATTACTCTACGACTGTCACAGGTCCATCACGGGGGCATTTGGTTGCTATAGAAGAGGTTGATATGGAGCCTATGACAGATGCCTTTTTAACCGCCTCAGTACTTGCTGCTGTAGCAAAAGGCACGACAAGGATTAGAGGAATCGCCAACCAGCGGGTCAAGGAATGTAATCGTATTGCAGCTATGAGGGAGCAGCTGGCAAAATTCGGTGTCGAGTGTCGGGAGTTGGATGATGGAATTGAGGTTGACGGGAGACCAATATCAACACTGTCTAGTCCACATGATGGCGTGTATTGCTACGACGACCACCGAGTTGCCATGTCATTCAGTGTGCTTTCAGTTGCGACTCAAAACCCTGTTCTCATCACAGAGCGCGAATGTGTCGGGAAGACATGGCCAGGGTGGTGGGACGTCTTGTCGCTGTCTTTCAGTGTAGTACTGGCTGGCAGGGAAACAGCGGACGCACATTCGCATGCTGCATCCGCCAACCAATCTGCATTGTCAGACAAATCCATATTCATCATTGGTATGCGTGGTGCTGGTAAGACGACTGCTGGAGGATGGGCAGCTAGAATTCTGAACAGGCCTCATATTGATCTGGATATCGAACTTGAGCGAACTGCCGGGTGTACAATCCCGGAACTCATCAAGGACAAGGGCTGGGAAGGATTCAGAAGTGCGGAATTGTCACTGCTCAAGCGGATGATCACCGAAAAGCCCAGGGGCTATGTCTTTGCATGCGGTGGTGGTGTCGTGGAGATGCCCGAGGCCCGCAAGCTTCTTTCCAATTACCACAGGGCTGGCGGCATCGTCCTCCTCGTACATCGTGATACGGAACAAGTCATGCAGTATCTTCAGATAGACAAGACGCGGCCAGCCTACGTTGAAGACATGATGGGGGTGTACTTGCGCCGGAAACCATGGTTTCAGGAATGCAGTAACTTCCAGTATCACAGCAAGAGTGGGGAATCTGGAGCTCTGTCTGTTGCGCGGGAAGATTTTGCGAGATTCTTGTCACTCATCTCGGGAGAGAGTAGCCACTTCAACGAGATCCGAATGAAGCAACACTCCTTCTTCGTATCATTGACAATGCCGGATATTTCCGCTGCTTCTTCTGACGTCCTTCGTACCGTCGCGGTAGGTTCGGATGCCGTGGAAGTACGTGTTGATCTCCTTCACGATCCAAGCTCGACCACCGGTATCCCTTCAACGGAATTCTTGAGCCTCCAAATCGCCCATCTGAGGTCAATCGTCCCCTTGCCACTCATATTCACAATTCGGACCGTCAGCCAAGGAGGTCGATTCCCAGACGATGCTCAGAGGGAAGCTCTGAAGCTTTATAAAGCGGCTGTAAGGATGGGAATGGAGTACATTGATTTAGAAATTGCATTCCCAGATGAATTACTTCAGACTGTCACTGAGGCCAAAGGTTTCTCGAAGATCATTGCCTCCCACCATGATCCTCGTGGCCGCCTGTCCTGGAAGAACGGTGGCTGGATCCAATATTACAATAAAGCCCTTCAATACGGTGATGTTATTAAGTTGGTTGGTTCTGCAAGCAGTATGGAAGACAACTTTGCACTGGCAAGATTCAAGTCCAATATGGCTGCTGCACACAGTATTCCCTTGATCGCCATTAACATGGGTGTATTCGGGAAGCTGAGTAGGGTCCTGAATGGCTTCATGACTCCAGTCTCACATCCGGCCTTGCCTTTTAAGGCTGCACCTGGCCAACTCTCTGCAGCTGAAATTCGACAAGGACTTTCACTTCTCGGCGAGATTCAGCCAAAGTCCTTCTACCTCTTCGGCACGCCAATCTCAGCATCGAGATCCCCAGCCCTGCACAATACGCTCTTTCAGCAGACCGGCCTTCCACACGAGTACTCGCGTCTTGAGACTGACAATGTTGAAGATGTGCGAGATGTGATTCGATCCGCAGACTTTGGGGGTGCCTCTGTCACCATACCTCTCAAGCTCGATATCATTCCTCTTCTTGATGATATTACCGAAGCTGCCAAAATCATTGGAGCAGTGAACACGATCGTTCCTATCTCCGTCGAACCAGGACAGCCACCACGGTTGGTTGGAGAGAACACCGACTGGCTCGGAATGACGCACTCACTTATTTCTGCCTCCTACACGACGGTCTCTTCCGGACCTCCAGGCAGTGCCCTAGTTATTGGCGCTGGGGGAACTGCTCGAGCAGCCATCTACGCTCTACAATCTCTCGCACATAGTCCCATCTATATCGTTTCTCGTACACCTACCAAGCTCGCAGCAATGATCGCCACATTCCCAGTCGAGTTCAACATCATACCTCTCTCCGAAGTAGAAGCCGCAGAGAAGATCACCAATGTGCCACGGGTTGCCATTGGGACGATTCCAGCAGACAAGCCAATCGAGCAGAACATGCGTGAGATTCTAGCTACGCTTTTGCGGCATCCGGACGCGGAGGTAGACAAGCAGAGAACACTGCTAGAGATGGCGTACAAGCCTAGCCAGACGGCTTTGATGCAGATGGCCAATGATGCTGGTTGGCTTACCATTCCTGGGCTGGAGGTGCTCAGTGCTCAGGGCTGGTATCAGGTGAGTACTTGTATCCCTCCCACGTTCACGTCAAACGACTGACATTGGCGCAGTTCCAGAAATGGACAGGTATCAAGCCCTTGTATAACGACGCAAGAGCCGCTGTGATGGGAAGCTAGGTGCTAGTCCTCATGGGTGGGAATTGGGAAGGAAAATACTGGCATTGTTAGTCAAAAGCAATTAGATTATTGGAAGCCTCAAATGGAAAAGCGCTCCGGAATTAGACATATCGCCATTATTCAACGTCACGAGATCGGAGACGGGTCTGCTTGGATGTCTCCATTGAAAGTTCTGGATTTATGATAATACTTGCATTTGTTGATACATCATTCCCTCTATATTGAACGGGCCATGAAAGAATGAAGGAGACGAAAGAACCTATTCCTCCCCCGCCTCAGATGGATTACATGGGGACTCTCTCACAGTTTACAGTCGGGTTTTCAGGGAGGACAAGGGCTTTTGAAAGAGAATCTTTCGAAGGTTCTCACAGTCTCCAGGGCTCCTAAAGATCCAGGCCATGTTTGACCCAAGAAGTCGAGTGCTTATGCACTTGCGCCTCTGTATCTTTGCTTCGAATTGGGTAGCGGGAAACGTGCTTCAAGTTGGTCAGGCGAAATATGTAAACGCATAACACTAGCCGAGGAGTGATTAACGCGGCAGCTCAGCATGAACGATGAAAAGTAGCAATTAGCCTTACCTACAGAAGTATGGGTCTCCTTGGGCGAGGAACATCAGAGCGGGATCCGCACAACAGCAAAAACAACGGAGCAGAACACCTTTCATTTCACAACGGATACTGACTCCGCACGAGTGACGTGCGGCTGATCACAGATCGCAAAGATTCCAAAATTGGTAGAGACAGACAGGAAGATATGCAAACTCTTAATTATTAATACATTGTGCAATGCACTTGCTATAACCTAATTGCCGCTAAGACTTCATTCATCCGGGATTTGATCCGACATCCCCTCCCATCGCATCCGTCTATCATCCGTCGTTCCATCCAGTCATTCATTCGCTGTGTTCGTAGCAATCATACATCGTAAAAATACACAGCCACAAGACATTCCAACGGCCGTAAGTGAGAGAGAGACATGAAATGAATAGGAAAGTATAGTCTAGCCTGCAAGCCTACTTTTCGCAGCTCACTTGTTCCCCAGCAGCCAATTTTTTTGGTGAGACACATTTGCTGTACAAAGAAAAATTATGATCGATATACACAGGACCAGCTCGAATCTGGCCAGGAAAGAGAAAATCAAGCCATTTCTTGAATCCAACCATGAGATAGACCCCCCTATAATGATGACGCTAGTATGCCCACCCAAAAGCAAATGCTGCACGCTCCGAAAGCAAGAAAGGCGCCAAGAGAATAGAACATGCAAGCGAAACATGATGAAGTGATGATGATGGTGATGATGATGATGATGATGTTAAGAGAGTCATGAAAATCGGAGAAGACAGAGACAGGTGGAGAGCAGCGATGTTGCGGACCTGCGGTTACAGTTCCAGTTGCGAGACACATCCCGAAGGGTTGCATGTAGCTGGTGATGTCATGATGCTGAGTGTGACCCCTCTCTGGGTTGGATGGTAGTGTGCCATTGGCGAATCAGCAGGGAATGTTCTGGCGCCCACCTCTACCTCTGCCCCGGCGGAGAGGCAGGGGGGTTGGAGGGGAGGTTCCGGGCCTTATCTGACCGTGCAATGCAAATAATGTCCCTGTCCGCGTTGGCAAAGTTCTTCTGACGCACTGATGCAAGCCCCAGCGCGCCATTTGCCGAAGTCCCTGCAGATGTCTCCCCAGTGCTGGGTGGGGTGCCAAAAATGGTGGAATGTTTTGTGAAGGAAAGACGAAGTGGTGGCCCCACAAACAGCTGTTCTGCTCTGTGGTCGTATCATAGTGACTCGAGTCGTGATAAAAGGCAATGCGACTAGCTCAGCTCAGTCGTGAATACCACCAGCTCGGCGCCGACTCTTAGACATGTCAACATGCTCAGGATGCACCACGCGCAAGTGACGAGTTAATGCATCGTTGCGGCTGAATGTCTTCTCCTCAGTACACAGCGGACAGTGCACCTTCATCTTGCGTGCGTTGTGGATAGTGTCCTCGTGACGCGTGAGATCGTAGGGTCGAGAGAAAATGGTGTTACATGGCTTGCCAGTCGAAGGATTGATGCGTTCACACTGTGTTCAGTTAGTATCTATTTGTCCAATGATAACTATACCGGAGCACAGAAAACTTGTAAAATATGAAAATGAACAGAGTGTTTGTAAAAATTGTGTAAAACTTACTTTGTGAGGCCCCGCTTGAGAATTGCGTTGCGCCGCTGAGGTCATCCCGCCTTCATCCCCGCCGCCGATCACCGCCGAATTTCGATGGCCCTCGCGTTTGTGTCTCTGCAGCTTCGCCGGAGTGTCGAAACGAAGAGTGCAGCCATGGTAGGTACAGGTATACGTCCCAGTGTCGGCCGCCACACCAGAGGGCTTCTTCATGTCCGAAGAATCAGCATACTCGCTACTGCTGGATTCCATCGAGGTAAGCGTTGACGGAAAGTCCTCGCTGACGTTGGAAAGATTGCTTGGTTGGCGTCGGGAGTTCGGGACGAATGGATATTGCTGAGGAATCTGCCGAACGCTGCCTGCAACCGCTGGGGGTACGAAATTGAACGAGCCCTGGTGTTGCGTGGTTTGCGAGGATGTCGAGTATGCCGACGAACTTTCCCTTCTCGTAGTCGCCATGCTGCCGTAGCTTCGCTGGGACGCATTGTCATCCTCCGAAGGATCCTGGGCCAGAGTAGGCTGTTGGCGATAATTCGAATCGTGGCGCTGATTCTGCTGTGGTGGGAACAATGGAGTGTTCGCATCCTCCTCGCTCTCGTGATACACTAGATCAACATCCTTCGGCGAGATTGTCTTTGGTGTGGAGTGTTCCGAAGATGCCCTCTCCAATTGCTGTTGCAGTGCTCGCGCATCGCTCTCAGCTTTTTGCTGCTGCCTCAAGTGTTGTGCAGTTCCAAAACGAACATTCGGTGATTGCGGCCCAAAGGTATTCCCCGATGGAGCAAGAGGAGACCCTTGCCTGAAGGGCGACCGCTCTCGTGAAGGTATCGTCAAAGGCGTTTGCGTGTTGGCGCTCAGATGCTGAGAGTTAGCAGCTTGGAGTCTCTGAGAGAAGACGTCATTCTGAGGCGAGAGAGTGACACTGGGCGCGGGGTTCGAGGAAGGCGCCGAGGTGAGTTGGAAGTTTGGGTTGTAGAGTTCGTCGGTATAGGCGTCAGTCATTGTTCTGTTGAGTTTGGGGACCGTGTTCCTGTATGCTTCATCGTCGCAATGTTGTAAGTATTCAGACAACCATAAATCGAACCGCGAAGTCTCACCATTCTTTTGTCTGTCCTCCTCGTATGACGGTGGCGTGGAGGGTGAGTCATTTGCCACCGTAGATGTTATTGACGGCCTCCCCGAGTGGTTGAATTCCGGAGCAGCCATCAATTCAGAGGAGGTTCCAGTCTGCTTTGGAAGGCCATCGTGACCCATCGTGAATGTTAAATTCGGATTGTGGTAGAAGTTCGAGTAGTGTGGCGTAAGGAAATGCTCCTGCGAGGGAGTATGCGCTGGGGTCAGAGGCTTCGATGAGTTATGTTGATAGTCATGAAACTCATGATAGATGTCGCCGACGACTTGAGGGTTCGAAGTATTCGCAGTGTATGGCGATGAGGGGCCCGCAGATCCCAGAGAAGACAGCGAAGACTCTCGGTGATGAGCTCGTGTCGCAGATCGAGGAGTGAGTTGACCGTTCTCAAGCCAGCTGTTGTTGGAATGCTCAGACTGCATCAGTGGTTGAGATTGGGGAGAGGGGAACTGATGCTGAGATTGATAGTCGAACAGTGGTTGGTCTTGGCCGAAGGAGTAGATACTCGACGTCGAGTTGTTATACTGTGGTTGTGGTGTTGAGATGAGCGGCGCTGATGATGTTGAGGAGATTGTCGATGTTGATGTCGGCGACCAGTGCTGATGTTGTTCTTGTTGTGGTATGCTGATAGATTGAGAGTAAAGCTGACGTCGATGGTTGGGTAGTGCTAACATTTCGTAGTGCGTATCGATCGCCACCTGCACCAGCGAGGGCCTTTACTTATAGTAACCGGTCTCGGATCTGTACGCGAGGGTGAGGGTGACTCGAGCAAGACTGGTCCGGGGTGCGGAGTAAGGTAGGAGAACAGAGAATGGACTCGAAGCGTGTGGCTAAGCTGTCTCGACTTCGTAATCAATTGGTCATGTGCCTATGATCCGAGAATTTGGTGACTGTTCTCTAAGCCGATGTTGAGGGTCGGGTCTGGCTAGGTAAGAAGTTAAGTGCGTACTCGTACTGCTGAGATGAGCAAGTGTATGTAAGTCCGTCCCAATGAGTCGAGGTGTGTTCGGGAGTGGTAGAAGTAGGATGGTGGGTGGGTGGATGGCTGGAACGTTCGGATTCGGTGTTGAGTCGGAGATAATCGAGAATCTGGCCGAAGTCCTGGAAAGAAAGGAAGGAAGGAAGGAAGAAGGAGAGAAAGAAAAATGCAGGATGGTTGGTGTACTGTGTTTGAAAGTACTGTGTGTATGACCTTCTTTGTGCTGCTTCCTTCTTTGATGTGGTGTGGAGTACGTAGGTGTAGGTAGATGTAGATGTAGATGTAGATGTAGATAGGTGGGAGATGTTGTGAGTGGGTTCTGGTTTGTTCTGGTGAAGGCGAGAATTCAACACGGACGGCAGCTAGATCTTGTTATATTCACGGCAATGAACGTCAAGCAGAAGCAGTGCAGTGCAGTGTATCAGTATCGGTATCGGTATCCCGGCATTCGTCGCATTACCATAACCCTTACCCAACCATCATTCAGTCTTTCTAATTCGATGCCCTGTCCTGCTGCTTCCATGGGCTTGTGCTTGTGGTGTTGGTGGTGGTGGTGGAGCAGGGAAACCAGCAAGAGCAGGAACCTGCCTACTACTGTCCGGCATGTAACGGCGAGCAAGGGTCTCCGAGCAAAAAATGGCAATGACGACAGAGGGCTTTCTCTAAGCCCGTTTGGGTAGGACCATCCCGGAATGTTCGAGAATAATATGGGTCTTGGTGGGCTCTAGGTGGGTCACCGTGGGCCGATCGCTGTCACTCCATCGCCAGGGTGCGCTGCGCTCAGCCACGATTGTTTCTTTGTCCTGCATGGGAGGCAAAGATTTTCATTGGGCCCATGACAAAGAAAGTTCTGACAAGCGACTTAGTGCAGGTTGGTGGACTTGCTCGGATCTGACCGTCCTGGTGGACTGCACTGGCCCGACTCCAAGAATAGGTAGTAGTGCAGAGCTTGGTGGCGACACTCTTGCATTACTATAGCAATATTCTGCACTATTCCACCTACAGTATGGTTTGTCCTAAAATCTCGTGAAGTCCACTCTGAAGATATCGGTTTCCGCTCAACCCGCATCCCTGAACACGAAAGCGAAGCAGATCTGCATCTTCGTCTCGAACGGACCACAAGTCGTTACGACGATAAGAAATTCTCCGGCGATAAGTTTTAACCTTGGTTCTACTGGACTAACCTCCATAGCCGCCCGCCACTTGCACGCTGGCACAGGATCCAGCTGAGAAGGTGTGGCTGGTGAGTACAAGCCAATATTGTTGGCTCTTCTCGTTGTGGCTACCTACCTATGGGACTCGTACGTACCTGACCCAGAAGGTCGGTACGAAGCAACCTGACGCCAAGTCATATCGTATCTCCTGTGCCGTTTGTTCCCCAGAGTTCTTGCTAAGCACACTCGCACGAGTTGTACTTGAATTGTTGAGTCCAGCCAAGCACGAGGCTTGATGTACGCAATTCGTAATCCCATCCACTGCATTCGTGATTGCTAACATTTTACCGTACCATGTCCGAATTATCTCCCTTCCATAAAAAGAGTCCAAAGACAATGCAATTCCGAAGCAGCAAATGAACAGCGCAAAAGCCGCTGGAGATAATCCAAATCATCTTACAAGCAAATCCGCGGACCGCTTGCTCCGTTATGAATAGTAAACAAAGCAGGGTCGGGTGTTTTCGCACGTAACGATACGTCCGAATATATGAACGATAATGTCACACTAGCAAACCTACTTACCTCGACTGCGTAAGCACAAGACGACTGTACGAAGTCGCTGACTCACGGCCAAGAACACAAGACTACAGATTGAATCGCGTACAGCAAAATAGAGCAGTTGTACGTAAAGATTATTAAGAATGCCATGCTTGTTTGAGGCCCTGAGGCTTTACAGATCGGCTTTAGGATTAAAGACATGTCCCTTTCAGTCGCGTGACTTCACTCGGCGAGGTGTTCAGGTATCACTCTCCCTCGCCGACGTGCTTCACATCCTTGAATGCACCTCGGTATGCCGAGCTCGCTGTATTGAAGTCTTGATAATTCTTAATAAGCATCGATAATCAGAAGCAGATTCTGGTAGCACGGGATGGCTGCTCCATGGAGTCGTAAGTAGATAATTCACAGTCAGGGACCACGACAGACACCTACCAGCCGCGGCGCCCGGCGCGAAGTTGAATCCGCATTTGTACTTATTCATTTTGTAGACGCTCAAGGAGGATGGCAGTGCTATCGTGTTGCACGAGACAAAATAAAGTTTCTTCCAGCCTCTGCCTGCTCTCCTTGGCAGCTGACGGCAGGATAGGTCGACATGGTTACTGCCACGAGCTCGAGAGAAACACGACAGCGCGTTCCCCACATTCTATCCCAGCAGCAAGGGACCCGCGGACGCTTTGACAGAGATCTCCTCGGTCCCAGGGTCCTAGAGGTGCGGGACCAGCGGGAGTCCAAGAGATCGACAGCTGTGGCTTGACCCATCTCTAGGGCTGAGTATGACACTACGCCCAAAGAGTCGAGACTAGCCGAGCCTGTCAAGCCACCTCCACGTCGGATTGAGATCAAGGTTGGGAGAGAATCTCTTCTCTGCCAACTCATACAGGCTGTGGCTGAATTCCTGAACAAATTGACCCTTGGACGGCCCGGACTCCCTTATTCTGGCTGAGCCGACGTGTGAGCTGGCCTGAATCATGCAGACCTTTTACGGCCCGGTTGAAATCTTAGAAAACTTGAAAAAATGCAAGCGGATTAACTGCTCCACCCAGTCGGAGAAGCCGCTATGCATTGAGGTCCTAAGAGAAAAAGATCTTGTCTTGTCCAACATTGCGTGGGGTACCCAACGATGCGCAGTGCAGCGCAGTGCTTTTGTGCAGCAGTCTGTTCGGGTCGAGCGCTGCTCCACGAACTTCCGCTGCATTGTTAAAGTACTGTACTGTAATGTAATGTCCTGCAGGACCTTCAAAACCCACGAAGAAGCACGTCGGTTATATGGTCGGGGAAGCCTTTAAGCCAAGTACTGTGCCAAGACACACCGTTGAACAGGGTCTTCGGCTGGAATGGGCTTCCAGAACACTTTTTGGGCTTCCATGCGTCCATAAGCCGCAGCCAGCCATGGAGAAAGAGACACAGAAACGACAGAGAAAGATGGACAGTATTATTTCTCCTTTTGGGGCTCTGGTTAGGACCAGTACTTCCCGAACAACGTCCACTTTGCAACGTTGCAATAGCTCGCACACGAATCGCTTGCAAGATCCAGCAAGAATCTTCGATACCTGCACGCAAGAAGTATGCGTGCTATTGATGGAACCAAATCTTGCTTGACAAGTGGGCGATCTCGGCGATCGGTCGCCAGGGTCTTCAAGCTGTGTGATGTGATTGACGGTGTCAAAAATGAGGTATCCTATTCAAAAAAGTTGCTGATGAATCGCATCCAATGTTGACACGTTGAGAGTCTCCTGGGGTCCAGCTTCTGTTGATATCTTGGATGGGCTGGTTGTGCCAGGAACTTCGTTCTATGTATAGCTGGGAGATCGCTGTAGGCAGGCCGTATCCGTATCGTGCAGAAAGCTGGAACCTCATTCCGCACCTCTGATTGGGAAGTCGACGTGGGCTGTGTATGATTACCATCCCGAAAACGAGGAGAGGAAAGTCGACGTTCAAATAGAGATATGAGCTTGCCCTCGTCAGTTTAGCTTGGTTGCCATCGAGGTGGGAAGCTCCCGTCTCTTGAAGGGGCGTGCTCGCCTCCCTCCGCCAAGTGCCATCACAAGTCAAGGTACTACGAGTTTCGGAGAATGATCAATCTTGCAGTATTGCCCGTGTGGCCGTTTATGCATTCTTTGGTATTACTATTAGGAAGGGTATCAAATTTCAAAGAAGCTAAATCGCTGTCCAGCAGGAATCTCCTTCCTCCAGGCTTCATCTGATCTTCTTGATTATGCTGCCAGAACAGAGCCGTATACGGCTCCTTGGGCACTCGGCAATCTTCATTTTCAATTAGATGAACAGCGTCTCAGCGCTGCAAGTAGACACCTCATCCTCTGCCCGCTTGCCTTCAACGTGAACATGTCACCTTCTTCCGCCTTGTTCCTCGCGTCGGAGTCCTTCTTCCTTCTATCTCCCTTGATCTTGTTCTCTCGTACCAGTATGCCTTTGTCAACAGCTGCTTTGAGACTCAGTGTATACTCACACCCACCTGTTCTTACGAGACTCCGAAAGAAGTTCTCAGCAAGAATCGAGACTCGAGCGTTATCGGCAACAGTAGAATTCGATGAAGCAAACGGCAGGAAACACCGCTCCAGCATGAGCTGTGTCACCCCATCATCATTCCGGTCTTCGATTGTCTGGGGTCGTGGAGCACTAAGGGGCAGAAGCCGAATTAGGAGAAGCTGGGCAAGTGTGACGAAGACGAACGAGGGCATTTGGGACGAGTTGGCTGTTGACATGAACTGAGTGAACGCAGGTAGAGGAAGCCGGACGGCGCATTGGTATATCTCATCGTAGACGTCACCACAGTCGGCAAAGCATTCGGGCAGGTAAGCGGAAACTCGTGATAGCTGGACAGAATTAGCATGCTAATAGGCGGAGCAAGAAGAATCTGTACATTACCTACCAGCATAATAACTCGCTGCCGAAGTGCCATAGTATCCATGTCTCCGAGCCAGTCCTCCCCTGACATAATCTCGTTCTCGTCACCATCTTGGGAGGATTGGGAAGAGCCGTCCGATTCAAATTCTGCTTCATCCTCGTCGTCGTAAGATCCGAACATCTTGCCCAGCGGGTCATCTCTTTTCCTCTTCTGCCCATAGCTTAGCTTCTTCGTTTCGTTAGGAAATATTTCTGGGAAGTCTTTCAAGCTTTCAGCGTTTGCATCTGCGAACGCAGATCTGACAATTCGCTTCATCGCATAGGATTTATCAACAGCATCCGCAAGGTATTTGACGATCAGTGATTGCCGCCGCAGGTTCCAGCAATCTTCTTCGGCCAAATCCTCCTGCTCTCTCTGTGTCCAGTCGTGTTCTAGAACATCCAGCATGTAGTCCAGCCACACCTTCCAGACTGTCCACCTGCGGGGATATCTCACACTGCAATTGAATGCCCATCCAACAACGTGCCAGAAATCCCTGGCGCACCTGCGTAACCTGCCATTGTTTGCAATGATCCCATTTACATGCTCCTGCTTGTCTTCCGTATCTGAACAACTAGACCCATCCTCGTATCTTATCCGGCTTGACCGAGACTTCCGGGTACTAGTTAGAGGAGAGAAGGAGAAGGCTTCGCTTAGATTTGCATTTCGGGGTCCTAGGTTTATCAGAACATTCCGAAGAAAAAGTATCGACTGAGATGGTAGAGACAAGTTCGCAGCTTCTTGAGAGGTAGGTCGCGGGTGAACGAGAAGTGCGCAGGCGAGTTCTATGTGATGAGGATCTGGTACAACGGTCGGTCTATCTCGATGCACGGGGTGGGCGGCACCTGTAACAACGAGGTCGTTGAGTAGAGCCAGGGCAGTAGGATCTAGACTTGTCAGCGAATGAAGATCCCGAGGGCATGTGATACAAACATATCTGCTCGTCCAAGTATATATGACAGTGTTCTTTGACCTCCGCATTGACCGGGACAGACCTTCGGTAGCCAGGCTTTGGCCGCACCGAGTCATCTGCAGCAGGTGTAGATTCCTCCGTAATTGACATTGGTGATCTTGGTGCGGTGTGAAAGGAGGATGAGGAGGATGAGGAGGGTGTCGGGGAAGAGAGGGGCAACGCCATCTGGGAGACGCGTCGAACGCGAACGCGACGGCGGTCAGCCCGTGTGATACTGCAATCGTCTGCACTTAAATAGATATTGGTCTTTTGCTGTGGTATACAGGGAGCTTGAATGTGATTTCGAGGAGTCGTCGTCGACGTGAAGTATGTGTATGTATGTGTATGTGTTCTGCAGTTTCCGTTGGGGTTCTTATTCTTACTGCCTCTGCTTGTACAGTACTGTAAGTCCCTACTTCGCGGTTGATGAAAGACGTCGCGTTCAGCAAGCCTTGACGGTGACAACACCTTACTTTAGCGTCCGAGCCGCGCAAGAAGCCAGTCAGTCCGTCAGTCCAGTATAATATGCTTTCAACAGTCATTCTGACATCAGCCTTCCTTCGTATATTTATTTACCTTATGTTTGTTTCTCCCCTGGATGGATGTGCCGCTCCCCAGACAATGCGGCATTGGCTCCCGTCTCTTTCTAGTGCGCTGCACCAGGACTTGGTGCTGTGCTGTGCTGTGCTGTGCTGTGCTTTGTCTCCTTTGCAATTCATGATCAAGGTTTCCATTCCAAGTACGATTCCCGTCTTCGGCCTACTAACGTGCATTTAGGTGCCGTGGGTTGGAATGGGGCAAGAGGGGTAACCTTTCGCGGTCATTCGTCCCTGCCGGCGATAGGAAGAGGAAGAGGAAGAGGAAGAGGAAGAGGAAGAGGAAGAGGAAGAGGAAGAGTCGATACCACGCCACCATGGTGGTCGCCTTGTGCAGGTGAATCTAGGTTTTAGACACCCTACCTTCCAGAGTCCAGTTCCTGGCTGACAGCTTCATTCGGCCTTTCTCTATCGCTGGCTAATATTGTTCAGCTGTATCCCAGCTTCAACGGTAGCTTATGATAGGCAGGTGTTCTGTTGTATGTTGCATAGCAAGCGCTTCACAAACACATACAGTAAGGCACCTTGATCTTTTCACTGGGAGTTCAATTCCAATACCTTCCCGGCTGCCCACTTTGATTCTACCGTCATTCTACACCCAGTTATTGCATTATTATCAGTATATGGTGCGGCTCATCCTTGCAGCTGCGCCCGCCCGCTGATACTCGTCCTCTGTGCCTTTCGAACGCAGGACCAGGTGAAGCCACCCCACCTTTGGCACAGCTCTTTGTGTTTTGGAGTAGGAGTCCGTCCTAAACGATATCTTTGATCTGTCGAGACCCGAATCAAGTACAGAAATTTAAGAGCCGTTGCATAATTTCAGATAAAGACCTTCGTCTACTGCCATCTGTTCGTATTCCGGACATATACTTCTGCATTCTACAAAGAACCAAGACAAGATGGCACACCTTGACCACGTTATTATGCTTGTACCCTATGCCTCGTTAGCACATCCTCCTACATGGATAACCGATAACTTCACAATTACGCCTGGTGGCCAGCATGCAGACAAGGAAACTGAAAATCGACTGATATGCTTCCGTGATGGTAGCTATGTTGAGTTGATAGCATTCGTGAATGACGACCCAAAGAACAGAGAAGGTCATCGCTGGGGCGGCAAACAATTCGGAATTATCGACTTTGCCTTTACGCACAGGACCGGAAATGCTGCTGATCTATTTTCAGAGCTGCAAGAACGACTAGACGGCGTGCAGTGGAAGGAAAGCGAAGCCAAAGTCGAGTACCACCCACCTGTTGTGGGAGGTAGGAAGAGGCCAGATGGAAAGGAAGTCAAATGGACTGTTACTACGCCGATCACCACAACTGGATACCATGGTGGGCAGCTTCCATTTTTCTGTCACGACGTAACGCCACGTTCAGTTCGAGTTCCCGTCTCCGATGAAGCTGTCACCCACCCCAATGGCGTATATGGGATCAAGCAACTGACCATCTTTGTCGACGAATCAAAAATTGGGACTCTTACTCGGGCCTATGGCGCTATTGCTGGAGTACCTATTTCCTCTCCGGATGATTCACAAGGCAGCTTCAATTTGAACAGATTGGCCGAGGTGGATGGTACGAAGACCGCACAATTCAACTTGCGAACGCCGACTCGGCAATGGCAGGTAGATTCGATGGCAGAGAGAGGTGGAGTGTTCTTGGGATCACTGACATTCGGCGGTCTAGTTGCATCAGGCAAGGCCGAGTCGTCTAGTAGGATAGGTTATGGAAAGGATGGTACCGGAGAGGTCAGTCTTGACCTAGAGATATTGCCATTGGGAACTTAAACCTGCGATGAGGAAGTTGTGGCTTGGATGAGGACGAGGACCGAGAGTTCTAGCCAGTAGACGAAAGAAATGTCACATAGAGATTTTATGGCATCTCTGTATCGCATATACTGATCTTCATCTAGTCTTGTTATGAGATCATCCCATCCTCGGTTTTATGGAACGAGAATAAGGGATGTGAAAGGTTTGCCTTGCGGTGAAATATGTACTTCTTATGTCGACAGAGACCCAGGGCTGTCACGAGACGCATACCTAAGCACTTGTTTGCTGAGTAGCTAGTGAATAATTTCCAAAGCCAGCCTCATGCTGCCACGTCTGCATCAGTCCTTGACCTGTGCAGCATTGTCTCCTTGGCAGGGAAGACTTTACTGAGGAGAACATGGAGTCCAGCAGAAACGCCAAATCCGTAAAAATATCCGAGATAGTAAAAGTTCATCGGCCCATCTCCAATGTCGACTTTTGGATTGACCTGTGTAGTTGGGCCTGTCAGTTTGATCCCCCCTCCGGAGCAAACAAGAGACACGTACCGATTTTGCAAAGCCAGGAAGGAGCGGCACGAATCCAATAAAGAATGCAACAACTGCACGCCAGTTCGTACCGAACCTGTTGTACGCATATATACCATCAGGGCGATACATATCTGGCACTGATAGGACTTGCTTGTGCACGAACCAATAGTCGGCTATGAGAATGCCAGAGATCGGAGCGAGCCAGATAGTGTAGCCAGACATGAAGTTAATCAGGGACTCGGCAGAGACCAAAATATTCCATGGTGTCATGGCCCACGCACCAACAACGGCGCAGATGAATTGACCTCGTCGGATATTGATGTACCTCGGAAGCAAGGCAGACAAATCAGTGGCTACTGAGATGGAATTTGCGGAGATATTGACTCCAATAGAGGCAATCAGAAATGCAAGCGCGCAGAAGAAAGCAGCAGCTCTGCCTCCCTATATGCTAGTCAGTACTTCGACCACCAATATTCTGCAACGAACATACCTTCGATGTCCAGTTATCAACAATGAGTAGGGGGTCCCAGAGAAGCTCCCCGTACAGTATCTTGGAGCCGTTGGCCCCAATAATACCAAACAGCATCATGACAATGAAGACGACTGGAATCACGAGTAGTTGAACATATGGACTGTTGGGTTTTTTGGAGTACCGGGCAAAATCATTCCTGTGAAGGTTAGGCGTTATATTGATAAGTTAATGGAGGATACACACATGTTCACACCCAAAGTAGCAAAATTGCCTACCATGGCATACTTGGAGAATGTTAGCACGGTGAAACTCGAAATCGGAGCGTTAGGATCTCGTCTAAGATATTGATGCTGAGACATGTCTTGATCCGAGACTCCAGATCTTAGAGTAGACCATGGGAGAGAAAGTACATACGATACCGTTCATCATCGCCCACCCCAACTTAGGTCCATGGACCTGGTTTCCTTGCGAGAAGATGGCTTCCCCACCTCCTGTATGCACATCAGCTAACGGGCCGTGAGTAGAAAATAGAATGCCCACCTGTGCTGGAGACAAGAAATCCAACGATTGCAAAGCCTGCGATTGGAGTAACAATACTTTTGAAGGTAAAGAACCATCGGACTTGGTGAGGCGGGATATAGTGGAAGGGCAGGCAGACAAGCCAATATATGAAATAGCAGATCATAAATCGGGTTGTGATATTGGCGGATTCAGGAAGTTGGTTCGGAACATTACGAAACCTTGGCCAGATAGCGAAAAGCATGGATTCTGCTTTCGTCAGAGAAATCTAGGCGCATAAGGGGGGTGGGGGTGCCTCACGAATGCACTCTGCTCCTGTATATGTCCCAATACCGTACCAAAACACGGATATGATGACACGAAAGACGATTATAACGTAGGCAAAGTAGAATCCGTACGCGCTTCTGGCTTGAATCTGATACCCTAGTTAGCCTAAAGCGACCTAGAAGGGGTATCTTCCTCGTACTGTGAAGGGTATGTGAAGTCTGGCGCCGATTAAGCCGTTGTAAGTGACTGATCATGTCAGCCATTGCCAAAATAATGAGTGTGGGATTCAGTAGAGGAGCCGATAGAGCAAAAATTAAGCCAGAAACACGAGAATTTGCATACCAACAAGTGCAGTAATGAAGTTACCAATGGCCACCGCAACTAGAGCCAATTTCCATGACAACCCGATTGCAATGAGTGACGATCCGATTCTCCAGTTTGAAACAGCAAAAGCATCCGATATCCAGTATGTAACGACTAGTCGACGGTATCAGCAACAAGGACTTTGATATTCGAGTATAAACTGCTAGTCGCCACCTACAGTTATATGTACGCCATGTTCGGTATTCTGGCAATACAGGGTCAAGGTCTGAGGTTGGTTAGCTCGAGACCTCCTGAAAGTAATTCTTCAACTGACCCTTGTTTGACCACTTGCCCTCGGGATCCATACGACTGCCATCAACCGTGATTGAAGCTTTTCCTTTAACTCGATGCCATATTGAATTGTTTACAGCCTCCGAAGAGCCGACCTCCACGGGCTCTGAGACTGGCCATTCTTTATTGCCTCCCATCTGGTGACTTGTTCGCCTGGTTGTTGGGAAATGACTTTGTTTGCTAAGGTAGATGAATATTCATCTGTATACTCCCTGCATGCGAAGACGTCCGACTTTGTAGGTCGCTGTTGGGGACATCTGGACCAAGCTTTCCTGCTGTGCCAGGAGACCTTATCTCAAAGACCCACCGGGCTTGCTAGTATGTCTAGTCGTGATCCAACTCAGTAATCACATCAAGATCCTATCTGGAATCGCCGTTTTCTGGGTGCTGATAAGAGGACACAGAGCTAAGCCGGCCGGCTCCGTGGTAGGATGAGGGTGACAACAGTGGGATACAATTGCTTCAGATGAGGCGCCATCACACTTCTAGCCAAAGATGGGGCAGGATGTGGATAACGTAGATGTGCCTAGATCTGCGGCTCCAAATGAAAGTCATGGACAAGACAATGTTGTCAAAGCACAGTAAGATAAGCCTCAAAGGTGGGATAGCTGGTTATAAATGTGTCGTTATAAATCCGATGATTCTGATGGGAGGATCGCATTACATTTCCAATGAGCGATAACCGTAGTCTAAGCTGCTAGTAGAGAAATGCGCATGAATAAGAAGGTCGTACACAGAAGGGGTAAACCAAATCGCCGGAATCAGAACGCTACACTATGGATACCACCGTGCCAGTTCACGACTCTGGGTCGACTGGCGCTCATCTCTCCATAACTGTGGAGGAGCTCATGCAGCTGAGACTGGTTGCTCTTGGGACGCGCCCCCCAAGTCTGATAATTCGACATGGAACTATTCTGGCTCTTCATACGGGGGAATTGCTCCAGCGTGATATCATAATCCACGGTCGACACATAGCAGCAATAACGCCATGGAACCACTTTCCAGCTGCGAAGAGCGAGATAAACGCCACTGGCAAATTTGTCTCGCCTGGGTTCATCGATACCCACTTGCATATCGAATATACCAAGCTCGTTCCCGGAGAGCTTGCCAGATTAAGCGTACCACGAGGCACAACAACGGTTTTGGCAGATGCGAACTGCATAGCAAATGTTTTCGGCGGACGTGGAATGGAATTCATGGGTTCGTCCTGCCTTGCAATTCCAAACTTTGCAACTGACGCATCCAGGCCAGACAACAACACCGCTGCGAATATTTCGACAGGTGTCTCATAAAATACCAGGTAACTCTCCTGAGATCGAACTCGGCGGAGCATCAGTATCCACTGCCGAGCTTTGCAAAAGAGTATCCCAATCGAGCGCAGCAACTCTTGGAGAAAGCAACCCCTTCTCCTTGGACCTGGCGTCGGCGCAAAAACAGGCTGCTGCACTACATGCCGGAAAGCGCATCACAGGCCACTCGGCCTTGCTTGTGAACGAGCCTTTGTGGGCTTACGCCGCAGGAGGAGTTGGAGATGATCACAACGCCCATCAACCCCATGACGTTATTGAGAGGCTTCGGTTGGGAATGATGCTGACTGTGATGAGCGGCTCCATGAACTCGAACATCGGGAGCGTCTTCAGCGATATACCATTGTTGAAAGATGGGCTTCGTCATATATCTTTCTGCGCAGATGACAAACTAGCAGAAGACCTAGATGCCGAGGGACATATTGACCATCATGTCCGCACAGCAATCAAACTTGGCGTCGACCCGATAGCAGCCTATAAGATGGCAACCTTGAACGCAGCATCATATTATCGCCTGGATTCGCTCATTGGAAGCATCACCCCCGCAAAATTGGCAGATTTGTTGATCCTAGATAACCTCGAAGAGGCGAGGTCAGTGACAGCTCTACATGATCCCCGATCTATGACAAAAGACTAACACACCGAAGACCGTCAGCCGTTATAGCCAATGGACTTCTCGTCGCGGAGAAGAACGAACCTTTGTTCGATAATTCGGATAACATTCCCGAATTCACCTTTAACAGTATACATATTGACCCATTCTTCCTGGATGCCTCGGCATTCCGTGTTGAGACCAAGGAGAGAAGCAGAGCTTGGGTACAAGCGATGGAGATGTACGATGGCTATTTCAAGCGGGCTTTTCACACTCTCCTCCCAGTAGCCTCATCAGGATCTATCGAGGGCGACATTATCAGGGACGTGCTCAAGATCGTGGTCATTGACCGTCACCATGGAACAAAAAACTGCGGCATCGGATTTGTTCGAGGTTTTGGTCTAAAAAGAGGGGCGATTGCATGTACAACCAATTGCGAGAACCAGAACCTTGTTGTTATTGGGACCTCAGACGAAGAAATTGCAGGTGCTGTGAGGGTTATTGGAGAGCTAGGCGGCGGGTTTGCTGCTGTTCTTGCAGGGAAACATCTTGGATCGGTCCGGCTCGATGTTGCTGGTTGCATGTCCTCGGAAAACTGGGAGAAGGTCCGTGACGACTCCATTGCTTGCGACAAGGCAGCTGTAATGCTGGGCTGCAAGATTAAGTCGCCATTCATGATCATGAGTTTTGTAGGTCTAGTAGCTGTCCCTGATTTAGGACTCACGGAGCTGGGTTTGGTTGATTGCAAGACACAAGGTCTGATGGATGTGGTACTTCAAGATGGGCTCGAACCAGACACACCCATTGACATCAATCAGTATGCCGCTACAAGGGTTTGTTGCCGCTGTCCAAGCCACGCTCATGATATACACAAAATGATGGATGCCAAGATTGTGTAGCGAGGCAGGATTGGCGTTGGCTCGGGTGGCCGGGCAGGCTGTTTGGCTAGGCAACAGACGCAGGTATCAAAATCGACACCGAGGAGAGTCCTTTCTTCGACAAGAAAAGAGCAATCTATCCTAAAGAAACAAAAGTCATCATGCTCTCCTGCATAAAGCGAAGGAACTTACATACATTTATTATTCACAGGACTCGATGTTATTTCAATCAAGTCATTACATTTGAAATCAAACGCTGTTTTTCGTCACCTAAAACACCATACCGAGAAAGGAACATACAAGGGCAGTTCTAAAGAGTGCTAGGAAACAGGGTATCATATTTCAAAATCTGATCAAAAGATGCCACCACGCTTTTCTCATAAATCATCCTTCATAAAACATCAATAACGTAAGATAAAGAAAATGCATGGTAGAGTCAGTATACTGCTGAATTTATGCAATAATGAGCTGCGACTGTTAGCTATTTGACTGGAAGAGTCTGACGTAGGCGGGAGCTTACCTCAATAAGACGGTCTGTTAGTGCAGTACATTGCCTGTCATGCTCATTGACTGAATGAAAAGTGGATGAGCGCCATAGGCCGCCAAACCCGATGCCGTCGAGAACATCTTCTAGCATTTCCGAAGTATCTACTCCGCCAGAAAACTTCGGATTTGATGTCAGGGTCCGCATCAACAGATGGGCAGATTCCAATGTCACGGCATTCTGGCATGAAATCAGGATGTCGTCAAGAATACGAACTATGGGACCACAACTACCACAAATGAGTCAGCGTGCTGCCAAATTAATAGCAGAAGAGGCACTCACAGATGTAGAACCACTGTCGGGCGTCTTTGGGCAATTCTGTTAAGCCAGAGCAAGCCCCGGTTCTGTACAGTATCTTCAAGATAGTGGAAATCAACCACTCCGATGGCAGCATTCAGTAACAGCTCTTTATCTTTGACCAGCTGAAGATCTATCATGTCCAATACACCTTCTGCGGTTACCTCGTCGTCAACAGAGGTCCAGCCCGCGAGCCAGAGGTTTTCCTTTGACTCCTCTGGAGTCATCGCTCGAGATATAAGTAGGCCAAGGTAGGGAAACGCGGTAAGATCTTTTGGAGATCTCGTCTCGAGTCCCGAATTTGATGTGGTGATTTCTAGAAATGTCGATATTACTCGTATAGCTGTCGCTTTAGTGACCGAATCAGTGAGTCCTTTGACCAAGGAAGCACAGACTGCAAAATGGAAGTTTTCGATATTGAAGTGAATGCCATAAATTTCATCGAGCTGCAGTGCAGCATCTTCGAGAGGTACTCTGCCTTGGAGCAAAGTTGGAACCATTCGCCCACCCTTGAACTCGCCCGACGTGGCGATGTTGTTTAGTACGGCGTCTAAGAACAAGGCAGTACAGTTGAAAAGTATCAACGGGACGAGCCTGACAAGTGATAGTGCAAGCCAGAACATCTGCATGCCGTAGCGAGATGCTGATGGTAGTTTGTCCATCATTTTCGTCAGTGATGTGACGATGGCGATGAGCATTTCGCCATCATTTTCTTCCATGAAACGCCCGATGCTACTTCTAAGAGCGACGAGAACTTGGTATAAGAGGTCGTCATCCACATCTTCGCGTGCTAGACAACCCATCACAGTGAATGCGCGAGGCTGTATTGCGGGGTTGCTTTGGAACGCAGTGCTGGCGACTAAACTCATCCAACGGGAGCGCCATGCGTTTGACATGTCGACAGTCAAAGCAGCAACTGTGCTTATTTCAGAAAGCAACACTGCTAAAGATTCGGTTGCTATCAGAGAAGGAATTACCGAATCTTGCGAAGACGCAACCGACACGCCGTCTCTCACTGGAATGTTGAAGAGCGAATCAGCTCTCGGCTCGGAAAGTGTTGCAAGGAGAACCTTCAGCCTGGCAAGCTTGCTCTCTTCTAGTCCGAATGTAGTACAGATAGCATGCACTGTATTGATCAGTAAGCGATGTACCATAAGCCTAATGTCCGAAGACCCAGTGTTGGCAAGCATGGTGACGAGATGAAACAGTTCTGGTAGATACAGCTGGGACTGGGTGCTACTGTCGAAGGACGTCGAAAGGCATAGCCGGATGAGCACACAAACCTCGCCCCAAACAGTATTCTCCGGTAAGTGTCTGGTAGGTCGCAATGAAGTCCGGTTCAAAGCTTTGCGGAGCCGAGAAAGGAGTCTACCCCGTATGCTAACTGTCCCAAGCGAAGCTATGATGGAACCCAAGACCTCGGTGCGTTCGTCTGTCACGCCAAAACTCAAAGCTGACTTGACAACCTCGTCCAGGAAGATGTCCGTGTATATCTCATCGCTGGTGATAACTGGCCAGACGTTCTGCTCCAGAGTAGTACCAAGAGCAATATCGGATATTGCAACCTCAATAAGTCTTCGAAAGATCGCGGAAACCTTTTCTCGCGCTTTATCGCTATCCGCATCGGTGGGTATTAGGCTTTTCCGCAGACCTGGTAGCCACGGAGCCATGTAGGCAAGACTCATAGGTCGCTGCGAGTAAGGAAAGCTCTCCCATCCTACGAAAAACTCATTCAGGAAATCGGCCGTAAGTTGAGGCTCGGATTGAGCAAGTTGTTGACTGATATCCACAATGAAATGGGAGGGATTTAGCGGGACACATAGCTCTACCAATACAAGTTAGCATGTGCTTGTAATGATCGAAAACAGCTTTAACACCTTTGGCGCTGAGGAATTTGGAATCTGCTGCAAACTTGAAGGCGCGACAGAGAGCGCACAGAAGATTATAAGACGCGAGCCGGAGGATTTGATCGGAACTCGCCATGTTCGTCAGAGCAATATTGAGAAGCGTGCCAGGAACATCCTGCGGTCGGACGAGCCTTTCAAAGGACTTCAGAGTTCTCAATTCTTTGCCATACTTGGCCTTGGCGCCCCTGATCGCTTGCAGAACATCTGGTTTCCGAGGACTTGTGAAATACATGACTATCTTCCCGTTTTCCGTACGGAGTCCGAAGGCGGAGTCATCTTCAGTTTGAATCGAAGTCGGTGCTTCATCTACCTCCGAGAGACGAAAGATATCATTGACGGTTGCGTGTAACCTCAACCCTGGCACGACTTCTTGCTTTTTGGTTGTGGTGACCTGGACAAATTGGCTGCCCACCTTGATGACAACCTCGATCTTGCCCTTGGTCTTTGAAAGTCTTACGATCGGCTGGAATACATATCTGGTGTCGGTGACGACACTGATTGTCTCCTTGGGTAAGTGTAATTGGCTGAGATGGAAATGTGCTTGAAGATCTTGAAGACTGCCGATGAGGTGATAGTCAACATTCTTGGGATGGAATGCACTGTTTTCACTCTTTGCAGCTAGTCGTAAAATGCGACGGAAACATTTCCTGCAAACTGATTAGCAATTTTCCGGGTAATTGGTAGCCAGACTCCCACCGAAAAGCGCTGTTCATGTTGTATACATAGACCCTCGACAGTTGTTTTGACAGTTCTGATGGAGTGAGGAGATCCAGTTTGCGGAACAATGCGTCTTGGGGCTCATTTTGGCCATTGTAGCAGGTTGCATCAATAAGGATCCCAAAAGGCCGATGCCACATGCGGCTCGCTATCTACAAGACCGTAAGCAAATAATGGACGAATATTCAGGTGCATACCTTGAGATATCCAAAAAGGAGAAGCTCATAGTCCGTCGTCTCGGTGTCGATATTGCGAAGGATGATACAGATCATCGGCAGCCCATCCTAAATTCTGTCAGCTAGTGTGATTGAAGATTCTTCGGCCATGGCTACCTTGCTTTCCCCACCATCGTACACGGCCCGTGTTGAGACAAGTGATTCGGTATTTCTGCCAGCATTCCGGAGCATGAAGTGCTGAAAACGGGAATAAGAAGGTGGGCTGTTGGAGGAAATAGCAGGCCGATTCCACGAAACATCCATGGGCGGAGGGCCCAGGTTAGTAATAAGCTTGCGGAGAGCCTCCAATATTGGAATTTGGCCTTTAGTAACATCGAGAAGGGACCGCACGGCACCCTTTCTTTCCCTGATGACAATTTTCTGTCGGACGTGATCCCAGTGGTCGTATAGAAACCGATGCAAAGCGACGCAAGATCCAAAATCGAAGGACTCCGACTCAATGGCGGGTTCGAGCACACTTGGCGGCACCTGGCAGAATTAGAGTCCATGATCAAACTTGGAGCCAGGGACTTACAGAAATCTCTCGCAGGAATGTAGTGACACGATAGATATTTTGCGTGAGAAAGTCGTTGAGTGGAAACATGTACGGCTCCTTGGCGCCAAACAGGACATTGTTGGCCAAATTTTGAACAACCTTTGCAATGAGAAGTAGCCCACGTCTCATTTCTTTCGAAGGTGCTGTCGTTATCAAGCCTTCCACATCGGGGGCTACAATAGCCGGGCAGAAGAATCGGAGGAATATGAACGCCCCAACAGCTGTGAACTTAGCCTCCGGAAACCTTTTCATCACAGCAGATGATATCTAGCACCCGAATCAGACTAGGGTCACATATCAAAGGAATAGCAGACTTACGATGCTACATATCTTGCGGAAAGAGACGGGTATATGTGCGGCAGAATTACAGATATCATCGATAAAGACTTTAGCAACAACGCGGAGTTGCAGGGCGTTCTTCTGCAGCTCCTCGGCAGAAGACGTTCTTGCAGGATCTAGTTCAAGATCGAGATCCTTGGAAGTTAGTACAAGACGCTCCAGGACTCTCTGAAGAGTGGCCTTCAGATAGGCGGCTCCTTTCCATTTGGCGTAGACTGAAAGCATTTTCGTGGCTACACAATTTCTGCGCAACAACTCCGCTTCATTCTCTGCTATTTGTTAGCAACCATTATAAACGATTCAATAAGGACCAACCCGTTTCCTCGACTTCGTGCTCAATGAGAGCTTCTAGTAACACGAATCCCAAACCCCTTGAGTCGAAGATGTTGAGCAGGGAAATTGTCATTTCATCTACTTCAGTGCTGGGGCAGGCATCGCAGAGAGCAATAGTCAAGGCCATGTCATTTATGAGTAACTATGAAGCGATTAACTCAAGAACTCGAGCATAAGATCGTTTCATAAACATACCTCCAGAAGTTCGTCATATTTCTCGTTCACAGCTGTATCAGAAAGATTGTTGAATTCTGCGCCCTGAATCAAGATATTGCACAGAACTTTTACAAAGGCAGTCCGTATATCTAAATCTTCGTGATACCCGATACCCAGAGAGTGCTTGAGACCGACATCGATATTAGCGCTCAGGAGGTTTGAAAGCGCACTAATTGCAAGCTCCGGGGGTGTCATGGAATCATCGCTGACGATGGCTATTAGTCGGACTTCATTCCTGCCGATTTCTGCTGCTTCAAAGTTTAGCAGAGACAAAAAGCGGTTGAAGTATGTGTGGAACATTTGAGACTTGAGATCGCTTGTATCAGCATCGGTTTGCCCTTCCGCAGGCTGGAGAGGAAGGCGATAGGTGAGATCGGCCAAAGCCTTTAGACAGGCTCGATCCAAATCTCGTTGAAGTCGATGAAGCTCCTCGACTCGAGCGCCAGCAGGGACGACAGCATCTCTAGGAGTTCCTGGACGAGCTATCCAGCTGAATATGACCTCCAGCAGCTGGTTCCGGACGCGCACATCATTCCTCAGGTTCAAGAGCTCCTTTTTTTGTGTTATTGTCTCGCAAAGCTGGCAAATTTTGATCTTGACTCTCAGGATACTGGCACCTTCCGTCAAGTCGTCCAAGAACTTTGCGAAATTGAGTGTTAATGCTCCGACGTCAATGGACGACGCCGACCCAGCTTCTGCCGGCCCACCTAATCGCTCTACAATACTTCGTAGCAAAGCAGCAGCCTGCTCCGCGAAGATGACGCGCGAATCGATTGATAGAGAAGTATTTGTTCGAGAGGTGTCGAACAGCACGCCAAGCTCCGATTCGAGTGCTTCGAATAGCGGGAAATAAAGCGATGGAGAGAGTTCGGTAGAGAGTGTCTCTCTTGTCGCTTCTCGTATTCTGACATTGTTACTTGCCAAAAGTTGAATGCTCTGTTTCATATACTTGCCCAGAAGAGTCTCGTCGTAGGTTTCTGGAAACACCCTATCAATCCACCTTAGACCAGCTAGTCTTGTATCTTCGGTGACCATAGCTAGATCGGTTATGCAAGAGCCCCCAAGGGATGCAAGGAAGCCGGAATAATTTCGCCATTCTACTAGCAATCTTTCTTCCAGCATATCAGATGAGCGAGAGAATATCTGCTTTGATGTTCTGAACCAATAATCAAAGACAGTTTCCCATGCGGACAAAATGCCCGCGGTTGGATACTGTATTTGTCGCAAAATGCCCCGTACGCGTTTCTGGAATGCCACCAATCCGGTGAAACGGAACTGCCTAGTTGAGATTTCCAGGTAGATATCTATGTTCCGAATCGTAGGCATCGTTGTCTTCGTCGCTGCGGAAGACTCGTCTACCAGACGAGCCTCTTCGCAGAACAAAGAGATACACTTTGTGACCAACTGGCATACGGAGATATCTGCAGAGCAGAGAGAAATTAAGAAAGCAGTTTCGAGCTTGGTACATGCAATAGCTCGCTCCGGGATGTCATCGACAACCTCCGTTAACTCCTAAGTATTCTCAGCACGCAGACCACTTGACGAAGCTCCTCAGCCGTGAAAAAAACCAAATACATACCTCGATAGTCTTAAGCAGAGCCAGTCGGGATTCCAAATAGTCGTGGACGAATCGCAGAGTCCCCTTTTCATCATTTCCCATGCTAATGAGTTTGTCGGCGGCTGTGCCAACAATCGAAGACCTGTTTTGAGCAGAAGAATTAGCCCATACATTCGATTTAGGAGCGAAGGGCCTCGCTATCGAAGCACAATTGCGTCGGAAACTCATCCTGGGATGTCGTATCTTGGAATTGAGCACCAAAGACACCTCCATAGGTGGGTACCACGGCGGAATATCTCATCAGAAAAGATTTGGAAACTTCCAACTTACGTTGTCTTCCAGAAATTATGCTTGAACGCCTTCGAGCCAACATTTCGGCTCTTACGCCAAAATGATAGCGTGCCTTCAGACATAATTTTCCGTGCAACTGTATTCGCAAGACTCCTTATACGTTCGTCATCAGTAGCGAGATATGTTGAAAAAGTTGCGAAAGTCTCTTCGAAGAAAACAAGCCATTCTGGGCCAAAATTTGGGGCTCCGTTAAAGAGAGTCAAAGAGGATGCATCAAGAAACAACAAGATACTGTGTATCAATTCTGCAGAATTGGCATTCTCGAGGGGTTTTAATAGAGTGTATTGCTCATCCGCATAAGAATCACGCCTCCTCAACGCCGTCGCCTACACGAGTCAGTTTGTTCCAATTTGTGAAGAAGGTTGCAAGATTACATACTCTTAGCTGAACACGAATGAACTCTGCCACTTTTGAAAATAACGGTAGATACTCGTCTGCATTAGATTGCCTTGCGAAATGAGAGCAAGCAGAAATGACAGCGATCTTGAAGTCTTGAGGCGCATTCGCAGCCAGACAGACCGGAGTCAGACTTTCAACACATGATTCGAAATCTAGATGCGCAAGACTAACGAAAGCGGCACACATGAGAGCATTGTCCATCACTGCAGCATCCATACCTGGGTTATGGCGCCGGAAGACAGCCTCTCTCACCTCTTCCTGCACATCCAAAGCAAAGCTGAGAATAGCAGCATCGCTATCCACAGGGAAATGTCTGGCAACCCTCAGGACCGTCGTCAAGCAGTATATAGCGGTCTCGTTCCTGTTTCTCAGAGCCTTCCTCAGCATTTCAAGAAAAGAGACCTTCTTGGCAATACTGCTACTACTTTTGACTTCCCTCATGTTGCTCGCGTATTCGAAAACATCGGGAAGCAGAAGGAGCAGTGACGTCTGAAAGGGGTAAAGCAGAGCTTTCCGCCTGCCTCCATCGAACATGGTGTTCGTCATATCAAAGAGAGTTTCTGCGCCGCCATCCAGTCTTTTGTGCATGGAGTGAAGGTCAATAAACTCTCTTGGGTTACGCTCAAGCCATCGCGTAATAAGCAATGGCAGGACTATCGCAACAGTAGTCTGAAAGTTCTTGCGGAGATGTAAGAAACTGCCACAAAGCTCTTGGATGACAACACTGAGTTTGCGACTATCGACCCAGAAGGAAGAGATGAGCCGAATCGATACCAGGGCGTTTCTATCATCATCGCCTACGAAATTGGGCTGTGCAGGATTTCCCACAGGTTGACGAGCGGCTTGTTGAAGGGCAGTCTTTAGATATTCAAGAACACGAGACCAGTTCGAGAATGAGACGTATTCTATGATTCCCCTCGTGAATGCCTCAATGGCATCAGACTTGTCGACGAGAAGTTTGGAAACCTCACTTCCATTGAGATGGCCATTACTAGGTGTCACATTCTCCGGGAGATATGATTCTCCAGCAGGAAGCCCAGTAAACATATCATCTAGAATGTTGGCTGCGGGAAGGACATAGCTCTCGGGAACAGGCCTAGAAAACAGCTTGACCGCATCGATTAACCTTCTGACGAGATCATCCGTCAGAGGCCCCGGTGGAATCCCTCTTTCCAAAAGCCTGTTCCGAGACGCACGCCTCTTCTGATCGTACTTTGCACCGGGCAAAGATGATATCTTCTTCTCGAACTCCGAGTCCGAACCTTCAGAATCCGAAAGTGCTTCTTCCTCCGTAGACGAAGTCTCTGTGGTATTCACGCTCGCCCAATGAATCGAACAACATTCTGCCAACAGCTCGAGAACATATAATTCAGAATGCAAGACGTGGATCGGATGCGCCTGAATGCCTTTAAAGGGTTGGGACAACTCTTCGAGCAGTTGGGTAAGGGCTTCCACCACGGTCCCAATACAAGAGGCACTTATGCCAACAAGCGTACCACGAGTGAGCACGACAATCTCATCGCGGTTGAAGTCATGCAGGGGCGAACCGGTTCGATGGGGTAGCTGTAGAGGAGAGGCACGTAGATCAGCTACGGGTCATGTTGAAGAATGCAAGAATGGAAGGATAGAAGGATAGAAGTTACCCGTGTCGTGAGGCGGTCCACAAGAGTGACGACTAGGCCAGAATCCCCATTCATGACTGATGACTGAAAGCAAATGTCGGCCTTGGAGCCAACTCTCTCAGTAGATGCCAGACATGCGGCTATTCGGATACAGTGACAATGACAGTGGGCGTAGTGTTAGTGGTGAAGTGTCGCGACAAGTAAGGTCTTAAGTCTTCAGGTTGATGCGACTCCAAATGCCCCGCCAGAACCTCGGGATTGCGCTGCGACGCGACCAACGAGGGGAGGGGAGGGGAGGGGAGGGGGGTGGACGTGTGGATGATGAATGATCCAGACTTGCCTGAACTAAAGCCACGCAGAAGGGACTGGGATGGTGTGACAGCTGGAGGTCAGGTCAATCTGCTGTTCCAGGTACTTATAAGGTAGGGAAGGTATGGGATGGGCGCTGTAGAGGAGCAGAGGAGGTCATTAACGTGTGGCCAACTGGCGTCAAAATCCAGGTACGATTTGGCACGTAAGTTAGCCGCAGGAGGTGGGTAAGTAGAGTAGGTACGGTAAGGTAGGAGGTACTTTAATGATCCATGAAGCACCCTGTCCTGTTGCATCCACCCTCTATCACGCCCACCTCAGGTTACAGTGCCACACATTTCACCTCACTTCACCCACCGGTTGTCTCGAGTGCTGCGGACGCGCTGCAGGGTGGCTTGAACTTGAACTCGAACTTGAACTCGAACTTGAAATTGAACTTGAACACCGCAGCGGCCGGCCTGAGCCACCGCGAGCCGGGATGACCTGCATACTCCGAGCTCTACTAACGGTACAGACAGTATGTACAGGACAATGCGCCAACCAGACATGGTAGAAACAACCACAACAGCCGTAGGCATTACAGAAGCTCGCCAAAGCGTGAATGATTTAAGTCTTTTCATTATCAAAACCTTATATAAGATAAGAGCATTTGTAAGTAGATGTCTTTGCAGTAAATTTTGTACACAAATAGAATAGAGCCCGGAATTCATCTTCGGCTAGTACTGTCAGGTACCTGTCCTAGGTACCTACCAGCCTACCTAGGTACCTATGCTTCGCGACTAAAAAGAGGGTTCAGACCCTAGGTACCTACCTGAAGCACTGACCTTACCTGCGCCAAGAAATATGTCCACCCTTCCTTCAACAGCTTCAGCTTCTGTAACGGCGACAGCTCTGGTTTCTCTAACACCTTTAGGTTAGAGTCAAAAACAGGGAGAAACCTCATGTGTAGGAAATAACGTTCCATTGGCGAGTGGATTTTCACTCCGCAGACTATCTATCGTACACGATATGCACAGTACGGTACTACAAAAAAGGAATGATCGCTAGCTCTGATGAAGTCCTACTTGTGATATGCACAGCTTTCGGGGATCAAGGTGTATTCTTAGCGACCGCCATAGTTTCCACGATATGAGTCTCCGCCACGTGGCCCTTGACCGTAGCCACCTCCACCCCGATACGAATCACCACCGCCTCGACGGTCATCATAGTTGCTGTCGGCATATCCTTGCTGGCCTCCATAACCGTTGTTGGGTGATTGGGAGTAGTTCGATTGTTGACCACGACCATATGATGCATAGCCAGGAGGTGGTGGGGGAGGTCCACGAGCGAAGCCAGCCATGCCAGGCTGGGGTGGAGTCCAACCTGGAGGTGGAGGTGGAAATGGGTTTTGATACTGTGGTGGTGGAGGCCCACGCGCTTGCTGGCTGTTGTGTGATCCACGATATTGATTAGAGGATGCATAATTGAACGAGTTTCGACCACGCCCGTTTCCTCTGAGTGGAACGCCACCGTGAGATCGACCCGATCTAGCGGCTTTGCCTTTTGTCTCTTCAATTTCACTGGGAGTTAGTGCTGGGGTAGCGAACGTGACACCACGCAAGAGCATAGATTTATGGAGATGTTTTGACTTGGGCATCTCGTAATGAACACTGCAAAACATGTTAACCAGGTTCTCACACCGCGGTATATTGTTGACTTACCTGATAGATCGATCTTCGTCTAGACTGGGCATCTCTCCACTCGAAAGAGGAAATGCTAGGGAACCATGAGGCAAATAAGACTCGTTCTTCTCAACCTTTCCAGTCAGACCTTCGCTGACTCTTGGATTCAATTTGAAATGCGGGGGACCTTGTTTTTTTGAATAGAAGTTTGTAGCAATGTCTGCGTAGAGGGCTTCATGAGCCTCTGCAACGAGAAGAACATCTTTACCGACGCCGTTACGCGCCGCAACTTCGGGCGGCAACAGCGGGTACTTCTTAGCCATTGCGCTAAGCAAACGTTCAGAGTCAATGAAGGGAAGAAGAGCAACACCCTGCCAAGCAAACTTCTTGCCATTAAGATCAACAACGAAATCTTCCGGGTAGAAATCAATGATCTCGCTGTTCGGATCGGTCATGAGATCATGGAAAGTTTCAGGTATGGCTTGCCTAGAAGCGGCTGGCAAAACACCCATCAGCTGCTCGAAAGGTCTGAAAATTCTGCCTTTTTCGAAGGATATTTTCATATCAGCGATATTGGAAAAGTCTGCAGCGAAAGGTGCGTAGTGATACGGATAATACCAGTCCCAAGATGGGCATCCCTGAAAGTAGTAGAGCAGAACCCATGCGAGACCTTCGACGTAAGCTCTTGCAACTTTGTTGCGAAACTCGATGTCCCTAGGATCGACACCGAACTTTTGCTCGTAGTATCTATCAGCATAGCCTTCATCCCACAGCCTCACAGTGTCGGGTGGGGGTTCGTCACTTGGTGTCTTAGGTGTTCCGGGTTGTGGTGTATTACGTCCGGGGGTACTGCTGTCATCGTCAAGCATATCTGCCTTACGCTTTCCCAGCGCAGATGCCGGTGATTCGGCAGTACCATCATTGGCACTTTCTTTGGCATCTTCAGCTGGAGCCGAACCATTGATTTGGCTTTTCAGTGCGGCCGCGGCACTTTTATTAGCCAGATTAGCCTTATATATGGCACCTCGATTGACAACCATATCGTGGGTCATGGCAGCTGCTTCCCTGCTGATGCCTGCGCCTGGAGCAAAAAGAGGAAGTCCCTCAGGGGCAGCGTTAGACGGCCTGCCTTGTCTTCCATTTGATGGTGAATCCTGGGAACCCCCGCCTCTGCCACCTCGGCCACCCCGCCCACCACGTTCTCCCTCCAGCTTACGTCGCTTTGCATTGGCCTCTCGGCGGTCCTCTGTCTGCTTTCTTCTCTTGAAAATAGCATCTTCTTGTTTGGCCAGTCCGTCGAGAATGAATTGGGCTCGCTCAAGGTCAACATGGCCATCCTTGGTGAGATACCCACCCATATGTGGGATATTGTCGCGCCAGATAGCAATCAGAGTATCGATTCCGTTTTCTCGAATCTCAAGACTGGGCAGATGAGGTAAGAAGTCATTGCCAACAAAGAAACACATGAAAACCCAGTCGTCGATAGCTCGCTCAAGGTCAAACCTATAGGGCTGGTCTGGAACATACAGCTCAGCGGCCAGATATTCTCTGAGGACCGAGACGTGAAGCCAAATAAATGGTTTCAGCGCTGGTGCACTATCTTTCTCATCGAATTCTCCGTCTTTTACCTTTGCTTTGCCCGTACATTCTCTAGCCTCGTGCCCCGGTTGTCCACACATGTGGCAAGTTCGAGGCTTGTTGTCCTGGGCAAACACATCCTCTCGCAGAACACGGAAATGGGGCTCGTGAGTTCCCAGTCCCAACATGATCAGGTCTGCGTCAAGACCATAAATGACATGGCGTGTGTTGGGGTCATGATCAGGGGAAGAGCGTTGGGATCTGATGAATTCCATGATTTTATGTTCACCTTCACCAGGGACAGTAGAGTCGGAAATGATGACTTTCATCTTAGCCCATGCTGGATCCGTGTTGAGTTTGTAGGAGATCCAGTATCTCAAACTAGCAGCTAGAATGTCCATGAAAGGTGTTCCGGGAGTGATCTCGTTGGAATCCCAGGCTTTCTTGATTTCAGGCTCTTCGATGTGGCCGCCTTGCGACTTCAGCATCATCAGTAACTCAGCCTTATCTGCAGCCTTCTCCTGGGCTTCCTGTGCAGATCGAAATCGTCGGGAACGTTGCTGATTCATTTTGGCGCGTGGCGCGACACCATCAATGGCAATCAACAACAGCTTTCTAGGGCGGACCATGTTCACAACTCGATCTGTATACTTGAAGATGGCCAACATCATCTCCTCCTCGTCCTTTGGAGGTGGTCTGTCTTCGGGATGCGAACAGGGGTGGACAATACCGTTCATGTCGAGGTACAGATTATCGAATTCTTCGCCATTTGGATTTGGTCCTCTCGTATCAACTGGTATCTCTTGGCCATCGATTTCACGGGGCTTTTCTTCTATCACAGGACTGATAATCTTGGGCTATTGAAAGGATCAGCTTAGGCAGAAGATAGGGACAATTGCGCATGAACATACGTATTTTTGGCTGAGCCAACGGAACAGAGCTGCAGCGAATAGGTTAGTAGCGATTCAGATATGCAAGGATGAACACCTACCTGGGACACCCATATCTACGAGCGCTTGAGATCGAAAGCTGCGAAGTGAGTTCGGCGCGTTGTCGAGGTGCTGTGCAGCCTGGCGCTGTCAGTGGGAAGAGAAAGAGGAATAGAGTAGAAACAGCGCGGCGACGACGTTGCTTCGCAGAATATGAAAATCGTGGATATCGTGATCACGTATTATGATTCAATACCACGAGACCAAAATTGGAGTGGTGGTCGGCGATGAAGGGGAGGAGAGGAGAGGCGAGGAGGGTGAAAGAAGACGATGCGCCGCTTGCAGCAGAATCAATCCATGTCAGTAGCTGGAGTTCAAAAAGCAAAGGGAAGGGAACGGAAGTTCCAGGGCAACGCCAGTTAGAGCTAGAGCTAGAGCGGATGTTGCCTGGCGGCGCATGAGCACACGCTGGCCGGGCAGGGCAGCAGGGGGGGCAGACAGGGGTCCGGCGAGGCCAGAGGCCAGACTGCACCTGCACACTGCCAGATTAATTGCTGGGGAGCCTCACTTCAGTCGACTTCTACTTCGCTGCTCTGCCTACTGCCCATAGCCCATAGGTGTGCTCCACTCACAGCCAAAAGAAACAAAAACCTATCCAGACTACCAACATCACACCACATCCCGAACTTGCCGTGCAAACTTCATTGTATCCTTCCACCATTTCCTATCTACTTACCTACTCCCTCCGTACCTATTCACCAATATCATTGGCCTAACCAGACTTTACAGACCATGAAATGAGACGCTCTTGTGTGTCGTAGAAACAAACCATAACATGCTGTCCACGATTGTCAATGGCCTTCTACTTGTTGCTCAAACCCACATCCAAATCCAAATCCAAGTCCAAATCCAAACCGAAACAGAGCCCCAGCAATCATGTTCGCCATTACCACGCCGCCTGCGAAGCAGTCCGTCAGCGAAACAATAACGACCCTATCGGGGCGTCTAAATTCGTCTACTCTACTGGAAGACCGCCGCGCTGCGATCCTGGGTCTGCGAAGCTTTGCGAAAGAATACCCAGCCTCTGTTGCTTCAGATGCCCTACGAGGCTTGATCGGAAGTCTTAGTAACGATCGCGAGGATGTGGATACTGTCAAGATTACCCTCGAAACACTCCTCATGTTGTTCAACCCCAATGAGAGTAGTCCCGAAGCGTCAGAAGAAATTGCTCTTTGGCTGGCAGACGAGTTTACTCAGCGCCAGGATAATATCACTCTGCTGCTAGACTTTCTGGACACACAAGATTTTTACTCTCGCCTCTACTCGCTGCAGCTACTATCAGCCATCTTGGCCTCCCGAACCGAGAGAACAGAGGAATGTATATTCACAGCGCCATTGGGAATATCCAGATTAGTAGCAGTACTAGATGACAGAAGAGATGCGATTCGAAATGAAGCTTTATCACTTCTCACCTACCTTACACCAACTTCCACCGAGTTGCAGAAAAGGGTTGCGTTTGAAGATGCCTTCGATCGGATATTCAATATAATTAAATTGGAGGGATCTCTGGTGCATGGCGACAGAATAGTGGAAGACTGCTTGATCTTGCTGGCGAATCTGCTCAGGCTGAATGTATCCAATCAATCCTTCTTCAGGGAGGCCGGATGCGTTCCGAAAGTTGCATGGTTACTGGGCGATGCGGCCAAGGAGAGCAAAGAATCCGAGATTGCAGAGTGGGCGAAAACTCAAATGAACCGGAACATATATGCTCTGCTGGCAGTTTTGAGATTGTTCTTGGTCAGTGGTGGAATTGGTACCCAAGCTAACCAGGCTTCTTTCTGGCAACACGGTGTCTTGGACCAGGTTCTTCACTTGGCTTTCAATCGGTCAACAGAAGTGCAGATAAAAGCCGAGGTATGCTACTCAATGCTTCCGTGGCTGTGTCAATTTTTGATGACTGATGAGATAGGCTTTAACGACATGTGCAGATCTAATTCGCGGTAACCCAGCGCTTCAAGAAGGATTTTCTCAATTCAGGGTCACATCAGTCCTCGACGAACCTGCCGACGAGGGAGAAAAGGGAGCCCTACAGAACGGAATCCCGCAGGTCTATGTCATCGATGGACTGTTAGACCTGACACTAAGTGTACCTCTCATGAGCGCTTTCGATTCTAGACTCGCAGCATGCGAATGCATCAAAGCATATTTTCACAATCACCCTGTGATACGAAAGCACTTTCTCCGTCGTGCTATTGATGGGCATACTGCAGGCGCCGATGAAACTGCCAATGTCTTGACAACCCTTCTACAGCCTCTGGACAGCCAGGCATCGAGCGATCCATACCGATATTGGTTTGCAGCTGTTATCTTATTTCATTTGGTTTATGAGGATGCGAATGCGAAAAGCCTTGCAATGAGCGTCGCCGAAGGGGACGCAGCTCAAGGAGAAGAGGTGGTTACTTGCCTTCAAACACTTACGGGGAACCTTGTCGTTGGTCTTCAAAGAAATATGGACGAGCGAGTACTGGTCGCTTACCTGATGCTCCTCTGTGGATGGTTGTTCGAAGACCCTGATGGAGTCAACGATTTTCTTGGTGAAGGAAGCAATTTGCAAAGCTTGGTTCAGGCCGTCTCGAGCAGCATTGGAAATGGGGTCATAGTTCAAGGACTGTGTGCTATACTGCTCGGGATAATTTACGAATTCTCGACGAAGGACTCCCCAGTTCCCAGGGCAACAATACACCCAATAATAGCATCTCAGATGGGTCGAGAGAAGTATATTGACAGGCTGACGAAGTTCAGGGGCCATCCCTTCCTGCGAGACTTCGAAGTGCTTCCACAAAAGCTCAGCTCAGCACCGCTGGGCGGCCTTCCAGAGGTCTACTTTGATACAACATTTGTTGATTTCATTAAAGACAACTTTAGCCGGTTGCTTCGCGTGATCGACCGAGATCCTGGAATGGAGATACCTGTAATTACGAATGGCGTGCAGAAGGGCATTTCTCGTCAAATGGTCGACTCTTTGCGGTCCCAAGTGGAGGAGAAAGAGAAGGCGTTGCAAAAGGCGCAAGAGGAAGTGGTTTCTTTGGGTAGGCAACTAGGGCAAGAGCAGGCCGATCATCGGAGAGACAAGGAGACCTTCACTGTGGAATTGACAAGGATCAAGAATGTCAATGATGCCTTGCAGCGGCATCACGATGATGATATGAAGTATGAAGAATTCCTTGACCTAATCCTGTTTATGATGCTAATGGGACCTAGAAAATTGCAGGCTGAACAGGCTCGGTTGATCCAGGATCACCAGCGACAGCTTGAGCATATTCAAAAGACGTCTGAAGCGAATGCTGACAGGATTCGAACACGAAACGAGGCCGAGCTTAAGAATCTTCAAAAGACATCCGAAGCGAATGCCGACAGAATTCGAAAACGAACCGAAGCCGAGATTGCAGACCTCCAGAACAAAGTCGAGAAATTGAATGCCGATCTTGTAAAGGTAAGGAAATAGCTTGTATTACTGGAGTTGGACTGATAATGACGTACCCTAGGCCAACAAAGATCATCTACAGGATCTACAAATTGCACATCTCGAGTATCAGTCAAACAGCGCTGAACAAGCAGCCCGGCTACAGCGTGCTGAAGAGAAGGCCCAGGATCTAGAAGCCAGGGGGGATGCCGCGATTGAGAATGCTGCTAAAGCCGCGGCCTCTCTGGCTGAAAAGGAGCAGGAAAAACAAGCAGTTCAAGCAGAACTAGACGACTTACTAATGGTCTTTGGGGACATGGAGGACAAAGTCAAACAATACAGGGACAGGTTGAAAGCTCTTGGAGAGACTGTGTCTGATGGCGAAGAAGATGACGAAGACGACGATGAAGATGAAGAAAGCGACGACGAGGTGGACTGAGTGAAGTCCCTAGTTTTGTATTATACTGGGGATAAAGCACGGCTTGGCGTGCAAAATAAAGAGACTCTCGGAACCGATATTCTCCTGAGCAGTGCTCGGACTTGACAGGCTGGGACGCCCTAATCAAGAGGCATTAAAGAGAGCTATAGCATGTAAGGTTCAAGACATATGAAAAATACTGAATTAAGCAACTCGAGCTCTCTCTGTGGTGTAGAATAGATACTTGATTAGATTGTGGAATTGAAGCTGCCTGCTGCCCCTCATCTAGGCAAGGCTACAAGCGCAAGGCTGAGCGAGACATGGGTTTTAATTGGCTGCTCGCTTGCACTTCAAAATTACTGCAAAAGAGTCACCGCGGGGTACTACGAGTGGTTTGACTCGATCTCAAACGCCATTGACCGCATTTTCTTCCCTCCAATTCCCTCGCACAACTGGACCAAACCTGACGACTCCTTGGTTCGTCCCGTACCCAAATTTTGGTGATCTGGGCACATCTACTGCTCACAATACCTCTCCACCGCCACTATGAGTATCGACTTTCCAAAGGAGGAGGAGAATGTCCTTCAACGGTGGAAAGAGATCGATGCCTTCCAGCGACAGGTGGAGCTCTCGAAAGACCGACCTGTGTACACTTTCTACGATGGGCCCCCATTTGCTACGTAGGTGGCTCTACATTCCGAGTCATCGTGGATGGCGGGGCATATCTCAAAGCAAATTACTGACATCTCGCAGTGGATTACCACATTATGGCCATCTTTTGGCTTCCACGATCAAGGACATCATTCCTCGGTATTGGTCTATGAAGGGTTACCATGTGGAGAGACGCTTCGGCTGGGACACACACGGTCTTCCGATCGAGCACGAAATTGACAAGAAGCTTGGAATCACGGGCAAGGCTGCGGTCATGGAGCTAGGATTGGAGAGATACAACGCAGAATGCAGAGCTATTGTCATGCGATTCTCTGCAGAGTGGAGAACTACCATTGATAGACTTGGCCGCTGGATTGACTTCGACAACGATTATAAGGTAAAGTTTTGTACTGAACCCGAGTGCTCTGAAAGCTAACAGGACGTCAGACGATGGACCCCAAATTCATGGAGTCCGAGTGGTGGGTTTTCAAGACCATCTTCGACAAAGGCGCTGTGTATCAAGGTTATCGAGTCATGCCATATTCGACAGCCCTGACGACGGCACTTTCCAATTTCGAAGCAAATCAAAATTACCAAGACATCACAGATCCCGCGGTCGTTGTCTCTTTTCCACTGGTAGAGGATTCAAACACTTGCCTTCTCGCATGGACGACAACGCCGTGGACGTTGCCCTCCCACACCGGCTTGGCTGCACACCCTGACTTCGAGTACATCAAAATCCACGACGAATTGACCGGAAAGAACTTCATTCTCTTGGAGAAGCTTTTGGGCACTCTCTATAAGGATGTCAAGAAAGCCAAGTACAAGATTATCCAGAAGATCAAGGGTAGTGAAATGCTGGGTTGGAGATACGAGCCGCTGTTCGATTACTTCTATGAGGATTTCAAGGATTATGGATTCCGGGTTTTCAATGCCACATACGTTACGGATGACAGCGGTGTTGGTATTGTCCATCAAGCACCTGCTTTTGGTGAGGAGGACTACAACGTAGCCATGGAGAATGGTGTCATCAGTGAGAAGCGTCCTCCTCCAAATCCGGTTGACGAGAGAGGTCATTTCACTTCAGTGGTACGCGACTTCGCAAACCAGCATGTCAAGACCGCAGATCGGGCCATTATCAAATATCTGAAGGGCACAGGAAGACTCATCGTCGACTCACAGATCAGGCATAGCTACCCAATGTGCCCTCGATCTGATACCCCCCTGATCTACCGAGCCGTTCCGTCCTGGTTCATCAGAATCCCTGAAATTGTGCCCCAGATGCTGAAAAATATTGAAGGATCCCACTGGGTGCCATCTTTTGTCAAGGAAAAGCGATTTGCCAATTGGATTGGCGGAGCACGGGACTGGAACGTGTCTCGTAACAGATATTGGGGAACGCCAATCCCTCTTTGGGTCAGTGATGATTTGGAGGAGAAGGTTTGCATTGGCAGTGTTGCTGAGCTAAAGGAGCTCAGTGGCTACAAGGGTGAGATCAATGATCTTCATCGTGACAAAATCGACCACATCACCATCCCTAGCAAGATGGGTAAAGGCCAATTGAAGCGTATTGAGGAGGTGTTCGACTGCTGGTTTGAGTCGGGAAGCATGCCATATGCCAGCCAGCATTACCCTTTCGAGAACAAGGAGAAATTCGAGAAATCATTCCCGGGCGACTTTATTGCAGAAGGTCTCGACCAAACAAGAGGCTGGTTCTATACACTATTGGTCCTTGGCACTCATTTGTTTGGCGTTTCTCCTTTCAAAAACTGCGTTGTCAACGGCATTGTGCTAGCCGAGGACGGAAAGAAGATGTCGAAGCGTTTGAAAAATTACCCCGATCCGTCCATTGTCATGAGCAAGTATGGTTCTGATGCTTTGCGCCTTTATCTGATCAATTCGCCGGTCGTTCGAGCTGAGCCATTGCGCTTCAAAGAAACTGGAGTGAAAGAGGTGGTAGCTAAGGTTTTGTTACCGTTATGGAATAGCTACAAGTTTTTCGAAGGACAAGTTGCGCTCCTGAAGAAGATTGAGAACGTCGACTACTGCTTCGATCCCGCTGCGGAGGCTACCAATACGAATGTTATGGATCGATGGATTCTGGCAAGCTGTCAAAGCCTTCTCAAGTTCGTCAATGAGGAGATGGCAGGTGAGCATGAATCGGAGGTTCATGTCTTACTTTTACTGACTTGATGCAGGCTATCGTCTCTACACTGTCGTTCCTCGACTACTAGATCTCATTGACAACACAACAAACTGGTACATTCGATTCAACCGGAAGCGCCTGAAGGGCGAGCTCGGTCTTGACGACACTCAGCACGCATTGAACACTCTCTTCGAAATTCTTTTTACCCTTGTCAAAGGACTCGCTCCATTTACACCTTTCATCACAGACACCATCTATCAGCGCTTGTTGCCACACATTCCTAAAAATCTTCAAGGAGAAGACTCTCGCAGTGTCCATTTCCTGTCATTCCCAGACGTCAGAGAGGAACTTTTCAATGTCGAGATTGAGCGTCGCGTTGGCCGAATGCAACGTGTCATTGAATTGGCACGAGTTTCGAGAGAGCGTCGAACCATCGGTCTCAAGACTCCTCTCAAAAGCCTGATTGTTATACACCCTGATCCCGTATATCTGGAAGATGTCCGGTCTCTGGAGGGTTACATTACTGAAGAACTCAATATCCAGGAACTAGTGCTTTCTTCGGACGAGGCGAAATACAATGTTCAATACAGTGTGTCTGCTGACTGGCCAGTGTTGGGAAAGAAACTGAAGAAGGATGTTCAAAAGGTCAAGAAAGCATTGCCGGGATTGACCAGTGATCAAGTGCATCGATTCGTGCTCGATAAGACTATCGTCGTGGACGGAATCACACTTGAAGATGGAGATCTTGTGGTTAAGAGAGGTCTGAAAGACGACGAGTCATCGAAGAAATTGGAGACTAACACGGATGACGAGGTGCTCATTATCCTGGACGCTGAGATCTATCCAGAACTTGCCGACCAGGCATTAGCGAGAGAGATCATCAATCGCGTTCAGCGTCTTAGAAAGAAGGCGGGCCTCCAACCTACAGACGACGTCAAGATGGAATACAAAGTCTTGTCTGATCCTGATAACATTGGTCTTGCAAACGCCTTTACTAGTCAAGCCAGCACCATTGAGAAGGCCTTGCGACGACCTATCGATCATCACGTTGTGACAGAGATTGAAGGCACGATACCCGATGCACCAGAGACAGGCGTCATCTTGGAGGAGGAGCAGGAGATTACAAAAGCCGTGTTTCTACTTAGACTTTTGAAGCTATGAACATGAACATGAACATGAACATGGCTTGAGTAACCCAACAGCGGAGAAAAGTCTTCCCGAGTTTCTTAGCTCATCATGTCGGCTTTCCATAGAGTATCTCGTGGCAAACCTCTGGGCCCGAGGTGGCGTAGCTAGATTTCGTTGCTCTTCTGCACTTTTCATAGGCGTCATGGTTTCTTCGCGGCAGCCTACACCATGTGAGCATGAATGAAAGCAAGAGATGTTTTGTGAACACACGATGTAACAATCCTTCAACCGGAGGAATTCAGTGAGACATTTGTCCTTATGCACAGAGTTGTAGTCTGCCACTATACATTTACCGTAGACAGAGGCCTAGAAACATCATGAGCAATGAATGGGACCGGTTTGGGCTGGGTATAGTTTACCTCGGCGGAACATTTGCCAACCGCTTGGGCAAACTTTTCGATCGGACGAGTGCGAGGGGGCATGTTCAAAGTTCAATCACTGAGGTGTAGATCTTTACTTTGCCTTTCTCTGCCCTCGTCTGTTGCACTTTGTTAGCATTGGCTTGAAAAGCGGTTGAGATGAGGATGAGAACGGGGTACAGTACCTTAAACTGCTTAGGATGAGATGGAATTGGAGATGGAGATGGAGATAGAGATGGAGATGGATGAGATGAGATGCTTTCGTCCTGTGATTATGGCGCCAAGCTCAGGCTAAGCCTCCTACAGCTACCTATCACCCACCCCTGCCGAAAATCGCGAAAATGCAAGCACGCCCCAGGACTGGCTGGGCCGTCGAAGCGGACGCGTTGAAAGTCAACTTCATGTTCCCATTGTCTCCTCTCCTCTCCTGCTCCTCGCTTTTGAGAACAACATGAATGGTTCCTCGCTACATATCATTCAAGGCACTTTGCTGATGACATTTGCTGTCGCATTCACATTATGCGACGAGTTATAAACAGGCAGATTTCGTTTTGAATGTTTTCGCCGAATGCCTTCCTCTAGATGCCTCCACCAGGAAGCGCTCCGCACTTCAATGCCGGACAACACCATACCGAGACCGCGGAGCCCTACTATAGCAATGAAGGTTGGACAGCCCCCAAATTTGCGCTTCTGATCTAACCCTGAGACCAGATGTTGCGATTCTGCACGACATCGTCGTCTTGGCGCAAGAGCTCTTCCCAAAGCTACCAGAGCGCGAACGACTGCCAACCAACGCATTGTTCGGCGCATACTACGATATACTCTCCCGAGTTGGCGTTGACACGGATCATGATAATCGATATGCTCGAGTCTTGTTCAAGATTGGAGGACAAAGGGGTCCGGCAACCCTATACGAGAAGTTCGAGGCGGTGCTTGCTAGGATGGGCATTGAAATTGAATTCGACCAGGAGAACCAAGAAGACGGTGAGGAATACAGTCAGCCGGAAGACTCGCCCGCTGAGGTCGAGGGCGCTGCAGCCAGCGAAAGATTCGCCCCAATTGACGACAGGAATGAGCACCGGAAGCAGAGGCGCAACTCTGAAAGCTCGGCATGGGACCTTGGAATCGATCTCAAATCGCAACCAACGACACGGCGCAACTCGTTTTCGACCATCGGAAAGGACCATTCTCGAGTCATCATTGAGAAGAATCTCTTCCAGAGGGGTCAGCAAATTCTCCTTGCGATCCAGGATAATAACACCAAACCGTCTACTTCAAAGAAGCAGGATACGAACCACGACATTGGAGCCTGGCTAAAAGCGAATCATGACGACCCGCGCAGAACCCGTGGTAGATCTGTTTCAGCTCATGGTAGCATGCGAGTTCGACGACGATCAACATCGCCAGACCACAACGAACATGACGATCGAGCAGTAACTGCCTCTGTCCCTCCATCAGAATACGACCTGACTAACAGCGAAATCACCGCCGCTACCTCGACGTTTGAAGAGGAAATTGTGCCAAATTGGACTCAGGCAGTCGTACATAGACCTGCGCCCAAAGCCGAAGACCTACTAGCGATTAAAGCCACTTTATTTTACCAAGCTCGACTCGAATCTCTGGTGAAACGGCAATTGCGGAATTGGGACGACAGAGCTCGCGATCTTCAGCAGGACAATTTTGGCCTCGAATTGATAGCGACAAATCACGACCAGAAAGCACTGTCTCGTTCAGCCTTCGATTCGTGGCGCCATACGTTCATAGAGAAGCGGAAATCCGCAGAATTGAAGAGATTTCAAGCACGTCGCGAGCAACAGGCCTGGGATTCGAGAGGGATCTATCTACTACAGACATCCTTCTATCACTGGCTGCATGTTGCCAATTATCACATTCGCCGCACAGCCCTTGCAAGAAAGCTGGCAGTAAGCACCCGAGTTCTCAACGCTTGGAAGGACATTACAGCTGTAAACGAGCTCAAAGTCCGCCGCCAAGTTCTCCAAAAGTTCTTTGGGGTGTGGAAGCGACAGCGAGTGGCTTCTCAAGACGAATCTGTTCACGCTATTCAGAAGTACGAAGAGAATTTAGTCGAGAAAGTCTACAGGTCATGGGTTCGGCAATTGTGGGGGATGAAAGCGGCTACGTGGAGAGCAGACACGACCAAGAGACGGATGTTGTTTCGATGGATCGTGGCTTCACATACTAATTGGGAGAATCGTGATTCTGCTGAGGGGATACGGAGACTCGATCTGGCATGGAATGTATGGAAAGTCTGGAGATCTAGGGTGGAGGATCAACGGCGCTATAGTCAGGAGGCTGATGCGCATTACCACAAAACCCTCCTTCGACCATATCTGACCAAGTGGCACACGGAACGAAGAATGATTCCGGCGATAGTAACTGTTCAATCGAAAGCAGCTCTAGGGACACTTCGAGACGCCTTCGGCAGCTGGAAGTACCGTACTCGCCAGGAACGGCAAGCCGCCGCCGTGGATCAAATGAAGATATTGAAGGAAGCTTTGACTGTATGGCGTTGTGAGCAGCGGTCAAGAATCATCACTGCCCATATCGATCATCGTATCGTGTCGAAGAATTTACATTCATTGCTCCTTCGTAAAGCAGATGTTTTGTTTCATAGGCATCGGGAGATGAGGCAGGGTCGAGCCATCCTTGAAGTCTGGAAGCAAAGAATGAAGGTCTCCAGGGAACAGAGATGGGAACAGGAAAACCTGGCCAGGTCGCTGATTATTCGAAAGACACAGGGCGATGTTCTGCACACATGGGCATTTCGCACAGAGTCGATGCAGCGACAGGAACTTGTAGCCATGGAATATCACTATCCAAGGCTACTACAAAGCTTCGTAACAGAATGGTCCACACGAGCCCGACACCTCCGAGAATTAGACAGACGCTCATATGATGCCAATTACTATCTCGTTCTCACGAAAGCCATTAAACAATGGAAGACTTCCACGGAGAATGCAAGAAGAGAGAAGCGGAAAGCTGCCTATGCCCAAGTCAGACGATTGGCAAAGGTCAATCTGGTTCGGGGTGTATATCACACTTGGCAGAACAAGGCACGGCATGCTACGAGTCTGAGATTCCAAGCCGCTGAAGTGATTGGGAACAAAACTGTCATTATTGGAATGTATCTTTTTGACCGCTGGAGAGCTCGCGCGGAAGAGGTTGGCGAACTTGACAGCTTGTTGCGGGAGCATGTGTTGCAGAAGCATTTCATATTATGGAAAAATCGTTCGGGCGCGGTCTGGGCTCTGAAGGCGGAAGCAGATCTCACTTACCAGGAAAATCGAGGAAGTCGAGCCGTGAAGCAATGGAGTCTCCTAGCTCTCAGGCTCAAAGCTCAAGTGAACTACGCAACCAATATCCGTGAGAAGAACGCGAAGAAGAATTTCAGGAAGATATTCTCTTACTGGCGCCAGAAAGCGCTCCAGAACCGGCCAGGCAAGAAAGTTGTCTTCGCAGAATCGACTCAGCTTAGTACAAACGCAAAGGTCGAAGCATGGTCGGAATTCGAGGAAGAACTTGAGATGGATGAGTGGGCGAAGGGTCTGGATGAGACTGGCGCAGTATCTACGCCCCTTCCAGGGTATTTGAGCACACCATCGAAACGATCAGAAAGAGTGATGGCCGTTGCTGCAAGGTTCTCGACGACACCCAAGGCTCCTCTTTCTACACCCTTCGAGCGACAGCTGCGAGCACAGTGGTCTGGAGGCCTCCCATCTCTTCGAAAGCCATTAGCTCGAAGCACGCTAGGCATTGACACAGGATTTGGCGACATCCCAGAAAACAGTATGAATAACGATGAAGAGTCATGAAAATTATTGCATCGGGACTGTACATTTAGATCATTTCTTTTAGCGTGGCGTTTTGTTTGAGGTAACTTTTGGATACCAGGTCATCTTGACCATGGGGGTTAAGGAGGTGGGCGTTCAGGTTTCAACGAATAAGACACATGAGCAAATTGTGGATGATAAGGAGAGCTTATCACCCTTCGTAAATACATGATACCAATTCAGACTCATTCTACAAGCAGGTATGAAAAGGAATTCAAGCACTGAAGTGTTTCCGATCTAAAGGCAGATCATTGTTTACTTGTTATCTTTCTATTTCTCCCTCTCTGTAAACCTACCGACCCCTGTCAGCCTCGTCTCGGGCTACGCAACGTGATCGCAGCCTCATCAAAGCTACTTCCCAGCAAGCCGACGGATCAGTCCACATCAACAGCTTCACTTCAACACAACACTCCTTTGTCACAGCATGAGTTTGGCGCTGACATGTTACCAACGCCAACGTAAAGCTCTGCCCACAAAATCCTCCCAAAACATGATCTGCGACTTCATTTAATTGATAGTATGCGAGCTGTGCTTCCTGGAAAGCCACGGGCCAAGCTCCAAGCTGTCTGTACAGCCTACTGGAATGACAGACGCCTCATTGTAAGCAAGAGCAGCAAGGACTCGCACGGGCTGCATTTACAGTAATCTGACATAATGCTTGTCGTAGGCATACATCACCGGAAATGCCTTTGTTGTACTCACTGGGCCAGACTCGATCATTCAAACCATCTACGATGACGACGAAGTCCATCTCGAGGCAATCGCTATTGATGAGGCATCTGGAAAGATAGCAACATGCGCTGGGCCTAGCATACGTGTGTACAAGCCTTACGGGCAAGGGGAGGATGCGCTGAAGGTTAGAATATGTGGCTACCTGGACAGGGTACAAACTTCAATGGCTGACTGCTGCTAGTGGTCTTTGCAACACAGCTTTCCCATCGACGAGCCTACAGGAGAATCTGCGACAACGTTATCCTGGGGTGTAGCGGAAGAGCTGCTTGTAGGAGGCCCCTGGCTCACAATGTTCGCGACTGCAGACACGCCTACAACCGTCTGGAGAAAGGCACTGGCGAATCCAGTCAAGTTCGCCAGTTTCTCATATGACTCCGCATACATTGCTTCTACCGGAAATTACGATCGCCTGGTGAAGATCTGGAGAAGATTATCATTCGGGTCTGAAGATACACGCTTCGATGTCAGCTATCTGCCTCATCCTGGTACAGTCACAAACCTACACTGGAGGCGACCATATCATGCGGATCAGACAATCGAGAATGTGCTTTATACTGTGTGTGCTGATAATGTGTTACGCATATGGGCGGCAACCGATTCTCATGCTTTGCAACACCTGCAGCTCTGGGGGCAGATTGACCTGAAAGAGTCTATACAACCTCGCAGTCTGGCCGAGAAATCCAGTATTCGGTTCGCCTTCATAATCGACGGTCGAGATTTCATGTTTGCAACCGAGCATGCCGTGCAGTCCAAGGGGACAGAGAACATCGATGACTATGCCCTTGCTCACTTAATAGAGGTTGCAAATCGAAGTCCTGAGATATGTGTAGTTTTGGACGAACATGGGAATATGTCTGCATGGGGACTAGAAAATGTAGGGAGCAAGGCACGGCAGAAGACCAATATTTTCAACGTTGCACATCTTGAAGGACTAGCACTTGGCTTTCCTAACGATCCACGAGATGACTCCGGCTACGTCCAAATTTACAATTTCTGCAATAAATCAGGGGGTGGGTTGAATATTCTAGTCCATCACTTCGATGGGAACATAGAATATTTCGAGAGCAATGTGGCCGATTTATTCGATCTGTCTCCTAGAAAAGACCGATTGGTACCCAGGGCGGTGTGGACTGGACACTCCGCTAGCATCAAGAAGATTGTTCGAAATGTCAGTGGACGAGCAGTCGTTTCCCGAACTGATGGCAACGAGAGTATTGTCTGGAAACACATGGATCGTGAGGGTGGAGCTTCAGTGTTCAGACAAAGCATCATCATAGAGCAAGAGCACATCCACAGAATCTGTGTGATGAGAAGAGGGAATTTTGTCATCTTTTTACATCATCACAGGATTTCTGTCTGGGACACCCGGTCTATCAGGGCAAAACTCATAGCGAGCTGCGAATACACCTTGGCTGGTAAGCCTTTGTGTATTCTTATGCTACCCGAGGCGAAGAAAGAGGGCCCAGTAGCTCACGTCGCCACAATCTCTTCGAAGATGAAAGGGGTTGTCTGGGAAATACACTTACCACATTGGGGCGGAAGTCCGACTGAGAAAAACGGTCATCATGAGCCTTCGATTACCGAGTTCTGTCGATTTGACTTAGGTGACTCAGACGACCTCTCTTACGTGCTACCGGTTGACCCCGCTGGTTCACCTCCTGTGATCACTGGATTTCTAGACACATTCGCCAGAGATATTGCTCTCTCCTACACACATTCTGGTGTGCTTCGATCCTGGACTGCCAGGCTTGACATGAATGCTAAGAAGGTTGACTGGCTAGAGACGTGCTCGGTGGCGACTGGGATATCAGAGCCTTCTTTGGCGAGCGGTAGCTCTATACGAAAGGCCGCGCTCGTCAATGCTAGCAGGTCTGAGTTGACCATCTGGGACATTCGAGGCGCGCAGTTGGAGTTTGCGCAAAATTTTGAGTCCCAAGACACTATTCAAGATTTGGATTGGACCTCGACCCCGGACGATCAGTCTATACTCGCAGTCGGCTTTCGGTTCAGAGTTATTCTTCTGGCGCAGATGCGCTATGATTACCTCAACAAGGGACCTGCTTGGGCTTCCATTCGAGAATTCAATATTCGTGATCTGACGCCGCATCCGATTGGTGACTCTACTTGGCTCAGTGGCGGAAATCTCATTATTGGTGCTGGCAACCAAGTCTTCGTCTACGACAAAGAGGTGAATCACTCTGCTCCTGCAGTTATGAGCCTTGGCCTCCCTCCTCGAAGACAGGTGTGGGATCTCTTCGAGGTTGTAACAAGGTTCAACGGGCCTTTACCGGTGTACCATCCTCAATTTCTAGGACAGTGCACATTGGCAGGAAAGAGCATTCTTGTCCAGCATGTGCTACTTGCTTTGCATAAGACATTAAAATACTACGTTGAAGGAGATACCATTGATGATCACCTTGGTATGGATCTAGAAGAGTTCTATACCAATAACGATGTGAGTTGACCAGACACTTGTCTCAATTACCGCTAACTGAGTAGGTGATATCTTCTTCGGTGGCAGTAAGCAAAGCATCCAAGTCGTTCGGCGCTTTCTCGGATGATGAAGAGGACGAAGAAACTGTGACTGAAAGTGTCGCAGCTTCAATAAATGAAAAACTGACCAAAATCGCATTGCCGCAACTCTCCAGACAAGAACAAATTCACCTGGCCGATGCTGTCGAATGCGTCGCGATCGTCGAGAAGCAGCGGCGGTCTATGGATGACAATGCAGCTAGATTCATGCTCTTCTTTCGACAGCACATTTTGCACAGAGGCAGGGCAAATGAAGTCCGCCTTTCATGGCGGGAAATAAATTGGGCATATCACAGCAATAGCCAAGACATCCTAGCAGATATGGTATCACACCAATTCCACAACAAGATGCTATGGGAGCATGCTCGTGAAAGTGGCATATTCATGTGGATGACTGACTCCAATGCTCTAGTAAGCTTCCGCCCGCTAGCTAATTACCTACTAACGTTCTGAGTAGAAAGCCCAATTTGAAGTCATTGCTCGTAACGAGTACACTAAAAGTGATCTGAAGAATCCGATCGACTGTACCTTGTTCTATCTAGCCTTGAAGAAGAAGACTGTACTTCAAGGCTTATGGCGTATGGCTGGGTGGAATCGAGAACAGGTCGCCACTTTGAGGCTTCTGTCCAATAATTTCCAAGAGAAGAAATGGAAGACCGCAGCGATGAAGAATGCATATGCCCTCTTAGGCAAGCACCGCCACGGTAAGTAATAGAGTAGGAGGTCACCGGGCATTTCTGACCTGAACGCTAGAATATGCGGCAGCCTTCTTCCTGCTAGCCGACTGCTTAAGGGATGCAGTCAGCGTCATTTTGAACCAACTGAAGGACCTTCAGTTAGCAGTGGCGGTCACAAGAGTCTATGAGGGCGAAAATGGTCCAGTATTGAAAGAGCTTCTCACCGACAAAGTGCTGCCACTGGCAGCTCACGAGGGCAACCGATGGTTGGCATCCTGGGCCTTTTGGATGCTTCATAGGAGGGACATGGCTGTGAGAGCATTGATTGTGAGTGTAAAATATCCCGGATAGAAGGTTCGCTGACACTCGTAGTCGCCCGTCTACACTTTGCTGGAGACCCCGCAGACACCAGATCTATCCTCGAAGCTGTTCCTAACTGATGATCCTGCCCTCGTTGTTCTATATTCCCAGCTTCGACAGAAGACACTGCAAACACTTCGTGGTGCATCAAAAGTCACCCCGAAAGTCGAATGGGCGTTTGTCTTGCATAACGCTCGGCTGTACGATCGCATGGGGTGTGATCTGCTTGCTTTGGATCTCGGTATGGTACCACGTACGCTCTGGATTTATGAAACTAACAGTCCCAAGTTCGTAATTGGGAATTCCTCCTGCCATCGCCTACCGTGTTCAAGAACATTGGCGGCCCAGATCCACGTTCCATGCTACGCAGACGGTCGTCGCTCGTTGTAGCCGACCTACCCATTCCAACATTACCTATTGACATGAAATCAGGAAGCCACAAGCCTCCGCCTAGTGTGTTCGAAGAGCCGGAGTCTAACTCGCTGTTGGATAGCTTCGGATTTTAGTGAAGAGGATGAGAGGAAGCAGATTGGTAAGATTGGGTCGCATGGTCTCAGGCGTTTGGGATCTCGATAATACCCATGGCTTTCGAACCTTGTATTGAATAATGGATGGATATCAGCTTGGAACGGAGGGCATGTAGTTTATTAGTCTTGTACAGTAGCAAATCGACGTCGGATGCTTTAGCGACTCATGGCTGAGTATATTTCCGCATGAAAATGTTTAGCTCGCATGTATTCTGACATTGGCCTGACCCAAGTTCCCTGTGAGTCCGAGGCTCATCCCGGCTCGGTTGAAATAAAACGAACCGAGCCGGAGCAGCCAAATATCACAACATCAGATCAACGACGATAACGGTTAAACAATAATAGCAATACATATTAACAGAGAAATCCTCACTCAAGTGATAGCCCGTACTCAAAACTCAACTTCACTTGTGATACAAATCACTACATACTGATGAATCCGGAATATCCGCAACTCTCGGCACTTCCCATGCATTCTATTCATGCCTCGCTCATCCGCATTCAGGAAGACAGGACCCCACCCCCAAGTCTAGCTCGAATTACCAGCGCATAGGCAGTCCTCGAGACAAGGACCGGCTTCCTTCTTACCAGCGCACTAAAAACTGCGACGAGCAACATAAAATCCTTAAAGTTTTCCTTGACCGGGCCTGTCGACGCTTTAGTGAGTAGTGAGCAAGACGAGATCACGAGCTAGAAACGGACGGACGTTAGAGTTGGACACCGCCTCCTTGCGTGGCATGCGGTGGCCTTGCGGTGCTCCGTGGTAGGCAGATAGTCTGTTCCGCTAAGAAATGCGATGTGCAATGAAAGGTTAATACAAGATGGCGGCGCGTTGAAGTTTGCTAGGTATTTGGGCGTCTGGGTCAACTGACTCGCGAAGTGTAGAGGCTAGGAGGGGTTGGTGATTTATAAATGAGGTGAATTGGTTAGCGTAATTTGCGCTCGGGAGTTAGTTTGCCAGTCGAGAATGTAAATCTGAAGTTTGAGGATAAGATTTTGACATTTCAGACAGGAGATTTTGATTTATGTGTTGATATATATGGCTACGGGCATATTTTGTAAACATCTAAAGATGTGGAACCCTTGCACTCGCAAGCAGTAGATTCACGATACTGACGACGCCCTCCCCCAGGATCAATCCACTAGCAAGCACCACGATAGGAGTCTCTTCTCGCCGTTTGTAAGATTTCCAATACCAGTTCACGAAGCCCCCTACAGCTCTTGCGAGGGTGAAAGATGGGACATTGTACATGCCTATTAGTGCGTTAGCGAGATGCTTGGTGACTTCAAAAGGGGCTCATACCAACAGCAACTGCAATCCCGCCCGGAATGTAGGGATGCCATTTCTTGCCTGTGCCGACGATCCTCACTGCTGTCACTGCAATGAAGATAATCGCTGCGCCTAAGGCCCATTGCCATGCCATGTATGGCAGTCCTTTTCCAGTTACCAGTCGGGCGGTGAATATCCAAACATACCCTGTAGGGACCTGAAATAGATCTCCAGGCACTTGATATACACTCGTGTATAATTTGTATATCAGAGCACTTACGACAGCTCCGACTGCACTGCCAATAATCTGACCCCAAAATTGGGCATTCGGTGCAGCACCAAGCAGGTGGCCAGTTTTGAGATCTTGCATGAGATCACCTGCTTGTAATGCCCCAGCTTCAGAAACAGCACCAGCAATAAGGTTGATAAGGACGGAGTTTTTGTTGGATTGCGGGATTATGAGCGCGAAGAAAAGTTGTGCCAATTTGCTGATGCCGGAAACTGGATTGAGATCGGTCTCACCCAACGCTCGAACGCCCATGATAGAAAGAACGAGTGCCATGAAAACCGCAATGATGGTTGCGTACAATGGTACCAGAGCACCGAAGACTACGCGAATACTCGCAACACAGAATACAATGGAGAGCACAAGCCCTACCATGAATGTACTATTGTTCACGAGGTGCTCCGGAAGTGCATCCGGCTCTGGAAGATCCTTAATCTCCTCGGGCGTATCAAGACCAGTCATACCAGGCCCATTCTCCGTGAGAGGTGTTGCGGCATCCTCGCTCTCACCACTGATAGGAGCATAGCCTCTAGTGGGCTTGTTGGATCCGATTTGAGAGAGACCCTTCCAGTCTCCCTTTCGCACAAGTCGGCGGATATCTGTAATCCATTCTCGACCGTGCATCGCCACGGGCCGTAAAGCAATGTACCCCAGACTGATTACTGAATCGGCCAGCATAATGGCCAATGATACCCAGACGATCCAGCCTTTACTTCCTGTTTCCCAATCATCCACAGGACCAGGCGCCCATCCCCTGTTCTTCGCCAGTGGCGAAAGAACACCCCAGCCCACAATAGCTCCGATGAGCATGTGTGTAGTCGTAGCTGGTCCCATAATGATGCCCTGTCCAACATATGCCAATGATGGATTCAGAGTCCAGAGCCAGTTTTCAGCAAGCGCAAAGCCGAAGACAGGTAGATTCCGCAGAATCGGGAAGAAATATGTCCCAAGAGTATAAATGCCAGAGATTGCAAATGAGATAGTCAGTAGCTTGACCTTAGCCTTCCAGCTGCTCGTCAGCCCTTTGTTTACCTCCTCCACATCCGCAGATTCGTCATCCGAATATGCAGCTGAAGAGCTCGCTCGTAAAGAGGGTTCCCTGGAAGTTGTCCGACAGATCGGACGATCCAGTGCAGCCTCTTTCCCATGCAGGACGCTTATCATTAAAGCAGTCGCCGTGCCCGAAGGGAACTTCAGCTTCTCCCGTATGATAACCTGCCTCCGAAGGGGGACCGCAAATACCACTCCAAAAAAAGCCAATCCTAGAGCCCACAGAATCAAGTTCCACAACGACAAGAATATCGGGCCCTGCTCATCCTTCTTCAACAGGTAGTTCAGCGCCGGCATAACACCCACGAATCCACATCCCAAGGGCATCGTACCCATCGATCCAGCCACTGACTGCACCAGCACATTCTCCACAGGCGTGAATGGCAGATCCAAATGTTTCGCAAAGGTCTTGAAGAACGCGAAGCCGATGAGCGAGGACGGCATACTCATACTCGAAATCCATCCCGTCTGCAGGCCGAAGTACATATTGGAGAAGCATATTACAAGCCCAACTCCAAGACCAACAAGTATGCCGCGCAGCGTGAAATTCTGCCCTTCGCTGGCATGGCTGGCAATAAACCTTCGAGCATCACTACGGCGGCGCTGAGCTTCTTCGAGGGTATCTTCGCCATCGTGGGAGTCGTTCTCGTCCGGGGAGTTTGAGGTCGAAGGTGGGGTGGAGATGGATTGATAGTCGGGACTATGTGTTGATCCCCTGTCTGGAGCCATCTTTGCGGTCTTTAATCAGACTCGATATCAATGGTGAAGGTCGAAGAGAAGAAGACCAATGCAGCATGGAACGGACTGGTCGCACATGTCCATACCTACCGTGGAAGTCAACATGGTGATACTGAACTGGATGCCGAAGTAAAGCAGCTGGAGCTGACCAATATTGGATTGCGCCATGCCAAGAGTGGACGTCATGAGTCGCTGCTCCGGATCCACAGCCGCTAGCTTGACGCTGGACATGAGGCGACCACCTTCAGGCCTCGAAAACACTTGAGGGAATGGTAAAAAGTACTGGAATCGGGCAGACAGCTCAATTTATATGAATGGGTGAAAGTTTGGCATTGGGAGAGCAGGCCATTGTTAACAAAAAAATAATTATCGATTACTATTAGATAGTCTACGCGTGAAGAGGTATCTCGCTTGCCTCGCCATTTCAAAGTCAACAATGAAAGCTCCCAACGCCTTCGCTGCCGAAAATATCCACTATCTCCTATCCCAAGTCCACCTCGCAAATGATTCATAATCCTACACTATCTACCAGTAGTACTTGGCATTTCTCAGACAGCAGGGCCTGCAGAAGCATTGGTCTGCACAACCTGCTTGTCCTCAATCTCATCACCCGTCTTGCCCTGCTCTAAGTCTTGCGCAACGTTCTTCCGCGGTTTCTTCGTCAGCTGGAGCTCGTCCCGTTGCTGCGCGAATACACCTTCTAAACTTTCCCCTCTGCGTGAAGCTTCTAAAGCTTTCTCAGCCATCTCCACATTCTCAAAGGCTCCGTTCACTCTCCACGTCTTGCGTTCTTTCATGACATGCAGCCTTCCCCGCAGTCCATGGGCTCGCTTCTCTTCCATGATAGCGAAGACATCTTGAACGACTTGCCAGCCGTGGTTGACGGTCTCAGCGACTTTCTTCGCTTCCTTCTCGTCTAGTGCGTAAAGGTCTCGTTGTCCCTCCATAATCCGTGCCTTACGAATGAAATGTGTAGGCTGATTGCTTTTCTGCAGTTCCTTGTGAATACCTTTGAAAGTGTACCCAAAAGGCCCTACGATTGCTGCAAGATCCTTGAGTACGAAACCTGTGAGACCCATACCAACGCCTTTGACGAAACCGACTGGGCCGTTGTCTCGAGCGCCCGTGTACGGTTGAGTGACCAGACCAGTAACACCATCGTAAATGCCGAATGTAAATTCTTGGCCAGCGGCTTTGAGTCCAGACTTGAAGCCAGTGATTCGAGTTGGTCTAGGATATATTAGCTACTAGGACCCAGACCGAGGATTGCGTATCTTACCTTCTAACTGTTGTGTCTCCGTAAAGCCGTGGAGCGTTGTGAAAACCTGCTTTCAAGTCAGCTTCACTGAATCTAAGACCTGACCAAAATCCATGTTAAAGCATGCGAAGCAAAGACTAGCTCACCTTGAGCAATCGCCAACGAAAGGTCCATTGGCGCCTTAGCAATGAAACCAGCTGTCTTTCCAACCCCCGAGGTAACGTTCTTGCCAAGCTCTTCCGCAGCATTATCTTCAGGATCGTCAGATAAAACAGACTCATTATCATCTGCCTCTTCTTGGTCCTGAGCTTTTTCCTCATCTTTGGCCGCTTTCTTCTCCGCCATCGGTTCACCTGTAGTGGTATGCTTGCCTAGATCGGGTCCGCTGGTAATTTTTTCCATGCCTCGACCAGGGGCCTTCTCGTCCGGAATGTCATCTGTCGGATCCTTGTCGGCATCTTCATTTCGACGCTGGTGGTCCTTGCCCGAGGGAGTACCGTTCGTCTCAGTCTTGTGAATGGTTCCGTTGGAAGGCTTTGCGTCAGGCGCACGCTCTTTCGAATCTTTGTTGTAGACCATACCTCCTGCCCCATCACTTCGACCAGCGTCTTGAGACTTCCGCCGCATGTCTTCGGACTTCCTTTTTTTCTTCTCCTCGTGCTTTGCGCGCCTCCTAGAGCTCTTGGCGATCTTGAATGGCACGCCCCCAACTCCCGTTGCGATACCTGTTACGGTACTCATGATCGCTGTGGCTCCACCAGATAGAGGCTCTCCAGGTCCTTCAAAATCGTTCCATTCGTTGTGTCGAATAAGACGTAACTGCTTCCAAGAAATCTTCTTCTTCTCAACGAGCAAATCCGCAGCTAAAGCACTCAGCCTCAGACTCGTATTCTTCAGCGTCCACACTGCGACTCGGTCCTCGAGAATCGAGCAACGCATAGAATGATGACCTCTTAGGACCAAGCTCCGATGGAATGAAGTGACAGCGTTCTTCGAACCATCACCCTCCTTCTCGATATCTTGAGCAATTTTCTCGGCTCCTTTCCGAGCCTCTTCTGTCAAGCATTGTCTGATACCGTCTGCAAGCTTATCGACCGTCAATTCCTTATGAGGCACGGGCTTTGCTCCTGCGCCAGCCTCTCCGATCATAGTCCCCCAGAACATCTGATCTCCAAAGAATGGGACGATCATCCCGGGCTTTCCACATTTCAGACCAATAGCCGTTGTACCCGCACCACCATGATGGACTACTGCTGACACTTTCGGAAAGAGCCAGTCGTGCGGTGTGTTTTCCAGCATATAGACATTTTCTGGAGTATTGTCGTCGCCTAATCCGCCCCAGCCCTTCGAGACTAGAGCTCTGACGCCAGCTTTCTCCACAGCCTCGAAGATCATCTTGGTGAATTTGTCGGGGTCATCAACGACAATTGAGCCGAATCCGATGTACACGGGTGGCTCTCCAGCGTCCAAGAATTTGACAAGATCTTCTGGTGGCTCGAAAGACGAAGCGAGATCTAAGAAGACGAACCCGGCAATGTCGATTTCTGGTCCCCAATCTTTCGGCTTTGGTACGAGACCTGGACTCCATAGATATGTGAAAGGCACCTTGAGACGATACAATTGGCCCGGTGCCCATAATGTAGAGACTGGTTCCAACCCCAAGGTTTTAACACGGAAGTTGTTGACCAAGTCCCCAAGACTGAAATTAATGTTAGCTTTGTCTCAAAGGACGATCTGGATGACTTACCCTTGCCATGTCATCATTTCTACCAGCGGATAGGACATGAAGTTCGCATAACCAGGATCAACATTCGACTTCTTAATATTTGCCAGCGGATGCGGGAATGCTTGAGTTGGCGTGTAGGGGAAAGTAAACATTAGATGTAACGGAATGCCTAGTCTCTCGGCGCAATGAATATGAGCGAAGCAGGGTGGGTTTGCGATGATAGCGTCTGCAATGAACGGCGATTTAGCGCCCATCATCTTCAGATTGCTGACATCCTTCTCGTCATCTGTAGCGTTGATGCAAGCACGCCAGAAGCCTTCGAACATCTCTGCCATCTGCTGTCGCCGTCTCCCAACCTCGCCCTTCTTCAAAGTCTCCATCGTCGGTATCATTCCTGGATTCTTGACCATGAAGGCCATCAATTCAGCGGGATCACCACCAACAGAGAAGAACTCCAGGCCCGAATCTTTTTCCACGAAATCCTTGAATGCGGGATGTGTTGCTATCCGTACCCTGTGCCCATATTCCTTGAGATTCTTGCCGAGCTTTAAGAACGGCTGTATGTCACCACGGCTCCCAATGACCATGACAACAATATTGAGAGTCGGTCTCGGGATATCCGTGGTAATAGTCTCTGAAGAAGCGTCTGATTTCCAGCCTTTCCCATGATTCGAATCTGGAGTCTCGCCCGCATCAGATCCCACATGCTTCAAGAACGTCGCGCCCAGTGCCTTAGCCAAATATCCCCGATTGCTCGTCTCGTTCACACTGATGTTCAATCGGCCATCCTTCTTAGACACCCTGCCCTTCGTCTTAAAATCCTCATTGCCTACATCGAACCTCGAATAGTGTCCTTTAGAGCCTTCCTTACCACTCCCTCGCCGCCTGCCTCGCCCAAAGCGCTTTTTGTGTTCTGCAGTATCGTCTTCATCGTCGTCGGAGGAGGAGCTTGTTGTGGACTCGTCGTCGGAGGCGGTCGGTAGCTTCCATGAAGCCTTCTTTGTTGTTGAGAATGATGTAGGATATCGCTTCAGCCCTGGGGCTTCCCACGATGGCGCTGCGGTTACTCTAGCAGTTTGCCATTGTCTCGATATTGCAGGTCTGGCGGCATCAGGGGCAGGACCTGTAGGCTCTTCTATGCTCTCCGGGCGGTGATTAGAATGAAGTTCTTGAAGGCCACCAGACTCTGGAGGCACACTGCTGCTTCTCGTCGCCGTATCAGTAGTCATAGCGAAGGACAAATATGGAGCACGCGTCAAAGAAGCGTATGCATAGAGAAATGTGAGACTGTAGAGGTTTTTGCAAAATAGCAGAACCAGCACGCAAACGCTGTGAATGGAATATACAATTGGGGGGTTGAGAGCGTGGATTGTAGGATTGTCTTGTAAATCGGGTCAAGAGATCAATGACTCTCTAGCTACAAAATACTGACTGACGCTGTACTTGGCCTGGCCACCAGCCCAGCCTAGCCCTGCTCTGCCCTGCCCTGCCCAAGTCTGGATATTTCTGAATATGCCGTGACACTATCAAATCAACAGTGCGGCGACCATGCGAAATAACAATGTCGTCACTGCGAAATTCCCAAATCCGATCTGGCCCAGCCGGGTTATGGATAAAGGATGGAGCAGAGTCCGCTGAGGCGCCTTGGCAGTGCGATTGTGCTGGCCATTGGTTGGCTTTAATTTGCGGTGCCACCCGGGCGGGGACCCAAGCTGTCCCTAGGCCCGAAAGTCAATATCCACAATTCTTACAGCCCTTGAAGAAGTGAAGTGATGCTCGCGTGGTGTCGTGGACATGGGAGGGGAGGGGCATGGGGAGGAAAGCAGGATATCTTGAAACATAAATACCAAGACCGACGCTCACTTCAGCCACACTCGAGATTGCATGTATTGTGGCGAAACGAAATCAATGGCAGCCGATAGGTGAGACCAATAGATGCCATGTCTGCTGCGCCGGGTCATATGCACGTCTGGGAACAATCAGGAAGCTGGCAATCATGTCGCTAGGAGAGTTTGGTCCGACTTGTGTATGTAAATGTGAAAAGGGGTAGTTGGCTTGGCAAGCGAGCAGCTCTAATAATTCCGACGTTGAGATGTGTCGGTAATAGCTTGATGTTGTTCTATAACCACATTCTGGCTAAGTTGTATCTCTATTCTGAACAATCAATTCTCTGGCACAACCCCCTTCATGGCTGATATCTAGGAACACAAACGTGAAGCTAATGAATGAACAATAACGGTAATGTCAATACAATACCCTGATACATGGATCCTCCTCAAACCAGCCAAATACATATGCCTGGAGCAGCTGGCACTCTCAAACATAGGAAGAGCTGCACAACCTCGCAGGTCCAGTTAAGACGACGTCCACTGACAAGGAAACAAGTCTTACTTCTACCTTGGTCTAATTCCGTCTGCCGACTCGCCATTCATCAGGCTCTGGAGTTTGTCTCAAGCTACCGCCTTCATTCTGAGCATCGCGTGAACCCCAAAGTCGACTCTCGGCGTTGTTGAAACTCACACCCTCTACCCAGCTCTGTTCCTCATCACCATTTTCTCTGCCACCATAAAGACCTTGAAAGCCACCCTGCACTAATCCGATTGGAGATGCTGATCGACCGCCACGCAGAGGGGTATAGAGAGGTACTTGGCGTTGCCGGGGCAAGCTTTGTTGCAGTCCTTCTCCATCAACACTGTCAACATTCTGAGTCCGTCTAGCGGCAGCTCTGGTGACTGGCGCAGTGTAGGAAGGGTGATACCGAGACTGGTGCCTTGATTCCGGCAGGTGAGCTGGCGTTTGGGGTTGTAGTTCTGGCGATACTGTATCGTTATATACCTGGTAGCCAATTCTAGACGGGTTAATGGGCTCTAAATTTGTTGAATTTTGGTGACTCAGGTCCTGGCGTGGCGTTGGAGATGCGGATTGTGAGACGGGTCGAGGTGAAGCCTGGCGGCTGAATGGCGATCGTGTTCTACATGTGCTAATAGCGCGGCTCACGAAAGCAACTGGATTGAACCTCCAGCCGGACTAATATGAAATCAGCTCTTCCGCCTTTCTTGCAGTTGAGACACAACACTTACAGGTGGACCTGAATCTAGAGGGTCATGCTCGCCTGCTGCTGGACTAGAGAGGTGGTTTGGAAGTCCACCCACAATTGCGCTGCGGACGGGCGTGATAGAAGGACTGGTTGGGCTAGTTGGTGGATTGCTCGCAATGTATCCACGAGTTGGTGAGTGTGGTAGAGAGTCTGCCCTGGAAACACTTCGAGATACGGTTGAAAATGGTGGGGGTAAATGGAGCTCAAAGGATGAAAACCTGACATTTCGGTTTGTGTCTTCGTCCTCTTCGTCAACCTTGATAATCGCAGATCTGTCTTCGCCACGTAATTCGGGATTTCCTGCACTGCTGTAGGACTCCGCAGAGCCCGCTCTAGAGCTTTGCAAGGAGCTCCCTCTCAGATCTTCGCGAAGGTTACTGCTGCCCGCATCTCGAGCTCTTCCATCGGTCGAATCTGAAACCGTTCGCTCCTGTTCGTAGGCTGCACTAGACCTCTCTGAAGAGTCGAATGAAAAACTGTTCGTCTGATGCCTGAATGTTCTTGTACTGGTTCGGGCATCCGTTCGTGGTGGTCGTCGAGGAGGTTGAGCGAATATGATACCGGGGGTGTTGTGAGTAGCGACACGAGAAGCGATACGTGGTGTCAAGCCTGAAGTTGGACGACGTTCCGGGGAGCTCGACGCATTTTGTGATAAATAAAGCGGCGAGCGGGGCAAGTGTAGCCGAGTGCGAAGCCTGCTCGAATTTGGAAGTTGAAGTTGCTGAGGCGTCGAAGCATCAATTGGAGCTATTAATGATGTTAGCGCAAGGAAACTCAATGTCATATGGATGTTAACTTTGAGGAGCATTATCTGTCAAGCTTGGGCTCTCAATGTCAATGAACCCTCCATAGTAGAAATCATGTTTCGATGGGGAAACTGGCCGCGATGACTCGTGGTTTGCCTTCTCGGGAGAGTGCTCAAGTGCTGTGCTCACGAACGAAGGCTCCTCGCTTTGGAAACTCGCTCTTGGTAGATCTTCCTGCGGGTATGTCGACTCTTCAGGAGGTGGTACGGTTTTGTAGCCATCGATGGCCTCCGGACCTTCGACAGCCGGAGCTACTAGCATATTTGGGCGCCATGATTCTGCTACACGACCTTCTTTGTGAAGCTCTCGGTGCTCTTGGACCGAAATCTGCGGAGTGGTACCCTTGCTAAGGTCAATTAGACCAGACTGAGATCTGATTGTGAAACGGGTAAGCCGTTCATTGAGTTTATCAGTCTCGCCGACGCTCTTCTCATAGCTGCCTCGGGCTTGCTGGCGCTTCTCGTAATCCAGCAGGTCGCTGCGACCGAGTATGATGGTTGTAGCGGGCAAGCGGATCATGGTGGAATCCTCTTTGTATGTATTGCAAATTCATTACGGTAAGGTAGAAGCTCACCAGGATGTGGAAGGCTACATTGGGGAGCCCAACCAAGGTCCTTGCTCCTGCCATAACCAAGCCTCTTTCTTGGGAAGGAGTGAACCATGGCATGTCGGTCAAGGAAGGACGACTGCTGGTCTGCTTTCATTGAAAGAGAGGCACTCACTTCTCAGTAAAGAACGATGAGCTACAATATTGAAAGTACTAATAAGTAAGTAGTCCTGGTGTAGACTCAGCTCGATGGCCCACAAAGCTTAGCGGTATGATGGCATGGTGTAGAGAAGGTACAATCGCAATATCAATATACAATAACAACGTGCCTGAAAGACAATGACATGATGACAAGTTCAATGTAATTTGCTGCTCTGTGCATCCTCACTTGAGATCGCAGTCGATAAAGCCAAGGTTACCTTCAGGTACCTGGGTAACAATTGTAGCCACAAACTGGGTACTGCGCTTGGGTCCCCCTTGAAGTTGAAGTTGCTGGTTTTCGAAAGCTGAGAAAACAAAGACCCCCGATGAGGAAGACACAAAGGCAGCCTTCAAAGTCAGGCAACAGAGGTTTTCTAGAGTGTGAGAAGTCTGCTGTGTCATACTCAACTCCTCAATAGAACAGCGAGGTTTAATCTCCTTTCCACCACTTACCGATTTTCCGGACTCTAGCGTCTTGTTGCGTGCCACGACATCTTTCTTCCTCTGCATTGTTCGTTCGATGATCCTCATCATGATATCGGAACCTAAATCTCGTATCACGTTCATCTCATTACAAATTTCTGAAATTGACTGATTGTAAATTTTTCGATTAACGATTGCTGACTCGTTTGGGATGAACCTTCAATAAGACGAGAGCAACCGAAGTGAAGTGAAGTATGTTCAGACTATTTATTGCTGGTAGCCTATGCCTAAACGAGCCACGCCTCATCTAGGGTGTGGGGCTGCGCTGCTTAGGAGAGTTCTCAGGGCGTTATTTCGATTTCCAAGGTCCAAATTCAACTTAACCAGTGAACCACATCCGCCTGCAGCGCTGTCCACGCCCGCCCGATCCACTACTTCTGCTTCTGCTGGCTGCTGGTTGCTGGCTGTGAATCCATCCACTGGAAGCCCGCGAGGCGTCGGACCTCATCTCCTGCTGTTCGCGGTACTGCAGCAAGCCGTCACACACGGGGGATGCCACGGTGATCAAGGATAAGGGACGCGGCCCACAGCCACCACATCTGGACAGCACAGGACAGCCAGAGGCTCATAGCACAGCAGAGTAGAGGAGAGCAGAGCAGAGCAGATCGAGAAGAGAAAGGATGGCCCAGCACGACTTGAGCCTTGGTCCTCTCCGACTAACGAACCCCGACGATACGTCTCCTGGCACGTCTCGAGAAGTGCCCTTCAATTCTCACATAGACCCTTCATACCTCGAGCCATCACGAATCACCGACGAGATCCCCGCCCAGACTTCTAATTTGAGAGAGGCTCGTTCGACACCAGACCCGCAATCCCAAACTCGGCGTCATTCCATATTCAACCTTCTACGGCGAGGAGATACAGATGAAAGTGGTGCATCGTCTCGAAAAGCATCCCAGAGCTCGGAATCGAAACCTGGAAACAACCGATCCGAGTCCGGCGGCAGTGAAATATCCAAATCTCATAACGACCCGTTAGCTCGAGCTGCGGCATCCAAGGCATACCGTCAGAGCATGCCTCTAAATCACCAAGCACAACAGCAAGCACAGTTTCCTCCATATCAAGCGGGCGCGATGCAGAACGGTAGCAGAGGTTACCCCCCTCCAGGGTCTGCGAGACCTGTTTCAGGAGTATATTCAGCTCAACCACCTCCAAATGCCATGCCTTCCCGCGAACACGGATCCTACACACTGAGGAACGAGTCTTCAAAGTCTTCGGTTGGCGGCGTACCGTCCAGAAGTGATTCGAGATCAGCAGCTACGGCTATGCAGGCCGGCGTGCCTTCCAGGGAATTGAGCCACAGAGAGAGGGCATACAGTTCGAATAATCCCATACCAACTGGTAATGCGCCAGCACCGCCTAGGAGGAGCTCCAGGGGCATGGGAGGTGGGCATACGGATAGTGTTCCTGGCGCATCGAGTTCATCTGCACCAAGATATGACATTGACGGCAACCTTGTGCCCAGTAATGAGGAATGGAAAGACAAGGGCGCAGCTGTAGGCGTTCGGGAAGAGTATGACGCAAATGGAAAGCTGGTCTTGAGGCAAGTCAAGAAAGGGGTTAGAGATTTTGCATTTGGCCGAACACTAGGGGAGGGTTCATATAGTACGGTAATGTTGGCAACAGACAGGCAAACTCTGAAAGAATACGCTGTCAAGATCCTGGACAAGAAGCATATCATCAAGGAGAAGAAGATCAAATATGTCAACATTGAGAAGGATACGCTTAATCGATTAATAGAGCATCCAGGAATAGTTCGACTGTATTATACCTTCCAGGATAGCTCATCACTCTACTACGTCCTCGATATAGCCAGTGGTGGTGAGCTTCTCGGGGTCCTGAAGAAGATCGGGTCATTCGATGAGGAGTGTACGAGGTTTTACGGAGCCCAGATCCTGGACGCTATTGAGCACATGCACAATAGGGGTGTAATACATCGAGATCTTAAACCCGAGAATGTGCTTCTGGATGACCAGATGCACATCAAAATCACAGACTTCGGGACGGCCAAATTGCTCCCTGATCCAAGAAAACCAAAGGATCCAACAAAGCCGTACGACATTACCGCTGAAGAAGAGGAGTCAACCCGAGCACGATCTTTCGTAGGCACCGCCGAGTACGTCAGCCCTGAACTGCTTACGGACAAAAATGCATGCAAGGCCAGTGATCTCTGGGCATTTGGTTGTATAATATATCAGCTCTTGACAGGCAGGCCACCATTCAAGGCTGGCAATGAGTATCAGACTTTCCAAAAGATCGTTGGGCTGGACTACCAATTTCCACCTGGATTCCCTCCCGCCGCAAGAGATTTGGTGGAACGCTTATTAGTGCTGGATCCTCAAAGACGGTTGTCGATTGAGCACATCAAAAACCACGAGTTTTTTGATGGAGTGCAATGGGGTCGAGGTCTGTGGAGAATGAAGGCACCAAGATTAAAGCCCTACATCCCGCCAACGCAAGAACCAAATCTCATAAAGCTGAATGGAGGCTACTCGAGTGCACCCCAACCGATCCCCACTTCGAGGGGGCCAGGTCCAGGTTCATCAAACGGAAGCTCAAGACCACAACCTAGAGTCATCACTGAATTGCCTCCTCCGACACAGCTCGACATTGAGTGGTCCCCTGTATTGACAAGGAATAATGAGCGAATACTGAAGCTTGGAAACTTAATGGTGCTGTCAGCTCCACTACCTCACAGTCCTAATTCCCGGAATGGTGAGCACGAGGGTCACGAAAAGAGTAAGCTCTCGAGGTTCTTCGGTGGTAGCACAACCAAGAAAAGGCAACGGCTCGTGATGGTTACTTCGAGTGCTAGAATAATACTGGCTGCTGCAGGAGGTGACGAGAAGAAGACGAAGTCAGAGATCTCACTACTGGCGTCCGAATGCTCGTGGAGGACACAGATAGATGCAAAAGGCCAAGAAGTGTGGTGTGTGGATACGGTATGTTTAATCCATCGACGTCCTACATTTGCGAATCTGACATATGCCAGCGCGGTACACATTACACTTTCGAAGACTCCAAATCGTCTGTCACAACAGGAGATCCTTCAAAGAGCTCAGCTCAGGAGTGGATCGAATCCATGGAGCGTGCCAAAGACATTGCTCTCTCCCAGAGCATGGCGGGCTCTTACAATAACGAGACTGGTTTTGACATGGGCTCTTCCGTCTCTAGCCCCAGCAGCACGATCCATGGTGGATCCATATACCCCGAAGGCTTCAGCATCTCAGATCGAGCAGGACGGAATCACTTGACCAAGAGTCAAGCCAGTTTAGGCGGAGAAGAGCTCAACGATAAAGCTGTAATGAAGAAGAGCCACCGATTCAGCAAAAGGCAGTCCAAGAACGGACTTTCCACGCCATTTTGAGCAGCTATAATGTCTGTTCACAACCTTCAATACTCTGCACAAAAATTCGAAACGTCCTGGATCGAACATATATTCCCCTTTCCTTTGTTGAGCATTGGTAGCGCGGCGCTGGTTTCACTTTTCGGTTTCACTTCTTGCATCCCTTTCATACCCCCCTATGATAGGGCATTAACGAATTATCAAGACCCTTGCGTACTTTCTTTTCTCTGGGGATCTACATTACGATTCGGCCTTACTTCAACATGGATTGGAATATTCTGAGGCCGAGGCTTCGGTCGGGTAAGACCTTCGAATAATCCATTGCACTTCGCGTATATCATGTTTGATTTTTGGCTGCATTACAGAGAAAGAGAGCATTGTTCGTTTCTTGGCTAAAGTTAATCGGTGGTAGCGATGGTGATTATTTGGTTACCAATCGGATTGGTTGGCTGGCGGGTTGGTAGTCTACGTATTTAATTGCATTGCGTCCGTCTCGTCTTCCCCTTCTCTTCATTGTAGAGAAGATACATAAAGGGGTGTTTGGCATTAGGCGAGGCGTGGACTTGGTTTGTGGATATGTATATTAGAGATTTAAGATAATGGTGAATCACAATGGACTTCAAGTACTTAATTATTAGTCAGATTTCGATCTGTTCATGTCAATAGAGCAGAAGGGATCATCGGCGATAAGCTTAAATTTACACTTATGTCCGGCAGTTCCCCTCGTCTCATACGTCACGTAGCCCAGCTCTCCACATTTTTATTCTCACTACATACCTAAATACACTTTACTTGCCTTAATGGAAGCAAGCATCTCATGTCCAGAATACTTACAACACGAAGTGTCTCAAGGAATATATCAAAGTTCTCCTTTCTCAGAGCCACGTCAAATCTGACATCTCACTACACCCGACCCCACCTCAAGATCACTAACACCAAGTACACCAACAAGCCCTCTCAAGTCAGACATATCTCAACTCACCACCAACCACCAAACATGTCTAAATCCAGAAACCCCGTCTTCGCCTCCGGCAACACAGCCGTAATCACCGGCGGAGCATCGGGTATCGGATTGGCCCTCGCAACAAAATGTGCAGGCTACGGCATGAATGTTGTGATTGCCGACAACAATAGCGAGAATTTGAAGGGCGCAAAGGAGATGATCAGTAAAAGTGGAAGTGGGAAGGTTGAGACCGCTGAGATGGATGTTGGAAAGGTAGAAGATTTCGAGAGTTTGAAGGTTGGTATATTTCGATTTCAAGTCACGTTTGGAGAACTGGGTGCTGGTCTCATTCGAGACTTAGGAGGGAGAATATAGACTGCCATGCGAGAATCGAGCTCTCTTAACTGTTGTCACGAACCTTGCTGATTTATTTCATCTAGGCAAAAATAACCAACGATTTCGGAGGGAAGATCTCGCTTCTGGTCCTGAATGCAGGTATAGGTCTGAAGAGTGACTGGAGCGATTCAGCCTACTTCCACAAGATAATGGATGGTATGTGAAATCAATACCCTGTCATCTTGGGATCCAGTTTCGAGTAGAGCAGATGGTCACTCCCAGCCGCTCATCATCACAAACTACACGCTCTCGTCTATCTCAACAAGTCCATCCGATTCAGTGGGGTATTAGAAAAGCGGGATGTACTAAATCCTCCTCAGTAAACCTCTTCGGCGTCATTCACGGCCTCAACACCCTTCTACCCCTCACGACCCAGTCATCCACGCCCTCTAGCATCGTCATAACCGGCTCCAAACAAGGCATAACAAACCCTCCGGGCAACCCAGCCTACAACGCTTCAAAGGCCGCGGTCAAAACCCTCGCCGAACACCTCTCCTACGACCTCTCCAAGTCCTCGCCCTCAACCTCCGTACATCTCCTAGTACCAGGATGGACGTTCACCGGCTTGAGCGGGAACAAGCCATTTGTGGGTGAAGGGGCAGAGAAGAAGGAGAAGCCGAAGGGAGCGTGGAGTTCCGAGCAGGTGGTGGAGTTCTTGGAGGTCAAGATGTCAGAGGGCAAGTTTTATGTGATTTGTCCGGATAATGATGTTAGCGAGGAGACGGACAAGAAGAGGATGTTGGTATGTTATGGTCTCTTTGTTTACTTGGCCCATTCTACCTCGCTTCCCCTTTCTATTGTGATCTGGTTTGTTTGGCTGTGAGCCGATCGAAACAGGCGAGGGAGGGGACATTTGGCGAGATTTCCGGAACTTGAAATGAGAATGATGCTGACAAAATCAAGTGGACGGCGAACGATGCCGTACAAGGCAGGCCGCCGTTGACGAGATGGAGGGAGGAGTACAAGGAAGAGGCCGAACAGTGGATGAATAACGTAAAGATCTAGTAGATGTTAAAATCCGCGTCTCTGGCTCCTGTCAACGTCTATAGAAGACTTCAGGGCTTGGAAATTCAATCAGGACAAATAATGCAAATTCATTCAAATGTGGAAAGGATACTGAAGCAAATGCAAACATCTTTTGGTATTCTCTGACTCCCCCGGGCCCGATATGGTACATACTCCTACCTGTTCATTCCCCCAAACTCCTTATTCGCCGTGAATCAAAACTAGATCAAACCTTCACTCTAGGCCCAACCATCAACTTAACACTCTGCTTGACATTCTCGCTGGCCCAAATACTGTTCTGACCACCACGTCTCCACTCATCACCAGTTGCATCTTCTCCTCCGCCTCTGGGTGCCTCACCAGAAACGACCTCCAAATCTCTCTTTTGCGAGCTCAACCACTTAGCAATAAAATCGGTGGGGTTCTTCGACAAGGCCTCAAAGAACTGATGCTTTGACTTGGAGATCATTATGCTTTGTACAAGAAGCGCAAGGTGCTTGTCGTGCTTCGCAATTTCCAAGAGGTTTGTTGCGTAGATCGGGTTTGTGAGGTAAGCAGCGAGCGAAGCTTTCAATGGATCGTCAACCTGGACCTGGATGTCGTAAATAGTAGGCTGGGGATTCTCATGGAATTCTTTATCGACTCGAATCGTGTAAGGAAGCTTGAGCGGTACGAGTGGAGTCATATGTGGAATGAGCGCATCGGGAACGTGCGGGATGTAGCCTTTTTCTCGACCGATGAGCTATAAAACATGTTAAACTTCATTCTGCCTTCCATGTTGTGAGCGACTTACTGCTCTTAGGCGATCATCACACTCAAATGATCTCTTCTCATCCTCCTCTTGTAGACCCATAGCTGTGACATACTCCCAAATGCCCATAATGGCCTCCGCGCGAGTAGCGACATTTGTGTCCAGGATATCAGCGAGAATCGGAGTCAATTGGAATCTCTCGGGAGTTTCATCCCGGACTAGGTTTATGGTGATATTGGTATTTTCATCACCTCCACGCTTGAACTCCAATTGATCGAAATCGGCAGCATTTGGCAGGTTTGCAGCATTCGGCGCAACAGCCGGCTTCTTCCATTCAACGCTCTGATCAGACCCATCCTTGGATTTATTTTGATCGAAGTCGACTGTCATCGCTTTGAAAAAGTGCGATAGTTTGTATTGCTTTGGAGGCGGCTTAACCTTCTTCTCTTCCTTCCCATCCTCATCCATGGCATCATCTTCATCGTCGCTGTCGTCGCTGTCCAGACCATCGTCTGCCTCATCCAATAACCGTCCTTCAATCTTTACCCGATATGAGGAGTCCATGTTGGTGCTGAAATCGAAGGCATCTACATCAAGAGTGTCGGCTTGCCAAGGTTGGTCCTCCACGGTGTTGCTGATGAACAGTCGTAAAGTCCTATATCTCTTTGAAAGAAATTAGCACCAAGCCTTCGAATAGGCTTCCAGCATTCCTACCTTGACATTTCTGTTAACGGAATCCTGGATGTCCAATCTCTTCCTCATCATGGTCGAATCCAGTTTGCGCTCCAGCTCCCTCAACTCTCTGTAACGCTGAACACCATCGCCAATAACGCAATCCTCGACGCCTTCAGGGATATTCTTGTCCACAGGGTTCGCAGTACGCTTTTTCGCCTTCTCAGTCTGGGCTTCCTGTAACTTCATCTGCGCCTGGTGTTGCGCAGCAGTCAACTGCTGTTGGGGGTGGCCTCCGGAAACCATTGGGCCTGTCTGTTTGTTAATTTTCGGGTTGCCTTGCAAAGCCAGGTAATTGATGAGGCGAGAGATTTATCCCAATGAGAATGGGAGGCCCACAAGAACAGAGGTGCAGGTGTGTGATAATGATAGAGAGGAAGGCACGTACCAATTCCTCGTCTCGATGCGGCAGCTGCTGGGGAACGCTGCGGCGCCTGTTGGGGGAAAGGGCGGTATTGCGGCTGCATCTTGACTGGCGCAACGTGTCCGAGACCGTGTGGACTGGATGAGGAGGAAGGCGATGTGATGTTTCACAGATGACTCTTGGCGGGTGTGGACGCGCGCTGTGATATGACACGATACGTACGATCTGTTCTGCCAGAGAAATGACGGTCGCGTTGAACTCAACTTCTACGCGAGCGAGCGAGGATTGAAGATGTTGTGTCATCCGAATGTGGTTTAGCGACAACAGGGTATATTCAGCCCGCTCTCAGCCTCACAGCCTTGCCATGTCTGGATAATTGTACTACACGAATAGAAATTGACTCCATAGTTTCTATGGTTCTCATCTACATGAACGCACTCCTGAGAACCCGTTTACTCGCACTGCTCGTTTGCAGAAGATCAGTGGTCTATAAGAAGCTTTGCTTTATAGTTTGCACCCAGCCTCTGGGCTCTGTGCTGGAAGGAAGTGGAGGGCATTCGTTTCACGCCAAACAATTACAGAGATTCGAATCTTTACTTTAACCTGATCTTGTTCTTTTAATTTTTCAAAGACGCGTGGATGTTTTTGGGCTCCAATAGACCTCGATCTCCCAACACTGCTGGAATGAGCTTTTAAGTCAATATCCGACGATGGTTTCATAGTCAGCTTTCTCCACAATGGAAATATGGCACTGTTATGATCATATGCCATTTCCATTGATGATATGCAGCCAACGCCATCCTGATTACAATGACCGCTATCGATTCTCGATCCCATGCCCAAAAACTCCAGTGCTCGTATCCAGCTATGCCGTGTAGCCCGCCAGCCGCCTTCCTAGAGGCGGACTTTAGCCCAACATAATGCCATGAGAACTCAATGGCCACCTTCTCTTCTACGAATTATATCGAGAGGTCTCCTGAATGTATCCTCTCGACAATTTTCCTCGCTCGATCAGGTGCAAGCTCTTATCGCGCCTGTGATCCTAGAAGTGCCGGTTTCTGTGTCGGCTCAACTGGTGTCGGTGGCATATTCTTGATCTGTTTGATCAAGAACTCCCTCTCGTCGATGAATTGCTCATCCTCGGTCCGGTCTTGCAAGAACTCCTTCAGGAAGACTAAGAGCCTCTCTCGGTTGATAAGAAGGATCTTCTGTACCGCAATCGACTTGTGTGGATTCGCAACGAAGACCTTGAAAACGTGAAAGCCCTCGTATTGCACCATCTTTCTTTCATCTCTGAGAAGATTCATGCAAATTTTCAGGTGCTCGCCTCGATCAACGTAAGCTGTCATTACAGCATAGTTTGCTCTGTCGAGCAGAATCTCGCCAAGAAGCTTTATTGATTGTCTCTTGGTAACATAGCTTTCTGATTTGACAAGTATGTTATTGTACTTGTCGAAGAAGAGATCGAAGTTTGTGGATAGGTACTGCGCCACAAGTTGCTTGTGCTTGGTCAGGAGTTCCTATAGATGTCAGTAAGTAGAAGTTGTAATATCAGGCATGTCAACCCACTCTAAATGTTGTGAATGCATCCGCGCCCACTTCAAACGAACCTTGGTCGATCCACTTGAAGAACTTCCAGAAAACACCATTCCCACTCTGTCTCAATTCTGGATTTATACCAGTCAATCCCTTTGGGCCGGGGCTCCCATCGGACTGATCATCGTACAGTATGATAGCCGCAGCCGCATCGCTCTTCAAGACTTCTCTGAGAACCGTTCCAGCTGGTGTCGCACTCTCCTTATGGTCGTAGCCGTTACAAAGTTCCACCAAAACTTCTGGTCGGTTGTTTATCACATAGCTGAGTGCGAGTGGGTCGCTCTTTGGAGAGGACGTTGGAGGACGAAATCGGAGGACGTATGAGAAGATGACCTGTGTATCCTTCCTCGATTCGAAGGGTAGTCGCCATAGGTTTACGGCGAGAAGATAGAGTAGGTCTTCTTGTATCATTCCAGTAACAAGGGAATACACTTGCTCGGGGCTGCTTTCGGTTTCTACCAACAGAGTTAGCATGGAGTAAACAACGCAAGAAATTCGTAAAACTTACCTTGGGTTCCCTGCAGGACGAATTTCATCTGCCCCAAAGTCTTCGCCAGTTCCTCAGCCTACGCCTGGATCAGCTTCCAAATTCCCTATCTGTAAACGCATTCAGGGGAGACATTGCATACCTTTGCAGCTCCAGCTGGGCCGTCAAGCTTAAGCATCTGCTCTTTTGCTTGCTTGGGCAAATCCACCGTATTCGTCCGTGGACGGCGTCCAAAGAGAAACGACATTCTGGGTGGTGGTGTTGTTTGTTTCTGGTGTCCAACCCAGCTGTTTACACTGCTCGTCGGCTGTCAAGGCTGCGGATTCAGCTGTGGAATGAGCTGGTAGAGTCGAGCATGTAGGAGAATGGAAGCCGGCGCAGAATCATAACACAGTCGTAGGTCTCTGGGAGTTGCTTGCGTGGGTTCAGGAGGTGTGTTTGCTCTATTGATTGAGTGGGTTGGGCTCCAATAGTCCCCGTTTCCCCCATCGATGTTTTGTTCGGAGCTTGAGTTCAGGCGCTCGTTCACTGGGCTGCCCTGCCGCCCCTTGTTTGCGCCTGCTGCTGCCACTACCACTGCCACTCGGGCTCGCACAGCAACCAGCCCGAGACAGAACAGACAGGGCATGGCAAGTCTTGCGAGGAAACGGAGAAGTCTCTCAGACAAGTATCGCAAGACTCTCCTTTGTTTATCTTCTCCAAATCACCCCCAAGCTCTATCTAACCTGCTCTGTTGCCATCGGAATACATGGGCCGTTGTTATCTCCACGTGAAGATACAGCTGCACGTCGGAACCTTACAGGGATGCTCCCAGGCGAAGCTCTCTAGGCCAACCGCTGCCAACACACAGAAACTTTATTTATGCAGGAACCAAAACCACTGACAAAATTGTACTCCAAGTGAAGTTGGGCAGAACTGCTGCTGCTCTGGAAACGCATACGCCTTGACGGGACGGGACAGGACAGGGAAACCAGAAGCATCATCATGTCGGGCATTACAGAAGCCGAGAAGTACCCTGCCTCATCTGGCAGCTCGGAGAACTCAGATATCTTGGACCTGAAGAACGATGAGGGATGGGAAGATGCCGAGCCTGATCAGGAAGAGTTCCAGTTCATCTCGTTGTTGGATGATGAAGTATTCACGGATATCCATACAATGCTGAAACATTGCAAAGAGAAACACAACTTCGATTTCCTTCAGGTCAGACAAAGACTCGGCCTGGATTTCTATGGCAATATCAAATTGGTCAACTACATCCGTTCTCAAGTTCACAGTGGCCAGAATGTTTCTCAGGATATTTCCAAGGCTGAATTTGAGGATGACAAGTATCTCAAGCCCGTCCTAGAAGATGACGCTTTGCTCTTCAGTCTGGATGAACTGCCGGAAGTCACAGAGGATGTTCAAAGCGCAAACTCAGATAAGGGCAAAGCTGTTTCCGGTGACTCTGAACCATTGGCTGCTCGCGTCATCGAGCTAGAGGAGGACTTGCGTAGGATGCAAGTGCAGTTCGACAACTACCGGTCGACTGTTTCACAAACATTGGACGAGCGATGGAATGCGAGTGGTCCGTCGAAATCCTCCGAGGAGAAGGAAGAAAAGAGAGATGATGATAGTCATTACTTCAGCTCGTACTCTTACAATGGTGAGTTTGGCCATTTCAGCCTCCACAGCTATACTAAGTGATACAGACATTCATGAGACCATGTTGAAGGACTCAGTCCGGACCGATGCTTACCGAGACTTCATCTACAACCACAAGTCTCTCTTCGCCGGGAAGACAGTCCTCGATGTAGGCTGTGGTACTGGAATTTTGAGCATGTTCTGTGCCAAAGCTGGTGCTGTACGTGTCATTGCAGTTGACAACTCGGCAATTATCGACAAAGCCCGGGAGAACATCTTCAACAATGGCTTCGCCGACAAGATTACCTGTCTTAGAGGCAAAATTGAAGAAGTCACCCTTCCCGTCGACAGAGTTGATATCATTGTCAGCGAATGGATGGGTTACTGCCTGCTCTACGAGGCAATGCTTGACAGTGTCATCTATGCCCGAGACAAGTACCTTACCCCAGACGGACTCATGATTCCAAGTCATATGAATATGTGGGTAGCACCCGTCGCAGATCCGGAGTACATCATAGACCACATCGCATTCTGGCGTGATGTCTACGGATTCGACATGAAAGCAATGCAAGCCGGAATCCATGATGATGCCCAAGTGCTTCATATGCCTGCCAGGACTGTGTGCGCAGATCCATTCCCATTCTTGCAGCTAAGCCTACACACAACAACTGTCAAGGATCTTGTCTTCAAGCGAAAATGGCAAGCGAAGCTCAAGGAAGATATCGACGCCTTGGACGGATTCATCATCTGGTTCGACTCGTTCTTCATGCCTTCCCGAGAAGATGTCGTCCCAGAAAGTGCCAGAGCCGAGGAGTGGACCAAAGAAGGAAAGAAAGGCATTGCCTTCACAACTGGTCCAGGCGGGAAGGAGACTCACTGGAAGCAGGGTGTCATGTTGATCGATAATACGAAGGAGAAGCCAGCCAGCCACCAGGCTGGAGAGGAGATATCTGGCCAGCTTGAGTATGTTGTACCAGAAGACAACTCCCGTGCTTTGAATGTTGGAATGACCTGGAAGTTTTGCGAGGCCAAAGAGAGCACCCAGACATGGAAGATGAGATGAATCACGCTGGACAAGATTCTGTGCTCATGATCCTTGTTAACATCTGGCGCAGCTTGGCACAATTATGTGTTCTGCTAAGGGGAATTTGCGAATAGAGAAAAGTAACGAGATACCAATAGCACGCTCAAGGGCATGAACTCTTTTTCAAAAATTTTGAAAATATCAATAGATATGGAACCACTTATCCTATTCATTCTGTATATCCTGAATAGCTCGCCAGGCCAGCCTTACTCAAGCGAGACTCGGTTCGGAACTGTTTACTCTCCTTTGACAGCAGACACCGCAGTCTTCTCCCCGACCTCGTTCTCCCGCTTCATGAACTTCGCAATGTGCTCGGGTACCTACAGGCCACCAATCAGTACACGATTTAAGTGGCTATCAAGAAAGGCTGGGACTTACTTTCTTCACTTTGTTCTCTGGACTTTCAATCGGTGTCCCATACGCGGTCCAGGTTGGGACAACACCGATCCAAGTCTTTGCTCTCAACTCATCGTTCTTCATGTCCGCTCGATCATCAGAGGGCCCACCGTTTCTGATCTGTAATTATTTATTCAGCAGGTGCCGTCACAGATGTATTGCAGGCAGTCTAGTGACACATATGAGGCCCGCTTCCTGGCTCCAGACGAATAGTCTCACATTGCAAACCATGAAATCAGAAGACAAGCACACACACCTTAGCACTAGCATCGACAACCCTTACTCTCAAGATCTGCGTACTAGTCATCTCCGTCTTTGTCGGCGGAATCCTCGAGTTCGCCCATCTATCATCCACAACCCCATTCGTAATCTTCTCCATCGCCCACAACTTCTCATCCGCATCCTCTACCGGTGTCGCATATCCATGCAAAATAGCAGAACGATAGTTGTAGCTATGGTGGTTGGGAGTCAGAGCTAGCACTAGACCGTCGAGATGCGTGGCAGCGACGGTCAGAGGCAGCCCCTCTTCTTCGTCTGTTGGGGAGGTTTTGCTGAGACGCATGAGTCGCGACGAAATGTATCCATGGAGGTAGAGATCTAGGGGTTCGGAGATAGGAGCATCAGGCGATGAGAAGGAAGCCATGAAGCCGAGCATGGGAATCATGGCTGGGAAGGGGTCGGTCGGGTCTGGTGTGGGAAAGGAGACGTGGAGGACTTGAGTAGTGTTGACGATTTCGTGGATGGTTTTGCAGTCATATTTGCCTGGTTGGTTTTAATATATCTGATATGCTGATCTGAGTTGGCGACTTACCTCTGGGTTTGCCATACCGCTGAACTGTGTTGCGAGGCAGTTTGGGATAGGTGGCGGAGTCTGAATCGGTCATAGTGAAGTTGCCAAAGAGGTTGGCAGTAAGTGTGTGAGAATGAAAATATGAGATCCGAAGACCAAACTTTGGTGTATCTAAGTCTCTTTATATATTTGAGAGTATATGTTCGTGACTCATTCAGCTTTTACGGTAGATAGGGAAACAACATGAAGTCAATCACGTGTAGGTGGGAGATGTGAAGTCGGGATATGCAGTGCAATGTCGCTCTGTTTGTCTTTAGCTACACTGAGGAGGTCTATCCGATGACAAGAGGGCGTGTTCTCCCCCACCAATCACGAATTACACGTATCAAAGATCTCCAAGATATGAGTGGTCCAAAGTAAGGCTGATGTCCTGCAGCTACACTTACCCCACATTGTTCGGGGCGATGGAGTCGGGTCAACTGAGCACGGGCTCTCGAAGCCGATTGTGGTTTCGGGTCCGATATATCCGGATCTGTACCCGAGTTCCGGGACGATCTTGTGAACCTCCAATACCAAATACTCAATTCATCTGCTATACAAATCAGTTTCTATTGTGAGCAGGAACCTGGAACACACGGATTTCGAAGTTAGTAACCGATACGGCCTGGTAAAGCCTCGGCTAAGCTACTAAGTTCCGTTCCGTTCTTTTCCAACGATGGTTGAGCTTCCTCTGCATCCTTCGTCATCATGCCTATTTCGAACAATCAGTATGAGCGGCCCTCCACTATTGGAGACAACTTGGAGGCTAGTGATAATCTTTCGGAAGAAGATCAGCCTGGTGCTGCCGGTCTGGGGATTGAGTCGAGACCCGCGGTCTCAACTTCTCAAGTGAAGCACGCAAGAACTGTTCCTCTGTCTCAATTTTGAACCATCATGCACGGGTGTTCTATTTCTGGCTTCCTTTATCTCAAGGTCTCAAGCATACTCATTCGAATGTGGTGAGCTTCCCCAAGTTGGGCGCGCAGCAGATAATATATTTATTATCATCTCAAGGAGGTGTTATGCTAGGTGGTGTAGCATCAATGTTTGGTACGCTATGGAGTGTCATTTCAAATAGAGTTTAGTCCCTCACTCCGCAAGCAGCCCTATATCTCTAAGCCGCTCTTGTAGTTAAGGCCTGGACCGTCATGGTCTGGAGCTTTCCTAACGCTGTCCAACGAATGTCCTAAAGTTTGGTCATGGTTGGACGTCATTTTCGGTGAAGCAGTCTCCGGGCAACTTCCTGTCTCGCACAGATCTATTTTGAATACACCACAAGGACTCACGACCGTCAAAATCGAACCTTTCAATGTACAGCACAATTTTTGGCAGCCACGAGCAGCCAACCATGATGCCTAAGGTGAATACCGAAGACTTCGACAACGTCGACTTGTCTGGGAACGAGTCAGATGCCAGCTACGATATGGCCGACGACACTCTCCCCAGGAATTCTCTAATCACCGAGTCATGCACCGACGAAGCAAGTTTCGAAGCTCCCAGGATCGACAAGAAGGGCAAGGGAAGGGTGATCAAGGGAGGGGATTGGCAACAGCCTATAGGACCTGCCGAGAAAGCTGCATGGGACAAACAAGCTCAGATGACATCCGGAGACAGCGATGTCGAATCCGTCACCAGCGTTAGGTCTGGCCTCGACGATGCAGAGATCGACCGCGACAGCGAGGTCCAGGTAATCGAGGAGGAAAATGAGGAGGAAAAAGATGTAGAGCAGTTCTACGACATGTTCAGAGACAAAATGGCCACCGAGTACCGAAGCCGGTTCCTCTTGGAGGTAAATGCAGTTCTCCACGTCTTGGACAGCAACCTCGGCGAGCAACCAGTAGGACTGGTTGGTGTTAGCAAACACACAAGAGCTATTGCAGCTATGTTTGGCGACAACGTGGTGCAGTTGCGGCAAGTTATTCACAAACTCCAAAATGTCTACGCTCGGGTCTCCTCTAATCTTGCTCAGCATGAGACTGCCGTTGATGATTACAGGAATAAACTCCAGGATGAAGTCCAAGAACGGCAAAAGCTCAAGACGCTACACGACCAAGCTAAACAAACAATACTCAACATGGATTTACGCCAACAGTATGAGAAGGTTGAACAAAAGCGAGCCATGAATGATATCAAAGAAGCTAAGACTCGCCTGGAACAAGACATCGAGAATTACAAAGGTCAAATCATGACTTTACAATCTAAAAACCGTGAGGCGGAAGCTGAACAAATCATAAGCAAAAGAGAGATCGTCGTCCTCCGAGTATGCAAAGCTGGTCTGAAGCGAGAGGCTGAAAGATATGAATCACAAATAGCGGCTTACAAGCTGTCGCTTCAAACAGCAGAAATCGAGCAACGAAGGGAAAAATTCTCCAAAGAAGAGCTTGAGAGGAAACTGGAAATGGAAAAAGCACAATCCAGGGCTCTCATAAAGGACTATAAGGTTCAAGCAGCAATGCACGAGAAGGCAATGAGGGCAGAGAAACAGGAGAAGAAAGCTCTAGCTGCGGAAGTCATACAGCTTGACAATATCCGCCAAGCCCAAGCACAGGAACTCGAGCGCACCGACAAGGGCTACAGTGAAGCAATTGCCGCTGTCAAGGTAGAAGAGCAGTCCAAGGAAACAGCGGCAGCTGATAACAGAAGACTCGAGTCCCAGGTCAATCAGTTGCACCACACCATCGAAGAGGTCAAGTCAGAGTACAGCAGGTTGGCCGAAGAAGAGCGAAGGGCGCGTGACGTTACTAGACTCGAGAACGAGCGGCTCAAGAAGGACATCGCCTTCCTCAAGAAGAGACTTGATGACAAAGAACACGAACACGCCGTGGCCGAGAAGCACGAATCAGATGCCAAGGTAGCATCACAACGCGAAAACACTAAATTGCATCATGAGCTGGGACGATCCAAAGCCTGCCAGGAGACGATCCGAGCAGAATTGAAAGAGTACCAGAGTGCTCTGAAAGAGGCTATAGGAGACGCTAAACACGAGCGAGAGACCGAGGAGGAGAAACACAAGGGCGTTGTGAAGAAGCTTGAAGATAAACTTGAACACTCCAAGCTGCGAATCGAGGGCCTTCACAAATTCATCAAAAGCGTGGTCAACTGTGACGAGAAGCGAGTCGCAACCATCGAGAAGCTCAATACCGAGCTCACGGACGCCCACGAAAGCCTAGAAAAGCTCAAAGTCTGCCTCAGAAGTCCTAATAGCTCTCCAGAACGTCAACTGATTTCAGGTCTACTAAATTTCAAAAAGGAAAGCAAAGCCAGAATTGAAACCCTGACCTCCCAACTGGCAGAATCTGAAAAGAAATGCAAGATTCTGCAAACTTCCGGCGAACAGTATCTTCGCACACTTAAAAGGTGCTCTACTCTCGTCGACGACAGGCACGCCCTGGTAACCCGCGTCGCCTTGCACGAAGATAAAGTCACCTCGGCCGAGACCTTCCGTCAGAGGGTCCACAAGACCATCACCTCCCTCTTAGACGAAGTGGACAGCAATCCTGAGTCCGATAGACTTATCGAGGTCATGGAACGTGCTCGTGAGATGGAAAATCGAGGCGAAGAAGTTACCAACAGCGAGGCACTTACAGCCGTCGAGGACTACATCCGAGCCTTGAGCCAAAAGCTCGAAGACCTCGACGACCAATACCGCAATAGTCTAAGCGATCTGTTGGAAGCTCCAATGGAGAACGACGAGTCTTACCCCATCTCACTCTTCGACCAAGATCCCAGACAGAAGCGCACCGCCACCATCGCCGAGAAACTCATCAGCTACGAAAATACCATCCAGACCCTCACCAACAAACTCTTTGCCCAATCGCTCACCCACAAAACCACACTTAGCACCCTCCAAAATCTGCAACAAAGCAACAGACAACTTATGGCATCCCATGCCGCTGCTCTCACCGTACTTCGAGAACGCCGCGACCAGATCTCCGGGTTCGAGAGATTGCAGCAGGAATGGGAGCTGAAGACCGCCAAGATGGCCGCACAGCTGAATCAGTTCAAAACGGAGGTGAAGTGTCTGCAAGACTTGCATGCCAGTGACAGGGAGGAGATTGAGAATGCCCAAATGCAGATTCGCATGCTTCGAAGAGCTTCCGCACTAGTCGAGCATGTCGAGAACCTAGTGACTGGCTCTGGTCCTGTTGCTGCTGGTGTTGAAGACGCCGAAGAAGCTGAGGATGTTGGGTATGCCGGTGGAGCTGAAGGGGATGGAGAGGATGCATAAACAGAGAGTTGTTCATTCACCTGCCACTCGTCACTCATCCCAACTTCACCGATGCTTGTATTGTGTTTTGCTTTGTTTCTTTATAGTATGTACCAAAAATCAGGAAGAGGAGTCTCGTAATGAGGAGGCACAGATGATGTCAGATCGGACTAGAGGAGAGGTTGCATATAGGCTTTATTAGCATGGGTGCTCAAAACCGCTGGTACACTTCCTGGCTTCGGCAATCATTCGTCGTGCTTGGATGAGAATTCGTCTCGATTGTGTCCCTATCATGCGCTGCAACCAAAAAGTCAAGACCTTCACTGCAGTATTTTGCCCTGATGTATAGATTGTATGACATTATATATACAGGCACTTAATTACAAACAGTTTTATACTCGTAACTATGCGCCGGACTACGCCAGATTGAAATGATGAAAGCTTCTGGACCTTTGGCGTTTCATAGCCCCCGATACAACTGACAAAGTAATTCTCCTCGTATTCCCATTACACCCATTGCCGATGGCTCACACTTCAGAGAGAAAAGCCTCCTACCTGCACCTTCCGACTTCAGGTAGAGCTACCTACCAGCCTGGGAGTCAACTTACCCTGCCGCTATTGACATACTCATCCGGGCCTACAATACCTTCACGCATCCAGAAGTCACAAGACCGGACCCATGTATAAGAATCTGAAATTTATGCATTCGCAGTACACTAACTTCTACAGCTAATCAATGCCTTGCAATATTCCTGTGTACTCCTCACTCCTATACCCAGCCAACATCTAATTGAGCTAACCATTCACTCTCAACCATGTAATAACCACGTACCCGCAAACGCCGATTCTCCTTTACTAGACCTTTCAGACACCCATAACACCAAGATCGGAACCTCAAATCGTACAAAAACCTTATGCTATAGAAGACTTGGTATGGAACACCAGCCTGCAGAATCATCAAAGCCACTATCGCCCGCCCACTAGAGCCGGGAAAGCAGCGTCGCTACTTTCGGACATACATCGCTAGCAGGCCTAGTAGACGGTAGCCGACGACAATTCCTAGGAGGATCCCAACCCATTGGCCTGTACGACCGGTCTTGTAGCCATACTCATCGAGGACTCCTATTCCGGAGATGCGGCACTCGGATGCCAGCTCGGTCTGATACATGCAGTGGCAACCTTCCCCGCAAGAATAGGTTCTGTCGGCAAATTCGTTGACCATCATTCCTTGGAAGACATAGCTCTACACAAGGTCAGCAAGTACGCAACATGATTCTCAGAACAAAGAGATTACCTGGTAATCGATGTAATGGAAGACATATCTCCAGAACACATTCAAGATCTTAGGCGAGACTAAGAACCCACCCACCGACATCCAAAGCCCGTTGGCAAATGCTGTGACAGCTAATGCAATGACGAAGACAGGAGCCACAGTTGAGACCAGAACCACAAGAGATTCGGCAGCGACGAGGTCAAGAAACAACCACATGACCCACGTGAAGAATGCCTCGGCCGTTGGTTGAAAATTGGAAAGCCAGTAGGCAATGACTGAGAAGATGACTGCAATTAGGACTACCACCTGCGTCAGTAACGAGAACAATAACAGTCTCCCAGAGGAACATACAGAGATATGGCAAGCCAATGAGAAAGTTTGATAGCATGAAAGCCGATGGACCGTAAAGTCCATTAGCTCGCTCCTTGATGAATGTCAAGCGATCTTCCAGGAAAGAAGGGACGTATGCGACGGCCATGAAAGACATGAAGGCAGAACCGAAGAACTACAAAGGGTCAGCAATTGGATCGTAATCATTGCGCTGGATTCTGGCTTACAATTGCGTTAATGAAAGGCTGAATGTCACTCTGCTTGGTCTCCAGCCGAAGCCAAACAGTACCCATCATAATAGCCAATCCAACGTACATGGCAATACGAATACCATAAGCGACAACGTCTCGGTAACTCTTGATGAATGAGCGGTGTACCAGTGTCATTACAACAGTGAAGAAGCTTCTGCTGGGTGGCTTTGTGTCGGTAGGAGGTTCCACGAGACTGGATGTTGCGTGAATCTGGGCTTTGATATCTCGTGCCTTATGTGATCTGGACCAGCCAATTTGCATCTCTTGAAGTGTTTGCTTAGCAGCCTCTTGGTTACTCGCAAAGTCAATGTTCATTAAATCGAGAATAAATTCAGCGGGGTTGGTGTGGTAAGGCATAGGATGGCCAAGAGATTGAAAGTGCGATTCGACTCCCTCGACAGTTCCAAAGTAGAAAGGCCTTCCACCTGAAAGTAGGAGCAGTTTGTCGAACATCTGGAATGTCGACGTGGATGGTTGATGGATGCTTGCAATGACGATCAGCTACGCGACATTAGCTTTGGCTCTCAGAACCACGACTACTCTGATAAACTGACATTATTACGTTTGGCCACGTCCTTGATGTACTGAATAACCTCGTAACTGGCTGCTGAATCTAGACCGCTTGTAGGCTCGTCGAGGAACATGACCTTGGGCGCAGTGATAAGCTGCGCGGCAACACTGAGGCGTCTCTTCTGACCGCCGCTGATTCCTTTTCGAATCGGAGTTCCAATGAGTGTGTGTTGCTGGTGTCTTAGGCCAAAGGAATCGAGAAGGGCGTCTATGCGTTTGATGCGATCCATCTTGGAAATTGTGCTACAGATCCGTCAGCGACAAATCGGAGTCCATGGACAGGGTTCCCACTTCTTGTGTGCAAGACGAGCTGCAAAATGCAGTGTCTCTCTAACGGTCAAAGAACCGATGAGAGCATCTTCTTGTTCAACATAGCATGTCATTCTTCTAAACGCCCGACTCGATGGATTGCTGCCATTGATCAAGGTGACTCCTTCAACGCGAGCTCCGGCAGCTGCATCTCGATGAGCCAAAACATTCAAAAGCGTGGTCTTTCCACATCCACTCGGCCCCATCAAAGCACATATTTCTCCTTCCAATTGATCAGCACAGTCCACGGTGAACAAATACGCGGTTTGCATTACCTGCTTTGACAATTCCTTCGACGCCATCCAAAATTGCCTTCGGCTCTCCAGTCTTATTATCCTTGACCGTGACAGTAACATCTTGCCAGATGAAGTTTCGGACAGTGGTGTTCAGTAGATGGGCATCATCACCTGCCTTCTGCTCGATATCAACATTGTACTGATCATGTAGGACGCCACCGTTGTTGAGGCTCTGCATCTCGAGTCCTGGCCCGACGGGACCTTTCCGTGTTTCGGCTCGATGCTGCTGCATCGTGGTGGCTTGCATATGCGGTGTAGACGTGCAGAAGTTGTGACTGTGAAACTGGGGAGGGGATCAATGAGAACGGCGAAAGGAAGAGGGATGAGAACGGCGATGAGGACAGTCGACGGGGGAAGTGCTTGAAGAGTAGGGATGGAAGCCTGGTTACGGAGTGACGAGAAGTAACCTTATGACCACACGACTGTATGAAACTCGAGTATTGGTGGAAGGAACATTTCAAATACCCGGTCCATTGTGCCTTCTTAAGGATTTCTTGTCTCAGACAGATAAGATTGACCAAACAAAGGCTTGAGCTGGGCAGCAAGACGCTCTGTTGGTGAATTGAGGCTGAGAGCCCGAAACCATTTCATCCTTAGGTCCACATCTGGTCCCCGGACATGGATTGAGCCTATGATGGGCGAGATGAAAAGGCCGCTTACCCACAGACATTACAGCCTTGCTGCAGAATGCACTAGATCGTGCCTGCAGGTCTTGATCCCCGATATTGAAAGGCAGATGAAGTGAAAGCAAGGGTGGAAGGGATGGAGAAGAAACCTTGGCCCTTCCCTTCCCCCTCCAGGCAAGGGGAAGTCACAACCAGTAACAGATTAAGCGAGAAAATTGAGGTCGCCGACAAGATGCATCGCCGCGGGGCTGCTTACGTGAACAATGAAAGGGGACCCCGAAGCGCGCATGATCATGGAAAGGTGAACTTACGAGTTGTTGTTCATTTGACTAGTTGTGGAGAGCTGAACATAAAACTCGGACGTAAGCTTGATATTGGGGCGGTGATGCTTGAGTCGCACCAAGCAAGTTGTACAGCATCGTCCCTCTATCCTGTCGAGTCCGGACTTGACGAAGCCAACTCCTGCACTCACCAACTCACCACATCTGCATGACACAGCAAGCAAGTAGCCATTTCAGAGAACAGCCGGCGATGAGGATATAAGTGGGTTGCCCATTCTTTCAATCTTGCCAGCCTGCAGTTCGCGCGCCCGAGGACTGGAGAATGGTTCGTCTACTCCAATCTCGAATGGGGGAAAAGAACACCCGAAAGGGGCTCCGAAGTGCAACGTGGAGATCTGATAACGAAGCTGCAGATCTGGAGAACAGCCTGGAATTGTCCTCCAACGACGTTCACTATGTGGCACAACACCAACAAACCGGTCGAGATCCAGGTTCCAAATGTTGGAGGACGAGGAGTCGGCGATGTTGCACAAACCAGCAGTGACCGAGTACCGGGACCTTCAGGCGAGGAAGGCCGGAAAAGTGGAGTTTGCGGCAAAGTCGCGGCCCCCAACGGCTCTCGTCCTTTCCTTATCGCTATCGTTATCGGAACGTATGCGATGTCTAATGTACCTAATCTTGACACCAACTTCAACCACATCTTATCCCATCTGTACCCTAAGGTTTTCTTTTCTGGTCTTTAGTAGGATTTCATGTAAAAGAGAAATCGGCATCAAGTTCAGACAAGAACAGGAAGTATCAAATTCAATTTTCCATTTTCCACTTTTTCGAACGATCAATTGTTCTAGGGATTACGTCCATACCCTCTAAGCTTGATTCCTTGCTCGCAACGTACCACTAACAATACAGCACAATGGACATCTCCCTCAATCTCGAAGATACTCACGTTCTGATTACCGGAGGTTCAGGCTTCATCGGCTCCCCAACAGTCACAGCACTCCTCACCGCCGGCGCAAAAGTAACAAACCTGGACCTCCGCCCCTCCACCGAACCCTCACACTCCGAATCTCAACGCAACTACCAATTCTTCTCTTGCGATATCTCCTCCGAAACAGCACTCACGACCTCCTTCTCTCTCGCCTCGGAGAAGTTCGGCCCAGTCGCCTGCTGTATTGCGCTCGCATCTCTCGATTTCTCAGTCCTGCCCCACCATGAGTCCCTCGCAGATATGGAGGTCGAGCAGTGGCGTCGCACACATAGGATCAATGTTGAAGGGACATTCTTGACCGCAAGAACGTGGCTGAGGCAATTGAGAGAACACGCGAAGATCGATATTGAGAGGAAGCTGAGCAATGTTGGGTTGGTGATTGTGGGGAGCGAGAGTGGGACGTTTGGGGAGAGGGGAAATGCGGACTATGCTTCGGGGAAGAGTGCCGTGCAGGGAGGTCTGATTAAGAGTTTGATGGGGGATGTGAATAGGATTTGGCCCGGGGCTAGGTAGGTCGGCGTCTTCTAGGTGGATTGACGACTAGCTGACGGTCTGAAGAGTCAACGCCGTTGCTCCTGGTCCTGTTGATACACCACAGTTCAAGAAAGAGTGTGCAGAGAATCCGAATCAGCTCTGGGTTGATGCGCAGGCAACGTGCGTACCATCCATCCAACATAACCATAACAAAAGCAGGTATGCTAATGCTCTACAGAACTGCACTGAAAAGGCCAGTACCGCCAGAGAGTGTAGCGAAGAGCATACTTTTTCTCACAAGCGAGAATTGGAGTGGAAACATCACTGGACAAGTTCTGAATGTTGATTCTGGAAAGCAGGGAAAAGTAATGAACTTGATAGATGAGTGCTGATTGGACACCTTGACCGTTTATAGTGGATCTAGATAACAATGTAATATAAGAGCATTGGTAGTGAGTTCATACTGGGATATCTGACCACTTCAGTTACCAATGTTAGAAATGACAATCCCAGTGTCCCAAAAAGTCACAGCAACTCAAGGTGGTGCGATATGCAATAAAGTTTTTCCAGCGAGATACTGTTTACTATCGGCCCGAAGCTAAAGTGACCTCATGACGTTGTGAATGTAGAGCATTGTCAGATCTCAATGTCCGAAAAAGTTACAGCAACTGGGCCCGGTGCGAGGTGCAACAAAAGTCCTTTGCTGAAGACTAGTAGTAATATTGTCCGAGATCGGCTGAATGTCGAGGCATATCCGCAATGTCCTGAAGAAACTATAACCCTCGAAAAAACTGCGATATGCAACAAAACTCCTTGGACGAGAATCCCATTGTCCTGGTGCGAATAAGGTGACATTCCGAATGTCAATCCTCAATGTCCTGAAGATTCTATAAGCATTCGAGAGACTGCGATATGCAACAAAACCTCGCTAGCGAGATATCTTCGTCCGAAACTCGAGTGTACTTTAAAAGGTAAATTTTGTGTGCCCTGCACACTGAGCCCCACAAATCTCAATGTCCTGAAAAAAACGACAGTCATTTCGAGGACTGCGACGTGCAACAAAACTTCTTATCCGAGGCACAGTATTGCCCCAGATCCCAGATTGACAACTCTCACTTTCTAAAGTCCTGAACGTATTTCCGGACATTGGGTGCGATATGCAACAAACTCCTCGACCGAACATGGTATACTATTCAAAGATCCATTTTCGTCCATGATCACTCATTTGCCATTCCATGTTTAGATGTTACTCACTCAAACCTTCACATCACCCAACCTCTTAACAACATCCTCATAAAACTTCAAACTCACCCTCCCAGCCCCAAAATCACCCAGCTCATCCACCCCTTCCTCCAATCCCAACTCCTCTCCACCCTGGACGCAAACTCTCACCGCACCCTCATACAATTCCCCCATAGCACCCCCCACATCATCCATCTTCTCCTCCTCCAGTAACATCCCTCTCACCCTCCCCATAACCCTCAACCCACCCTTCTCAACACCCAGAACCTTATCCACCGTTCTCCAGTGCGCAAGCTCAACAAGCACCACACCAAGACTGTATATATCGAAACTCTTCCTGAAGCTCTCCCTCGGTCCAAATCCTTGTCCTTGCGTGTGCGGATGCCGATACATGTTGTACGCGCCATTGTCCCCAGGAATCTCAGTCATTTCGTCTGCACGGGCCGGACGCGCGAAGTCGAAGCCAGACAGATACGGTTTTCCATAATCGATTGACAACTTCTTCTTCCCATTTACCACTTTATAAGAAGGGAAGAATACGATGTTGTGCGAACGTAGACCTTTGTGTAGCCAATTTACGCTGTGTAGGTAGAGTAGACAGTTGGCTATGGCGTGAGCTACCTTGACACGTTCCGTGACCCGTGGCTTTGGGGAGGAGGAGAGGAGCTCGAAGAGAGAAATGGGTGCTGTGTCTGGAAAGACGCCTTCGTCATGCGGTTTCTCGAAGACGAAGCCGATACGCGTGTCTATGCCGTCATCTTCTTCGCTGTCAACACTTTCGTTGCTAGGTCTTTTTGCGTTGTCGAAATAGCCTAGACAGTGGGGTACGCGGAAAGCTTCTGGCTTTGGAGAGTGGTGAAGCAGGGAAGCGAGTTTGGAGACACGGTCGATTATGAGGGGTGGTGGAGAGAGTGAGCCGGGTTTCTGGTAATCGTACTCTTTCCATTCGATCCAGACCCTTTGGCTGTGCCCATAACGGGTATATGTTGCCTCGCACCGGATGGCTGTGATGTCTTCGCCTGCCGGTTGAGGATCGAATGTAATGCATGAGCGGTCGATTTTGGTATTCGCCTTTTCGGTTTCTGGTTGTCCTAGTTGGAGGACCATTGCGGTGGCTTCGTTCCATGGTGCTGGGCCTTCAGTGTCGAGGGACTCATTGAAGGCTTTGAATTTGGCGAGTTGGGCAAGGAGACGAAGACCTGTGGCGTCGCTGGCGGGTGCGTATTGAGGAATAGCTGGGACTGGGTAGGCACGAGACTGCATCTTGATGTCTAATGCTTGAACTAGGCGGTGTAAACTGGCGAGATCTTTGTGAAGTTGGAGGACACCTCTATTCGTATCTTGTGTCGTCCGATGGATTTCGGTCTGTAGCCGAGCGTCCAATATATCCGTCATGTTGTCATTGAGAGTCGAGAAGCGTTGTAATAGCTCCTCGAAAGATTCCTTGTCAAACGCTGCCCATTTAAGTCTCCTTCGTCCTTCACCCAGACCATCCTTCGTTCCAGTAGTGATGGCCTTCATAGCTCTCATGATATACTTCCTTCGCCCTTCTGGAAGCGGAACGTGAGCATTCGATGCATCCCTAGCTGGATCTTTGGATAATTCCTCATCTGAGTCTGTCGATTGCGGCACAGTTACAAGTCTATTATTTCTCTGCTGAGCTTTCTCAAATTCTCTGAATAAACATTGAATCTGGACTAGGAGATCTAATATGGTTGTTCGATGGATAACGAATGTGTTTGATTGTCGTACTTTGGTGTCATCCAAATTCTGAAGATCCAGTAATCCTGATGTCTCACTCCATGCAAATAGACGCTGCTGTTCCATGCGTAGTCTCAAATTGAGATACTTGCAATCTTCCGGGAGATCCTTGGCCGTGATGATGAATTGAATTCCTGAATCGTCAGAATAGATCGTCCAGAATACGATGTGGGCTATTTGCTTACCTTGAATACAGCCCTTGAAGACTTGTCCAGCCAGCCCTGCAACACTCAATGCAATACCAACGGCGCTTATGGGATCCATAATGAGAAATGTAGATTCAAAAGCATGCAAAAGAGAAACGAGAAGGAGGTTAACGACAAAACAAACTTTTCGAGGGGTATCTCAAATTCCAATCTTGTGATCAACAAACATCACGTTCTGTCAAACGAAAAGCTATACTTTCATGAAAGATTACAACAGAATGTTGATGAGGACCAAGCCTCCTTGGAGGAGGTGTGCGTTTAGCACAGCCACAATGCTTCTTCGCTGAGCCAACAAGGCTAGATCAAGGGAAGTTGAAGGAAGCAAGCTACGAGACAAGGCTGATGCTCAATTTGGCCACAGAGATTGACTCTCGGTGTAGAAGTGGGAGAGCAGTTGGAGATATGCGCCAAGTTGGCGAACTCAGTGCTACGTAGCTTCAATTGGACATGGATCTGGTGTCAATGACTGCTGAGGCGATCCTCAGCATGAGTTGCCAAGGATCCCGCCTGTTCCCGCCCGGCTTCGGCTGTGGCTTGCTTATGGCGCAGTAATCTGGTTTCAGCACCAAGGTACGTGACAATCAGCTCCTAGAATAATAGCGATGCAATGAATATTCGAATTACATTAATGTACCTCGGTATGCCTCCATAAATATAGAGCCGTCCATGCATCTATGAATTTGACAAAGATGCTTGCTTGTCAGTTCGTCATCAATTGAGTTTGATGTCCCCACGACAACTGGACCACCACCAGTGCACTCGATTTTCTCTCCACAGCTCGCTGCTGATCCTCAATCCACCTGTACATCAACTCGCTTTATGGTTTAAAAGTATTCGATGAATCTGTGTTTTTTTTTGTTCGTCAGAATCAAAACACAGCACAAGCCCTGAAGAAGGCACAATCTCCACTCGGAATGCTACAAGAGAGTATCGTCACATCGGATCAAGCCTGACCGCTGGCATGTGCTTCAATTTTCAAACTAACAGAGCAGTCATGGTAAGTATGAGAAGAAGGGTATCTCGAAGAGAACACTGGGTTCTCTCGCAATAATCCAAAATACTATTTGTTCAGGCGGCCTCGCCGAAATGAGGCGGCCCTCAGAAGTGAAGCTGTACAGCCTTTTCCTGGTAGATCTCTATCCGAAAACGGTCGGAAAGAGAGAGTATCATTTGTGATGAGGCCATCTCAACCTTATCTCATGTAACCCAGCTAGGTATTTCATGTACCACGAGAGGTTTGCCATCCCGATACTAAGTGCTTGTGCTCTCAGCTGTCATCATGGAATTATATCATAAAAGCGAGCTTCGCAAGAGATGTCTTGCTTCGAAAGGCGCTGCATGAAGCATGACGAGGTCTGAAAACCCAATTTTTATCATATTGAAAGTATAACTTTGAAAGTCATAAAGGCTTTGGTCTTGCTTACTCTTACCCTCCGCTCATTATCACCAGCCCTTGCCGGGCCTTTCTACTCGGGGACCTCGCTTATTGGGTGGCCTGCATCTCGCCCCTCAGGAGACCACTCATTCGACGTATTTAGCATGGGTAGAATCACCGCCGCACTCTCACCCCCCAAACACATCTCGCATAATCTGAGCGGCTTCATGTCTTGGTCGGCGAGCAACACGTCCTATGCCCTAGCCAGAGAGATGGATCCAGAGCCAGCAGCCGTCAATATCCCACTCTCACACACTCATCCAACCCCCGTTGAGACAGCAGCCCCAGTCCCAGCTCAGCTCGCGGGGCCAGCAGTGTCTCCAAGCTCGGATGATACTTTCGGGCCTGACAACCCAGGCAATCAAGGGGGCCGTCAATCATCCATTGCATCGACCTCTACCTCTTCCGGGTCTCGCCCAGATCAGACACAGTCGCAGTCGCAGGCCCAGCAAGCAAAAGATAAAGACAGGGCAACTGTACCCTCTGCCTGCGTCCAGTGTCGCTCCAAGCACCTTAAGTGCGATGGGCTTCAACCATGCTCACGATGCTCCTCCAACAGCTTCGAGTGTGAGTATGTGAGGAGCCGCCGCGGCTTTAAAGGCCCTCGACGAAATGGAACCCAGAACAAAGCCTCCTCCGTTTCGGCTGGGCCTGTTGATATGAGCTGCCCCCTTGTGCACCCAAATGGTGTGAGGGGTACTCCCAATGTTCCCAGTGGTTTAGCCACGCCCCCGGATCACCGATTAATGACCCTCCCACGCCCCGTCGATCTGCCGCTGTTTGATATTGGACAGGAAGTGGTAGCTTTTGACCCAAAGTCCCTACCCTCGGGATTGGATCTACGAGAACGCTGTATCGAGGCTTTCTACTACCACTTTTACCCGGCTCATCCTTTTACTCTCCCCCGGAGCAATCATTTCGCGCTTAGAAAAGAGAGGCCAATCGACTATCTCGAGGCGGCAATGCGATATGTAGGCTCTTTCTATGTACCACAGGCCCCAACTGTGGCGCTGGGTCTAGAAGCTGAGCGTTCTGTCTACCAAGCAGAGTGTCCCAAAGATGCATTTAGAGTGCAGGCAATGCTTATCCTCGCGATTGGGTTGGACGGATACACATATCAGGAGAAAGCTCTTCAAATCCTTCTGGATGCCCAGGATCTGGCCCTCGAATTGGGAATGCATAATCGCGAATTCGCATTCATGAACGGAGGTGGTTCCGAAGTACTTCAAGAGAGCTTGCGTCGAACGTGGTGGGAACTATACATCACTGATGGAATGATTGCAGGTGTTCACCAGAAGAGTAACTTTCGAATGAAAGACATACTAGCTGACGTTCTCTTACCCTGTGAAGAAAGAGAGTACATATCTGGCGTGAGTCCAATCCTCAACCCATCGCGGAGTCAAACTGATGTCTGCAGCAAATTCCACATCCACATTCGATACAAGATTTTGACGACGAATCATTTGATGGGAGAGACTTCACTTATTCGTCTTACACTTACCGTATTGCAGCCATTCGGAATCTCGGGAGAGTGCTCCAGTCTCGCCAAATCTTGCCGAGTGATGAGCCGACTATGGACAGGGTTGATGCTCACCTCGTCAACTGGAGACTACACTTGCCAGATGACAAGAAGACGTTCATCAATGCGGAAGGGCAGCTGGATGAGATGCTATTCCAAGCCCACATGATCACCGAAGCGTAAGTGGCTTTGAGCGCATTACCACAGCTTACTAACCGAAATCCAGAACAACCATCCTCCTACACCGAGAAGCCTCAGAGCTCGACTCAAGCGTAGCCAGAAATGTCACCTCTTGTGCTCCTCACAAGGCTGTCATGCCGGGTCCAACCCACAATGTCCATGCCGCAAAGACGATCCAAGCAGCACAGGACATCTCCAAGCTGATCCAGCTACCAGTACCGCTGGTCAAGCACACCCACTTCTTCACCTGTGTGGTCACACTCGCATCAATTGTACATCTCTCCTGCTGGTCTGTCCTCATGCCACTAATGCACGACGACGATCTGAAGCAACAGCTACGTCTTAACACTGGGGCTCTGAAAACGCTCTGGCAAGTCTGGCCTGCAGCTGGTAAAGCCTTCGGACAAGTCAAAGGCGTTGCACAGGAGATCTACGCCGGCAAGAAACAAGCTGCGGAGGTCGGATACTGGGCGAATCTAACAGAGGATGAAGTCATGCGAAGTATGATTGAGGATCAGAGTATCATGGAAGATTTACAATTGCTCAATTAGGGTGCTTTTGGTGGAGTTGTCTGCTTCCCGTCTATTTCTGGGCTTTGGGTTGGATGTAAAGTAGTTTTAATCAGATCTTGGATCTTTGACCTTATTTGATTATATTATGGGTAGCACGGAACCGTTAAAATAGTCTTCAATAATGAAACTTGAAGACACACAGATCAATCTCGTCTGTGACCTGCAGCCAGTAGTTATTGCGCACTATCTCAGTGAATACAGGACTGATCACGTGGATGAGGGGCAGAAATCAAACGCGGGTTTCGACGCGTTCGATAGCTTCATATCAACAGGACATCAACGAAGTATACCACGACCGCAGCGACAAGGACATCAGTCATCCGCCTCTGAACTCTGGCCATTTTAGGAATTCCCTTACGTGCAACCTGCCTAAAATCTGCGGCCCGTGACCACAAGCACACAATGGATTCCGAATCCACCACCAATCTCCCCGTAACCGCGGAAGACCTCACACCCCTCGAACAAGATGTGCTGGACGAATACGAGCGATTGGCTGAAAACATGAAGAAGGTAATCCTCACCCTTTCATGCCAGCCCTCTAAAGTGTCCACCATTCTCAATCCGACTTCAAACCCCTCGCAAAGATATACAGACTAACACTGGTATCCCCCTTTCAGTTAGCAAGTCTCCTCGACTCAATGGCCGGCAGACCTACGGCAGAGATACTGGACGGACTGAGACAGCTAGAGCGGAAGACGAGCTTGGTTTTCACGCTGTTGAAAGCGAGCGTGTACAGTATTGTCTTGCAACAGGAGATATATTCTGGGGATCAGGCGGGACAGGAGGATTGAAGATATCACACGGATGAGTACGAACGACACGGATACAAGGAAAGATTCGAGGACACGGCCTGAGACGCCTTATGACCTCCATGGAGCGGTATCGCGGCGTTCCGGATGTTTGGTTTTGGGGATAGATGCGAAGATACCCATATGAGAGAGCAGATCGTACCGAGAAGAGGAATGGTGGATTACAGGTAATACAATGAACAATGCCTGTGCCATGTCATGCTACATAATGCTATGCATACAAGCATGTTTTCGCTATGCGCCGTCTATGCTCCCATAATCCTACACTGAAATGTCTAAATTGTACAAACAACATTATACACGTCCTCCATAGTACACCTTCCGCACATCAACTAATTTCTTCCCTCGTCCGCGCGCGACCTCGTCTGGTATCCGTTGTTTGAGTAGGGCTTGGTAGGCGGCTTTCACTGTGTTCATCTTGTTGCGAGAACGGGGGACTTTGGCGGCGAGGTCGTGGATGCCGGCTGCTCGTGCCATTTCGAAAATCAGATGTTGGCAGCGGAGACCAAATCCTGGCGTCTGTTAGCTTGTGTATCCATCGATCAAGAGGAAGAGCGCATACCTGGTGGTCTCGCCATTAGCGTAACCTCTGCAGCAGATACCTTTCCATCCACCTCTCCAAAGATAGTCCGCTCTTCATAACGAGGAATTGGCTGCATGCTTCGAATGGCAGCAATTCTAGCATTCTGCTGTGTCTCCTCCGTCTCCTGTCCCTTTGCCTCACCGATACCCAGTCTCCCTTGCCCATTCCCTGCAATAGCTAAACAGTAAATACTTGCAATCTTGCCCAAACGAGTTTGATTCACGACACGATGTCTGACCAGAATCTTGATTTTATAGTCCAAGATCTCATCCAAGGTCAAGCCGCTTTGCTTGATCAGACGGTTGTAAAGTCCATCGGGATCTCGAGGGTCCGCTTCATTTTCCAACTCTGCCTCGGACTTCATTGAGCTGGGCTTGTTCGTATCCTCGTTCATGAACTTCTTTGGCAGACCTGGAGCTGTGTAGTCGATTTCCTGCTCTCGTGGTATAGGTCGTCCATCGGCACCTGTGAATGAAGACAATCGATCCTCTATCTTCATGATATCAAGACGGGAAAGTCTTTCCCGAGCTGGGATTTGGTCTTCGTCCTTTGCGCCGACTTCCTTCATGAGAGCTGCATGTGGATCCTCCTCCTTCTTCGGTGGATTGCGAGCCCATTCAAGGTCTCTCTCCCTCTTGTACTGTTCCTCCACTTCATTCCAGTTCTTCTCCATCTCCTCGTATGTCATGGGCCTCGCATTGGGATCAACAGGCCCCTTCCATTTTGCTTTTCTATCCAACACAGGTCTCGTTTGGCTGAGATCATCAAGATATGGAAGAGCGCCCAATTCCGTTCGAATAATACCACGCTTGTCCAAATCCTCCGCGCTAATTGCCTTTTCTCCAGCTTCAATTGCTTGAATCTGCTCAGGCGTGTATTTCTTCGCTAGCAACGCCTTCTCCTCCTGCGAATACTGCTTGAAGACATCATCTGCTGTCCTGCGGCCGACATCTGATCCTTTCAGCAGTCTCTTTGGCCGTTGACGCTCGCTGAGATTAGGGGAGGCGTGGAAATTTCGACATCGTATGCGTGGCCGAAATGACGGCATCGTAGGGACGGAAAAAAGACATCTTGCTGGCCGTGAGACACTCATCACTGTCGACGTCTGTGGAGGTCCTTTGCAAGCCTGTCAATGGCCCAGCGTTGCGAGATGTGCTGATCGGGTACCAATAATTTTGAAGCTCTCTAGTCCGATTTTGAGATCCTTGCCCACACGTGACTAGCTGCATACTGGATGGAATGGGCATCAGCGTTCGAGAACTCAAGTCAACCTTTCAGGAGAACCTTCACATATCCATTTTTACGAAGTCAATTTTTGCTGGAAGCTTCTGATTACTCCTTGTGCTCCATCATGTTAGGTGTGCTGTAGTCCTCCCGACTTCGACGGATCTGGATTGAAAAATGCTAACTTTCTCTGCTGGTTTGCTGCTACCCACCACGTAGGCAGGTCCCTGAGAGGACATCTCAGAGCTTTGAGGCTGAAGTAGACCTCTAGCGGACGATTTGTTCTCTCTGAAAGGGTTCCAGGACATTCTCTGTCTGATTCTTGAAATCATTTCGGTCAACTTCAATAATGCGTTTCGTCAGTGGAATTGAGCTTCATTGTCTCCTTTTTGTACCATTGCAAGCACATTCTGATGTGGACAGAGCGCGCCTAGTTGCTATCTATGAGAAGGACCCTCTTCGCAACTCAGCTTGGATACTTCCCAGCATGGGACTTTGTGTCATGACCTTTCAATACTCATGATGGGTTGTGCTACCACCGAAGCCTCAGGATATGGTTGCGGGTCAACGTCTCTGGTACTTGGGCAGACAGCGTGTGCGCCCAGAACAATAGTTGTGGCCTGACGCAACTTATAGCATACTCGAATCATAGAATTTGAAGACGACAATGACCACTTAGTTGCTAAGTATTCCAGATATCACCAAGGCGAGCTAGCATTCTAGCCGCTCGCAGGCCTTTTTCTTCCTCGTCCTATCTCTCCAATTCCGAATAGATTTCTCTTTCGATATGAGAGAGCTTGCAGAAGTCGTGGGTATGATGGGGGATGGTATAAACGATTCGAATGCTCTTCATGCTGCAGATGCTGGGAGCACGGCGAATACTAGGTTAAAGATTGCGAAGCATAGCGCTGACCTCATCTGGTGGGAGAGGAATTGTCCAAGATGGTCGAGCGCTGAACTTCTCAGGAAGAATTTTCTTAGGAACATGTGAGTCTATCAAGCCCAACTTATTTTGGGAAACTTTTATCAGTACCCGCAGAAAGCACATAAAGATGATCCCAGCCAGCAGAAGGATTGCCAGTGTGCATTGCCCATTCAACCCAATCTCACTCGCCCAGATGGTACTGCGGAAACTCTTTTATGGCTTGTCAAAGATTACAACCATCTTCGACAACATAAATTCTGAAGGTCTTGCCATTCCGCATCGGTTCCCATTTTGGACTTGATGAGATTCATTTCCCTCACTGGACCAGATAAGTACCATTGATATCCGCCCTTTCCTCCCGAATGCTTGTCTATTCGGACTCGGACCATGAAGCGGCATCCTCTTAGTGGAACAAGCAACGTCACTGATTCATACAGGCACTTCTGAGCTAAAAGCTGGCTATCTATTTTACTTGGACCGCCTAGCTACCCTGTATGAGGCCATTCTCTGCAGCGAACTCTACCAGTGCTGTGCTTACCACTGTGTTGCGCTTTGCGATCCATGCATGCCTCTTTTCGCGAAGGTTTTGAGGTGATTCCGGGAGCATCTTCATTGAAAATTCTGGCTGCTTAATTGGCTCTATCTCGATCTCAATGCAATTGGCAAGCATGGCGTAATTCAAGATCTGGAAGAGTTGGCTGTAAACATCCGTCAGGTACGCGTACTAGATTGAGAAATGGTATCTGCCAAGCTTGTCCCATGACGAGGATCGTGGCAGTATCAAGACCTCTTCGTGCCGGAATCCCTTGTCTCCAAGTAGTATTGGAGATTGTTGAGCTACCATAGACCCCGTGATCGATGAACCTTGAATGCCAATTCAGGGTCCATTGCGAATGGCTATAAATTGGCTATGAATATCACCTTGTGGATACCAAGACTGATCGGGGTCCCCGAGACGGTTGTTGATCCACTAAAATCGGTTCGGGACGGCATCGCTATCCGGTACCAAGACATTCGCCTCGACTGTGATATCAACCTCAAGATGAGATGTAGCAGTCTAATCTTTGTGTTGATTAGAGTCGAACGCAACATACCTCTCAGGACACCACGATGAGGCTCTTCGCTTGTGTTCTAAAACACACGCCATCTCAAAATCCCTCGAAATACAGAAATGGTCGAAAGTGGTGACCGAGTTGAGAGTTGCGAACCCAATATCTTGGGTTGACGTATGAAGATGCCGCGATCCGTCCAGTCGAGAGTTCGTGCATTCTTCCAGGAAAAGGTGTGTGGTCATTGGACAACGTGGTTGCAGTATCATCTACAACCACGGCAAATCGGATCAGGTGCGCATCACTCCAGTCTTGTCAGCCCTACGCTGGACTGCCATATCCGTCGACAGCCACCAGGCATCCAGAAACATCTCCACGAACCCACCTTCACAACACCATAAAACATCACACTCATCTGGAGACTATCGTCTTTTCCACCAGAAGTCACACCATCTCGCAAGCATTCAGAGGAAATCTAGTTAGTCTCCAATTGCATTGCTTATTGAAAGGCTGTCTAACAAGTCTTCAGTTACACACAGAGTCACGACGAACCCCACAGCTCATCAATTACTCAAATCTATCGGCCACCAGCCAAATCAGAAAAACTCACGATAAGCTTTTACCTACCAAGAACAATTCAAGATCCCGCTAGAGGAATGCAACGAGGATCTCCGCAAGCCTTCTCGACTTCCAGAACAATGGAAGGAGACCGATCTACCCAATCACCCGCCGCTAGGCATCAAGCACTGCCACAATCCCAATCTCCACACCGAACCTTCAGCGAACCAACAACCTCTCCCGCGTCTTCTGACTATGCTCCTACTTCTACCCGAGCCTCACAATCGAGTGTAGACACACAGAGCTCTGCCGGGTCTAGCGAGAAGACATTACAATTTGATGCTGATAGTCAAGCGTCCCCGAGAAGACGATCGAGAGAGAAGAAGCAGCCACCTCGCAGATATTCACATGATCCTTCAAAAGTCAACGGCTACACGACCTGTGGCAGACACGGTGACGACTGGCTATTTGGTGGGTTCTCGGTCTCGGGAGCTGTGAAGAAGCTATGGGAGAAGGACAACAAGAATTGAGGGGCATGTTAATGGAAGAACGAATTGTGAGGAGGGGCAGAGTCTTTTTACATTTCTTGTCAAGTCGCTATTTTGATACCCAGTGCTTGAGTTGAGGATGCAGAGAAGTTGAAGTGGAGACTCGGACTGATAACTGCATTGGGAGAAGAGTGTGAATTTCTCGATCAAGCGGATTGAGGGCTTTGTTGGATAGGAGTCAGGTGTGAGAATTGAGGGCGATGAAGAGCTATGTATCTATCTAGTAAAATCAATGCTTCAGTTTGAGGAGTTGACCAAGGCAACATGAAAACGCTAAAAAGGTTGTTTCCTTAGACCACTTTCCGTCTGAACCACTGGACAATTTCAGTTGCGGACAGCGAGCGGAGAAATCGAAGAAAGGTGTGTTCCACTTGAGAAGTGCAAGAAAAGAAAATGAGGTAAGGCATGCGTCAGAAATTTTGTGGTTGTTGGATCTTGGAATCGGGCTCGCTAAACAACTCGCCAACCTTCTCACGAAGCACCGCTTTCATCAATACAGGACTTTCCTTGCTCTCGACAACAAGCATCAGGGCAGTGTCGGACCAAACACTATTCCGTGTGAACAAATCTTGAGAATTGGGGAAAGAAGAAAATTAGCCCTGGTGTCACCGTTCGAAGTTCAGCCTACTCTGCTTGTCAACAAATCAGGTGTGGCATACCCGTCTGATTGTCAGCTGTCTACGCAATGTAATACCCACATGATATCCTAACAATATAGATCAGTGCTTTGTGATACCACAAATTCATCGCATTTGTATTGCCTTCCGGTTCTGATTACCTGTGATCTCTTGCGTAAGAAGTTCAGGGCGTCTAGCTGGCAACTTTGAGCCTATTTCGATCGGATCTAAGACATATCATTGAATGGGGTCAAGAACGCGGTGAGCTTACCCCTGAGCGTCTGATATGTATCAGTAGGCTGCGACTCTTCCGTCTTTACTCTTGGGTATCGATCAATTCTTTCTTGTATCTCGCTCGCTATCCAGGCGCGGGCTTCAACTTGCAAAGCACCAAACATGAGATTTGCACTTTCAATCGCCGCAGCTTCTGCTCTCCTCGGGCTAAGAAATGCCACTTTAGACCTAATTGTAATGATTGCCGAGCTTCGGGCATGCTGTCAAACAGTTGGACCAAACACTGTTTGCATTCATCTCGATTGGACAGAGATCTTGATCGGGCACTCATTTTGCGAAAGTATGTAGCAGTGCGCTATGAAACAGTTGCTTCACCAGTAACATACGACTTCAACGAATGTTACCCATATCAGCTGCCAGCAGGCGAACTAGCTCAAGTTGCCGTTTTTTGCAAGTCAACCACATGCTACAACAATCCGTGTGTGAAGCTGCCTCCACGTTCAGATGCTGAATACTAACAACAACAGCAATCCGGATTGTACTGGAGGAGCTGTACCTCCAGTTCCAGTGCCGATATTAGCTGGAACCATTTTGCCAAATGTGGCGGACTTCGTTCAGCTGCTTGGCCAGGGAGCAACCTGTCAATGCCACGGGTTATCTTGAAAGAACACCATCGAGATATATCGGGTCCCTGTGGAGGGGGAAAGATAAGGATATCTACTATTTGTATCGAGTTTATGTAATTTTCTGCATTCCGATAGGTTCGATGGCTGTGCGAACTACAACGATGAAGCTAGTTTCCTGCTGTTACACAGTTACACTTGCGCAACAACACGTCGCCTAAGATAGCCCAGACAAACTTCACCGTCACACGGGCTCTCTCTCCATATAATTGGTCCTTCGATCTTGCTAGACTGGCAGAGACTTTTCCTTCCTGCCATTGTGTCCACAGAGCATTTACTAATCATGTCGGTGCCAGTAAAAGAGAAACGAATATTTCTTAAGGTGCCAACCATTGGCTGATTCACTGCTTCTTTGGCTCAACTTGTACTTGCATCTCAATATCACTGTCTCCTGCTACCTTGGTCTGGGGCTCGCTTGTTTCTGGAGGCTTTGCTTTTTCTTCCGGGCGTGTGAGTCCGTTGTCCACGATCAGAAGGCACAAGGCTAGACAGACCCCCATGACGGGTAACCACATAACAAATAACGCTCTCGAAGCATCCATATATGAGTCCAAAATTTGCTCTTTCTCAGAACTTGACAGACCGGCCACTTTCGGGACACTGAGGATTGTCGCCAAGATTCCAGATTTCAGATCGGAAGGAAGTGGTGGGTTTGCCGAATTGAGCGACTTCTTCAATGCGTGGGAAAAGACCGCCGAACATATGGCGAGCCCGAATGAGCCGCCCATAGCTCGAAGGAAATTACGAGTACTGATGACAACTGCTCGATCTCGTTTAGCCGAGTGGGCTTGCAGAGCAACCAGACTAGGCTGGAAGGTGAAGCCTACACCTGCTCCCTCTATGATCAGGAAAACAGCCATTTGCCAACGTGGGGTCGATCTGCTGAAAAGCAGTAACAAGCCACTACCAAAAGTCCACAATGTGTATCCAATCCAGATAACTTCTCCATATCGTTTTGTCCGTGATATGTACTGGCCCGAACCAATTGAAAACATGGACAGTCCAGCGACAAAAGGTATCGTGAGAGCCGCGGAGAGGATTGGGGAATAGCCTCGAACATTCTGGTAATATATCGGAAGATAATACAGATGTGAGTAATAAACGATACCATGCAGAAAGTTCTGAAGAAGGATCGCAGATATAGCACGATTCTTGAAAAGGTGCAGGGGCATCATCGGCATTACTGCCCATTTCCACTCCGCAACAAGAAAGCCAGCCATGCAGACACTGCCGAGGACCAGCATGCTGATTACCATCGCGCTGTTCCACTCGAAATAGATTCCACCTCCCGAAACTGGAATGAGTATGAGCATGATTGCGGATGAGCTGAAGACTATGCCCCAATAATCGATAGCCTGGATTTTAGCCTTCATGTCCCCATGAACTCTGCTCGCAGGCAAGGTAAAGAAGACCAGAACTCCCGAGACAGCAGCCAGAGGACATATACACCAGAAGAGCGCACGCCCTACATTGTAGCACCTGGAGTCAGCAAGGCTACGGATATCAGAAACCGTCCCGACGTTAAGGATTTTGGTTTTGGCCTCGCCGCCAAATGATTCAACTTCTGGAATACTCACAAGTTGAAGTCTCAATCACGGCAGCAGCTAGAAAGGGCCCTATCACATTTCCGAGACCAACGCAAGCTCCCAAAATCCCCTGGTATCTGATTACTCGTCAATGTCTGCACTCTTAGATCAGGAGTCGGGTATTTACTTTCCACGATTTTCGAGACTAACAACGTCTGACAGGATCATCATAGCCAGAGCAGTTATCTGAGTCCAAAAGAAGTCGAATTAGCCGTAAGCATTTATGATGTTGCTTCAAATTTAAAGTCGAGCATTCCCGGGTGGCTCGTGAATGATCCGGAGGTAGGATGCACCACAAACAAGACCATAAGCGAGAAATACTTGGAGAAACTTACACCTCCTGTCCCAACACCAGCGATACCCCGAAAAGCATACAGCTGAGGTCCAGTCTTTGCGAAAGAACACAACAAGTCTCCTAGAGCAAGTAACCCGACAGCTGACAAGAATACCACCTTCCGACCGAAGATGTCCGAGAGTCTGCCATAGAGAACCTGAAAGACAGTGTTCGCGATCAGACTTGATGTACCAGCCCACGAGATTGTATTGGAACAGTTGAGATCTGCGCCGATGGTTGGGAGTGTTATTCCCATGGAATTCTGATCGACAAAAGCAACCAGTAGGGCGAAAGCGAGTCCCAGCAGCACAACAATCAATTGAGCTTTGGGAAGAATATTGGTATCGATCCGGACGAGCTCATTTTCTCCCATCTTGCTATGAGGTTGTGTACTTAGTACCTCATAATATCAATAATAGACACGACCCAGAAAGGCATCCTCGGAGCCAATGTAAGAACACGTTCTCTGCAAAGGCCCGCGCTTTTGCAAGATGGGAAGCCAATACTTCAGGATAAGGCAATTGAATCGAGGATCAGAAACTCCGCAGGTGAAAAAAAAAGTTATAATAACGATCAAAGCAGGGGTCTAGATCGGTCGCTTGCCGATTGCAGATCCTCGAAGTCAAGCATTTCGGAACCGAGTAACAACTAGACTAGGGCATTTTCAAGAAGAATCAGTATTGCGAGATAAGAACTTCACCAAGAAATCCTTGACTTATATGATTACAAAACCCTTCAAGCATGCACTTTTCCACTGTCCATAAATCTATACTTTGCTTGTCACCATTTCTCTATTTTTGGCCATCATGGCTCATCGTCGTCCATCGGAAGTCCGCCACCCCCCACTTTCGAATCTCCGATTGCGGGCAAGTGAACAACACTACGGTACGTACACACGGAAGAGGAGGGCAGATTTTCGGATACACACTTCCGCAAAAATCATTTCGAAGAGAAATTGCGATAAAGAGCGACGGCCTGTGACCGCGCAATGTCGGGCCCATGAGATTGAGGGTGCGAATGGCGTTTATCTCGCTTAATTTTGCCCCTTTTTCAATTTCAATGTTGACATGTTAACATCTAGGCGGGAACGATGCAGTCGATTTCTGGTTCACTGACCACGACTTCAAGCATAAACGTGGTTGTATTATCGCAACTAAAACTGATGCGTAATTTGGATACTCCGAGTTTCGAGTACGAAACGTTCTCTCGGTAATTTACAAATAGAGTCGACTTGATGGTTTAACAACTAGATAGACTATTCTAACTAAAAGTGACTTTGCCTTGCTTGCCATTTCCGTAAAGCAACTGCTGCCCTCCTTAAATATCTTTTCAGAATACGTTGAGAGTGTTCCTTTCTATTGTCTTCATCGGTGTACTTTGCCAAATTCCTCGGTCGAATCTCTCCAATGTCATATTTGAATCGAACGACACTCCTTGGTCCAAGTGTGGCATTTTGCAGCATCAGTAGAGCTTTGGTCCCGAGGGTTGAACTAATACGAACGATAGAAATTCCAACTTACATGACTTTGCTGTGCACATCTTTCTCTTGTATATACTGCAGCACCGCATCTACAAACATGTTTGGGTTGAGCCCAATATTGCTCGATTTTTCGTGGTAATGATCGACGTATAGGAATAGGATAGCGATGGCAACATCTCGCGTTTCTCCTGTCGTGCACAGATGCTCCGTTACCATCCCGCACTACCCATGAATCCGGCGAAGATGCTAACCATGTCGAAAGGTTCGCTCCTCAATCTCGGATCGCTGGGAATTGTTGGTATGGGCAGAGAGTAGGTTGCAATCATATCTAGCGATTAAACCGGATCAGCTCTCGAACTTCATGTGACAACCTATATCATAGCTATGATGGCTTACAAAATTAACTCTTCGATCCTGTTGCAGACTGCGGGGAATTAGCTATTTTTTGACCATTTGAAACCCGCGAGGAAATAATAACCTCCAAGAAAACCACGAAACTCTAGAGGCATAATCTGTTTACCCTTACTGTCTTGGATGCATCGGTAAAAGTTTGATTCTGCAATGATGTTCATTGTATCACTAGCAACACAAGAGATTAGTTTCAGTGAGAGGATAATAAAACCAAGAAAGGGCCTCCACGTTGACAACGATGTAGTCTCTGAAGTTGCTGGTCCCAGTACGTACAGAGCCAGTTGCCATGATCCTCGGTTTGCAAATAAGTAGGCAACGATCTCGTGGAACCTTGGACAATCATATGTCTCTTCGTCAATAACCTCCACTAAAGAGTCATCATCTGAATCTACGAGATTGGAGACCCCTGCGGCCTAATCGCCCTCAGTTGCTTCGCGACATCCGTCATTCTTGGATTGTTTTTTTTGAGTGCCGATTGTATTCGCTGCCCCATAGCCATCCTTGCATTGGCCTCCTCACATGCTGCTTTCTCTTCTATCGTCATGAGACTTTGAACATATTGGGAGCAAAGGAGCTAGCGTGCACTTGGTGGAAAGCATTAGTATCCAGAGCAAAAAGTATTGCAGGTTATCAAATTATACACAAAGAGCACTTACTAGAGGCGCCACAATATTCAGCCGCCACCAATTTCGAAACGATATCTTCGCCCTGTTTGACCATTCTTGTGCCATATGTTGTTGGCCCCATGGCTGTCGCATCGAGTCTAACTCGCGAGACACAGCCATCCCAAAAATGTTGTCGGAATAGTTTTTCGCAATATCGAATTGGTATTGGCCCTGTAGGAGGTTAGCGCAAAACAAACAGAGCAAATAGACGAAAGACGACAGTTTTTGAGAAGCTGATGGAGCTACCAGATCTGTTGGATGCTAAGAAACCAATGAAATTCTATTCCTAAGACTCACAGAAATCGTCTGCTGGGTACTGACTATCTGGACCTTGTACCAGATCTGGCCTTTCAGAAAAGCCGTGAGCTCGGAATCGAACTTGGAAGAAAGCCGGTTTTGCAGAACCCCATCGCAGGTAGGCCGGGTCCTCGACGTCATCCTGGTCTTAGCACAGCTAATGGGAGGATTTGGGATATAAGGATTTCTCGCGGATAAAAGCACCAGAGCGGCACTTAATCGCTTCTCACCTCTTCTAAAGTACTCGTAAGTGTTGAATTCGAAATTGATACCTTTCCAGACCTTCACAAAGTCAGCCTACTTCTTGATTGGATTTCAAACCGCGACTGGCATTTTCTCGAGAGGGCGAAACATCACGTACGAACTCCTCTAAGGAATATCCAAGTTCAGATAAAGGTTCTTGCTCAAAGAATGGTGCTCGAATCTCAGATGCACAGATCTGGGGATGTTTTGTTTGCATCTCTGTTGTCCAGAAGAGCGCATGCTGCAAAGACCGGGTCAGCTTGATGACATCAATTGGAGAAGGGCGCAGGCCCAAGAAATATATCAAGAATTATTACTCACGGAAAGTTCATGGAAGAGATTGTACCAGAGTGTAAATTGGGTGTACCTCCCAGAGTACCTTAGCTCAACAATTTCAGACGATGCCGACCTTGCGTGTGCTTACACTTCAGCCTCGGTCAAGTCAGCCTTCAATAGAGGTTGAACGTATTCTATATTGATGGTAACATTGATAGTACCAGTGTAAGGATTTCTCAAAGTGTGCCCATAGATGAGTCCTGATCCTCCATTGGGCAAACCCGTGTGTAAGTACGTCATTCCGGAGCCGAAAAGAAACCTGATCTCTTTCGCCGCATTGACCAAATTGCTGTTCAGACTCTGTCTTGCCCAAAACATGTTTCGTGTCTGAGGTGCTCGTTGGGAAAAGCTAGCTGCATACGACCCGAGTGGGTTAGGGTTCTTGATCTCTGTATAAATACCTTCAAGAAGCGCATCATGCCACTAAGATAATTAGTCCATCAGCTTAACATATGTAGCAAAAGCTCAAGCTGATTTCAATTCACAACCATTTTTGGCACTCACAGCGTTAAATTTGAGGGTTGGTAAGAATCAGCGATGCCAGCCTGAGAGCAGGCTCAAGCATCGCCCCTGAGATTTTCGGTTATTATCAGCAACGTGAATAAACATCTCACCAAGCAGAAGCCCACACGCATCTGAACTTCCGATAGGCTTCAATGACCTAGTCTATGAGAAACGTACAGATGACTGGGTTTCTAGCCTTAAGAAACTGTCAGCGCACCCCCCTTGGAAAGTCTGAGGTCGAAACCTACTTCCCATAAGCTGTCATGATCGCCAAAAAGCGTGATTGCTCCACGGTGTTTTGGTAACGAGTCTTGTGTCTCCCATTGCGATAATTGAAATACTGGGTTGATGGCATTAGCTGGTACGATAAGCATGGGTTCTTGTGCTGCTAGCTAAATCCGAGCGTGCTCATATGCCACGCAATAAACTAGGTAAATATAGTGAAGGTATAGACTTACTCAATCCATTAGGCATTGGATCCTTGCCAAAGTATGCCTGACTTGTCAGCAACATTCCGTTGATTTTGTAGTGAGCCTTGAAGCAAGCTCAAACAACAGTGGGCTGGTGACTGAATCCAAAGAATTCGCCGAGGCATGATATTGTCATAAATGACTTTGAGGTGTCCAGCTTACCAGAGCTTCCATGTCAAACAGGTCCGCTGCTGAGAAGCCTTTGAATCGTGTATATTGGAGCGCTATTTGTCTGTCATGGTCGCCTATCATTCTTATCTAGCAACATGTTCAGTATACTCTCTGATATACCCTATTAAAATAAAGTGTCTTACGAGTTGGCTGCAATAATCCTGTCAGGTCGAAAGACCGCTTTGTGTTATAAAAGACTTTCTTCAGGTCATGACTTAAAGCTTAAAAAATGGAAGAAAATTAGCATATCCGTCTTTGGCTGTCCGAGCCGCAGGTTCTGCACTTACAAGGGTCTGGTGATGGAGAAGGAGACGAAACAAGACCTCGAGTTGGGCTCATTGGAGGGGTAATTGGGGAAGGTGGAGTATGGGTCGCCATCACGGCGTCCTGAATATTCCGAAAATATGATTAGCTGAAGCTGACGACCCGTATGTCTCCAATATCGACGTTCAGACTCGAGTAATTTGTGTAAAATCTAGACAAAGAGGCAAGCAAGTTGACACATCATTGCATCGGGTAAGTGTTTCCAACAGCACGCGCAAGACAAAGACATAGGTACAATGGCCCGAGGTACGGTATAGACAAAGACCTGAATTTGAGTATCGACCAGAATAATTACATGATTCTCCTTTGAAACACTGCTAGCTCCCGTCCACGGCTCCCTTCCAGCTTCTTTCTGATATTGACATGTGGCGGCTCGGTCGCCAGCTGGATACATTCGTTTCAAGACTCGTTATACTGCCAATTGGTGTATAAATGTGGCTTGAACTCCCATTACGTCCCGCTCATTAACGTCTTCTTGTCTCTTTCTGAGTGTATACACCCATATATCAAAGGACTTGACTGTCTTTGGTGGGCGTGGTGATCCACTAGGTCGGACTCGACCTTGATACGAAGCCTGACCGGCTCCTTTCTGGACATTGGTTGAGGTGCCTAGTACTTGAATGTAACGTAGCATAGCTATTTCTAGACATGGGCCTTATCGGGTTTTCTTTCTTAGCCCATAGCGCCTTCCTCTCGACTTTGGTATCCTAAGAATATCACGTGAGTCAGAGCCTAAATGGAGTGACAACGCCAGGGAAATAGCCAAAAGAACATCCAGGGTGACCCATACTCACGTCTAATGCGCTATTCGCACACAAAGAATTTTTTTCAATTTGTTTTTGACTTTCTCTGCGACATTCTGGATGGTTTTATCGTCTGTTGAATGTGTTGTCTTCATGTTTGCCTGCTCAAGCTCTTGGTCGACGAGCATTTGAAATTCTTCTGGATCGCAGACGTCTCGCATATAGTATAATTTCGCTTCCACTGCTTCGCGTTGATGGGTTGAGAATGAATCGGATGATTCGGTGGAGGTACTGAAGCGCTTGTGGTTGATCGCTACAGCCGACATGGCTGTGTTGATTCTCGTTGGCGAGATTGAGCGAGCCATTTTTGTTGATTGGGTTTGATGGAAACTATTGATGGGACAGAGACTTGTAGAAGATGATATGTGGATGTAATGGAAAGAAATAAAGTTCGAGGAGAAAGGCAATACTTTTATAGGATTGAGACGGCTCAGAAGTCTGGTACGCCTAGCCAGTCGAGAAAACAATGAACCGATTTGATGGTATCGTGATCTGGGACATAATTGCTAGATCGGGTTCAACAGACCACTAGTGAACATATGGGACCGTTGAAATAGCTTTGAGCTAATACTATGCGTAGCGACTAAGTACTTCTTGTCGGCTCAACTTTTGGACTGTTTGTAATAATATTGAAGTAACCACCACTGCCTCGACTGATGTAAGCTCTGGCTCATGACCACTAGTAAATCCGAGAAAGTTCGGTACAGACTGAAAAACAAGAGCCGAATTATGGGAAACGGACTGAGAAGTACGGATTGAAAATAATAGAACCAGACGACCTTGGTGGGTGTAACAGAGATTGGTTGTTCTACACTCTGGCAGTATTATCGTCGCATTCACCGAAAACATCACTCGTCCTTCGATGTAAGGCACACCAAGACACCAAACGTGCCGACGTTGACAGCATCAAGACTAAGTCGATTGCAGGTGATGGAACACGCGTATTTGGACAAAGCTTATGTACATGCAAACCTTTCTGTCTACTTCTTCGGCTCCTCCTTCTTTTCTTCGGGCTTCGCTGTCGGCAACTTAAATGTCTCGGGCTTTCTGTCCACACCAGGTCCAACTTGCTGATTGGAGTCAGCGGAGTCAAACGATCTGAAAGGTAGAGGGTACTTACTTCCCAAGCTGCTGTTCCACCCTCGAAATTCCTGAACGCCTGCGTCAACTCTAGAGGCTCCACCACAATCCGCTTCTTCTCCTCATCGTATCGGATCTCAGTGTATCCAGTCAGAGGGAAGTCCTTTCTCAACGGATGCCCATCAAAGCCGTAGTCGGTCATAATTCGTCGAAGATCTGGGTGGCCAACAAAGAAGACACCGAACATGTCATAAACCTCCCGCTCGTACCAGTTTGCCCCGTCATAAAGATCTGTAATACTGGGGACAGGAGATGCCTCGTCCGCGTAAGTCTTGACTCGGATTCTGGAGTTGTGGCGGACGCTCAAAAGGTTGTACACGACTTCAAATCGCTGGTCTCGAGTGGGGAAATCAACAGCGGTAATATCGGATACTTGAGTGAACTCAGCAGCGGTATTATCTGCTATTGTCAGTTACTGATCCCATGACAGAGAACTAAAGACAGCGTACACTTGAGAAACGAGAAGACTGGAGTGACACCAGCAGGCGAAATGTAAATCACTAGCTCGTCCTTCCAAACAGAGAATTGCTGGATGTACTTTGGCAGACAGCCCATGAGCCAGGATCCATAACGATGCAGGTCATCTGCCTTGGAGGCGTACTTGTCGGCAGGGTTGACTATAGGAGCATGAAGTCCTCCGGGGGGGTCTGGCGCTCTCTGAGCGTGTCGCATGTCTGGTCTATCTGAAGAGACGACGACTTGGGTATTTGGGGTGGACGAGAAAGCGCGGACAGCAGCGTGGCAATCGTTGCGGCGTGCCAGGACAGTCCGGCTGGACCGCAGAGCTGCGGCCAGCGACCTCGAGTTCGATACCCTCAAAGCCATGGCGAGTTTTGTCGTGTAGAGTTGCCAATTGCAATTATAGAGATACTGAGGGCATCATCAAGTCGTGCACCAGACGGGAGCGTAGAAGCTCGCTACCATCCTACATTGGGGTTAGCGTCTGGGCTAGCCTTATTGGGTTAAAGCTTCATTTGAACAGACGGCGGACGAGGTTCGATGTTCTTCTCGCAATCGAATCTTTCAACTTCAACTCAGGCAGCTTTGGTCTATGACCTCCTACTATCTACGACCCTCTCCCCGAACACACCTTTGACGATAGGTCATCTTCTACTCCGACAACGAATTTGACCAGTTACTAGGCGCGCCATCAACGAGCCCTGCGCGCCCCGTTCGCCATCAATCTTTTCATCCTTCCAACGCCACAGCTACTAGATATCTTCAGCACATTACTCCTCCTTCACGATGGCACCTCACGATGTTATCATCGACGATGATGAGGATTGTTGGTAGGTTTCCCTTGGTCCCCCTGAATTCTACGCCCGCCCTGCATCAACAAGCTAATCGTCATATCCAGTCCGCTCTGCGTTGAGGAGTTCGACCTATCAGACAAGAACTTCCGGCCGTGTCCCTGTGGATATCAGGTGAGTCTCCAACAGCAAGTCAAAGTTTGACAGGGCTTCATCTAATACACGACTCCAGGTCTGCCAGTTTTGCTTCAACAACATCAAAACTAACATGAATGGTCTATGTCCAGCATGCCGAAGACCTTACGACGAGAAGACAATAGAATGGAAGGTCGTCACACCAGAAGAGTAGGATCGCCCGAAGTAGCCCTGCCATTCGAAGCTAATTTGATTTTTTAGAGTTGCACAATTTAAGGCGAACGTCCAGAAGAACGCGAAGAGAAAGCAAGAGCAACGACAGAAGGAGGCACAGAAGCGCGAGGTAGAAAGTCTAAACAGAAAACATTTATCAGGGCTCCGAGTTGTGCAGAAAAACCTTGTTTACGTCGTTGGTCTCAGTCCGAATATCGCGGAAAAGGAGATCCTCGAAACCTTGAGAGGGGACAAGTACTTTGGACAATATGGAAAGATCATCAAAATCGTGGTCAGCAATAAGAAAGACGCAGGTGCCAATGGTCAACCACAATCACTTGGAGTTTATGTCACTTTCGCCCGCAAGGAAGATGCTGCTAGGTGCATCGCAGCAGTCAACGGTTCGCAAAATGGCGATCGAGTACTTCGAGCACAACTCGGAACAACGAAATATTGCTCGGCGTACTTGCGTAACGAGACGTGTACAAACAAAAACTGCATGTTTCTTCACGAACCTGGCGACAACGATGATAGTTACTCTCGACAAGATTTATCATCCATCAACAGCGTCAACACTCAGCGACCTCTCCCAGTCATGGCATCCTCATCATCAAGTTCCCGGCAGATTGCGCAAGCTCAAGCTCAGGCACCTATCCAACAGGCACAACCCATTGCAGCTGCTACCCAACCGATGATGCGTGACAATAGTAAGGATGGATCTGACAGTGGTGATGGCTCAGCTCTTCCCTCCTCTGCAAGCTGGGCGCATCGAGGCGTGCAAGAGCGTAGCCGAAGAGGCAGTCATGCTACTAGCGGGGCAGCATCTAGTCCGGCTGTTTCGCAAGCTGTGCCTGCAAGAGCAGAGGCGGTCGAAGAAACCCAACAGGAACTATCACCACAGAGTTCGAATGTTTTCCCTTCATCTGACACTGTATCAACAAACGAACCGCCAGCACCCGAACGAGACCCGCTTCTTGTGTCTCTTCTGAAGGCTGTGAACTCGACAGAAGTCTCATTCACCAGACCGAGCAGCACAGAAGTAGAAGCTGGAATGTACTCCATCTTTCCGCCTCTGTTTGACGACTGCGGTGGCGAAAAGCGAAGAGCTATGCGTGACCGACAAGAGGAAGCTAGACTCCACCTGGAGCAAGATTCGCAGGCAGACTTGCAATCTGTTGCTGAGCCCTTGGAAGAGGAAGCCCCTGAAAGTGGGAGCTTGCAACTCGGAGGGGAGCCGGAGGACCGAGATATTGGCCGAGAGGGCAGTATTCCTCAGAGCTACCACAATCAACGACGCCCAAGTTCTCAGGCTCCAATCCATCGAGGTTCTAATGGAGGACCTTTTGGTCCCAGTCTGACGCAGAATTTCCCTCTTCAGAACATTGGTAGCTTGAGCTCAATCAATGGACGTACTTTGACAGCACATCAACAAAACCAGCTCGCCATGCTGAAATCTACGCAATCTCAAGGAGGATTCATGGACCAATATCCTCCTGGCATGGGAAACCTTGGTCAGGGAGCCAGTTTGTTTCAACAGCAAGGCCACAATCGACAGTCCTCTCGATATAACTTTGCTAATGATGGTTCATCTACCTCATCCTCCGTAAAGCCATCGGCGAATCCCAAATTGATGGCGCAGCAGTCTTCAATGATGCCGTCTGTCAATCACGGAAGTCAATTTTATGGCTCATCTATGCCCGGTCCACCACCGGGGCTCAAGTCTACGGCAACTCCGCCAATAGGAGGCATGTTTGGACAAGGTCATGGCTTTGGAGGGTCCATGGGCGGTAGCTCTCTGTTTGGTGGCGTGGCGAAGGGCAATAACAGTGAATTCCTGCGGGATATGCTCGATAGGGGAGGACGTGTTACAGGCGGTCAATCACACGATACAGGCAAGCGTGAGTACAACTTTTCTCCTAATTTTCTTCAACAATACCCATCTGCCTCCTCCACTCCAGCTCCTGCTTCAGGCTTCCTGGCATCGCTCTATGGTCCTCAGACTGGAGCATTCCAAGACTTCGGTCAAAAGCAGAAGAAGAAGGGAAAGAAGCACAGACATGCTAACACTTCCTCCTCTGGGGGAGGTGGAATAGTCGATCTTCCAGACCCGAGTATCTTGCAAGCGAGAATGCTCCACCAGCAACAGAGCAATGCCGGAGTCGGACAGGGACTGTTTGGTGGTCAGGCTCAAGGTGGGTACAATCCGAATATGATGTATAGCAATGGGTTCTCTCGATGGTAGACATAGCAGGTTGGCGGGCGTTTTCATTTGAAAGGGATTTGTAGAGCATTGATTCTCATCTGGGAAGGCGTTGGCAAAGACCCTTTAAAGGGCGCTGCATTTACTGGCCAGCATATCTGTTTTTAGCGAGCATGGTTGATCTCCCAAGATGGAAGCTTCGGCTGCTCTGGCGTTGGGGAGCGATTGGAAATGAGGGGACCTCATCGTTTTGCTTTCTCTATTTGCGTTGATTCACTGGGCATCGCGGCCTTTGGCACTGGCATACATGACGGACTGGCACAATACTTCATCGGGGCTCCATCATCGTCTTCGTCTCGGGTACCTTCTCATGTACGTTAATTCCCCAAATCCAGGCCTCAGCAACGGGGCTGGTAAAATGTAGCATTCTCACATGTTTTGTGCCCTCAGTACCTTCTCTGCTTCGAAGACGATGATGGGAACCGTGACATGACGTTGTGTTTGGACCAGACTGCCGATGCTCTGGGTTCGATTTGCTTCTCTGTCATCCTTTGTTAAGATTAACTTGAAGTCTAGTAACCTTGCTAACATACATGATCAGATGACCAAGGGCTTCCCTCTCTCGACGAGGCAACTTCGTCTGTAGATGCACTCGTTGCTGACGATGATTCCATTCCTCTCAGCCTAAATAATTCGAACCAGGTATCACGCTCTTCGACTCCGTCAATTCCGCCCGGATTCAGCGCGCCTCACGCACATCCAGCTCCATCAATTCGTGAAGAGCCAGTGGCTAAAGTTACGTCCCGTTTTGTACCAACATCTGCCCCATTCACACCGAGCCGAGTTTCCGCCATCCCTAGAGTCGCTACACCTCTGTCTATTGTATCAGTTCCAGCAACGCCTCAGAGTGCCTCTAAAACACAGGTAGTTGCTTCGACTTCTCAGGCCAAGCAAGATGTCAAGGCACTTGCAACAAATACTGGGCTCTCGAAGGCTATTGCTACGCAAGCTTCACAAGCCACTCTTCAGACAGAGGACTTTCCTGCGTTGGACAGTGGTAAAGCTAAGACTACAGCAACTCCCAGTAAATCTGCTGCTCAGCCCAAAAATGCTCCCACTGCCAAATCAAGCAAGAAGCAGTCGAATGCTCAACCTGCATCTGTGCCGACTGCCACGGAATCAACGTCCAAAATCCCAGAAAAACTTACTACTCAGCCCTTGAACATTTCGGTGCCTGCCAAGCCATCTGGTAAGGTATCAAGTGTTGATAAGCCCGCACCTGTCAAGTCTGAATCTACTTCTGCTTTTCCTCCTCTGCCATCGAGCACACCTGCTGTAGCATCTGTTCAGTCACCATTAACGCGATCCGCTCCAAAGACCTTGCGCCTCACATCGACGCCAAAGACAGAAATCCCTCCAGCTGGAAGTGCAACCCCTTCATCCGTCACTTCTATGTTTCCTCCTAATGTACTTCCCTCACGACAATCCAGTCTCGTATCTGTCTCTAGGCAAGATCGTCCTGGCACACCGTCTAGTGAGATTATCTCTGACAATGCTTCCATCACATCAGCCTCTATGTCAAGGGCAAGCTCACCACCGCCATCGAAGGTTGGGTCAGCTCCCGTACGGATGACTACGAAGAGCATGCAGAAGAAGCAGCGCCGTGAATTACAGAAAGAGAAGGAACGGAGCGAGTTGGAGGCTCTGGCAAACAAAGTCGAGCCTGAACCGGAAATTGCTCCTATAATGGGACGAAAGAAGAAGCAAAAGAAGGAACTGAAAGGACGAACAATTCACAGCGCTGCAGGTGGTTCGACGCCTATTGCCAGTAGACCTGCATCTCCTGACGCGGCGGAAACGAAGCCAGAGGAACAAGACGCCAAATCCACAGCTTTAGATCAAGCAGCCCATGTCCCACAGAAAGGAAGCCCTGTCGAGCCAGAAACCGGCAAATTTTCTAGACAAGATACCAAAGGCAAAGGGAAAGCAAAACCACAGGCTACGATTTCGCCAGAGCCTACCCCTCCCCCGGCTCCTGAGGTAGAGGAAGAGGTGAATGAGAAGCCCATCCCAACTCCAGCAATGGTGTTCCAAGAGCTTCTTGCCGATGGTGTCATAGGTGACACGAACAGTCTGTCCTTGCTCAAGAATCCTGCTGTCAGCCACCGCTTTGAGACTCCGATTGACCCTCAGACCATCAATCAAAAGCTCACAATATCCCCTGAGGACCGAGCAACGCTTCTTGCTGGAACACCAGTGCAGAAAGTGGCCGAAGGACCAAATAGGATTATGTTGACGCCAAATGGTGATTGCATCCGAAACCTAACACCCGAAGAAGAGCAGAAGTACCTTGAATTGCAGGCTCGTATTGCTCTTGAATACGGACCTACCTCATTCATCTCCGCCAAGCATCATGCGAGCAACGGATTTGCCCTCATCGGGGGTCGAGCTGTGCCCAATGGCCCTCCATCATTCTTTCCAGCAGTTGGAAATGGCAATCCTGCGATGGATCCAGTCAGCAAGATTCAGCGTGATGAAGCACTAAGCTATATCAACCAATACGTGCTCCCGTCTCTTTCGACCAACTCGCAGCTAGAGAAGGCCCTGAACGCCAATGCTTTGGACAGCGAGATCATTCGTTCTGGGGACAACGCTGCCTGGTCAACTTGGGGTAGCGACGCTAATGCTCCTCGTACGGAAGCTGGTCATGAAGGAGGTTACAACGCCTCCAACCGGGAGGGCATGATCGCCACAGGTCTCGAGCACATGACAGCTCACTTCGCTATTGGCGGCGGCGGAGAGCTGAACCGGGGCCAGCCACTTGGCAACGTCTCTCTGCTCAGCCTATCCGAGTCTGAGGGTGCAATGCAGTTAGCTCGGAAAGAGACCGAGGGTCTTGAAAAGAAGCTGAATGCGTTGATAAAGAAGAATAGGAGATTGCTGCTCCCGAGTGGGCATTGACCACTAACGATCAGGCTATTGGCTGTCATTCTGGGCGCGTTTGTTTTGCTAGCGAGGATTGTGGTGGAGGTGATTTTGCATGTTTTGATGCTTGGAGTTGACGCCTTGGCTATTTTGGTTTGGAGGGAGGAGTGTTGGGATTGAGTCTTCGCGCTACATCTCTTGATCGTTTGCTTTGTTTTGGAGAGATTGCCTGTTTTGACAGGAACGTGTACATGGCTGCACTATGTCGTGTCTGAGTATCGGTACTTGGAGTTTAGGGAGTTGGGTTGATTGGGAATAATTTAAGTGCGTGGCAGGCCATGAGAAGGATGTCAGAGATGGATGGATGACAGAACTGTATGATCTATGTGTTGATTAGAGGTTTTTTATACCCTACACTACATGCATTGGTAGCATACTATCGGTAGTCAATACCAAAGTAATCGAATAATGATTTTTCTCCGTAACTGAGCTTCCTCTCGCACATCTCGAAATCTACGTTAATTACCTCTTGGAACTTGGCAAATTTGGACTGTCCTACCTATCACTTCGACGCGTACTGTTCGAACCATTTTCCGCCCTTACGATATGTAACCTTATCATTCCAAAAATTGTCAACTTCGAGCTGCCTTGAAAAGTGTTTCCCTTGACGTCGCTCTACTTGCCTCTCTCGGCCGTGTCAGTCCTGTCGTCTTTGTCAATCAGTGGCACTTAGCACACCTCCAGCACTGCTGCCGGTGCTGATGCGCCACTGATACATTCAGAAGCCGCCGAATCCCAGGACAACTTGGCCAAGTGGTGGAACAAAGCCACTACACATAGAAGAGCCGGAAGTCATATGGAGTGATTTTGAACCATGCTAAAATTGCTAGATCTTTATCCAATTTCTTATGTCAATGCAATCGCTACAATTACAAAAGAGAAAAGCACCAGGCACAATCTAAATCGCTCAGTAGTCATCATCTGAATCATCCTCCTCTTCTGGCAACAATGCTCTATAGCGTCTACTTGCCAAATCTTCCTCCAAACCTCCCTCGCTCTCGGGATCCATGTACCCCTCTCCGCCCAACAAGCTCAATGCCACCGGCAAGAAGATAAGGGCATGGGTGGCAGCAAAGACTACCAGCGCCAACCAAATCCTGAAGTAGTAGATTTCGAAGATCTTGCTTCGAGTGAATGCTAGGACAGATACACCAAGTAGTTTGGTGATCGTGATGCCGGAAAAGACAGAGCCGCCAACGTTAACAAGAGCAGTCCAGGCTCGAGCGTCCTTTCCGCGGAATTTCTTGCTTGCGCGCTCCATTACGGCCCGGGATGGGAACATGAATGCACGAGCGATGTGGGCACAGAACTCGACTCCGATACCCACACAAATGATGAGATTGACGAGACTCACGGCGTTGAGGGAGACGTTGAAGAGTGCCATGGTGCCAATAATGTCAACAACAATCATGATTACCGTCGCAGTGACTACCGCCCCGGTCCTCACGGACCCGAGAAGGACGGATGATATAGCGAGAATGAGCGCCAATGCTGACCCGAGAAGTGTAGCTGTGAGGCGGACGATGGTTGCGTATTGATCGAAAAAGATGTAAAAGACGCTGTATGGGAAGACATCTACACCTGAGCTTTTGCTTAGGCCGTCGGCAATTCTGCGAGCAGATGCATATGCATCAATAAACGCATCTTGGCTGCGAAGTGGAGTATGAGCAGTTCGGAAATGGCTTGCTGGGATGGTCTCCCTCTCGGCATCGATGACCAGAGCACTGCTGTAAGCAGCCTTTCCACCCAAGGGGCAGTCAGCATCTGATGGAGCCTCAACCCACTTCTCAAGGTAGTGCATGAACTCTTGGCCCTCGGGCATTCCATATAGTGAAATGTTCCATGCTGGGTCGCGATCTGCGAAGCAAGTCTTCCCATTTTCAACACAGCATTCAGCGAGATTCGGATCCAACCAGCGGAAGTAGTCGTCGATCCAGCTTGCTGGGGTCGAGGCAATATAAGACACATTTGATCTCTTTCGTTCTCCTTCGATAATGTTTGTAATGGAGTCTGACTCGCAAGTACTGAATCGAGAGCAAAGCTGTTGCTGGTGCAGCCTTTGGGTGACATTCAACTCTCGAGTGATGAAATAAACGGGAGGCCCAGACTCGAAGTAGTCATACAAATCATTGAAGTATGGGATCAGATAGGAGTCGTCTGGGATTGCAACTCGTTGGTCCAGACCAAGGGCGACTTCGGGAATCAATGAAACCCCGGCAGTGAAGATCCCCAGGAATACCACAACTACTCCCATTTTCATCTTTTTGCCTAACAGAGTTGGAGCATAAGATTTTCGAATGAACTTTTGCAAGGTGCCTTCTTCTTGTCCCTCGTAAGGTCGCATATACCCATTCCCGGTCGTGCTGAGCTGTATGCCGGCACGTTTAATCTGAATGCATGGGAAGCAGTCTGCTCTACGATCCTCAACTCGTCTTTGGTTGAGAGTAAGCACAGACACAAACATGGTAACCTGGAGTACGGCATTAATGAAGACAGCACCAGCAGCGTACACTGCAAAGTTCCGAACAGCGGGCATGCCCACAAAAGCTCCCAATGAGAATGCTATAGTCTCGGTAATTGCTGATAGGAGAATTGAAGGTCCCATTCGCCCAAGAGCTTTAGCGATCCTGAACTCGACCATCTCATCGGGGTGGCTGACGTTGACCCTCTCGAATTCGTGCACAATCAAGAAGATGTTGTCAACACCGACAGCAAGAACGATGAACGGGATGACTTCTGCAATGATGAGAGTCACCTTGATACCAGCTGCTGAGAAAAGGCCGATCGATGCTGAGATGGACATCAACACGATTAGGATACCCACGACACCGAGTGTGAACTTGGACTCTACGAGCGAGCTTGCTGGGTTTCGGATGATGGACCTTATCGACAAGGTTGTTGAACCAAGAGCCAGGGATGCGTAGATAAACATGAAGATGTAGCTTATCACCACAATCTTCGCGTCGGTGTTGGTGGACTTATTAAGCTCTTGTTCCAAGCTGATCTCCGTAGAGAAGGACAATCTAAGGCCTCGCTCAGATGCATCTCTTTGGACTTCGAGCAGGGTGTCCTTGAGGGATTGTTCCCAGTCCATCGCCTTTTCGACTTCAAGAGAGCCTTCAGCATAATTTTTGACAACCCAGGTGACAATCATCGCGGGCGAATCTGCAACATTTCCGACTCCATTCAAGCCACCAAGGATCATACTAGGATCAATCGGCTGTTGGAATTCAGGAAGACATCCGACAGGTGATTCTGTACACTCTTGAAGTTTCTTCTTCCAGTTGCTTGGAGAAACAGTACTGATATCATTGCCAAAATAAGCAGCTACCGACTGGACAACGCAGGCGTCACCGGTAGGCTTAAAGCACACATCATCAAACGTGGCATTGTTTTTCGCACCCTTCAAGCCGCTGACTCGTTTTTCGATATCCATCCACCACTTCAAAGTGTCATAGCTCAGTACCGGGCTCGAGCCATTTGAGACTGTTTCGTTGACCAAGAAGACTTGCTCCGCACGATAGAACGGACCGAAGTTCGTATCGAAAAAGCTTTTCTCTTCGGCAGCAGCAGAAGTTGGGCTGACCCACAATCGAGCAGGGTCCTTTTCAATATCAAATCGAATCCAGCCAATACTGAGAAGTCCAACGATGAGAACACTGATCCCGATGGTGATTCCAGGAAATCGAGCAGCAGTAAAGCCTAGGTGGCTAAATGCGCTATCGCAAAAGGAATTGATCTTGTATGTTCGCTGTGGGCGGTCATACATAGCGCCATTATGAACCATATCTCCTTCATCTTCATCGTCACTAGGGGAGGCATCTTGGAGGAGTCGCAGCCGTTCGGATCTCCGTCTAGAGTGCTTGGCCCAAGCAACATGACCAGAAACTGCCATAACGAGCAAGAGAATGAGAATACTGTATGTCAGAATGGCCCCAAAAGTCAGACAAGGCAATAGTCCCACATGGCAAGATCCAGCTTCTGCAATATCTGGCAATGTCGGGCACACTGCAGGGCAATCGATGCAAGGACACCTGAAATTTGGATTGGTATCATTGCAGGCTTTGGGTGCCATGGGCAATGGGTTCATTGCTTTTTCGGGATAATTGCTTGGTCTGGGAAAGTTGATTTGAAATGGCGAGCCGAATGGAGGGGACTTCTTCCCCAAAAACTTCAGAAAGTCCGTGTAGTTCTTTGCGCCTCCTCCAATGAAGGACATCGCGTTCGAGTTTGTAGGTCCAAATTTGACATCTTTGCAGCTGTTATAGAACCCGGACCCGTACTCGTCAGACACCAGTTGATCCAGCTCCGTCACTCTCAACCCTTCGGCACCCTTCTCGGCTTGTGTGATGTTGATGAAGAGAGACTGATCGGGGGAGCACGTGAAGGTGCAGAAGGTATTGTAGAAGTTGTTTTTGCATGCGGGACAATCTGCAATGAATGACTGGGCCTTTTTGAGGTTGTCTGATAGCACATCCAGCTGTCTTCATTAGTAGTTGCCCAGTCCTGATTGAAGATCATCCTACCTGGTCTTTTTCACAACATAGAGGTCCTTCTTTCCATTTGTCCTCTGGGCATAGCTCTAGGAGCTGCGCCCTCACATCTTCCTCCGGGTCTTTCGCGAGACCGTTGTCCACGCATGGGAGTGCGGGGGAAAAGAAACCACCGCCTCCACAAGTTCCTCGGAGTGCACATCGCCCTTTCTCATGTTTTTGTGTGAACAGCTCGCCGGATGCCAGACTCAGGAGCCCAACAGCGGCAGCCAAATGCCTCAGCCCCATCTTGTAAGAGTTCCCCCAAGCGCCGCCCAGCGTCGCAGATTATTGTCCTTTTTTATAGCGTATCGAGAGGTGGTACCGATTGTTCTTTACTCTTTCCCGGTCGGCATGAAGCTCACGACAATGTGTTGTATGTCAGAGTATGGTGGGGTGAAGTGGGTTGTTGCTTCAAGGTCAATGTTGCTCGATGTTGATTCTCGGGTGACCACTTGAAGCTCCAGTAGCTGCGCCACATCGAAGAGCTGTCGTCATCGTGACAGCCCTGCAAGCAGTCCCGTGATCTGTGCCTGGACGCGGCTGTCTCGCCTCTGTACTTGAAATCCCTTGGCTTCTTTCGTTCGATGCTCCGCAAGAAGTATCTCAGACGTCTGACTGCATCGCCGTGGTGGAAATGAGTAAATCTGATACAATCAAGCCCCTGAATCTTTCGATATTTCATGTTCTGTTAGGAGGGCGTCTGTTTGTTTCCAACCTGCACATAGTCATATACATATTGCGATGTGTTTCAATTACTCTTTTCAATACTCTCGCCCTTCAACAAAACATGTTCTGCGCTTGCGAATTGGCCCTGGTCGACATGTTGCTAATTCCATTTGTGTTGCGCAATTTACACACGATGTCCTTGACCATGTCCTTTGGTGCACAGCTTCAAAGGCAATATAATATCGTTTTGACTCTTGGTATGGACGTCAGCATTGGATCTTGGTTTGATGTCAACCTCGTTTGTCGCCCTTCATGGTTCTTGAGTCCACAATTTTCGGGTCTCATCTCTTCGTTCGGGAGACGGCTGCATCTACGTGGAAATGCAGCTACACAGGGCGTTTGCGGCCGTGCCAAACCGTTTTGTCTTTCAGTGGTCGCGTGGCCATTTAATTTCCTCATCGTTTACCTGAGCAACGGAATTCACCTCTCAGGGGATTGATGTATGCTGGAGAACACATCGCGACTCCGTTTGAACTGGATTATGCCAACGAGAACTGAAAACCAACAGGCATTTCTGCCGGAAGTGTAATTGCAAGTTCCTCGATAAGCATGTTCGCGACAGGAGCTGGCTGCTTTGGACCGATCTGAAGCTGCCTCGGTATGCAAAAAACTGGACGAAGGCCGCGGTTGGTCATATTTCAAGCCGGGTGAGAAGTCTATACAGCCACTCTTTGATTAGCTTATATCGCTAGGTATCTCAAAAGAAGTCGTATCGCAGAGTCAGACGCAACATTCCAGGATGGGGGACGTATGGCTGGACTAATTTGGAGGGATATGAGAATCCTGCCTCATGTCCATCACGCCATTCATATCGCAAAGCTTCCACGTATGTCGGTATCCGTATGGTACAGAAGTACTTGTGCAGTATGGACTTATTGTTCGGTCGACACCCCTACAGGGATGGGAGTTGACAGCTCCTACGATGCCCGCAGATATATGAATTGTGGATGACCCTCAATCGTGGGCTGTCGTTATAGTTGGAGGATGCCTAGGTTATATATTCCAAAGCTCGGTTGGTGTCCTTTTCAAGAAATTCTTCCCGGCGGCGTGGTTTCTCATCTTCCCATTGTTCTCCCAATATAGCACAGCATCTGATCACATTTGTTGTTGTTCAAGTTCTCCACTAACAAGCGGCAAGACCCTGTTTACTAGTCAAGTACCTGGCCGCAAGTAACTTATAAATATTACGCACTATGCAAATTACCTCTATTCTGGAACGTGTATACCGGTAATTAATCCGCATTTGGAGGGACTTCAAAGCTTCTGAAGCTTCCAGATGTTACGACAGTCATGAATTCTTGTCTTACGATAGGGATGACGATTTTCTCCCGTTCAAACGAGAACTTAGGATCAGTTTCATAGATATCAATCAAGCAAAAGCGAACAGATGTCAGCCACCCCCCTTGTCGAGCCAATCTACCCGCGGGTACTCACATGGACTCAAGTTTGCCTCGACTGACTTGATCAGAGCAGATGAAAGGGATGTTACAAGCGGATGGTGAATGCTGCTTGAATATTTCTCAGTCTACCCTCGAGTCACCATTCCTTACGGAGGATTATCGAAACGACTCGTTAAAATCAACGTCCGGGACCACCCAGCAGCCAACAACACCGACGATATAATCAGTATTCAGTATCAAACATGCCTGCGTACCGGAATAAGCGAGGGTCGAATAGAGGGCTTCCAGGGCAAAGGCTGGCGCGACTCTTGTGGCGGATCGCTTTACTTCCAACTGAAACGTCACAGCTTCTCCCGGTGCCACGAGGTTTCTCCATAGGAGACAATGGACGACCTCATAGATGCTCTTGAGGGTAGGTCACAACTTTGCAAAATCACAATTCATCTCTCTCTGGCTTGGCTGTAGAAAAGCTCCTGCGCTGACATCATTAGGCGAGGCCGAAGACGATTATCCAGCCCTAGATGAGGGTCTGAAATTCGTCTTTTTCTTCAGGGAAAAAGCACTTGAACGGTCTGACGAGCCGGCTTTTGCCACCTCCGATGGTGGAGAGACTGTCTATGTTAAGATCGTTGATGAGGATGGCACGGAATATGTGCACAATTAAGCTCCTGAAGGTGGCGATTGGAAAGTCAAGCTTGAGGGACAAAAAGTCAGGTTGGTGATGTTATATGTCGAGGCATGGTGCAGGCAAGGCGTATTGGGTGGGTCTTTGAAGTAGTTGAGGCCGGTGGGATTATGGGTGAGGGCTGAGGGGCAATAGGTTGCTCTGAAGACAATAATTGTCGGTAAAGTGGAATGTCAATGGTCTATCGAGCAATCTCAAGCGTCTTGATATTGTCTATTGGCCTTGTATCTTGTTAGACTTGCGATCTGAGTCGTCCATTTGGTCCCTTAAATTTTTTTGAATATCCCGTTACGGCTTTCGCTGATGCTCTTTGAGATGAGTTGAAAGTCGACTCCTCCACTCAGAAGCCAGGGTCCGTCTTACCTGCATAGGGAACAGAACGCGGGGTTCACAAGAAGCATGTCGTGCATGCACCGCCTCACCCACACATTTCTCAGCCGTTACAGGAGGCAGTGCACCGCAAAATTATTCCTTGGAGTCTAAAGCTTCAATGCGACAATCCCACTCTCTTTCTCTTGACAGTTCTCATTGAAATCCGATGTAACCAAAGTCAACATCACAACCGAAACCCCGGACCCACTGAACAAGCACTGACAGCGGCTCGCCCCGACCACCAGGAGCGCAATTCAGATGGCCGAGACCGCAGACGACGGGTGGCATCTGGTAGTCGCACACCCCGCGACAGAGATTCGGGAGGAAAATCAGATAGAAGAATGGGAGCGATCGAAAGGCAATTGGTCTGGGTATGGAAAGCATCCTGATGCAACGCAATGGACGGATCACAAAGCGATCAAGACGTATGGCCGAGAGTTGGGGTCTGGGAGCTATGGCATCGTGGAGCGCATCACGTATAGAACTGTTACGATGGCTAGGAAATGGTTTGTACTTCACAAATTCCGGGCAAAACATGTGAAGTTATTTTCTAATTATGCTAACAATAATTCCTAGTGTCAAACCAAGACGTGGAATGACGGTCGAGCAGCTCCGAGAAGAAGCCAACGCCATGGAGCGACTAGCACATAAACATATCTTAAGGCTAGTCGGCACGTACACCTTCAGACGAAATAACCTCTACCTTCTTCTTTATCCCGCTGCAGTCTGTGATCTCAGTAAAGTCCTCGAGGATATCGACGAGATCCGTTCTGGATCTGCTGCGGACCAGGAGGATGCTTTCAAAAGATTGCAAGCGCTAGGCTTGAAGGGTGTGGGCACAATTGAGGATCTAGCTCTGCTGAGGAGTGTACCTCAGACTTCTGATGGGTTCTCGCGGGCAAGAACTGCTGTAGGATTCTTGCAGCAGATTATGGGATGTATAACGGAAGCATTGGCGTATTGCCACGAGAAGGAGATACGCCATCGAGATCTCAAACCGAAGAACATACTGCTGAGTCCGGGGCGGGTGTATCTAGCCGATTTCGGGATCGCAAGAGACGTCAGAGATGCAGAAGACAGCATTACGAGTGGAAGATGCGGGACTCTTTCGTGGATTGCGCCGGAAGTCTATGATGGCGGTGAAGACTACAGCATGTCTCGTGCCGATATCTGGTCACTTGGATGCATATTCTTGAATATCGCTACTATTATTTACGGCGAGACTCTGGATCGATTCGACGAGATTATGAAAGAGAAGGACTGGAAGTTCAAATACGAATTGCTACCGGAATACTTGCAGCATCTTCAGACGAAAGCTATCGCTGCTTCGCTAGAGCCCCACGATCGGCCGAACTTCAATTGCAAGCACATCATATCCTTGATCGACCAAATGCTTCAGCACATCCCAGAAAAGAGACCAAAGGCGAAGGAGGTGAACGAAAAGTTGCTCGAGCTCGGAGGCCTAGATCAGATCTACCATCTCTCATGCTGCCACAAGAAGAACGCCCAGATCTCACAGATCATAAGTAAGTCAACAAAGTCGTCTAATGCCAACTGATATCTAACAACAAATAGACAACAAACTCAAAGCCGTCCATGACACAAACATCATCTCAAGTAAGATGCTAAGTCATCTAAACGCCGAGCTCGAAGCCAAGCAGAAGCGTATTGAAGAACTCCAATCTATCAATGGGACCTGGCAGCAACGAATTGAGAAGGAGCGGAAGCACGCAGGCGAGCAGTATAAGGCTCTTCAAGAAAAACACAACCGGGAGGTCGAAATCCGCAAGGCACTTGAGTCCCAACTTAAAAGCATGCAAAAGCCACCACGCAGACCCGGCTCCCAGAACAGAGGACGAGGCAGAGGTCTCAGCCGCCTTCACATCAACTTCCACGCCAATGGTACTTCAACTGTCAACGGGAATAGCAATTTGAATGGCATAATAGCGAATCAGGAACCTATGTCCGGCCCTAGGTCCATACTTCCCCCTCTTCAACGTCGTCAAAGCAGAGTTCCAGTCCCAACTCGACCCGCGACACCCATCCTCTCCACAACACCCACTCCACCAATAACTACCAGCAACATATCACCACCCTCGTACCTCCCGCGGACACCCACACGTCCCTCCCTGCCTCACGATCCAGACAGCACGACTAGCACGCTCCGCAGCTCCTTCCACTCCACATTCTCCAAAGCTAGTGTACAGACTAACGATTCGATGAGTTCTGTGAGCTCGGAAACGGTCAGTAGTATGTCGCCTGAGAGTCCAATTGGTGGAAGGAAAGTGTCGTCGTCAAGTAAGGAGGGGATACTGTCCGTACCGCTACCGCAAATGCTGGTACGGGCGAAGAGTGATGCGGAGACCATGAAGCCGGTGGAGAGTCACGGTGCGAAGCCGAGTTGGGCGAAGATGGTGGCGAGGTCGGCCTCGAAGGTGTGAGGGAAGTCTGTATATTCACGAGTAAAGCTCAGTGCATGGTTCATTGCGGATCGACGGAGCCCAGGATTTGGGACTGTGATCATGTTTCCTAGCTGGATCGCAAGCAAAAGGAAGAAGTGGAGGGTAAGGACCGTGGCGCATCTGAGATGACTTCCTTGGACGGTGGAAGAGAGCGTGATAATGGACCAGCAATCAGAGTACACCTGGTCCTCATGTGGATCTCCCTCGTGGAGAGGACCAAAGACACTGTCTCCAAGGAGAGGGGACACTGCACGTCTCAGAGCGCCTTGAGAGCCGCAATGCGAAGATACATTGGGGAAAGCAGAGTGGTCAGTGGAAATGTACAGACTTAAATGCTTTGTACTCGATAGAGACGCCGTCTAGTAGATTCCCGGTGTTACAAGAATATATCAGTGAATATCAACTGTGGCAGTACAGCTCTCCAATAATGTCAGTATGTGAAAGTCAATAAATACCACAGACCTTTCTTCCTATGCTCTGTAACGAAGCAAACGATGGACGAAGCTCACACGTTTCGCCCTAGAAGTGCTCTTTCTCTGCGCGATTCGTACTTTCTTCCCACGAGCTTTGAACTAGCAGGTTCATGAAGCAGTGATCTACCTATGGAAAGAGTCGTGAAGAGAGGAGAGGTGGCATTGGAGGATAGAGTTAACTGCCGATTTTCATGTCTTATTGTCAATGTACTCATGACTGTCAACGATATATTAGATACTCTTCGGTACACCTTGGAAAATGGCAAGAGGAGACACTGCAGTCCAATGACCTGTCTACGATCAAATGCCTTTGGCCCGAAGCTGGCGCGCCCCTATTATTTTCGCGAAGATAGATTCACGGACTGCGCAAACGCAGCAGCATAGTAGATCTCGATGTCGAATCCTGTCGAATGATTACCCGTTCGGCTGCCCCAATCTTGGAGTATTTATAGCTGTGAGGTTTGCGTACATCCAGCCAGCACCGCTGTCATCGTTCTCATAAAGTAGTTTCACTGAAGCACCGTGTTGGCCCATATACTTGATCTTGCAGGCTGCATTGAATTGTGATATATTGTTTTCGCTAAAAGAACGGAGTTGCCTCCACATCATGCTCTCCCAGATTCCCCAGATTCCAGTTTCGCTCCACAGCAGAGAGTGCGCTGTAGTGGTTAAACTCAGTGTCATTCTTCGTCCCGTGCAGTTCGACGGGGACAGCGTCGCCGAGGAGGACAGAGAATACTTTGTTGCTGCTGAAGTAGTTCTCTGTTTCGTCGAAGGCTGGGTGGATGTCAGTAAAGTGACGTTACTCATTCTAGCTGGCGTGGAAATACACGATAGGGAAGAGGAGAGGGGAGAGAATGAGACTGGGAGTTGAGACGTACTCAAGAGAATCAGGGTCCTCTCCATGAAGTTCTTATTGGTGAGGAGAGGTTGGAGGAAGGACTTTGCCCAGCTTCCTGCGACGGTAATGGATGAATCATGGCCGTCATTGGCTGTGAAGTCATTAGCTTAGATTTGATTATTGGGATGGGGAACGTACTCATGTTTGGAGTGAGGAACATCCATTGTGGCAGCAAGCCTTGCGTGACCTCCCTCTGGAACATAGTGAAGTTCTTGGATTTGGCAAGACGGTCTTCAATTGAAGTCACGGAGTCGTAACTCATGAGCGGGCTATCTGAATCAGCATGGACCTCAACAAGAGCTCATGGATCCTCACTTATGCTTTCGGACGTAGTCGTTCGCGCCAGTCTTCTGGTTCACATAATCTCCCTGAAACCCAGAATACGGCATGTCTTCACCGTACACGCTCCAGCTCACTCCGGCGGGCTCCAGGAGGTCGACAATGGTCTTCACTTTCTTGTCGATCCGAAAGTCCCAGTCGGCCCAAACCCAGTTCCGTGTTCCACCTACACTGGCGACATAGTTTGGCTGACTGGGATGCGTGATGGCCTTGTAATTGGTGAGCGTGATTCCTTGGCTGGCTACCCATTGAAGCGATGCTAATGTCACAGGTAAGTTACGTGACTTTCAACTTTGTCGAAGAGACTCACGATCTCCAGCTGCCATGTCGAAATCCGTGTTTTCCAACCATATTTGCACGAATCGGTCGAATGTCTTGCCTCTGATTGAACTGACTGGGCTCAATGTCTTCGCCGTTGCTCGGGCAGCTTCGACTGCTGCTACCGCAGTTGAAGTGTACTGAGTTTGCGCATAGCCAGTTGTGGCAAATGCCAATGCAACCGCAGCGATACTTGAGAAGTGCATTTTGATTGTGCGTTGAGGAGGAACCAAATGCAAGAATCAAATTATGACCGGAAGACAAGGAAGTCGCAAGGGGATGAGAATAAAAGACTGAGGAGCAGCGTCCGAAGTACTTATCTCAACCTTTACAGTACATCGCGCAATATCGAATGGAGCGCTTGACCCCTCATGTTAACTGGGACGGACCCTTGAATACCCATCTCTAAACACGACCAATTAGTGCCATCGCCCGAGGTGTCTCCTTCTTGGCTGTGGTCGGCCTCCACCAATCAAGCGATCAGCATTTCCAGCGTGGCGAGCGTGGTTCAGGAACAGTGGCTTACTTTGAGATCTGCCGATGCTAGTGGAACGGAGAGCCGCCCGCATCAGGAAGGTTGGCTGGGTTCAAGCCGGGGACATCTATTAAAGCTTTGAAGCCCGGCAGCCGAGGAAGAGCTTGTGATGATGCCCAGATCAATTTGTCTCGATCGGCTTTACTTCTTTTATGTGAAAGGTTACATTGTTCTGGAAGGTGGCTGGGTGGATGGAGTTGTTTGAAGGTTGAAGGTCGGGGTCGGGGTCGGGAGGATGAGAAGAGTGGCTGAGTTGAAACAGCAGGAAACAGGGCAGCGCAGGGGATGAGGACGAGAAAGGCAGTGAGTGAGTGGGTGAGCTTCGGCTCGATTCTCGGCTGTGTATTGGCTGAAGCTTGAGATGAGTGCGGACTGCCAAAGATCTGCATGACATCCATGCCCACCAGCCTTCCTCGACAAGGCTGAGAAACGACGACGACGACGACAACAACAACAACAACAACAACATCGACAACAAAAGTCAACATTGTGAAACACACCCTCTAGATCCACCAACACTAAATCCAAACATGTCATCCGAACAATCCCCTCTGCTTAACCCACCTAAGCCATCCACACTCTTCTTCTCTCCCAACCTCACCAAATTCCGCATTGCCATCGGCCTCAGCAGCATCTCTGACCTCGAAGCCGGCAGCAAGCCATCCAAGCCCCACGGCCTCTACAAAGAAGTTCTGCGCATTCAGAAGCGCCTCTCCCTCCAATATCATGCCATCGAAGCTCTCTACTACACCACCCTCCTCGCTCAAATCCTGATCGGCGCAACGCTCGTCTCCTTAGGTCCCATGTCCGGCCTGCATCCCCGCGCAATCACCGTCCTAGGCATAGTGAACACCTCGACAGCTGGTATACTCGCGTTATTGAAAGGACAAGGTCTGCCAGATCGGTTAAGGAAGGATGAGTATCAGATGCAGAAGGTAAGGGATTTCATCGATGAGACGGATGTTAGGCTGGAGCTGGCCGGGGACGTGGGGGAGGAGGATGTAGAGAGGTTAGTGGAGCAGATTCATGAGAAGTTTAACAATGCGAGAGATACAGCGGAGATCAATAGGCCGAGCACGTATGCGCATCAGATTGAGACTGGGGCGGGAGGTGATGGTATGGATGATGGAGAGGGCGGTGGGAGAACTGCTGTTCGGAGGCTGTTGGCTAGGAGTGGTGGTGGGGTGGATGTTAATTCGTCTGCTAAGGGAAAGGGGAAATATGTCATTGACTAATGGAAATACCTGAGTATATGGAACCATAGGCAGTGTTGCTTATGTGTAGGAGTTTATGGGATGAAGACCTCGACATTGCTGGTTTCAACGTATATGAGAAGTCTTGAAAGCAATTGCATATATCTTCATATCAGTATTACAGAAATTAAGTTCAAATGAAACGCTTCGGCATCAGAATCCGAGTTCTATTGAGGAGTCAATCATGCTTCGCAGCACAAGCTCAGGAACACTTGATCGCCTTGATCCGTGAGCAGAGATGGTTCCCACCAAAACCATACTTCTTTGTCCATGGGTAGGAGCGTTTTAGCGTTGGTTTTACTCTTTAGAATTGTATGATTATGCTGTACGTGCTCAATGTCGGGGGGCTATTGAAACCAGAGGCTATCCCTGGAAGTTGTCACACCCGACACATTTTCTTATCAACGTCGAATAGGTAACACCCTTAGATACCCTTCTTTCACAAAGAAGGACACCAAATCCAATCTCACCAAGATCTTAGCAGAGCTTTTGATGTCGTATACCATACCATAATCCTTTTCAGCTAAGATAGCGAGCAGATGCCCGCATACATAGGGCACGAGTATATCCTCAGGCCACACAGTCGCCTAGGTAAGCAAGACGAAATTTTGTCGCATGTATTTCATCAAATAAGCAGATTTCCATCATTAATCGACCATGACTTACCATCATGGCCGGTTGGTGGGGGGCTTCGGCCCAAGGTTCCCTCCCTCTCCCTCCCCACCCTCTCCTCCACGTATTCGAACACCAAATCGGCGGATTGAATCGGAACAACCTATTCAATTAGGTTTGTAGACTGGAACCTCACACGCATCCGAGTGTTGAGGTTCCAGTTGAGTTTTGCAATTTTTTGCGATTTTTCTTCCTCTTTGTGGAGAGTGTGTTTAGATTTTCAGGAGCGAGGTGATTTCTTTTTGGCGTTTGTTGATGTTTTTGTTGATGTTTGCCATTAAGCGAGGGACGGCGCGATAATAGCTTCTTTCCACTTGCATCAATGACAGGTTGGTTGCGTCACCCTAGCTTCGAGCTTTGCGGCTCAGTATACAAATCGGAGAAGGTTCGTGTGATCGGATGTGTGCTATTCAGGTTTATCGGATATGTGATACTATGCGAGCACATGAATGGACTATCAATTTTGTCGCGCAACTCACTTCAGTAAACCCAACCACCATTTATAGTCATTGCTAGTCCGCATTCCTCAAAACAAGGTAATAAATAATCTACAAGAGATGATATTCTAGGTAGCCGATAATCAAGATTTGATCGACTCCAAGATCTGACGAACACCCGCGAAATCCAACTCATCCAGCGTCTCCTCCCAGACCCTCTCAATCAACACCCTCCCCCCCCCCAGGCGTATACAGCAGGGCAGGGAACCTACAGTCATCAATCAGCGAAGATGTTTTCAGTCACCTATCCCCGCTAGACGAGAGTAAAGTAGGGTGAAACTCACGGATGCACCTCCCAACTCATCAAAAAACACCCATGGCTCTCCCTCCCCTTATTCACAACCGCATCCGCAAAGCAACTCGCACCCTTCACATCACGCGTAAACTGCGTGCCTTTCACCCAGGCCGGATCAGCCAGGTTGACGATCACGTTGTCGGCAGAAACGATATCAACGAGTTTCCAGAGGAAGAAATGAGCGAGAAGTTTGGAGGTGCGGTAGTGGGACTCGCCGTCGAATATTTGGGGTCGTTGAAGGAGGGAAGGAGGGGGATGGAGGATCGGTTGGGGAAGGTGGCTATCAGGGTGAGGGCTGCGCTGACGAGGGTGAGGTGTGCGGGCTCGCTCATTGAATTTGCTACACATTTGGCTTCGAGGATGGGGAGGAGGAGGAGTGCGAGGAGTATGGTGGAGAGGTAGTTTACTTGGAGGGTTTCTTCGTGGCCTGTGCTTGGTATTGTGTTAAAGCTAGCTTCATGACGCCGGCGTTGAGGATTACGATGTCGATTCGGGGGAGGGTGTCTGCGCGACGGTCGAAAGATTGGATAGAGATGTAGGAGCGCATGTCTAAGTCCCAGACTTCGATGGTTGCCCTGTATAGTTTGCGGAGCCTGGTGGCTGACGCGTTGCCCTTCTCGAGAGAGCGCACGGCTATGATCAGCTGGCTGAGGTTGAGATCCAGGAGTTGGAGAGCGGTTTCGTAGCCGAGGCCGGTGTTGCTGCCTGTTATGATGGCTATCTTGCCAGCGAGCGTTGTTCCTGGGGCGGGCCACTGTGGCTTGGCCTTAAATTGATTGTGGTAGAAGACATTGGGGGAAAAAGGAGTTGTTGAAGGTTGGAGGCCTTTGGAGCCTGTCATGGCGAAGTGTAGAGATGAGACTGCGAAAATTTGTTCTTTCGATGCTATAAGCGACCAAAGTCATCACACAATGATGTGACTTTATACCTTTGTCGGTATTGACTGGTACATGAGATAGGGGAATTGTTGCAAGACAAGACGCGAGAATCCGAGTGTGATGATTCGCCAGGAAGCTTGTCAGCGGAAACAAAATAGATTCCGACCTCCCCCAGCTTCGAGAAACCGGCAAAGGACATTAAAAAGTCCTCCGGTCTGACTCTGGAGATAGGAAACTGACAGATACTCGAGCTAACCGAATGCAGGCAGCATTTCGGTCTGACAGACTCGGGACCGAGCTGCTCATTCCGTCCTGGTATCTTTTACTTGACTTTCTACACGGGAATCTATCAAATATGGGAATGATGAGATGCCGAACTAACATCGATTGAGTCCCGAGAGAACTTTGCATCCTTGTACGGAGGTCTGGATTTTATGACTGGAAACGAAACACTCTGTCAAGTCTGATCGTTGACTTCCAGAACAACGAGGGTTTTGAGTCGAGCTGGGCTGGCCGCTGGGTGATCAAGACCTAGCTCGAATTCAGTTTCTTGCAGGAAATGATCTTAACAATCCCGTAAAAGAATGGAAGCAGTCAAAATGGTACCCATCATGAGCCTTGCTCAGACGTCACGGGACAGGGGTTAGATGCCTTAACGGCCCAGTATTGCAAGATAGAATATCGAATCTTGAGGGGATGAATTAAGTATCTAGGCTTCGAATATAGCCGAATGGTCTACCTTGAGCCAAAATTGATGAAGGCTAGCCAAGGGCGGATTGTTGTAAACCTCAACAACCATCACCACGCCGCTCAGGTTCAAATGTGCAGAGCATCAACCGAATCCAGCGACTTCTCCGTTCAGAAGACTATGATTGCGTACGCAAAGAAGAACTGACAGACTAGTATGCCATCTTGTCCCGGTGGAGTTGGAGTCGGAAGCAAGGTTTGAGCGTGCGAGTAGCGAGTTGGGACATGATTAAATTGCAGATTGGCACGCTATTTCAAGCTTCCTGTTACCTCTCAGATACGAATCATGAATTTTTCCTGGCCTGCTTTATGGTTATATAGACAAATCACCTTGCTACAAAATGATCAGAGCACAACAAACTAGAATTTAACTTGTCGTCCTTCCAAATGAAATTGGAAAGTGCCAAATGTTTTTCCGAGGATGCCATCAGGGTAAAATTTAAGAATATTAAATTTCGGCTCGCATCGATGGCTCTTCACTCAAAGTTCGGCATTCCTTCAATGTCTCTACTCCCTCTGAAAAGTCTTTGTATATAGCCTCCCAACAATCCTGACCAAGTGGTAGTCGCAATGGTATTTGTTCTTTACCAACAGCCTCGAGTAACGTCCTCGCCATTTCGTCTACGGGAGTGAAGTCCTCCTCTAGGTTTGGCTTCGCGAGCCATTCTCGAGTCCTATTCGTCGGACATTCAGGATCGCTGTACGCCGAATGAATCTTTCTTTCGGCTAGAATATTTCTGTTGAATGCTGTGGATTTGATGGCTCCGGGCTCTGCAATCAGAAACCTGATGTTCCACTTTGGGTGGACTTCCTTAGAGAGGGCTTCGATGAAACCTTCAATTGCGAATTTGCTGTACTTGTGTGAGCAGCCTCTCAGCACTACGAAATAACCTGGAGTAACCAAGTAAAGGAGACTCCATACCTCGCACTGTAATATGTCTGCCCACCCCCCGCAACACGCCCAAGTAACGAACTAATCTGGATCAGCATCCCACCTCGTCCCGATTCCCTAAACACCTTTACAGCCTGCAACGCAACATTCGCACTACCCCAAAAGTTCGTCTCGAACAATTCCCTCGCTTCCGCTTCCCCGTTTCCTTCTGCCTCAGCGAAAATACCGTACCCAGCATTGTTGATCACGTAGTCGATGCGGCCGAAATGGGCGAGGCCTGTTGAGAAGGCGCTACCGATACTGGCGGGGGAACTTACGTCGAGGGGAAGAGTGAGAGTATTGGGTGAGTTAGGGAGGGAACCGAGAGTGGAGGGGTTGCGGGCTGTTGCTATGAGAAGGTGGCCGGGAGACTTGGAGATGCGAGAAGCAAGGGCGGCGCCGAGGCCAGTGGAGCAGCCAGTTACTGGGGATAGTCAGCTGGAAGCTGCAAGTAAGGTCCATCGAATGGAGACACTAGACACTGACTGAGCCATACTAGAGAGTCGGTCGTTGACATTTTGGAAATGATAGAGTACAAGCGACTTGTTTGTGAAACTGATTTTAAGGCAGATGTTTCCCACCGACACTTTGTCACCATGGGCGAGATTGACAGACTTTTATATTACTCGAAGGTCAAGGCTAAATCCGAAACTTGTGAGACTGTATGATGCAATGTTTACATCATACTACATGTAGAGAACAAAAGTTCAGGTTGTTCCTTCGCGGAGATCTATCATTCGTAGCGGTGTTTGTCCGCTGTCCGCTCTCGCTTCAGGGCTCCAGAACCACAAACAGTAAGTTACTCCTGGAATTTAGCGAGATCCACAACCTTCTTGCTCTTGCTGCTCGCATGACTTGGACACTACTAGATAATTACGAGCGCCTGTCAAGCTTTTCAGAGACAGATATCATGGATTCAATAACTGATTCCAATAGTACCGAGACAGAAGGATGAAATTGGGATGAGTACAAATTTCCTTGTGTCTTTGCCAGTACTCCGTCCCCGTGTCTTAATTAGATGCAGGCAATTTGGGCCTCGAGGGGAGAACCAAGGGATACAACAAATCTACCAAAAAATGAATGTTTCCCGTGTATCAGGTAGTAAGAGAGGCCAAGGATCCATCTTCCTCAAGAATCTTCAGATAATATTCTAGAAGAATGTCAGTACATGGCCATTTCCGTCCAGGAAATCCCCAATTGACTTACCAGCTACCCGCCAGGTCTTTGACATCAACTTTAGGAGCTTCACCACCACTTTCAAAAATTGCACATCTTCGATGAAGTTCATCTCTCTAATGAACCATCCCAACTCCGATGCGGCAAAATACAGGGAGTGTGTCAATAGAAGACTCCTGGAGATTAACTGATCATCCATCGCGGCAACGTCGAAGATATTCTGAGCTAGCTGATACACGCACTGAGTGACTTCCTTCAGGCCCTCGATTGATGCCTGCTGCATTTCTGTCTCTTCTGCGATCCTCGCTTCTGTCGAAGAATAATGCTCGTTGCACGCATACATATTGTAAAGCGTGACTCTGGCAGCGTAACAAAGTCCCATCGCAGTGAAGACACTGCTGACGTTGTGAACATCAATCGTTGATTGGCCTGAAAGGTGAAGGCTCAGCAAGACGAGAGTTGAATGTAAGCGCTGTGCTTCTGTGATTCTATAGTGGGTGTCGGCCACAACTGAATTTTGCTCATCACGATGTCGAATAACGAGACCTAGTATATGCGCTGCCTGACATGTGCTCGCGTAGGCTCCGATCTCCGTATTGAGATTTATCGTTGATGTGAATAATGGGACATTGGAGCCGAGGCGCCCGCCCTGGTTATTCCAGGCATCTTCCGAGGACGGGAGAAGTGTACCTTGAAGTGGTTCAGGTGTTGCCAGAGGTTGTCCATACGTACCAATATTCATGTACCTGGTTATGTCAGTCTGAGGGCCTAAAAGACAAACGCAGAGACTCTATTTGTCAAGGAGATGTTGAGAACGAGGTCATAGCTCATTCGGACTTACCGCTCAAGGATGACGATCGCCCACCAAGTTCGCCTCTCTTCTTCTCTCATGTTATATGTATCTGGATCTTTGAACAGTTGCGGAGCGTGTTTTCTGTCATGAAGCCCCATAATGATACCCAGCCTGGCGGCATGTGTAATCGTCAGTTGTGCACCAGGGAAAATGCCGTGTCCTAATTCATATACAGCTATGAGGACCACGGACTGGAGAAGCTGGAGTGACATAGCACAAGAGTTCTCCAGTCTAAAGCACAGACCCTTGGCAGTTCGATATAAGGCAGTTGATGCTGCATGGTCTTGTGTCGATGGCGTTTCGGTAACCAGCTTCATGCACAATAGAAGGAGTACTAGTCCGGATTCCATGTTCTCATCAAAACTTGTGACTTTCTCCGCAGTGCGTCTTTTCCATAGCATGGGAAGCCAAGTCTGCGTGCCAGTCAAGTACTTTCCTAAGAGGGCCTGCATTGAATCTTTGGACTCCAAGAAGCGAAATACGTCTAAGGGAACAAACATCTCGGGGTTCAAATGATCCGGGGGCATCGGCCGATAGTTCTCTAGTTCCAAGAAAAAGGCTGCTGGGAACTCCAACCGATGGGTGCTCGTCACTTCAAGGGCAAGTGAAGCACCTTGAGCCAGTGGCTGCGATGCATGATCCAGACCAATACCTTCACGTCCATCGCCATTGAGTCGCTGCTCCAACAGCTTTACTCGATCGGACAAGACAGTGACCTCTTCCGGGCGGGCAGAGCGGATCCGTAACGGGCTCGGATACCCACATTCTTTGCGCAATTGGCGACACTGGGTTCTCATAAGTTAGGTAGTATTCTATGTCACTGAGCCGGTGCATGACTTACAAGTGAGCAAGCAGGCAACTCCTTTGTGCACTTCCTCTTCAATGTTCTGCATGGTACACAGGCCTGGGGTGCGTATCTGGTTGACATTATTGGTTGCAAATCATCGATCTACAATTGATAGGAAGTCCGAGCTAGGATGCAAAAGTGAAAAGAGGCTTTTGGTTTGAAGCCTCGAATGTGCTGTCAATAAAAGCGGATGCAGAGCCCGCTGAACCGCCTTTTTTATATCTTTTGGGTTCCGCTTCAGAAGTTATTGCTGATTTATGCTTCGGATATTGCCATAATATCCGAGCAGAATCCTTTCAGTAGAGATACGGAAAGCTGCCGATCTTTCGTGCCGCTGAGGTAACAACGAGGTGAGAACCACTCAGCAAAGCGGAGTGCTGAGATCTTGAAGCGGAGCTGGTCATGTGAGCGGATTTGAGCGGGGTTGTTGTCCGCACTGTCCGCTCCCCTGGTCGAGGTGCGAAATATCAAGATATCAAGACAATGTTGTCTTAACATGTACTGTCGACCATCAAATGTGAATCTCTTACTACCTTGTGATATGTAGTAATGTATTGCAGGTTTCAAGTAATTTGTGCTTCCAAAACTTACCGTCTCCACATGGGCCCAAGCATAGAAATGCAACCAAGGTGCATTCATATATGCAAACATCATTAAATCTTAAAATTCCTGGAGTGTAACTTATATTGCAGTGCGAAATAGCTTTATAAGGGTTATTGTAGACTGGTGGCTCATCACGGGAGAACGGCGATGATTTAGGCTCACGTGCCTTTCACGCATCGGTGACTTCTGATAATCTTCATACATTGCATCAGCATGCGAATAGAGCTTGACCAGTACCTGGAGTACTAGGTGAAGCGTCGGTTTGATCATTCTTATATCCAGTTCTAGACTCTTTCGACTAAGGATCATGACGTTTCAATAGCTAATAGCACCTGACCATATATTCCTCATATTTCGAACTATTTAGCAAACAGGATTATCGATTCAACGTGAATAGATGAGTTCTTTGAATCATATGAAATTTGTCACCAGTGACTTGTTAACATTCCACCTCAGTATTCCATCAAAATCGTCAAGTGACTGGGGATCGTTTCGCGCAACCAACGTAACTTCTCAGCCTTAAGTGAAAAATACTAATGTTAGATACTTGCAACAAGACAATAAGCACTAGAGAAACAAATCAAAGTAAGAAAGACCTTCCTATCGGTGCAGCTGAACAACTTGTTCTTTGCCATTGATCAATTGGAACATGAGGGAAGCATCGATAGCGAAGGCTCTCTAACTTTGATTGAGAGCATAGCCGAGACAATTAAATCATGTGAGGGTCTTTTAGAAAATAAATCACCCATTGGGTCAATCCTGTTGTTTGGTTTTCTGGTAGTGTATGCGTTTCGCATGTGACATTCAATATTATCATGCAACAGAATTGAAGCACAACATGCTGCAATGCAGGTCGTAAAGGGCTGCTTGTCTTATGGTACCACAGCATTGGTAGTTGTAACGTTCTTCAAAGCTGATAATACCGGCTAATGATATCTAAGTATTCATACATGACGGGGAAGCAAATGTTGATCCGGGACATGCTTGGCAAACATGTGAAGCTTTAATTTCATTGTCAGCGAAAATGTTACTCAAAGAACTGAAAAATATTACTCTACAGAGCAACGCGGGATCAATTCTTACGTGATATCACATGTTAAATGTGGAGTAGACTTGATTTGAGTAACATTCCTCATGCGAGAGAGTCTGGCAAATAACACATTGAGTGAGAGACGAGGCTGTCTTGTCGGTGAGACTTTACGAAGAGCTGAAATTTTATGTGCATACAGTGATAACATGGACCTTTCGTGAAGGGTTCCATTCGATGTAAGATGTTCTTGAGTAAGACGGAGCTCTGGAGAGAACACGGTGCGGTATGTCGAAATTGTCCGATCCAGACACGGCTGGCTGACTTCTGTCACCTCCACCAAAGCCTCTCTATATAGACCATTGTCAAGTTGACTCTGTGAATTCGCTGGCTAAACAATCATTTCGAAAATCCTCAACTTAAAATCTTGAACAGCAGCACAAACGCTTGACCTGTGTTTACCAAACCCTTGCAAGGATGCCTTCTCTCAGCAACTGGAACAATGAGATCAACTTCAACGTTGGTGATATTGAGACACCATCTCAGATCACAGAAGTTCAAGACATTGTCAAGAAAGCCTTCGATCAAGAAAAGCGAGTGACGGTCGTAGGTGCCATCCATTCTACCACGGAATGTATGGTGGGCAGTGATATTGTCATTTCAATGGCGAAGAGTAAGTCACCGCGTTAAGTTTCCCCCAAAGAAGTGAGCTGACAAGTTTAGTGGCCAAGATCTTATCTGTTGATCAGGAGAAGATGACTGTCACTGTGCAAGCGGGAGCTACCCTACACGAGGTCTGCGTTCACTTGAAGAAACTTGGCTTACAGCTTCCCGTCATTCTAGAGTTTGGCAAGTAAGTTGACCTGATAATCTTTCTCAAGTTTCTAGCACTCTGGGAGATGACTTACGCTAACTAATCGCCGTCCAGCTTCCAAATCGGAGCCATGAGTGGCACCCACGCCAATGATACCGCAAGTATGATAGACTGTTCGACATATATGTACGAGTGCTAAACTTCATAAAATCAGTGAACCGAAGTGCCCAGTTCGCTGCTCATGTTGCCGGAATGAAAGCCGTCACTCCGACTGGAGACATTCTCGAAGTCTCAGAGTCTGAAAACAATCAATACCTGCCGGCATTCCGTTCCCACTTCGGGATGCTGGGCGTGGTGTGCGAAGTGACAGTCAACCTCCTGAAGACGCAGCCACTCCACATAGGGTACCAAATCGTCCAGATTGATCAGTTCCTTGACAATTTCGTGAAAGAGGTTGGAATCCTCAAGGCGGTTAATGATCAATGCTTTGGCATGCTCTTTGCCAATACCGGAAAATTGCTGTGGCAGTGCCGTGCCTTCAAATCTACCCTTCCGAATCCCCATACTCTTGATCGCTGGCTAGATCCAATTGAAAGCAGAGGGATCAGTCTATTCCCTGACTTATTCTTGCCCTTGGTGAAAGCAAGCACGGCACTTCACCCCTCAGCCGAGGTTGGAGGTCTTGTCAATGCAGCACTCGTGGACTTGCCTGTAAGTAGCCGAAAGGAATTGATGACTTCAGACGCGACATGCTAACAGTTCGAAGCTCAAAATCATCCAGCACAGCTCATACACCATCGATCCATGCGACCGCGGTATCTTGTATGATCACGACGACCCCGGATTCGAATTCTACGACTGGGTGTTTCCAGAGGAGAATTGGGTCTCCATGATCAAAGCCTTCCTTGGGCTTAGTGATCGATTCCGTCGTGAGCGAGACTTTGTACTGCCCTTGCCGGTTCTCATCTACTTCATCAAGCAAGATGAAGCATCTCTGCTGTCCCGATCACGGAAGGGCAACATGATGGCTGTCGATCCAGAGTATCCGAATCCAGCTGATCCAACATGGAAGATATTTCGGCTTGCGTTCAACGATGTTGCCGTCAAGCATGGCGGAATCCCCCACATCAATAAGACCAGGGATGGAGCTATTCACCACTTCGCGAAAGCGACGGACCAGGAGGCTTTGAAGCAGTACCTCGAGATCCGCAAGGTGCTTGACCCGAAGAACTTGTTCATCAATGACTTCTTCAAGACCATGTTTGCTGATTACCTCTGAAAGTGACTAGCTGACCAGAGGGGAGGGAGGGATGAAGCTATGTGCAAAGTCCGAGAGAATGGCCCCAAAGCCAGTCGCTTTTCGTTTTCTTTGATTAACGGTCTCTACTACTATAACAATGACTGTCGCTCATGTAATCATATTACAATCGGACATTTGAGCTTCACTGCAGTCTGGTTTTCTGTGATCTCGCCAGCCTGCCCGTGTCGTGACTTGTTGTGCCCTGAAACCTCCTAGCGAGCGAGAGAGCAGCCAACATTAGCGAGTAAAGCCTGTAGAAAAAGCCCTCGGTGCCTGAAGCCTTACTTGAGGATTTAGTAGCAGGGATACGTCACGGAATACTTTAGCAACATATGAATTAAGTATTCTCTCTGGTTTTGAATAAAAAGGTTAAGATAATTTCATGAAGTCCCAATTAGATTACGTGTGATCATCCTCGCATTATATCGCCTGGGAGGCTAAATTCAAGTAACATCAGAAAATAGCGTGGAAAAGGAGAGATAGCGCTTTAGTAACCAAACCAAACAGAGTCCGAGTCTTTTGATTTTGCAAAATCACATCCGGAATTCTCTCCTCCGTGTAGAACTCAACCAGAAGATCCTTCTGTAATGCATTGCCAGTCTGAGCAGTGTTCAAAAGTGAGACAGTCTGAAGCAAGTTCACGAACCACAAACTGAGCGGTAGTCTTGGGGATCCTGCGGCTCTGCTCTCCTTCTTCCTCCGGTTGTACGTCTTCGCAAGCGTCTTGATCGTGACTGGTCCTCCATCAGCATCTGCTAAGAATGCTTCAAAAAGTGCTGGCTGGAAGGTGTAGTTGTCGCCTTGTCGGAAATCGAAGCGAGTGATGGATGCATCGTGTTCAATTACATCGTGTTTTCTCATGTCGAATAGGTCGAAGGTTCCATCTTTTCGAAGAAGTGGTCTGAGACTGCGGGTCAGGTTTGAAGCCAGAGGCCCGTTGAAGTGAAGGGCGGACTTTAGGACTGCCTCAACTTCCGGCAACGTAATGTTTTTGCCATCTCGAGGACTGTATGATTTGATCAGTTAGAGAACGCTCGCGGATTATGTAACTTCAAGACTTACAGATAGCCTTGGTTGGATAGGGCATTCAATGCCGGGCATGGCCCACGATCCGCAATATTTCCCCGAATGTAAACATGGTCATCTTGTTTGGTATTGACACCTTGGCTGATTTTACTTTTCGATCCAAAGCCAAGTAGCCCTCTGATAACACCGATCACGCCCAAATGCATTTTCTTCACGGGACTTTTACAGGAAGATGTTTCCGTCAGATGTTCCACAATATTGTAAGGAATAGAGATTGTTAGTTAAAAGCCGATCGAGTTGGCGGACCAAGCATCTAAGAAACAAATTTACGATGCACGCTGGAACGAACTTCGTTGTTCTCTGACGTGGAAAACTCAAGCCCAGTCAATGCTGAAAGCTGAGACATGCATGAATTAACAGCACGCCATCGGACGTGCCTAGCAATCCAATGCTGCAGCAGTCCTGCAGCGATTAATCAATCACATGTTGAAACAAAGAGGAAGGGAAGCATTGATCAGACCATCGTTATACATAAATTTACAGTGGTCGAGGAGCTCTTGGAAATTGCTCGGCTTCAAAACATTGTGAAACCGTAAGCTAGACCCCAGAATCTCAGCTGCAAGACGAGCCAATCGGGAAGAATAATTTCAGCCTTATATCCCGTCTTGGCTCGACCGCTTACTCTTCACATGTTGGCCCAATTTTCCTTCACCGCTATCCAATATCAAACGGCGAGATAGGATGGGAGCACAGCCCCTGGTCAGCATTGAATCCCTTTCGTTGTTGTTGTTAATTTGGAGGCACCATGTCAGCCTGCTGAAAATCTCACCATGACAGGCCAAGGGGTGTAAGCCGCAGGCTTCATACGCCCTCCTCGTTCTTACGACGTGCTCCAATTAAGAACATTGTTATTGGCCATTGTTTCTGTGGTCAGCCTCAAAAGCGGATAGAGAATAAGCTGGGCGTCAACATGGCCCCACTCTACATGGGGTCATGATTATGGCGCTGCTTGGAAGAAAATGCAAAGCTGGCTTAGTTCCTGCCATGAACGGCTGTCAAGTTTCCTTAAAACCACCTACCTTATGTAGGGTTTTTCTTTGATACTTTGGTTTCCAATTCAAGAGTCCCAAATCAAGCATTTCATCATGGAGGCGAAGGCAAGCGAGTCGCCTAATTTCAAGCCCTCCTTCCTGGAGAGGGTGTTTATCAAGATCTTTTACTTCATTAACTTGGTCATCCCATGGCATAAGCTCCCCGGATACATCGGTGCTTTCAACCTCGATTTTATGCGAATCGAGCTGCGAGCCAACAATCTTCACGATGGGTACGCATCAGGAGCAGCACAAGGAAATTCGATCCAGGAGCCAATGACTGACCATCGATTCCTCAACGCACGCAACTCTGACGGCAAGTTTAATTCGCTTGAAATGCCACTCATGGGTTGCGCAGGACAGCGGTTTGGACGCAACTTTTCCAGAAAGTACTGCCAAAAGCCAACTGAGCAAGAGATCTGGACGCCCAATCCCCGGCTGGTTAGCGAGAAGTTCATGGCGAGGAAACCGGGAGGCTTCATTCCTGCTACGTCGTTGAATCTTCTGGCTGCTGCTTGGATTCAGTTCCAAACACACGATTGGTTCAATCATGAGAATGTGAGAAACTCTCCAAAGTTTTGAAATTATCCGAATACTTATGATAAATTCTATTAGAACGAGGAGAAGTTCAGCATTCCTCTACCGGCAGGTGACAAATGGCCGGGAGGTAAAATGGAGCTTCCTAAAACCAAGCCTGATGATATTCTTGACCCTTCTGATATCAAGTGTCCTGGTTACAAGAACCAGAATACAGCTTGGTGGGATGGCTCTCAAATTTACGGCTCGAGCGAGGCTATCACAAGAAGCCTTCGGACCTTGAACGAAGACGGGAAGTTGCTCCTGACCAAAGGCGGTCGTGAAGCGTTCCTCCCCCGGGACGAAAATGGACTTCCCAGGACTGGCTTCAACAACAACTGGTGGATAGGTATGGAGATGCTGCACACACTTTTTGCGCTGGAACATAACAGTATTTGCGACGCCCTTCGTCGAGCATACCCTGACTGGACTGGAGATGAGATCTTCGATAAAGCTCGTCTGGTAAATTGTGCTCTGATGGCGAAAATTCATACTGTAGAGTGGACTCCGGCAATTCTCGTATGTGTCGAATCATAGTATCTTACCTTATTCCTAAGCTAACGAAATCACAAAGGCACATCCAGCCTTGAAAATCGGCATGGCAGCAAACGTATGTACTTTTCCTCATTTAGCACATTCAAACATCTAGGTTCTTGAGCCAGAGACTGGTAAAAGGATCGGTGTCTGGAGACCACCGAATTTTGAATGTGAGGATTTGAATGTACAATGCTAACATTCTTAAAGTGGTGGGGAATCGTAGGCGAGAAGCTTACAAAGCTGGTTGGTAGAATTTCGAAGACCAGTGAAGCTATCAGCGGTATTCCAGGATCGACGGTTGATCAGTTTGGAGTTCCCTACTCGCTCACGGAAGAATTCGTATCAGTCTACAGAATGCACTCCCTCGTCCCCGGTAAGTATTAACAAAACGAAGTACTCCTGAGCTTCGGTTATACTGACCGAAATTTCAAGACAACATTGCTTTCTTCAGCTCCACCAACGGCAAGCATGAGACAACTATTCCTGTCGTGGATACTACATTCACGAAGGCGCAAGCACCTCTGGACGCAGGGCTCTCATTTGCGGATACCTTTTACTCATTCGGCATCAACTATCCCGGCGCCATCACGAATTTCAATTACCCGAACTTCCTTCGTAACTTATCCACACCAGACGGCCAGCTTCGCGATCTCGGAACAGTCGACATCCTACGAGATCGCGAACGTGGAGTCCCTCGCTACAACCAGTTCAGACGCCTCCTCCGCATGACAGCCCCAGAAACATTCGAGGAGCTGACTGGTGGGAACCTCGAGCTGGCTCAGGAGCTACGCGAGGTGTACGGCGACATCGAGTTAGTCGATACCCTCGTCGGATCTCATAGCGAGCCTCTTCCAGAAGGATTTGGGTTCAGCGACACTGCTTTCCGCATCTTCATCGTCATGGCTAGTCGAAGGCTGAAGAGCGACCGCTTCATCGCAGGTCAATGGAATGCCGAGACTTATACTAAAGAGGGCTTCAAATGGGTGCAGAATACTGGCATGAAAGATGTTTTGATCAGACATTTCCCTGAGCTGAAGGATACCCTGAAGAACAGTAAAAATGTGTTTGCACCTTGGGCGAAGATGTCGGAGTCGGTCAAGTATGGCGGCATTGAGACTAATGATCCGAAGAAGTGAGGGGTTCATTTGTAGCGTGAAGTGTACGTAGTAGTAGTTCAATGCTTTGATTGAATACAATGATTATCTATTGTCCTATTCATCCCCTTAGAAGGATAGTTTCTTAGATACACCCGCCGCGCGGAATCTATTTAGCGAAGCCCCTGAAAATGGGGGCGAACACCACTGATGTCGCTTAGATGTAAACAAGGAGAGTTGAGTCACAACTATTGCCGCAATATACCGGTACTCAAATGCCGAAAACGAATTTCACATTTAACTCGATACATGGAACCAAGATGTTTTACCTAGAAAGAGTGCAATTGGACCCCAAGCATTGAGTCTGCATGTAAATAAGACTGGCATTTTGGTCTGAAGGTACTGTAGCTGCCCCGCTTTTTCTGTCATCATCTGATAAGCTTTCCGATAAGAGGCTCAATGATTTATCCCACCTCTCACTTTAACGACTGCAACCGACCTCCTTCAAGCCCGAGATCATATTCTTCACGAACATACAACTGCCTGGCACAGAATCAACCCTCAAAATGGAATATATCCAACCTTCCAAAGGCATAACGCCTCGAATCATAATCCACGGGGGCGCTGGCAACATTACACCCTCCAACCTCCCCCCCTCCGAGTACCGACAGTTCCACACCTCCCTACTGACCATCCTCTCCCAAACCCACCACTTCCTCCTCTCTCCCTCTTCCTTCCCGCTCTCAACCCAATCTTCAACTTCTGTCATCGATGCCGCCACCTTCGCCGTAACCCTCCTCGAGAACAACCCACTCTTCAACTCTGGCCATGGCGCCGTCTTCACCCGCGAGGGGATAAACGAACTGGAGGCATCGATAATGGTATCCAAGGGGAAGAAGAAGAGAGGAACTGGTGTGATGGGCCTCACTAGGATCAAGAACCCGATAAAGCTTGCGCGAGAGATGTTGTTACGCGGAGAGGAGGATCTATACGGCGAGGATCCGGAGAGCAGAAGTACGGGCGCGCAGGGACACTGCCAGTTGCACAAGTTCAGTGCAGAGAAGCTGGCTGAAGATTGGGGGTTGGAGATGGTGGATCCGAGTTACTACTTCACAGAAAAGAGGTGGGGACAGCATTTAAAAGGGTTGAGGAAGGAGACCGAGGAGGAAGAGGGTGTAGCGACATGGGACGAGAAGGATTTCTTTCCACAGGGGACGTGTGGTGCTGTTGCGTTGGATGCGGATGGTGTGGTGTGTGCGGCCACGAGTACCGGGGGAATGACGAATAAATTGACGGGCAGGATTGGAGATACGCCGACTCTTGGGGCGGGTTTCTGGGCAGAGGAGTGGGAGGAAGATATATCAAGCATTTCCAGGGCAGAGTCGCTTCTGTCAAGGGCGGGACCGGCACTGGTACTCAGCGAGACGCTGAAAGGGCTGATGGCTGATTGTTTCCCGGGTCTCTCAATATACTCTCCAATATCACTGGGCGACAGAGATGGACGCGAGTCAGGGAAAGGAGACAGAATCATGCGTGCTACAGGCATGTCCGGGACTGGCAATGGTGACTCATTTTTACGGACCAATGCTGTACGTACGATCTCGGCCATCGCGCGTTACTCCTCCTTCTCGAATTCGACCTCTACAACCAAGATCTCCCTTCAATCAGCCCTCGCACAAGTCACCGGCCGCAATGGCGAGCTCCAACAAAGCGCAGGCGACCGCTGGCAGAAGACGGGCGAAGGCGAAGGTGGCGTGATCGGTATCGAGCTCAAGCTTGTAAGAAGCGCAGATGGTGAAGTCAAGTCTGCAATTTCTGAATGTCTCGATGATTTCAATTGCGGTGGCATGTTCAGAGCGGCGATCAACAAGCATGGCAAAGCTGTAATGCGCGTCTGGAGAGAGGGACAGCACAGCGGCTTAGAGAAGTACGAGGGAGAAGGGATGGAGTACGACGTGCGAGAGTGGTTGAATGAGGAGATGGCTTCGTGATCGAAACTTAAGAGGACGAGCCTCGGATTTCAATATACCCAGTTGCAAGATCTACAAGATCTCTTTGTGTTTAACCTACAGAATCCATGCCACCTCTCTAGTGAGCTGCTATCCTTTCTGTCTCGACTTATGCTCCACCAAGATCCTTTGCTTGCCGTTACCTACAGTGTTGCTCTTCACTATGTGGTTATGCGGCTACCACCGGCCACACCCAAACAAAGGCCACAGCTTCTTCTCCTTCTTCCTCAAGAACTGCACCCATCGGGACTTGTTCACATCAAACAGCTCCCACCTATCCTCATAAGTCAATGCAGGATGAGCAACCTGATCTGCACTCGTCCTTGCCGCGATATACCTAGCTCGGGGACGACTCGTAAATTTCTTTCTTGAATGGTTTCGAGACTCCGATGGCCCTGTTTTTGTCGCGCTGGCCGATCACACGAGGATGGTCCTCTTCTAGAGGCGACAACCCATCCCCAATATCCTGCTACTTGTCAATAAAGAGCAGAGTCCCGTCTCCCTTCCCGTGTCCCTGGGCCCCAAATCCTTCTAAGCTGACCTGAAATTCCGTCGGACAGAAATTGCAACGAGAACTCCCGAGGAGTTCTCGCCTCCCTACAGCCATGGGAGCTGTTCCTGTCTCTAGACTTTTGAATCTCCGATTCAACTGGCCCGTGACGCGAATATTGTCGGCTTTCCATCTATGCGAATGCGAGCATCTGTAGAAATTCCGATCCAGGAGGAACTTCTGGCTAGGACGGTTGGCTGGTACCACGTATATGGTCCTTACATACATGAGAAGGTTGCCGTCCACAATTTTCGGCTCGGCGATAATGCGCTTGACTTGAAGCCGTCTATCAGAGGCTTCTTATCCCGGTAAGAGAGCATCCTGAGCAGGTTCTCGTTCACATGTCCTTGGCGATGTTGCTTCATCGAGAGACGGAAGACAGAGAGGTCGAAGTCGGCATGAGTAAAGTCCGCGGTGCGTAGTTTTTGATTTAGTTTGCTGCATTTCGGTTTGGATCGTGCCAGAAGGTCGTTTTCGGAATGTAATTTCTGGCAATAATAACACTCGATGTGTTCGGGATGATCTAGCTCCAGGATCTCCCAACAGGGTTTGCGAGCTTTCACAGGACAAGTGCTATTTTGCGGATTTGAAGCCGTATCGATGTAGCTGTCACGAAGTGAAGTAGTTTCTTGTTTGGTGACAAGACCAAGTAATTCATATTCTCGATCGACGATGTTCAATTACGAGTTTCACTTGTGTTTGCTAAATACTACTTTAGTTGTGCGCTAGTGTAGAGAACGAGTGGTTTGGTACCTTAAAACATCACTCCATCCATACTCGAAGGAGGCAGGGCTAACCACTCTGAGCTAAATTGAGAGGAATGTAACGCCCGCTAACCTTAGGAACCCCCTAGTATAAGTCTACAGGATATACAATACAGTCACGACCGTAACCACTCCATACGTAACGCCCGCCATACTCGGAGGATAGCTCACGATTCCGAGCTGGATCGAGAGCGCTCTACCGCCAGCAAATCTTGGAGACTCGCTACTAAAAGTACTCAGGAATTCACGCGACATTCGCAACTGTACCCAACGTAGGTAGTGGTAAGGATCCTTTGAACTATCGGTTCCCTCGCTACCATGCTAGTTCCTGTTCCAAAAATTATAACCACACTCATTGAATCTATACTTTCGATTGGGTGTCCACGTTTACAGACTAAGCTTGGCGCAGCTGTGTAGTTTTGTTTGCGAGCGACATACTCGATTTTCATCCCGTAGCGAACAGCCAGCCCGAGGATCAATGTAGGTAAAGTTTCATTGATGGAACGCATAGCTTCTCGAGACTCAATGCTAAGTCATCAAAGCAATTCAGAACTTTTCCTAATTCCAGACTCAAGCACTTGATCTCGAGCGAAAGCAATCCCAAAGCAGAACCCTCGCAAGCGAGTCACTTGTCACCCGTTCATTGGTTCAACGATCGCTGTACGCGCAGATTTCCTCCTCAAGAGCCTTGATTTGCAAAGCTAGCAATCGAGACCAGTACCTGCAAATGGCCAGATTGCCCCCCACGAACCAGAATCCCGAATGTCCAGTCTTACGCCATAGACTTCGGATCTCGCCTTCCTCATCGAACCCCCAGACGTCCTGAACCTGGTCGGCTAGCTCGTCCCCAAAAATACTACGAGCCTGAGTTCGCATGTTTTTATACCCGGTAGCGAAGATTATTTCGTCGGCGGGGAGTTCGGTACCATCTTCGAATTTGAGGCCGTTGGGGAGCACTTGCGCGATTTCTTGGCCTTGCTTAATTTTGATCTTCCCGTCGATAATGAATTGAGACGCTCCAACATCGATGTAATATCCGCCACCACGCTGGAAATATTTCATGAAGAGACCTGACCGATCAGGGCCCTGATCTGTCCTAAAACCGACCCTTTCGAGGCCTTCAAGGAGTTGGGCATCGTTCTTATTTTCTAAAGCTGTAACGTCAATTTGGATCGCCTTCAGAATTGTGGATGGGATACTCCAGAACATGAGATCCGCGTCTTCCACAGGTGGTCCATGTTCCTCGTAGAGTCCAGCGAGACCAATATTCAGAATTGAGTCTGAGGACATTACACACGTGGAGGAACGCTGAACCATGGTAACATCGTATCCCTTTTCGTAGTAGTCCTGAGCAATATCGTGGCCAGAGTTGCAGCTGCCCACAACCACTGCTCTCTTTCCATTACCGTCCACCCTTGCCCCTGAGAACTGGCTTGAATGGCATAAGACATCGCCTTTGAAAGCGTCGTTAATGCCTGAGATGTGGGAAGGGAAGCTCATGTCACCAGAATGACCTGTTGCTTGGATGATGTGTTTAGGGTGGAGGATCCGAATCTCTGAAACGCCACACTCCTTGGTACGCTCGACGACTACAGTCCAATTCTCCTTTGCAGGATCCCATTTGGATTCTTTAATTGTTGTTGAGGTCCAGACATTTAGCTCGAGCATGCTTGCGTAACTTTCAAAGAAGTTGGCTAGCTTGTCTTTGGGTGTGAAAATCTGGAGAGTTAGCAAAGTGTCACAGCTGGGATTCGTTTGGAGAGGGAATAAGACATGCCTGCAGAAAGTTTCGGGACTTTGAAAAGAGCAAGAGTTGCGACATCAATACTTACTGGCCAATGTGGCGGGAACTCGATGTACGGCACTTGAGAGCATTTGAGTCAGCAGCGGTGCGGGATCAACCGGCACGGGAGGGAGGAGCGTAGTATCACTTACTATGATCATACCACACTGGATCATGCAAAACTAGCTGATGATAGCGATTTCGCCAGTTATCTCCAATTCGTAGGTTACGATCGACAAGAAGCGTGGGAATTCCGAGCATCTTTAGTCCTGTGATGAGCAAGTAAGCATTTGTTCAGCTTATATGTCTCAAGATTTGCAGGAACAATGCAACCGTGAATGGGAAGGAATCGTCTTACGTGCAGCCGTCGTAAGACCTGCTTGTCCAGCCCCAAGGATCAAGACAACTGGCTCATAATCCTCGCAATCTTCCTCAGCTACACGCCTCTCTAGCCAGTTCTTGCGCCCTGGATGGCCGCCATGAGCAACTCCTTCAGGCCGTTTTCCGAGTATGGCTTCTTCGTGGCCTTTCAATTCCCTCAAGCTAGTGAAGATTGAAAAGCATTTCAGTAATTTGCCTTGTTGGACAAGCCGAACAACTCCCACACCGGCCCCGACCTCAGACTGGATCGTCAAGAACGTTTGGATTCCAGGAATATTTCCTTTTCCATCGAATACGGTGACGGTGGGAGACCTGATTTGACTGCTCTTGTCGATAGCAACGCCCGTCAGTCGGCACCCTTTCTTCAAGAAGTCGATGATCGCTGGAATTTTCAAGGTGTGTGCATCCCATGACAGGCATAGATGGTCGCGCCAATGTGCCTCTGGTAGGAAGAGTTCAGTCAGACCATCGAAATTGGAAGTTTCAATGATTTTGTTGAAAGACGAAACCCATTGCTCCGTGGCTTGATCGATTTCTTCTGGCTTGACTGCGTTGATCTGAGAGAGATCAGCGACAGGGAGGTTGACGGAACCTGGCTCGACTCGCTGATGCGAAGGTATGGCCTCGGAGGGCATTCTTTGCGGTTCAGACGCGGACATGCTGTTTGTTGGTGGAGGTTGACGAGGATAGGCCAGGGACATGAGTGTGTTCTTGGCCTTGTCTAAAGGTCAAGGTCGAGTGGGCTATGTAGGACAGGTGTGACAACCGGAAAAGTCTGTGGTATTGTAGCCTCTGTGTGACGCTCGATTGACTGGGGGTCAGCATATACGATCCGAATCAAAGGTGAGAAGAAGATCGAGAGCTGATGTCGATCTACCTCCCTAGAGATGATGGCGGTTGGATCCGTGACCTTTGACTATAGGTCGATCTCTGCCAACCGACGAGGACTGTGGTTGGCTCTTCTGTACTCTTTCGATGGAGAAAGAAATGGAAATCTAGCGAGAAGAGAAGTGGTGTCGGGTTACAGAAGGTGAAAGCGAGGCAAGCGCTCACCCAAGGTATGCGGGAACGTGCCTTCCGTAAATGCGCTGCGACAACCCCCTTGCGTTGGCCAAGGTTTCTTTCGATTGGGAAGGCAGGGCAGGCTGTTGATAGAACACACGAGGTCTCCAAAATGCAACTTGAACTGAACGAGGCTATTCGTGAGTTTTCTTATGAATTTAAGCAACAGTAAGTCGACTTTTCCACTCGATCTCCCGGCCAAAAAGATTACTTTCCTAGGACAATGTTCCAAGTCCATCTGATAGAGAGGGTTGCCGCTTCATGCTCAGTTACAGAGTAGGTGGCTACCTGCGTTTCTGTGTCTTTGATGGTTTTAGGAGCTTGATCTGGGAGCACTGCAAATTCTTGGTTAGCATTCGCTGTTCGTGTACTGTCAACACTGATGATCAGTAACTGAACAGCATTCTGTTTACTAGATACCCGACTTGGCATACACAATTCGGAATCTCTGGCTCCTGCGTGCAAGGCGAAGATATTCTGCCTTCATACTACAGATTCCGAACACTTAGAACACGATGCGCATTAACTGCAGTGATTGCCCGATTGTGATGTTGCACGTCTCGCTTCACAGTCCCTCGTTCCTGAGATGCCTGGTTCTCGGACATCACTTTGGTAAAGAGTACGTTCAGTCTGGTCTACAAGCATTGTCATGTGTTTTTTTCCCCTGAGACTCTGCTTCCGCTCAACAAGAGAGTCCAGGGAACGGTGCGAGCTATGTCCGTCCAAAACGCGCCTTCCACACCTGATACATGTTGACAGTTAGAAAAGCCTGGACTTGCTGTTTCCAGCTTGGCTTTCAAGAGTCAAAACGGAATTCCCAACCCATTATCCGTACTCCTGGAATCAGCACCATCCGTTCGAATTTGGTCTTCCCCAAAGTCACAAACCATTCTCAGCACTTCATATCATACCAGACACCAACATGGACGGAGCCGCGGATCACGGTGCTCGAGCTCGAAGAACGATACGTCTCCACGTCTCCACGTCCCGAGGTCAGTGGTCTTTATACTGGCAACGGCATCTGAACTCATGGCACTGCAACTCTGCTTCATAGCCGCCAGCATAATCCTCCACACGCCGTGGTCGCAGTTCGGACCGTTGGACAGCTGGCCAGTCTATATCTTGTTGGGTTTTCTCAGCCAAATCCTAGATTCGAATCCTCCATCCCAACGATGCTTCGACTTGTTCATCAAGAACACCACTGGATTTGAAGTAGATCATACTAATGGAGCCTATCCTAACGGACAGTGGCGCGACTTCTTTTACTTCTTGCGACGAGTTGCTTGGACTCTTGTGGCCAGTCAGCCCTTGAGTATGGCGCTTTGGAGATGGGGATTTACGCTTGCATCTTCCAGTGTTACTCCGGAACCTCGCTTGGTGAAGGTTGTGGCTACATCGGCTGTGTTGTCTGCTGGAATGATCGCTTGGAAGTACATGGCTGTTCTGCTATCTTTGGCTCGCGCTCCATCATGGCTTCTACGCGCCTGGCAGAAATGTGTTACCTTCTTCCAAGATCGAGATCCAGCAGAGGCACCACAGGTCTCAGAGAGAGCAGTCGCCCAGCATTAAGAGACTTGCATCAGCGGCGCCTGAGCCGGCTTGAGATTAGGAGACATTCGAAACTTGGGAAAGTTTTGTGGAAATGTTGTCATGAGGCGAGTCACATTGACACACTGGACCTTTTCACGGCTGCTCGGGAAACACAGGCCTTGAAAACAGCAGTGGGTAAGCATTTGCCAGGGCTTGGAACATCAATCAAATATTGGCATGGATTGGACGCTGGGTTTTGGGAATTGTATCGATGAAGAGCAAGGAGCCTGGGAGCTTTATTAAATCATCGAGTGGATATGGCCATGGCATGCTTTCGAGAGAATCCACGGGTAGTCACACGAACCTTTGTCAAACGTTTCGTATTCGCTATCATCAGCAATTTCGTCTTCGTCAGTGACACTTTATCGTATGTCTGCCCAAAACGCGTTCTCTCTAAGAGGGCATTTGAATGGCCTCTGCGATTTTGGCTACTTGCCTTACGTATCTTCGTAGCATTTTATTAGCTTTCGTTCTTAATTCAGCGCTCGTTTACAGTACTCGAAAGGCTAAACAGACATAAATGTTTCTCAGCCGGCTATTTATGCATACTCGTACTTGTCTCTGATCCCTGCCGTCAAAGTGGGATGAATGGTGGGGGAACAATGACCCCACCAGTTCAACAACATTTATCTTCGCCGACTTTTCAAGATATCCACAGAGACAACATAAGATTCGAGTAGCTCAGCACTCTTCCTCAGCACTCACACAATCCACTACCTCTCCTCCCCTCTTCCAAAATGTCCACCATAATCACCCCCTTCCACACCCCACCACACCCCATGACCCTTGGCGAAGCCCCCCTCTACCGCCACAGCGACTCAACCCTCCACTGGGTCGATCCCCTCATCTCCCCCTCAGAACTCCACATCCTACCCATCCACCCACTCACCGGCTCTCCCACAGGACCATCCCGCATCCTGCAACTCTCAGATAGCGTCTCGGTATTCTACTTTCGGAAGAATGTCAAAGGTAGTTATATCTGTGCTTACTATGCCGGAATTGCATTAATGGATGAGGAGACGGGGAAGTTGGAGATTTTGAGGGAGATTATTGCTGAGGGGGAAAGAGGGGAAAGGAGATTTAATGATGGGGGTGTGGATGCGAAGGGGAGGTTTTGGGCGGTGGAGATTGATAAGGTTGGTGCCGTTCTTCCTTCCTTTTCTTCCTTGAAAGCATGAAGATATCATTCACTGAAAACTTGGGATGACCTCATGATAAATGGGAGCTTGAGAGTGAGATGTTTCAATACTGACTTTTGGTATCCAAGAAAGCCGTAGCTTTTGGTCTTGGCGGTCCACCTGAGAGTTATGGAAAGCCAAGGGGGAGACTATGGAGGTATGATCCTGATGGGAGTTTGCATCAGAAGTTCGAAGGTGTGGTTTGTGGGAATGGGATTGATTGGAGCCCGGATAACAAGACCTGCAAGTTGTCTAGCACTGAACCTGTGACATGAAGTGCTGACGTTGACAGTTTATCTTAATGATTCTGTCGGACAGATGGTGTACGCTTTTGATTTCGATTTGGAAAAGGGTGAGATCTCGAACCGGCGGACTTTGGTAGACTTCCATGGGATGGAAGGAGAGCCGGACGGGATGGTTGTGGAGTGAGAATTGTCTTGTGTCATCATGTCTTGATACCTCGTAGTTGACAGGAATACAGCACCGATGGCAATCTGTGGATTGCAGTATACGGGACCAGTCGAGTCAGTAAGTTGACTCAATACCTACCAACCGCAATTGAGGACATCACAATTAACACATTTTCAGTGGTCTTTGATCCAACTGGTAAGAGAATCAAAGAGCTGGTCTTCTCAGGACAGCGCTTGACCTGCCCAACATGGGGAGGAGAGAATCACGATATCCTGTTCGTCACCTCGGCGAAAGGTGGCGATGGCATTGAAGGCAAAGCAGATGAGGGTGGTAACATGTTCACTTACAAGGTTGTGGACGGCCCGAAAGGAAAGCCGGAGCATGAGTTCGCTGGGTAGAGATACAACCTCACCAGCACATGTCTGTATGATTGCTGAATGTTCAAATAGATGTTATAGATTCAGACATTGATACAACCACTCGATTATCATGCCTTTCTGATTCTCCTGTTCGTATTAGGCGACAATGGTTTGAGCTCATTTGCCCTTCGACGAGACGAAAATTCGTATTCACTTGATGGTCAACCAATTCAAAACATATTAGCCTTGCGCCCTCCACACACAGACCTCGTCAAGGATCAAGGGAGAAATCCCCTGCCCACAGTATGGATAGTATTTTGATACATGACACCAATCACAACCTTGCTGACTCTTGGGCGAGGCCAACGGATAGCTTCGTCAACTTGCCGATTTTGGTAACCATCACGGAAGACATCCAAAGGTCTATCAAACAGCATCTAAGCCAAGCCCAAAGCAGCGCACTCGTCCTCAATCTCCGTCAATGCTACCATCTTCTCCACGACCCCTGTAATCCCATATTCTCTCACCTTTCTCTCCGTCATCTCATACGCCTCCCAATTCAGCTCTTCCAAGCCCTTCCCACCATCCCTCGCAAAGGCCAAGTACGCATCCTGCATAGCCTCACTAACAGCCACCTCAAAATCGCCCGATTCTCCGTTCAAATCATGCGTCCCGAACACCATGGGCAACTCGCTACTATGATACGCGCCCATCCAGGGCTTCGGTGAAACATTGGTAAAATTCCCAGCGTAGAAGAAGCGGTGCGTGGTTCGGTTGGCGGCGAGACGCTCGTAGGTGGTTTTGATGGATGGACACCAGATGTAGGAATAGGATATTTGGTCGGCGATAGCTTGGGAAGAGCCATTAGGGAGGTATGGGGCTAGGAACATGCCTTCGTTGGCGGTCATGCTGATCATAGCTGGCTGGAAGAGAGAGTCAATTTGATGGGGATGGTATCCTGTATGGGTAGGACGTACTAGAGTGCTTAAAGCACCGAGAGCAGCCCTCTCAGTGTAGTTCCCAAAAACAATTACCTCATCCACCGTGGGCGAAAATGTAATCGAAGGACTCACCCCCGAATCCTCATAAGCATGCACAAAGTCCTCGATCACATCGGCCGGTACTTTACGCATACAAGCCAACTCAGCAGCTGCATCCGTCTGATTGCCACACCCAACATTAGTCGCTACAAAGGTAAAGTTAGAATATATCGTGTCTTGGCTGACGAGCTGGTTGAGATGAGCTGTTCCAGAGTTCATGATTAGGCCTTTAACGATGGGGTCGCGCGGATAAGCAAAGTTGTAGTAGTCGACCGCGACAGAGCCGGCTGAGTGGCCCCATAGGACCACCTGTGAGGGATTGCCGCCGAATTTGGCAATGTTTGCTTGGGTCCATTCAACACTTGGAAGAGTCTCAGCTTTATGAACTGGGGTTTGGCAGCGGAACAACGTCACTTACGCAAGTCTCTGGTCCAGGATCCCCAAATTCTGCTCCTCTAACCCCGCTGCATTTGGATATCCAAAGATATTGATACGGTAGCTAATCAGTACTCTATCAGTATTGCTGTTGCACAGCCGTTATAGCCAAACAGAAAGCTTACTTGAAAGTCACCACGATATGTTCCTGCGATCTCTCGATCCAATTCGTCGGAATTTGATACTTGACATCCTCGCCTCCAGTCGCAAACCCGCCACCATAAAACCAAATCACAACCGGCAATTTCCCTCGACTATTCGCTGACTTTGCCGGTGCATATACACTCATTGTCAGACAATCTTCACTAAACCCTGCATTTGCGGCTGATCCAACAACAAAATCAGGGAGCTCTGCGGTCAAGAAGGTCGGGTTGTTGGTGCTGTATTGATAGCATGATGGTCCGATAGATGTCGCGTTTATGACGGTCCCGTTAAGCGGTAAGTAGGCTTGAGGCGGTGCCCACCGAAGATCACCAACGGGCGGCTTTGCGTACGGTATACCGAGGAACTCAGCGACGTTTGGCGTTGACTGATTGATAAGTCCTTGAACGGTGAGCCCGTTATCTAAATTCACGCGGGGAGCAAGGGCAGAAGTTGGACAGGATGTGTTGTGGTAAGAAGATACAGAAGCACTTGTGGGGAGAACCAGGCGCGCAAGAGCTGCAGCGAAAAGCTGTTTGAAACGAGAATCATTAACAAGCATGGTCAAAGCTTGGAAGAAGAGAGGAGATGAGACAGAGGGAGGAGGAAAGAGCCACCTCGAAATTAAATAAAAAGCAGGAGCGTCACATTACTGTTATAATTTTTTCTTCAATACGGCAAAACCTCTGCTAAAGATGTCTTGAGGATCTGCAATTCCTGTAATGAGTGTATCCACAAGGACGATTCATTGTCGAGCCGCATAAACCTGGGATTGGTCAAGGTCATCCTTGAGGCTGCTCCGACGGTCAATTGTTCAAACTCTATTATTCCGTAGAGGAGCTCTGGAGGTACCGAACACCGAAGAAAGGCGTGTTGGCTGCATGGGCTTTTGGTAGATACCTAACAAAGCACGTCAAATAATCTATTAAAGACTTGAAATCCAGCCAGTAGCTACAGTATCCGAGTACGAGCCATTCGGTTGTGGGTTTTACTATGATCGGAGTGGAACTGCTTGTAAGCGAGAAGCATATCAACAACTGCCCGCCTGCACCCCACCTTACGTCGATAAAAGCACGATAGGGTGTCAAACACACCCCTTAGCGAACACAGACAGTCATTGTACTAACAGTGTACCGAGCAAGTATTTGATCTCTCCATGGAGCGTTTAAACGTCCCGTACCCAAAGCTGTGAGACGCTTCAAGTATCCCCTGTTTCAATTCAACGTGTGCGAACTCGGCAGCTCTGCACGGCACACCATTGCGGGGGCATGGAGAAATCTCTTGGGTGGAGTTTGGCTCAGTTCCCCCCGACTTCCGCTCCGCGTTCAATTGTAGAATCAAACCGCATGTCAGTGAAAACATAGGAGGCTGAGAATTCGAACCCCGTAGGAGCTAGAAATTCGCCTGAAATTGATCGCCACAGACAACCGGGTTATAATAGTGAATTTCCACCACAATTGGACAAACACCACGGCTTCTGGTATATTGCAGGGTTATTGAATCTCTTACGTTGGATCTAGCAACGGCAATGAGACTGTGCAAGGGGGGGGGCGAAGAATTTCCTGACCCAAGAACCATATCCTGAATTAGTAATTAAAATCCTCGAAGACTACCGTCCTCCCCTCCAACCACTTCAAAAGCGTAGCTCGGAATGCAGTCCCAGTACAGAGATACCACCTACTCGCCGAGTATGCACCTACATCTTCAACAGTCATCCTTCTCTTTTCAAGCTTAGCTCCCGAAGCAAGGAGTTTCTTCCAGTCCTCAGACTCAGCATCGACGTTGCCAGTAATGAAAATCATAGAAGCTTGAGCAAGGCCAGGAATTCGGGCAAATGTGTCAGTCACTAATGGGATATCATCTGCTCGGTTCGTCCAGAACAAGCGCAGTCGTCCCAAATCCAGATCTTGAGCCTGAGCTAACAGAGGCGTGATACCAACGCCTCCAGCCACGAACGCTACACTCTCCCCTTCGCTCTGCTCGATGATGAAGTCACCGCCAAATCCCTGTAATGGCACCTCGAGTTCGGATCGGACATTGAATTTGAAGAGATGGTCTGTGACGACACCAACTTTCCGTATTGTGATCTCGAATTGGTCATGTCCGTCCAGCGAGACTTGGCGCGAAGAGACAGTGAATGTGCGAAGGAAGTCATCGTTAAGACTCTTGGGATCATCGTCTCGCATGTGACTATAACCAATATCCAGCTCATCCGCAAAGCTCAATGCAACATACTGTCCAGGTTTCCACTTGCTCGCCTTTTCTGGATCGGCAATGTGGAAGCGGAATCTCGCAATAGTTGGAGTGATGATCTTCTTGTCAATGAGCTTGGCGTGTATCTGCTTTTCCAGCCCCCCAATACCATGTGGCGTCTCGCTCGATAAGTAGCGCACCGGAGGGTTGTATGGAGAGAATTCTCCGTCATAACCTCTAAATGCAAGACCATCAGAGACAAATCTTGTTGCTTCAACCTTGATCTTCACAGCAAGATTGGTGTGGGATATGAGATCCGTGGCGTCCTTGCCTATGAGGATTTCCGTTGTTCCAGTAACATACAGGACGTCTCCAGTGTCGAAATCTGGAATCACTAGACCAGCTCGTGGGGTTGTTCTGAGATTGCCAAGCGTCTGGTATAGACGATTCCCGGAGTACTCTGGGTATACCAGCGTCACTTCTCCTTCTGTATTTGAGAGTATCCTCACAAATCCTGGCGGCCCTCCTCTGTGATTGGTGTCCATATCTGATTCATGGTTCGAGGAGGATATGAAGAAGAGGTCGGCTTTCGCAAGCAGATCCACCGCAGCCTGCGGAAGTCGCAGACTGCTGGAAACAAGTTTGGGTTGTGGAATGCGAGGGATTATCTGCTTCTTGTTGAGGTACTTCGGGCAATTTCCTACTCCAAGTCAGACGAATGCATTGTTCCACAGACTGCACAAGGCTTGCCTAAACTCTGCTCGATCTTCACAACCAATTGTACCTCTCCAATACCCTCCTCGGTGGCCGCAAGGGCTCCTGCCACCATTCTCCCGTAGAGCTTGACTCTTTTCCTGGTCTCCAGGTTTATCGTCAAGCCGCTGACCATTTTCCCCGTCCCTTGTACCTGTACGACCTCGCCATCCGCTTTATCTCCCAGAAGCACCTTCAAAACTGGGTCGTATTCTCTGTCAACTGTCGTCCTCACACCAATTATCCCTTGTGCAATAGCTCTTGAGAATCCCGCCTCTCCACCCCATACTGTTGTCCATGGTCTACCTTCTTCGTCGAGGGATCCCAGAGCTATCAACGGTGACCGGATGAGGGTATTCGAGGCTTGCGGCGTGAGGTATGGCTGAGTGGGGTTATCTTGAGCTGGTACTCGTAGAAGCTTGTGCATCTCTTGCTCGCCGGTATGCCATGCTGCATCGGCTTCGTAGAAGGCCATCTTGTCTCGTCGGTTCTCTTATGAATGGGCGACGGTCTTGTACGAGGTTCAGGGGGGCTGCTGGAGGCATGAATGAAGCATTGGCTGCAGATATGATAGACGGCGCATTGCTGTTATGTAGAGCAGAAGGGCGTGGGAAATGCTGTAAGACTGGTAGTCATTAATAAGCATTAGACAGCTTCAGGGAGCTTTTGAGTTGGCTGGATGGTCCCGTCGAGCAAGTGGCCAGAGCGAAATCGCGGGGTTGATCCTGGCATTTGACCCCTGCGAGTCCCGTATATCATCTTCTTCCTCGGTGCTTTCCTGAACATTTATTACTTGCTCGCTTTTCCCAATTATTTACGTGTGAATCACACCAACATGAGTGATCCGTTGGATTCTCTCCGAAAATTTGAGTATTTGCAAAATCTTAATCAAGATATGTTAGGCATCTTAAAGTCACGGCTTTTAGGATCTTTTGCCTCTTAGCATCTGAGTAAGAAAATCGGAAACAAGGCTAATATGTCTTCTGTCTAACAGCCTGATGAGAAAGAAGTAAGGGAATCCTAGTGATGTTGTGTTATTATCATGAGAGTGGGGATATTGCCATTGTCCGGAAGAGCCAAAAAATTTGCATGTTCAGTTTCTTTTGACACGATGTTGTAATCATAACAGTATGAAAGTCTGTTGTCTTTTGGGGCATTCAGCCTCTTGTGTATTCTATATTTTCACTTGGTCATCAATCTCAAGCTCTGGCGTCTAATCTATCCTTTCAATACGTAGCTGGCATTTCTCCAACTCTACCTCCGTCAACAACAGTGATATTCCCGCTCAGATATCCTCCCGCCTTGCTCATCATAAACAGCGCCGTACCGGCAATATCATCCTCAGAACCAGCTCTCTCCAATGGACAGACCTGCTTGGAAACCCCTCCCTCTTTCGAAGGATCATTGTTTAAGAAAGCAGAATGGCCATCTGTCATCTCTGAGGGAAATATGCCAGGTGCGATTCCATTTACTCGGATCTTATATGGCGAGAAAGTCGTGGCAAGGGTTTTGATGAGATGATTAGTCCCTGCCTTCGATGCTGAGTAGGAAATGCCCGCAGCAATTCTGCGAGAGAAACCGGCGATCGAAGATGTGACGATAATGTTGGATTTTTGCTCCACGTTCTTGCGCTTGTTTCCCTCATCCAAGAGTTCAAGGAAGGCCAATGCAGTATAAAACACGCCGGATACGTTGACATGAGCCGCTTGACTGAAATCCTCAATACTTGGCTTCCACATCGCATCCTTGAACTCCTTTACTGTTGGTGTCCTGTCTGTTGGAAGACCTGCAGAAGCGGCGCTAACGCCAATGATTCCACTGTTGGCAAACAGGACGTTGATGAAGCCTTGCTCTTTCTGAATACGGTCGGCGGCTGCTTGAAGAGAGTCCTTGGATGTGACGTCTCCTTGGATCGGAATGATCGAGCCATTGACGCCTTGTGCAGCAGCTTTCTTCAAACTCTCCTCTCGGCGGCCGATAATGTAGACTGCTTTTGCTCCGTTGGCATCAAGTGCTTTGGCAACAGCCAGACCAAGACCACTTCCACCTCCCGTGATCACGGCAACGAGTCCTTTGACCCCGAATAGGTTGTTGACGTCCAAGTTAGACATCGTGAGCTCGAAATGGATAAATTTGGAGAATTGAACGAGAGTAAAGATCGATACTGTAGATTATTGGGGTGTACGAGGTAGTCACGAATGCTCTCGCAGATATGACTCAACTTCAAAATAGTTCAACCATAGACCCAAAAGAGGTTATCGGATCAACACCCCACTATGCGTAGGATGTCCGATGACGGAATTGTCAAATACCCGGATTCATTGCATCATCTCTAACAGGCCTAGTGATTGCCGCTACAGGCTTCAGAGAGCGGTGCAGCCTTGAATTTGGCGAAAGACCTCGGTCAACTCAAAGGCCCAGTTGAGCGAGATATGAGAAGTTCGCGAAGGGCTGATGAAGCTGAAAGCTGGCCAGAAATGCGTGCGGTGAGAGTTGGTTATGTCGTTCTTTTAAGCAGTGGTCAGTCTAAAACTCCTTTTGAAATGGAGTCTGGGCTGAGTAATTCCAACACACACGGAGAGAAGGAACGATGAACCAAGAATACGAGTCTGGAGGACGTTGTTGACTTTTGGAAGCAACTGTCTCGAGGAAATCCATGGTTGAAACGGAGGGAGCCCAGAAAGCTTGAAGAGATGCCGGTGATGCTACTGGAGGGCGTCCCTGCAGCGCTTGCTTGCTCTCGGAATAGCGTTGAGTCGCTAAACATCTTAGAGAATCATCTCACCATCTAGATCTCAAATCTCCCTCTCATCTTCAGGCGCTACGATGAACCATCTGTCGACTTATCAAGATCGATCTGTCTATGGACGATGAAAACGGGCATGGGGTTGGACGTCGATCCAGTCCCATAAAAAGAATCAAACAGGCGTGCGTAAATTGCCGGTAAGGTTTGCTCATCGACCACCAGCCGTAACTAGCCCCTGACTTTGACAGACGCAAAAAATCCAAATGTCCTGGGGAGAGACCACAATGTTCTATTTGCAGAAGACTTGGCCAAAACTGTCTCTACGAGGCACAGGAGATTGAAGGTCGCAAACGAAAGAGGACTCCCGAGAGGTCACATGATAGAAATCTGGCTGGAGGTGAGGTGAGGACGCTAGATAGCCCCCAGGGGACTCATGTTGACATACAGGAGGTTTCCAAAAGGTTCGGTGATATTGAGCAGAAGCTAGAGCAGCTTGCAGCTTCCATGCAGTAAGCATGCTACCTTACATACGACAGATGGACGTACTCAAAATTTGCTAGGAAAGTTGTCCCGGCTTCAAACAGTTCGAATGTGACTGCGAATGCGCCGGTGCATCTTTCGAACACCGGTGATTCAAGAGCCTCTGCACAGTTGAACGGAGTGGTTGGAGTTGAAAGGCAGGTCTCGTCACAAAGACCATACCCCTTCAGCCGGCAGAACAGCAGACAGTAAGAAATCTCAGCGGACTCTCAGGCCACGAGCTTATTCAAACAGGCAACTTGGAAGTGACGGACTTCCAACTGATGTTGTTGAAGATGGAATCATCGCATATTTTACCTGCTTTCATGCCCAGCCGTACAACCTGCTGTGTCAAGATTCCTCGCTAGGCCCGAATTGCTCTCTCGATCCCGTGGTCCTCAATCCTATGCTCGCATTGAGCATTCGTTGTTCATCTCATAAGTTCTGGACGACTGAAGAAAAGATTAATGACTGGATTTGTGCGTTGACAGAACGTTCATGGCACGACCTCTTACAACGCTATGGAGAAGGAGATACAAGTCTCGCGTATCTTCAAGGACTTTGTCTGCTGGCACAAGTTGATTTTGCAGGTATGATGGACCATGTTCCTTTCAATGTCTTGCCAAGATTGACTTCACAGACGGGAGGGTTCAAAGAGCCCATACTCAGATATCGCTCGGCGTCCGAATCGCACAATCGATGGGCTATCTCTCTGAACCTCTTGATGCCGACACCGAGGAGAGGAGTGAAGAAGTGATTCGTTGCACGTGGACTTTGTTCATGTTGGATCGTACCTTCAGCATCACTCGCCTAGTTTCTCCTACCCAGCCGTACCAAGCTTATCAGCTACCAAAACCGACTTGGGAAGGAGCCTTGCTACTTGATAAGTTCCAAAGAGCTGCCACGTCAGGCTCGAGTTCCACGAGCCAGCCTCTGTCAACCGAGCAGGATCTTTCTGCTCTCTTAGTAGGGGTCTACTCCCTGTGGGACGATGCAATCAGATATGTGTTCCAGACGAGTAACAATAGCGACATGCCGCCCTGGCATCCAACGTCTGATCTCGCTACAATTGAATACAGGTTTGCCGATTTTGAACCAGGTACGATTATGCGCACCCCGCCTCGACAGAGCTCAACTTGCTGAATCTGTAGAATTCTCTACACATCGATACAGAGAGGTCAATTTCCCTCGCCGAGCGATTCAGGAGCCATGTCTAAGGCCATACTTCGCATCATGGTTATGTTTCCAACTGACTTACATGTCGATACAGTGCTGCATGTGAGTGAATTTCCTATGGAATTCGCCTGAAGATGCTGAATTAGTCTAGCCATCATCCATTCATCATGTTCATCAAGCTACAGCATGTAATCAGAAAAGTTCCACCAAGCTTCCTCCAGAAGTCGTACAAGAGCTCGCTTATTCACTCTCGCTGGATTATCAGGTTCTTGGATGAGATGGACGAAGCGGGCATGATGCTACACGACCCGTTCATTGGTTATCTTACAGCCATCGCTGCCACGATCCAGCTTGAGCATACTCTAAGCAAGCACGCCGATGTTGCAGCAGCAGCAACATTGAGTTTCCGGAGCGCCATTCGATATCTCAAGAAACTCTCAAAGTACTGGAATAGTATCTCAGAATTGGTTTGTGCAAAGTTGTCCTGTCCCATGTTCCTTCGTGCTAATTAGATTGTAGCTTGGGATAGTGGAAGAGTTAGCTGCCAGACTTCGACATCGGCATACTCTCTACTACTCGCAGGATGACTACGATGGCATTCTGCCTGCTGTTGAGAGTGAGAGGGTTGGGCTTGCAGGCGATGATATGAGTCTGATGTGGAAGGTATTCGACTACGCCTCGATGTCAGCACTGAACGGAAAGTCAACTCGTCTAAACCATGGTCCTTCAACCGCTGGCCAGACCGAAGCACTCGACCCCCATTCTCAAAGCCAGAGCGGAAGGCCAGATAACGTTGGCCATCTAGAGGCCCCGGCTGCCGATTGGAGTCATATGTCAGCCAACAACGTTGCCCCCACTGGCCACGACTTTGGAAATCTCCAGGGAGCGCAACCCATCCTCGACCAGCCAAATCTATCGCTCTTCGACCAGATCCCAGAAGATTGGGCATTTACTATTGATGACTGGACTTTATTCGGAGCTCCGGGCTCCACATACTTTTACAACGAAGCATCTTGAAAGATATACAATCATGTTAGAGAGTCGATTTGAATCTTTGGCAAATGCTTCTAATTATGATTAGCAGGCAACTTCATAGGGCCTGACGCTATATAAAGTATCTTCTTTCTCCGACAAGGAGATATCGAAACCCAGTACTCCAAGACTCTGACTGCACCTTCGTCCAGCGAAGTTGCCAAATGAAATTCCCTCCTCCGGTGTCCGTTTCATCACACCAGGAGCTTCCGCGGCGTACTTTTGTTTGTACTTCTCCAGCAAATCAGGTGTCACATCGCTGCCACCACACACTGCGACCACAATCTTCATCTCTCGCCAATCCTCGTCACTCATATCGCTGCCCATGGCTTTCCGCAGCTCGCCATTGTATACTGCTGCCAGACCAACACCACATGAAACCTCAACAAGGACGTTTTCATCCTCAGCAAAGCGCACTGATCCCATTGCCGCTTCTGCGTCACTGAGTACCAGACTCGTGACATTGCTTCTCTGCGCCAACTCATATGCCCGTGAAGCCACACGGACAACACCCAGTGACGTGGCAATACTCGAGATCTTCGGCAGCGTGATGTGCTTTCCTCCTTTCAGACTCGCGCTCAAACTTTCCGCTCCTCGAGTCTCGACGGCTAGTACCCTTGGCGGCTGTGGTCTGCGCAGAGAAGGTGTGAAGTTGCGATCAATAGCAGTCATGATCCCCGTCAACAGACTCCCCCCACCTACACTACACACAACACCATCTATACCCTCCTCATCTTCCATCTGCTCATATACCTCCTCGAACATCGACGACGCGCCTTCCCAAATGATAGGATTATCAAACGGAGGAACATAGAATCCATATGGGTCTTTCGACAGCAAGTTCTCTTTCAAGTACCGATCGGCGTCTGCCCAGCTCGCGCCGACTTGATGCACAATGGCTCCTAGAGAACGGATCTTGTTGACCATGAACGGTGATGTGGCTAGCGGGATGACGACTGTTGCGGGATATCCCATCGAGCGAGCGGCTGTTGCACATGCGATGCCAGCATTGCCGCCAGATGAGCAGTAGTAGTGTAGATGTGATAGCAATTCGGAAGAGCGGTTGAGAACGGCACTTTGCATGAGGTGGCTGATGCCGCGGTACTTGAAAGAGCCGGATGGCTGGTAGTTATCAAGCTTGAGGAAGATTCTACTGTAGGGAAATTAGGATACTGATCTTGGATTTTGGATTGGGGAAAATGACGAACCATCCTGCTGCTGATGAGAGTGAAGGCGACTCGACGAGCGGCGTGCGAGTCCAGAGATTCTCAGGCATCTTGGCGACTTCGGAGAGGACGTTCAGACTTGATGAAGAATGATGATGGAACTCGAAATGGTCGTAGTTGAATGAAAGGAGACTGAGAGGAGAGAATATCTGAAAGCTATTTGAATATCTTGGGTATCTTACTCCTCCCAAAAACCAACAGCAGTCCACACTCTTATATACGAATCTCCCTCACCACACGCCATCTCAGTATCAATCCCATATCTACCCGTACCCACAATCCCCACATTTCCCATCCATGAATAACAACAACCACCACCGCAAGCAGCAAACTCAGCCTTCACCGCATGGGCACCGCACCGCATTACGTCTCATCTCATCACCAGATACGGACTCGTGTTCCTTGGGTTGAGATGCACGTTGAGAAACTCTCTCTCATGTCTCGCTCTCATTGGTCCATCTTGATATCTCTGATCCAAACGAAAACCTAGCGGCTTCCGGTTGTTTGCGGTCCGGTCAGGTGACCGGTCCGTATTGCCTAGGAAGGAAAGAGGAGGGAAGGTGGTTTGTTGATGGAAGGCGCACCTTCTGGATCGGATTTTGAGTGCGTAATTATTACGATGGAGAATTATGGTGGGAGAAGAGTAGTGATGTGTGAGGTGAGCCGAACTGGTTTTCGGGGGG
>JGI24512J20087_1000092_pt1 | contig 175083 bp, 202 predicted proteins | sample LinPmetageLP35_FD_20087 | JGI IMG/M metagenome (IMG submission 20087) | reverse complement strand
AAAAAAAAAAAAAAAAAAAGGGAAGAGGGGGGCGGGGGAATATGGAAAGGCAGTGTTTTTGAGGTTCAGTCTTGGTGGCAAGTCTTTTGCAGCTTAATTGTGGGGTGGCTTGCGTTCTTGCCTACTTGATTGCTTGCTTCCCCGTTTCTAAGTGCCTGCGCCTCTTGGACACGATGGATCATGTTGGAGTGCACAAGATAGCCAGAATAGTGTAGGGAGGGCGAGTATTAACCCAGATGCGGGAGAAAATTTACCAGCCGCCTTGAGCAATTGGGCGGATCAAACATTTAAGAGAAGCTTGTTGTGTTTTGGTTTGTGGATATGGAATGGAGTCAACGGAGAGAAAGAGGGAGGATTATTTGGATGGTTAGATTGGGCTGGTTGGTGGGTTGGGGTCGCGTTGTAGGAATAGGGGTTTGTTTGGATGATAGAGGGTTGGGAGAAAGGAGGGGGAGGACAAAGAGGGTGAGCACAACAATAAGAGGCTCCCTATACCTACGGCCTGGAAATCAGCAAAGGAGAACAAAGGTACAATTCGCGTGCTTGGACGAGAGGTTGAGAAACACCGTAGGGTTTTGGTAACATTGTAATTAATCCCAGCTCTGATATGTCTGAAAATAATTCTCGGGATTCTGCTTGCTAGCCTCCAAAGTACAGAATGGAAGCTCACATGGTCACTTGTTATCCCTTTAAGGAAAAGAGGATTTGTTAAATATTTTTCGCGCTTTTGGTAGCAACTCCAGGGATATCTCTAGGAAGCAAGGTCAACATTAGAAAGGGGTTTTAGGCGAGTATTGAAAAACATACTTTTCAGGTCTTTATGAGCATGCCAGTTCAAACAAAGGATGATCAAACTGAAGCGTGGAACTCTTCTCAAATTATCCGTCCCACTTACCATTTCAACAGGAGCTCCCACGACAAACCCTTTAACTACGAAATTTTACTCTTAGGACTACACGTGATGGAAAACTCTGCTCCCCTTGTGGGTCATTTTCGCAAAATTATTTTTCTCGATACATCTTCTCAAATAAGCACGGTTTTGACATGAATCACAGTTTAACCCCTGTATCTCAGCTCCAGTGGCGCAATGGTAGCGCGCAAGACTTCTAATCTTGAGGCTCTGGGTTCGAGCCCCAGCTGGAGTGCAAAACCTGTCTTTCCGAATCCGGAAATATCATTTTTGAATTTTGTACTTTTTGATCACTTGAAGCAGAAGCGGGTTGTTGTTGTATTATGGTTTGTTGGCTCTTCTTTTTTGCCTGATAGAATTTTCCAGCTTTAGTTCCTGTGTTCCCGGATGTGGGCTCGCTTCTGGTTGGTCCACTTCTTCTGAGTCAGAAAATCGAAGATGCTGTCTTGGAACATTCCTCAAAAGATATATCTGCAAAAATATACAAGCGATCCTTTGTTTATGTCTTCTTTGTTTGCGTCCTCTTTGTGATATAGACTGGGAGTTTATATAACATAGGAATAATGTGTATCTTAATTAAGGGAGCAAAATGTTCTCTTGTCGTTTTCGATTTAAAAAACGAGATCTTCATTCTTTTCAGGAAACAAAAAGAAAAATATATAACATAATGCGTCTCCAACAGCAGGATTTGAACCTACGCGCCCGAAGGCATCAGATTTCAAGTCTGACGCGTTAACCACTCCGCCATGTTGGATTAAATCACATGAGATGGTTATTGAAGCCCTAATTTGAATACATATTGGTGGTGGTGCTGCGCTAATTTTCTACCTGTGGACGTTATCATTAAGCGAAAAGGGCTGGATTTACAGGGTTGTCAGCGGGCCTGGAGAGTGGGGTCGTCCAGCTGCAGAAATCCATATCTGAACCATTAAGCTGCTTGAAAGGTGGCTGTAAGTTGCACTTTCAGTTTGTACCGTAAACGGTCCTTTTGAAAGCAAAAACTCCTCTCTGGGGGCCAGAAAACAGATACACTTTTCCGGTCCCATCCGCAGTCTGCACTTCGTCGGAGGGAACCTCGACACAGTCAGAAGGAAGACGGTACCAAATATTTCAACTTCTAGGCGCATACAGCTGAATACAGTATTCATGTTGTACAAAAGCAAAGTTGAAGTGGAATTTAGCTTTCCTTACTCAGCCCTCTACTCATCGTGTTGCTTGGCATCGTTTTCCAGTAATACGGGACTTTCCGTGCAGTATGCACTCCGCCACGCTCAATCGGTATATCAGTTACATGCCGTTCAGGTACGGATATAGCGATAATTTCACCTCGATTCTCTTTCGTGCAGGTATGTGTCAGGAATTGATAAGTCCTGCTGTGTAAGTTGGAAGAATGCAGCCAGCGTTGTCTGGATTCGGTCTTCGCTTGGCGGTAGCGAACATCGAACGACTTCTTTCACTTAAATCGCCGAAAGTATGAGGTGCCCGTTCCAGATTGGCATACCATGCTTACTCGCCAATGTATTGCTTCCAAGAATCTAATCTTTAAATCAGGATCCATGCTGCGGCAAGACTAGACTAACCATGACCAGAGCGGGGATAACCAACCTCGCAGGCAGTGCACGTTGTACCCACAGGACGGGATACCGATCTTCGATCTCAAAAGTACAAGAATACGTTCCTACTGGCTACCTTAAATCTGTCAATCTACTCCCGTCTGCAATGCACAAGCATTGTCATCCATTTACGAGTCTCGCTAAAACAGCATCTGCAGGGTGCGTTAATCAGCTTCTTGGCGATGCACTCCAGCCTCATCCCACCTATCACGACAAGGGTGTTGCTCGATTTATATCCTCAAAAGGATGTTGAGAATAAAGCAATAGTTCCACCGATTACGTGCTCTGCGTTTACTGGGACGCCTGGGTGCCATTCTCAGCCCTGCGGGACCGAAGTGTGGGGTCTACGAATCAATTCATGGCTGTGATGGCCTTTCGCCACAACCACAAGTGCTTGAGTGCTGCGGGAATGGGGGCTACTCATAGGCAATTGAAAGGTATACCTTGGCTAGGAATTGCTTCATATAGCTGGGTAATGTCGCTGACTGTGCTGTCTTCTATATCCAAAGCACTTCTCTCTTTACTTCATCCGTCATCAAAACATCAGCCGGTATATTAGTACTGCGGCCACCAAAAACATCAACATGGATCAAGAATGCATCCAATTCGTTCCATTCTCTCAGTATGACTGGACATTCGCTCGCCAAGGTTGGCTCCCTTGGAAGTAAGTCCTCCTCAGCATCAACACCTGACAGGCGACTAACACCAAAACAGTCCAACAGCATTCTGCCTCATTGCCTCCGTCTGCGCAGTCGCCTACTGGATGAGTATCGAGCTTCTCCTCCTCGTCTACATCACCTTCAAACGCCACACCGGCATCTACTTCTGGTCCATCATCATCACCACCCTCGGCATAATCCTGCAAACCACCGGCTACATCCTCAAATCCTTCGAGAACAGCTGGCCGGTCGTCCTCGTCGTCATAATCTGCAAAGTTGGCTGGGTTGCAAACGTGACTGGCTTCTCCATCGTTCTCTGGTCACGTCTCCATCTCGTGGTTCGCAATCCGAGGATTCTGAAATGGCTGCTTGTGATTATATTGGTTGATGGATTGGTTTGCCATACGCCGGTTGTGGTGTTTGAGTTTGGTCTTATGACGAAACATCATGATACTTATTACAGGCCAATGCAAATCATGGAGCGGATTCAGCAGACTGTCTTCACGTTGCAGGAATGCGCAATGTCATGTCTGTATATCTATCACACGCGGAAATTCCTGAAGATCGGATACCCGATGCAAACTCGGAAGGTCATTGGCCTGCTTTTACTGGTCCAACTCCTCGTCATTGCGCTGGATGCTGTACTCACGCTGTTCGATTACACGGATAAATTTACGCTGAAATGCACACTGCATCCACTCGTTTATGCCATCAAGCTCAAGCTGGAGTTCATCGTCTTGAATCAGCTACAATCTCTGGTTAAGAAGGGCCTTACTCCGGGTTTAGGCGCAGCACCGAATCCAGCGGAGGAGAACTTCAAGCACGCATCACCATCACTGTCACCGTCACCATCTGCTTCTCCTCGAGTGACTACACCTCAAGATTTGGAGGGACAGAAGCAGAGACAAGCGCCGCGGTTCGAGACAGGATTTGTTACCAAAGCTGGGCGAACTGATGTGCTTGAAGTGGGAGAGCCTAGTCCGAGCGAGTTGATGACGGATAGTAATGAGAGTGTTGGCGAGGATATGGGCAGGAGAGCGAGGGACTCGGATCAGACTCTGATGGGGGATCGCGGGAGTGAAGAGCATGATTTAAGAAATATGGTGGGCACGGCGGACGATCTTGGTGTTGAGCGCGAAGATGATATGGAGAGGCAGTATTTGGGGAGATGGAGTGGTGCTCAGAGGTGACTGGGTTAATTCTGAAAGATGGCGTGAGGAAGTAAGAGGTTCTGCTCGTGAAGGTATCATTGAGAGAGCTTTTTGACCATGGAAAGACCAGAGTAAGAATCCACGTACTAGTTTGAATAACATAATTGCAATGGTAAAACGAACCAAACCTCAATTTGAAACTCTCTCTTGAGATGCGTGTAAGTTGCGAGGCAGGTTAGGCTGTATTGAAGCTAGAATTTCGATTGAGGATCCTTTTGGTAAGTTAAGAAGTATATCTATGTAGCCCATCCTTTGTCTCCCCAAACAGGTCCCCCAGGAGGGGTATACGGATTGCTAGCCGAGATATCTCTGTATTCAAGAAAAATCTGCTTATCTCATCATTACAATCTTTCTCCAATCCCAGTCCCAGGATCTAACTCACCGAAGTCTTATCGTCACTCCTATACGCACCAGGCAGCTCAATTCCCTCCGGCAATTTCGTCGTTCCGCTCCCCGTAACAGTAATCTGATGACAGCCCGGATAGAACTGCGCCAAACTTCCATCTGTATTCGTCCTCTGCAAACCCAGGATTTCATGGCGGAGAACATACTCGCCTGGCGCGATGCTAGATGGGAGGGTAAGCGTGTAGGTGCTATTTTGCGTGGGAAGGCGTTTGCTGGCCCAGGGAACGGATTCGTTGGCGTCGTAGCCGGATTGGTCGATTTTTACCCAGACGGGGCCGGTGCTGCCGGAGAAGGAGGAGCAGGGACCAGAGCAGGAGGCTAGGTTTCTTGGAGGGGTCTTTATATGGGTTCCAAGTGTCGACTAAATTGTCGCCGAGCCAGACCTGTTGGACGAAGCCGTGTGCTGAGATAAGTGTGAAAAGAGAAGGGAGTAAGATGGTGGCCTTCATGTTGTTCCGTAGGGTTTTGAGGTTGAGCTCCAGACCGGACGGGTACGATGGAAAATAATGATGGGACGAAAACGTTGCGAGACTGAGCTTTGCATTCAAAAATTGGGTACTCTCGGCTATATATGAGCAGATCTGTTGCAGTGCTTGGATGGATGGCTCATTGACATTCGAGGAAAGAAATGTTCCACTAGCCAAGCAGTCTATTTACCGCAGATTGATAGGCAAAGTACTTTGTAAACTTAAATTTTAGGTACGTTAGACGACAACATCACCTAAGTTCCCTTTTCAATTCTCTTTGAATGTTCTGGTCAAGATTGATGGATCGGCCTTTACTTGCCATGAGCTGATGAGGGAGAATGTGTAGTTCTAGGAGAATTTGATCTGATATCACAAATGTTGAAGGGCACTCAATTGAACAGACATCTGAATCGAATAGGAGCATGGGGAGATGGAGCAGTGCAGGGTTGTTGTGAGAGTCCTCGCCTAGCTGCCATCTGATCTTCGGGGCAAGGATGACCATGATTCGAGGACAATTTATTCTTAACGATAATAAGCTTGAAACGTCGACGATGTTACTCGAATCACGTCAACACTCCGGTATTTACCCAAGATCTGCGCTCGTGTCATCTGAGCAATATATCTACGTAATTGGTCAATAAGAGACTGGTAACAAAACAGACAAGAAAACACGGAGTAGGTATGTAGTGTTGAAGATCAGATGACCATGTCAGTGATTTTGATCTATTGATCACCAGTCCTTCAACTGTCCTCTTCGCTTTGCCTATCCACTCCATCCAATTCTTTGAGACCTCTCTCATCACTCCTCTGATCAACAGCCCAATCCCAAACCGTCCCCTCATCCACAACGCGCTGCAACTCCCCCACATCAACCAAAGACCTCACCCTCCCCTTCCTCCTCAACCTCTCCCTACTTGTCGGACCCCCAACATGAAAATCATCCATCTCATCAATATAAAACCCTCCACTCTCCGTCCTGACAAAAGGATCCCGAACAACCAAAACCCTCCTCCGACTCACCATCCCCATCCCATACCTCCTATTCAGAAAAAGCTCATTCAGCGTCAACATAAACGTCGCTGCGAAATTGCGGATCCGCATGTACACTTCCTCGGGAACAACTTCTCGAAGTGTCTCGATTTTGAAAGGACCTTGTTGGACAGGCCACGCAGCGAATCTCGGATCAGCCGTCTCATCTTTAGGCCATCCATTCGGGGGCCGGCGAAATCCCATTCGTCGATGAGAAGTCACAATGAAATCTCTCTCTAGATCAACATACATCATTCTCTTCTCCTCAAACGGGAAGATCAATTCACGGCCGCCGCGTTGAGTTGGGAGGTTGTGCAGCTCGGGGAATTCTTCCTTGGCGGGACGGCAATTGGTGTCGAAGAGTAGCGAGTAGTGTTTGAGTCCAACGATCCGGGACTCGCGACATGTGTGTAGGAGGGACGGAACGGGACGGCGCTTAGTGCACCAGACGTGGAGGAAGGGGATGTTGGGGTGCCGGCCCGAGATGTGGATTGTTCCTTTTTCGGTCTGGAGGGGGATTAGGCGAGGTGGTGGGAGGGAGAGGGTCCATATTGAGTGGCGGAGCTCGAGGGGGAGATGCGGAAAGAGGTGGAATGTTGGGGTTGGAGGGGTGGAGGATGGAGACATGGTGTTGTGGGTTTTTAGAGATACAAGGGGGTGAAATATTGGATTGAAATGTTCGAGGGTGAGATGGTTTGACCCCAAGGTAATGACAGTACAGCTTGGTTTAGTCCAAGCAAATATCACAAAATATCGACTCGAAATAGGATGACGTGGGATAGTGTAATCGGATGTGACCTCTGAACTTGAGCTCAAATACATAAGTGCTGTGCCACAGAAGTTACGTCGCCGGGTTTCTATTTTAGGCAGCATATGTCACATGACCATCGTAGTTTAAACATCTCAAAGCCAATTATTCCTGTCAGAGCAGCCATCGAGTATGTACCTAAAGCCGAAGCTCTGAAAAGCATACAGAATTCCAATCAACCGTCTTTTAACACTTGAGAGCAGTTGACATTGCCTTGACACCAGCCTGAAGGGCAAGAATATGACTCCAATCATGGCTATCCTCCCCAGCACTCCAAGCCATCACACCACCAAGCCCCTTCGCCTTAACAATCTGCTCGAACTTCTTCGCAATCAAGTCCGCAGTATCCCATGTCCAGAATAAGTTGTTGCTCTTGTCATAATAATACTGTCCACCAGCAGCCTCATCGGTGGTTCCATTCTTCATAGCAGTCTGGAAAAGCGTGGTGATTGAAGTAGTGGCGCAAACTCCGTAGTCGGCTTGGCAGTTGGTGCAGTGTCCTGTGGTTGAGCCGCAGTAGCCGTACGCACTGCAGCAGTTCCCTGGAGTGCAGTAATATCCAACTGCTGCTCCACATGATCCATCTGGACTTTCAGTGAGGTTGGCTGGTGCGGTGGCGTAGTTGGCTATCTCGAAGGTCATAGCTGCGCTCTTCCCAGTGTCTGCACCCTCGGCATCTTCAAGAAGTACAGTTTTGCAGCCTAAGCCAGTCACACAGGTGGAGTTTGAGTCGGTAGTGAAGTATTTGGCGTAGAATGCGAATCCGAGGTTAGCCTTGGCAGCTGGGAGGGAAAGAACATCGATGTAATGCTCGACTGCTGCAAGTGAGCCTTGGATGTCGGTGTGGTGCTTGGTGATGTTATCGCGACGATTCATCAGGTCGTAGGTCATGATGTTGACGAAGTCGAGGGGCTCCCAAATGCTTGGTGCTTTCTCGGCCGTGTAGGCAATCATGTCCCTCTCGAGTCCGGGAGCAGCGATTGATAGGAGCTTCTGAGGTCCAATAGCATCTCGAATAGCAGCCAAGAGGAGAGGGAAGGTGTTGATTTGATCGACTTTGCCAGAGTTTGGATTCTGCTTGTAGTCTGCTCCGTTGCCGCCGGGATACTCCCAATCGATGTCCACACCATCAAAACCGAGGCTGGTGACCATATTGGCGACATTCTCGGCGAAGTCTGTTCGAGATTCCTCAGTTGCAGCTCCGGCTGAGAACCCATCCGTATCGGCCCACCCTCCAAGTGCGATCAGAATCTTGGTGCCATTGTCGAACCGAGATCTCATGGTACTGACTGGCTCGAATGGTGTGTAGTTTCCAGCTGGTGACACAAATAGGGATGAGTTGGCAAAGGCCATGATCACCGTGTCAATTCCAGCTGCAACAGTCTTGTTTGGAAGATCGGTAAGATGATACCTTAATGCATTAGAAATTGTCTTTAATTCTTCAGCGTACGACAAACTTACTGGTCGACATACATCACATATCTAGCGCTAGCCAGTTGTAATGCAGACAGCCCCAAGCTGAGACTGGAAGTGAGAGATAACTTCATCGTGATTATGTGATAGTGATACAAGTAGAGGAATAATTAATGAGATGAGTTGGAACAAAGTAGGAAGGAATGAGCGAAATTGAGAACAAGTCTCTGAAGAAGGAAGCCACAAATCTAAATCAGCTAGGGACATCACCCACCTTTATATTCGACGAGTCGTGCATTGCCGGCGCTCGGCATTCCATCAACTCCCTTCTGGAAAACTTTGATTCGCGCTGGATACGCAATCAAACCTTGTTGCAAATGAAGTGTTCATTCCCAAGCACAAGCGACGTCTTGTTTCACGGACATATCCTGGTCTGCCAAGCCGACATTCAGTCGGAATAAGAAGTGGAGGAGGGTCGCCCAAGTTTTCGGACCTCGCTGCGAGCAGAGAGGGTCGCGCAGGATGCCGGGGAGCATCAGAGGAACGAGGTGTGACGATGATAGGAGGTTTAGAGTTCGGGCGAAGCAAAACTGGGGAAGCCGAATGTACCGGCAGATTTATGCTTTTTGCTCAGGGGCGCGGCGGAGAGTACATGATCCACTACCAAACTTCAACCTTGGAACTTGAAAGACTGGTGGCAAGCGATCTTTCTTTTCTGGCAATCGTTTCTAAGATTGTACTTCTTAGAAGTTATAGTCTGACTTTCAGCTAGCTTGTGGAGACGAGGTTGAATCACGTGACATGAGCCATGTTTCCTTGCTTGGTAGGCGGACGGACTCGCTTATGTCTGTTCCAACGTCTAACTTTATTTCTATGACAAACTTACAGCGACTTCTGCGTCTGAGTGCTTCGAATCGCTTTGGAAATTCACGTCAACATGATGAAGTTGGTCGTCGGCTGTGTAACAGCTTCTAGACATGTCATTGGCTGTCCTAACCGCCTGGCGATGTCTTAGATGCAGCTGAGAGATGAGGCTCAAGGCAGCCACAACTTCTTCCAACATCTCCACCCAACACCTTCAAATCTAGCTCTAGCAGCCAGAGCAAGGAAATCGGCTCTTGCCAGATCAACGGTGTGTACAAACCTTCGTGCTTCATCGCGATATACCCCCAAGACTTTGATGCCATGGCTTCGTCTCAACGCGCTGCTTTTGGCTCAGCCTTGCCTTCAACATCACAGGTATAGATCGCGACACTACAAGATCGATGCTTTAGCTGATCTTCATCTCTATAGCTCTTTCAATATGATCCCCTATTAGAACCCGAGAGCGAAATCCGTCTCCTTCGCATCCTTCCCCAACTTGTCCTCACCCAACCGGTAGTGATACGTCGGCCTCGGCGCAACTCCGCCCCTGGCGCCTCTCCCCCAAGTCTCTACAATATCGCTGGGCTCACGGACTCAAACTGGATGGAACGAGATCTAGTTAATTTTGAACAGGAGCATCCTGATATCCGTTGTGAAATATTCCACGTCAAGCTCCACGAGGCTCCGCCATTCAAAGCTTTATCGTACACATGGGGGAGCCCCAATGACCCTCAACACTCCATCATCATGAATGGACGGACAATCTTGGTACGAGAGAATCTGTTTCTTGCACTCCAGCAATTCCATACCCGGCCAGAACCACTAATTATATGGATTGACGCCGTCTGCATCAACCAAACTTATGAAAATGAGCGGAATGAGCAAGTAGCGAAGATGAAGACCATCTACAAGCATGCGGAAGAAGTCTACATCTGGCTGGGGCCAAGCTACGAGGATAGTCTCCTGGCATTCCAACTCATGCAGGATATGTATGACCATCGAGACGACGTTGGAAGGATCGCTCGTCTATTCTCCCAGCCCGATATAGGAAAAGCAGTGTTCGCATTGAATCGTCTACTGGGAAATGATTACTGGTGGCGGATGTGGTACGTTGTTCGAGCGCGCTGTGCTGTTTCCTCGAATCGAACTTCTCAGGAGCATTCACTGCCAAAAGTGTTCCCGAGGCGTGAGCAAAAGAGTAGCTGCTGACTGCGCGTTCGTTGCAGGATTGTTCAAGAGCTCATTAGCGCCGAATCTTTCTATCTCCATTGCGGGGCTGAGGCAATCAGCGCGGCAGCTTTAGACGAGACCCAATCATTATTGCGCGCAATGGAAAACAGAGATCGTGGTTTCCGTGATGACCATCTATTCAATTTGATGCCCACTGATTTTGAGCTGCGAGATCGGCTGCAGTACCGGGGTATTTATGACGTCAGAATGTTCCAGAACGCGTTCGATGCCCAAAAGTTGAGCTTCTTCCAAACTCTGCTTTATAACTGGCACCGCTCAACCACGGAGCCTAAAGACATGGTTTACGCGCTCGCTGCTCTGGCGAACTCCAGAAGCGAATATGCAATGAGCATTGATTATGCTCTGAGCGCGTCCAAAATCTACATTGATCTCGCAAAGAAAGAATTGCAACACTGCACGACACTGGAGATTCTTACGATGGCGCGATCAGGTTTGAATCGTCCTGGCCTTCCGTCTTGGGTGCCAGATTGGTCGCGCAGGGATAATTATTCTTTCTTGTATCATATCACGCGACCAGAATATGCATATTCTGCGGCAGGCGACAGTAAAAGTAATGTTTCAGTTTCTGATGTTGGAGATGTCCTGGTTTTGAAGGGTGTTGTAATCGGGAGAGTCGAGACTGTTGGTGAGCGCCCCGCAATGACTCACCTCACCGATCTAGAAGGTGCGGGGGGAGCATTTTTGAGCTGGTGGGCTCTCCTCGGCACAACTGGCGATCGTGGAGAGCGACGGCAGGAACAATTTGGCAGGACTCTCATTTGTGACAGGCTCACAGATCGAATATACAATGGTTGGGGAAGGGAAGAGTTTTGTAGATCGATAGCAGGAAGGTTTGTCGATGTCATTGGTGACGAATTGCCGGCTGAGGAGATCGATCCGGAGCTTGTCAGTGCTCGTTCTTGGATGCTGCAACGGTACAAAGAAGTTGAGGAGCAAGTAGGTTTTAAATTTGCTGAAGAAAAGATGAAAGATGTCAACAGATCATTCATCCAACTCTCTGCAGCTTACATCTGGGACCGCCGCTTTTTCCTCGGATCCTCCAACATCATGGGTCTAGCCACCGAAGGCGCCGAAGCAGACGACATCATCTGCGTCCCTCTTGGCTGTCCTCACCCCATGATCTTTCGGAAGTTCCAAGACCATTACATTGTCATTGGAGAAGCATACGTTGATGGATATATGCGAGGGAAGGCTATCGAGATGTTGGAGAATGGGGAGTTGGAACTGCAGACTTTTGAGTTGCATTGAAGTCTCATTCGCTGGACTTGTTGCTCAGGTATTACCAAGTTGAGGACATCATGGACACGAAATATTGATGGCACGGAGCTGCCATCATCTTGCTTTGCTGCTTCGACAAGTCCATTGGTCTATTGCAAGCACGGCTTCGCTGCTACCATACCAACATCCAATATCTCGTACCCGCTTCCCCTACACACACCAACAGCTATCGACACTCAACAACTACCACATTCTTTGCGATTTCCGGCACTGTCTCCTTCTCAGACTCCTCAATTACTCCAATGCTTTTTTATCGCCAGCTTCTCAAAGAGTAGCCACGCTGGTGCACGCTCCCGGCCATATATCTGGTCTCGCTGAACACCAATTTACACTGCTTCAACCATCAAACTTACGGCTGCCACAGACTCTAGACATTTGACATCACACTCTTTCGGCAATTGATCTCATTCACACAAGCACATACTCCTTTCTGCTTTCTCTCTGTTTTCTTTCTTGGCTTCGCAGGAATTTTGGGATGGTCTAACAATTCGCAAAGACAGTCAGGTTCTTGAGGAAAGAAAGGATGAAGATACTTGGTACAGGATGTGTCATTTCTTTGGGCCTGTTTATGCTTCACCTACTTTCCTTAGTATATGACGAGATCCAAAAGCACGAATCGCTTTTGCTCGACAAAGAAATTACTTCTTCATAATACCCACTCATGATTGAACGCCGTGAATCATGTGCGCCCGAACATCGATACTCTACATACTGAAGAAACAGAGAGCTGAAAAGCAGCAAAATCCCAGCAACTATTCTGATCTAGGTTCATCGAGCAGCTCCGACAAAATTAAAGACAAGGATGCATCAGCGCTTACATGAGCTTTTGCCCACTTAATTACACATACAGCACTGCTATGTACAGAGAGTACCCCTAGACTCAGGATTAAATCGTCCTTTGCTGGTTCCAGTTTAGTCTCTGGACGTGAGCGACTGCCTTAACCTGAGCCGAGCCTGAGCTTGCCTGCGTACCATAATGCGGAACCCATTATGGCCACTGTGTTACCCAGTTACGGTTTCCTTATTCAACTCTGCTTGGGAATCTCTTTCTGCTCCCTGGCAAAGATTGCTACCAGAGTAGATTTTGGATCCTCTTCTAAAAGAGAGAGTGACTAGTGATTCAGCATTACAATTTATCGGGCGCTTGTCCGAGATCATCTGTTACGAGAATAGGTGGTTCGATGCCGTGATGAGCGGACAGGCGCCTGTTTGGGCTCCGAGGCTACAACTGTCGCTGCCTAAACTTGGAAGCTTGTATGGCGAATTTTTGAGCCCTGTTCGGATGAGCCGCGCTAAACGACTGGCGGAGAGCCTTATCTATCGAACGTCGCAACTGCAACATATAAAAGCATGAACCTGTGAAGGTTTAGACCTCGGATTGGGGAGGTGCTGCTTATATAGCGTTTTGGTAGAGGATGCTTGCAGATGATAATAGTATACATGGCTGAATATTAAGTATTGCAGAATATGCCACTGTGCTTCATTTTGCGCCTCTTTTTGACTGAGATGTGCAACGCTATGTTATCTTTCGAGGGAGGACGAAATGTTTGATGTTTGGATAAAGTAGATAAATGGTTAGCTAGAGAGGGGATAGGGCATAGTCGCCGGTGGGTATTCAGTTTCGGCGGACGGCACACTAAAAATGGCCTCACGGATTTAACGAAACGGAGAATAGATTTCAATTTCACATGAAATAGCCTCAATTCTTTCAATTAAACTTCCCCTCTCTTATCCTTGATAGGGCTGATTCAAAATCCCCGGAGCAGCCAATTCCAACATAGCCGGGAAATTCGGAGACCCAAGACCAGTCGCAATATCCCATCCCTTCGTAGCATTCAACATAATGTATCCTGGATAGAACTCACAACCCCCAACATAACCCTCTGTTATATCGTTAAAGATATGCGGATTTTGGTAAAGCCATGGGTTCAAGAATCCCAATACTGGAAGACCGATGCTTTGTCGAGCAGCATTCAAGAGCCCTATCACGGATGCGAAAATAGGGGCACTGGCACTGGAGTATCCTGTGTATGTTTCACTGCCGTTGAAGATCGAGGCGATGGGTATTCCTCCCATAGCTACAACATCGGGGGTAAGTCGAGCGGAGTGATTAAGTAAGTTGCCATAAGCGTCTCCGTGTTGGGAAATGAAACTGTTAGCGGCATTATCTTGGTAAGATGGTCGTGCCCAATAGTAACTACTTCCGCAGCCGGAAAAGTTCGTTGCTTTCTCGTAACCGGAATAAATATCTGTGAAGCCAACAGCGGTAACCCATGGACTAACAAGGTCAGTAAGAGAACATTAACAGAGTCTTGTGTGCTTACCAAGTAGATGGAAACATTCCTTGAAATGAAGGTCTGTGATCTTCGCTACTCCAATAACAGTAATCGCCAGGTCCGCCGTCACCTGAAGCAAACAGGTTCGAGACATCACGCGCAGCGAGGGCCAAAAATCCCTCGCAAACTTTCAAAGCAAAATCTTGCGGCACTACGGCTTCACCCTCCTCGTAGGAATATGATATGGTTGTTGGAAGATCATGATCACTAATGCTTGCCATGTATCCCAGATAGTCTAGCCACGGCTCAATACTCCCATAATACTCTGGGTAAGCTGCAGATGCAGGTCTGTGTGGTGTTAGCCTTCTTCTCACCCCTGTTTGGATATTCTTACCCGAATCCAGGAGTAACAATCTGTTGTACCGGGAGTGGGTGGGTCATTCCAACAATCAATTCAACATCAGAAGCAGCCTCACCTGCGTTGTATTAGCTACCTCATGGAATGGGGGGGAAAAAAGCATTCCATACCAGAAGAAGCAGCTGGGCCGCCCTGAATATCTGTTGCATTACCAAATAGCACGTTCGTGACTATGGAAAAATTAGTATGAATTTGATAGAAAGGCCAACGTTCATTCCCGGGAAAGTGCTTTAGTATGACAAGTTTCGAACAAGAGCAAAGTGAAATTCTTACAATTACCACCTGTAGCATTAGGAGCATACTCTTTCAGAAACAATTCGAGATCTGAATACCTAAGCTAGAGTTATTATGTTTTGCCCTGGATTCGATGGCAAGGACTTACTGCGCAGCTTGTCCTAGGTAAGACGCAAACGCCATCGGGCGACTGTTTGCCGGAGGGGTATATCTGATCCCGTACAAATCTCGAAGACATGGAGGTGAGACATTGGAAATATTACACGATGCTGGAAGTCCGGCCGATTTCTCTAATATGTCACGCATGTTCATTGGCTGCTTGGAACCTGCCATATGAATCGATCTCTTAAGGTCCTGATGGCCTATCGAACCGAAAAATGTGGTAGGTTGAACCTGAGCAGGGACTTATTTAGCTAACTCAAGACCTGAAATCATGTACTGACCATATCGATGCTATCACAGAGGTAATCGGGAACACCATATTGGAGTGTGCGCAACACTTTCTTCCCAGCTGTATTTCTATACCAACTGAATGTCGCGTTAAGGAGTGCATCAGCGACGGACACAGGAGCCGTAATAGTCACAGTATCATGATTGACTCGGAAACTATCGATTCCATGACGTACTAACCATCCAAGCACGGCAGTTTTCGTGTCTTCAGTTGGTGCTGTATAGAATTGCACCTCTTTTGCCGATAGATGTTTGCCATAATTTTCAGAACCCGGATCGGAGAAATCCAAGACAACTTCTCCCAATTTCGAAGCACCATGATACTGCCTCATGGCAATCTGGAGTCGTACCACATCTGTTGTGGCTGGAGAATGAAGCTTTGTCCATCCTGAAGGCGCTGAGTCAAGACTACTGATTACTCGTGAAGACACCACGGAAGCAAGAATAGCAAAGACGCCAGTCATGAATAACATTTTAAAAGCGTCCAAAGATGCTATGACAATGTTGTGGATTTTGAACATGAATAAGAATTTCAAGGCAGAGAAGAATAAAACAGCAGAAAGGGGGTGCTTGCTTCTACCAACACGGGATGTCGCATATTAAGTTCCAACCGGTGTTCTCGGGAATGAAAGGTTTTCAGTGAGAAAGTATACACTTTTCAGGCAGGAGGACGCATTGATATTTGATCGCTTAACGTTAAGGTTTGCGAGGCTCATCTAACCCAACTCACTTCCATGTTTGGCCTCATCCCTCAGGCCACCATAGATGTTCCACAGAATCCATCTTGCAGTATTATTGTTACAACTTTGAAAAAAAAAGAAAAACTGAAAAAAAAAACTATCATAAGACAATATAGGGCAAATTATGTATAATTAGCCAAAAAGAAAGAAGCCAGAATACGTAACGATATAGTAAATCTTGCTTAGGATGCTTAGGGTTACTCAGGCGAGCTGCTCAGGGCGCTGAGGGATGCTCAGCGTGCTCAGGTTCCTCAGGCGAGTCCACTGAGCCCAGGGTGAGGCGAGGGTGATTAGCGCCTGAGCAAGAGCAGCAAGGTTACTAACCCTATACAGGGCACAAGAATGGGGAAATTGATCCATGATACCCGGATGTCACACGTGTGGGAAATGTTCCGATGTCGGGGTGTGATTGGCAGTGTGGTGATAAGCGAATCAAATATAAACAAAAACACTACGCGCAATTCTCAGCTCTCACCAGGTCCACAAGGTGCATTCAAGGTGCTTTTGACTTTCGTAACCTATAATATGCGTAGGTAGAAGTTAATACACATCATGGAAGTGAATGTATACTAAGCTATCTCGTTGTGTGCACCATCACCTTCTACCACGCCGGCGAGGTCAACGCATCAAGCGCGTCACGTTGTAATCCCCCACTGTCCGTTGTTCAGAATTCACCCCAAAGAGGGTAGGACGCTAGCGAGCGCGCGCGCGGGACAGCTTTAAACCAGATCCCCAATCCACGAATCCTTGTCAACTTCAAATTCGTTTCCCTTCGAGTTTCCCCACGATCCTCGAACTTTCTGAAATCCCCACACAAAGGTTTTGCACACCACAAGAAACAGCGCTCAAATTTCTTGAAACCTAGCAGCTCAATTAGCACCGGACGCCACAGAAGTCCCTAGACCTCCTCAAAAAGACGGATCTTCGCACCAGAGAAATGCCGCTTCCATCTCCATACTCACACCTAACCCTCGCTCGAGGCATAACTCGTAAGTTCTCCATCTATGGCCCCCATCACCTTCCTTCCCTCCCCAACCTCCCACCTCCACACCGCCAATGCTCCACCACCCCGGCTAACCTTCCGCCTCACAGAAATACCCCTCCTCGACACCCAAATCCACCACACAATCCCACTCCAGGGTACCGGCCTCTCTCTAACACACAAAAGACTAACCCTCTGTCTCGGCCTCAGCCTCAAAGAACGTCACATACGCGCCGACCCCGTCTGGGACGACAAGGGACGTATCACGAAGGTCAGGAGGGAGGTTTATGATGGGTTGAGAGAGGAGGAACTTGAAGGTGTGGGGTTGAACAGGGTGTGTGAGGGCGGGGAGAGGAGATACGGGAGTAATAGAGATTTGGGGAGGGTGAGAATTCTAAGATTAAGGATGCGGAGTGGGTTGTTGAGTGGGTGGAGGCGCAGGAACGGGAGATGGATGGGGATGGCGAGGGAAGTGAAGAGGGTGACGAGGTAGAGTGAAGCGATGCAGGGGGAGGGGATTCCGAGGTTGGACGGAAGGATGAGATGGGAAAGTGCGGCGATGTTAGGTTCGTGGAGGGGGCGGATACAGCGTTGGCCCTTTTGGGGGCGCAACTTAATCCTCCTGTTGACTAATTTGGAAGGATCAAAGTCATGGTCGTTTGGATGCACAGCATGGACGTCCTAGCACCGCAAAATACTCCCGAAAGCAGTAGTAACGTATCGTCCGAAGTTGGCGAAGATGAAGAAGGGGACGACCATGACGACAGACAGAACTATGCACTGCAGGAGTACCATTGTCGAGGTCTTCTCCTCGACACCAAATACATCACCGTCGGAAAATTCCTGCACCAACTCGACACCCTGATTATACAAGAGTATCCATGCAATGATTGGGCATTCTTGAAGCTGTGCAAGGTCGAACTTGGTGCTTGCGATGATGATGAGCTTAATGACGAGAATGCGGATCCGGCTTCAGAGCAAGTTCTGGAGTGCTTGGAGGATTTTGTTGGGTATGAATTTGTGGGTGAGGAGGTTGCGAGGGCTGTGAGGGATGCTTGGGAGAGGGATTATTGGAGGGCGGAGGAAGTGGTGAATGCTGGTTGAGGGTACCGATGATAGTTTTTCTTTGGGTTTTGTTGTTCGGCTCCTCAGAGAAAGGTCAGCACAGCATGTAAAATTGACGAAGTAATGAGGAAATGGAAGGGATGATGTCCAACATAATCGAGCTCTCTAATCATAACTTGGCACACACCAAAACACATCACAAGAGTCATGACCTCTCCTAATGTTTGTTCCCTCTTGAAAAGTTTTCATCTTCAATTCAAAACTACTCTGGAAATATGTGTAGATACCTACACGTGAAGTTCCGGCAAAGTCTTTTGCTAAGACTTGTAGGAGCCAACCCATCCAAGTAACATCATCGTAGAAAGAACTCAGAAAACTAGTGTCAAAACTTTAACGTACCATGCCAAGATTACTACCCACTCTATTCTTTCCATCTGAGCATCATCAAATTACCATTTTCTGGCGTCCCAGTCTCAGATACAAGTGACTTTTGCACTCTAGATGGCCGCAAGCCAAATTTTGCCAGGGCCACGCTTTTTTCTTCTTATTATCTTCCTTTTTAACAACATTAATAGCTATAAAACAATTAACGCTATTATACTTTTTAGCACGTCTGTTATTACTATTCTTTTTCTTTTGCTTTTTATTAGCTAAGAGCTGGAAAGGTATTAAAGGGATAGCGGGGGTAGCAGCGGGGGCAGCGGTAAGAATAATAGTAATAAGAAGTTGCTTTAATATCTTTTTAAGCTTTTATCGATTGTTAGAATTCGTGAGAGCAGGAATAAGTCTAGAGCTGCTGAAGGGCCGGTCAAGGTGGATTCGCCGTTGCAGCCATGTGTTGATAATGTTGCCACTTGATAATCTCCGTTCCTCGGCCATATTTAAGGAGCCACCTTGTTAAGCAGTACAACAGGAACAGGGGGTTTGGAATGGCTCTCTGGACAAATTTTGTACGGAGCTGGGTGTGCATTGAACTGGATTTTCCGACAGCTCGATTTAAGGGCTTGTCCGGCAGCGAAAGTAATGAAAGCTTCAAGCAATATGACCTCAAGCGCGCAGGAGCAATTAATCGCAAACCCGCTTGGCCATTCAGATGAACTTACGCACACACATTCAAACTGATCACAATCTAGGAGCTGGAGCTAAGCTTTCGAACCATGTTCCCAGGACCTCCAGTAGTAATCGCAACTTTTTAAGCGAGCGAGCTATATTGCTCCCCTCCCCTCCCTGACAAACAAAAAGGTTCCAAGAAAAGTCTTGTGGTGATCTTCAGTCGGACATGAAGACAACGTGATGTGAATGGTATCAGAGCTCGCTCGTTACAAAGTTCCCAGCACATCAGGCGACATTAGAGCCTTCTTTCGGTCTTGTTTCTGGTTGAATTTCATTATCCTCGGGTAGGTAAACGTTTGTAGTCCAAATTAACGGCTCGAAGACTGTCCAAAAAGTTTAGTTACTGTTCCCCGGCAAACATGTGATCAATGTCTGCGGTAGGCAATGGTACGAACGGAGCTGCGATATATATTGGAGGGACAAGAATCAAGACATACCGAAACAGAGATATGCCCAATATACACATGGTAGGAAATGCCACCATGGAACCAAATACAGCTATACCAACCCCATTCAGACTCGGCGTCAAGAGACCGTAGTTTATCAAGGAGAGACCGACTGCCAACAAGGCGTGGGACGTCATTAGGAAAGCTGCTTGAAATGTCAGCTTTGTCTATGGTCGGTGGAGGCAGGAGCGAGATGGGGTCCAGTGATGATGATTGAGTGTAACTTACCTTTCTGGTAATCGTCTGCCGGGCGTGGTTTAAGCGTGCAGAGCACAAGGGCTCGCAGTATGAAGATCGCAGATATGGAGATGGCACAAATGATGGCATCTAAATCACACAGGGTTAGGAAAAGTAATGGCTTGATGGTCCGGAATGTAGAGAAAATAGAAATTGCGCGGGGCGGTAATAAACGACAGTATATACAAAAACTCATGATCCCAACACGGGAGTGCTTCCATTCTGATAGTTCATCCTCATGAGCCATATGAAAGAGCAGAATTTTGATACGGTCCCGAAGATTTTGTTGAATTGTTGACTGACGGAATGCGATGCTTTCATCCAGTATGCGAGACCGAGAACCTCGCAGAAAATGTCCTGCTATGCTTGGAAATGATTATGCCAGTACGGAGTACGGCTAGGCTTAATGAAGCCTCGTCGAATTTGTGTGAGTGGGGATGAGATTGAGGGAGATCCAATAATGTCAGAAGAAGGCGGGAAGAAGAACAGAGCGAGAAAGTTTAGCTTGAATGTGGTTGAGGCAGATGATATTTCAAGACAGCAGTAGACCGATTTAGTTATCACGCAGGTAACTGTACCAGGATTATTGCTCCTGCTGTTATTCATGAAAACTTTTTGACTACTTATCTGGAGTGGGTTCTATCGAGAGGGATAGCTTCAGTTCGGTCTCGAAGGGATACAGTAGTTGACCCGCTTGCCCCGTTACAGGGTATGAGATGCCGAGAACACCGAGGCAAAAGCGTTTTCAGGGAAATGATATCCATTTTTATCATCAGACAACATTGTTAAGGTTGGTTGCATGACATTGGTGGAAGAAAGCATCCGGCTTCAGAACGGGATTTCCCCTCAGCAGATGAAGCTTTTCCGGTGAACTTGGCAAGGCTTATTCACGCCCCGCTCACCTGCAAGTCTGCAGAAAAGGCACCACTTGGTCAGTACTGAGCCGTCACTTGTGTCCGAAGGACGCGGAAGAGTTGCTCATGGAGTTACTGCCAAATTTCATAAAGTGGAGAGAACTGTCTTCTCGTACCGATGCCTAATTGGATATCTTCTGAGGTAAGGAAGGGGGTCTCAAGTGGGTCTCACCCACCCTTGTAAGGCGGTGAGGCCTATGAAATCTGAAGGAACCACAGTGCCCTCAACACCAAGTCAATGTCTTTCCCTCTCTATTTTCTATTGATCAAGCATCAACATAATGCCTTGGACTCATGAGACCCCGACTCGTGTACGCTATAAGACTTTGCTCGACGTATTCCCAACGTGCCGCCGCTCGCAAACTCAAGGTTCCACGCTCGTCAGCTTAATACTGGCTTAACAAGTCCGATCGACAAGCGAAGCCTCCTGGCGCACCTCTCAAGATACCTGACGAGAAGATCCAAGAGATAATTGACTAATTTACAGGCTACTACGACCAACAAATCTTTACTATCCGAGAAATTCGCTAGCAGTTCCACTTAGACTGTTGTGATAATACGCTACTCGGAGCTTTTGCACGCCACTGCTACCATTACTACTCTCCAGATTGCAAGCCTTTTATATCCCAAAAAAAAAAAAAAAAAAAAAATTTAAGCTCAAACGTTAGAGCTTTTCTATTGCCAATTAGAATAAGATAAAAGAGAATTAAAGACAAGGAAGATTTACGGACGAAACGATTACACAGACAGACCTACTACGGAGACGCAAGCTTCTTTGTAAACGAGGTGAAAAGAGAAGGCTAGACTATATTCAATTTACGTTCCACTCTAGCCATAAATTAGTAAATGGCTTAAGCTGCTATTGGGTACAATTACAACTCGGCTTTATCTTTCGTCCCATACGAAGGAGAAGAAAAAGAGTTCACACAGCAAAAGTATGCTAATCAGATCTTGAAAAGGCCGCTAAGAGAGGTATTTGAACAGCTTAGAGACTTCTTTTGTATAGAGGACAATAGTAATATCCACAGGAAAACAACCACAGTCACAAGCCGTGGGCTTTGCAACGTTGTATGACTAGAGTGCTATATCTACTTAAATGAATGGCCTCCTTGTTTTCTAGAATTTAATCCAATTGAGCCTTTTTAGAGGGTCCTTAAGCAAAGGCCACGTGTTGGTCCACAGGAGCCATCAACCCTGTCACCAGACGTTTGGGGTATCCGCATCAGGAGCCGGACGGTGGTCGGGGGCGATTCGGAGGTGTTTCAGACACAGGTACAAATATTCTCCTTCCTCACACTCTTTTAGAGAATCAACCGAATTATACTGAATAACCAATTGCGCTCGTTTTGCTACTTTTACTGTCTTTGTGATATCACATACCGGTGCAAACCCACACTACGAAATAGGAACCCTCATAGCGGGTAGAACCTTAAGGACTTGAAATTAGCAATACTAGACATTTGAGAGAAAGAGATTTCTATTGAGTTAATTAATAGGGTTGTAGACTCAATACTAAAGAGGCTAGCAGAGATCAGGTTGAGAAAAGGATGACTGTCTGGTTACTGAGTAAACATCTACACTATTTTTTATTTGGCAATAGAATATGGCAGAAACAAAGGGGTAGACGAGACCCACTTGAGACCCCCTTCCGTATGTTGGCTGGACTTGTGGTGTTCTTTTGATACGATTCTTTTCCCGATTGGCTTATGACAGTACGCTCTTTATTCGGCGCTCTGCAAATGAGCTATCCACTGGTAGAGAAAGGGATTAATCGACTCGTCAGATAATCTCGTAGTGAGGACCACTGAAAAAGAGGAGCACGGTGGTGAAGGAACCCCATGAGCAGTCAGACTGTGTGCCACAAAAAATTAATCGTCATTTTTATCATGCCGTACGGCCCGTACCGGATGAAGAAGGCCACGCCATGTTAAACCTCTACAGGAGATCTCCAGAACTCGTCATGTTGAACACCCTGAAACAAATCCTTGGTTCAACAGCGACAATTGAATCCTCAGTATGTGATGAAGGAGCACTTTAAGGGCGAAGAACTAGCTTTTCCTCTATTTCTAAGCTTTCCGGTAAACTTTCACCCAGCGGACTAGCTATGTATGAGGACCCGAAGGGTTGATATGAGAAGGAGAAAATTTGCGGCCCCAGACAAAAAGCTTTCACTTGTGTGAAAGGTCTGTGGTGATTTGCCAGCCACAAGGCCTCTCTCCAGACAGTTTTTGCCAAAATGATGGCTTGATTCCACTGAAACCGGTGTATGACTGTACGGCCGTGGATAACTGCTACCGTTAAACTACTTATGCTCGGCTCGTATTTCTGCCAGTGATATTGGAGAGCTTCTGTGTAGTTCTTGTTTGGTGTTTACAAGGGTCTAGATTAGCTTTCATATGTGTACCTGCACGCTTCATGGGTAAGTACTGAACCTATCCACAGTGGTTGAACTAGAGTCGTCGCTTGGGTTAAGCTTACTTAGGTGCACATGGATGCTCGGTCTATGCTGACATTGGCTAGATACCTCCTTCAATTCATAACTTTCGCTCGCGACATGTAAGACCCTGCCCCGGATTGCAACTCTTCTTTACATTATCTATCACTCAGCAAAATTGATGACAACAGAACATGAAACTGTGAATTGGCAACGTTTTCCCCATCTTCACCCTGTGCTATTTTCTGGAATGGACTGAGCCCAGATTCATTGTGATTCGCATTCTCTGCGAGCTCCGGGGGTCTTCCAAGAGTAGCCCGAGGAGCGCCGCTCGCTCTTCACAGGACAGCCTGAAAAGAAGATCTAAAGGTATCATTGACCCACTTTAACAAGCTTCAAAAATGGATGTTCAGTGGAACGTTCAACACTCCTTCTATTCTAGGTATCCTTTGCCCGAGAATCCACCAGAGCTTCTCGATATGTGGATTCGGTCAGGCGAACGATATTTTCAACGAACCTGGTAAGCGAAAGATGTGACTGCCTCGAACGATCCAAGGACCTCTATATAAAGCAAGTCTACTGTGTACACAAAAGACATACAAAACGATCAACAGGAACATTGGACTCACAGCGGACCAGTATCTACCATCATTCATCTTATTTCACCAATCGAAGCACATCGTTTTCAGAAATTCCACCATGATTCTCCCACTGGTCGAGCGGTCGTGGACTTCGTTTTTTGTTGGATCTGGAATTGCTTTCTTTACCGCAATATCATGGATCGGCTATTCCACAGCCAGTGCTGTATGCTCGGCCAGTATGTGGACAGCGCTCTTCGGCCCTGGTGCTCTCGCGACGAACACCGCCGCGTGTGTTGCCGCTGGAGCTATCTCTGTCCTCGCTGGAGCTGTAGCTTCAGGTCTGGCAACCCTCGGCGCTACGCAAGGTTGGGTCTTTGAGGGTAAAGGTGCAAATCTTGGAGAGAGGAATGTGTATGCTCCATTGATCAACACCAAGTTCGGACTTGCCCATCACTATGATGCGGCTACACACCAGAATCTCAACTCGACCTTCGGTGCGATGCTCGACAAGCACAACACCACGCTGCTGCATGTCACATGGATCGAGACCCTGACCAACGGCAACTACACGAACTCCCCATTCCACGGCTTGAACATGACCCAGGGTCGAGTCATCGCCCTCAACGACAACGGCATCATCCGCACAGCTATCGGACACACCGACACCCTTCCGCAGATCCTCGAGGGCTTCAACGACTTTAAGACCTCCAACGTCACCGTGCCCGCTAAGCGAGGCAAGCGTGATACCGAGACCGTGAACTGGATGTCTTTCAACACGTACGGCGAGAACATGTCTGAGGGTTCGCTGTATGAGGAGAGTCTGGATGAGGATGCCAATGCTTCGGCAACCAGTGCTGATTATGGTGTCGATGGATGGGTCGAGAGCTTCGATTACTATTCTAGTAAGTTTTGCTTGGGAGCTAGTCCACCGGGAGAGGGTCAGGGCCAGGATTCAATCATCGTTGGTGAGGTGTATACCAACACCTACGGAGGTGTTGACTCGTTCTGTGATTCAGCCTAAGCGAAGTCATCGTTGGGGCTGAACTGTCGAAGACTCGCTGAACTTGGTTCCATGTTGAAAGGTCCGATAGGTGGACTATTTTGTGGATTAGGATTGCTTTGGCTAGCATTGGTTTCTATGTGAGAAGAAAGTGAGGAGATGGAGGTGACGCAGTTTTTGTGTGGCTCCAAAGCCAATCTGTATTATGTATTTCTGAGACGACCCCTACAGAGAAATGTGCTTCTGGGGGCGCTTATTCAACAGCAGATAGAATGGTCCTCCATGGCAATATATTGCACAGAACAAGAGCCCAGAGAATAAGACGAAATCAGAGGCTATAATCGCCAAAAGCACTTGCTTCAGCCTTCATCGCTCCCTCACCGATCACATTGATTCCCTTGTCATGCGGGCCTCCATCCGCATCGCAAAGTAATGTTAGTAAGTAGGAGTGGCGGTGAGGTTAAGCGAGGTTGAAGGGAGGTGAGACGTTATCACGTCCTCGCGAGCAGTAAATCGGCCTACTAGATTCCTTGCCCGATCCTTCCGTATTCAATTGCCACATGCCACGAACCCGGATCCCGTACCCACTGAAAGAAAGTCTGGTCATGCCTTCGCAGACCCAGCAGCCAGTCAGTGTATGGCGGAGAGACTAGAGCGCAAGAGATCGATGGCCACCTGGGTAGCTCTACAAGATCAGTAGACTTCTGTTGGCAGAGAAGCTTGCAATTGTTAAACATCCGAGAAGGCCCACTGAGAAAGCCCACATCCTTGGGGAAGATGCAGACCAGTGTCCACCGGGGATACAACTGGGAAACTGTTCTCTATCTTGTTATGTGGGGTGAGCTCCTCCGCCTGTACATCCACAGAGACTCTCGAAATTGCATACTTCACCATGGCCCAAGCCAAAGGTGATTGAGACTTACTGAGAATCGATGGAAGAAAGAGAGCGGATCAGATGGAATTGGTAAATGCTAGGTCAGTGGGAGGTCAGTGTGACTCAGAACCGGACTTGGAAATAGACACGCTGATACGATACACTCGGAAGAAAGACTGCAAGAAGTGTGCACGGCCAAGGTAGTCAATCTCTGGTGTCGAACATCAAGATTGACGCACTAGTTTTTCAAGATGTCGATGTCGCAGGGAGTCAAGGACGCGTGTGTATTGGGGAGGAGGAATGAAGTCATTACATTAAACATGCGATTGTAAAGAGTGCTCTCTTCTACTCGATGTCATATTATGCTCTGCTTCCACAATGTCACGCATGGATAGGAAGCTGTGCTCAGCTAAGTTCAGCTCGGGCATTGAAGTGTCTTCTGAGATTTCAGAATTGAATTTCTTTCTCTCTATCGAACACAAGTGCCTACTACCTAGGAATTGATGAGCAGGCCAAAGGGAATATCGCCGTATTCGCCGCCCAGCTACTGCCTGCACTGATTTGCATGCTTGGTGAAGAAAGAACGCCACGCACGCCATGCTATGCTCTAAGAAGCCAGACGACCAGAGAATATGTAAGAACTACCTGCCCAGATCTTTCGTTCTCTGCGGAAAGGAGAGTTCAGCTAGACCCAGCAAACATCCCCAAGACCATATTAAGAGCAATGCTACACGCTAACACGCTCGCCCTATGCTCTATGCCGCGTGCTAGATGTCCGATACAGATTGCACGACATGAAGAAACGCATTGTACAGGAGGGAAGCTGAAGTGGATTGGGAGGAGTGACTGGTTCATAGCTTGGCTTTTGGTTCGGCTGCTGAGGCGCTGGCTTCCTTGTTGAGTACCACATCGCCACTCTTGTCGCTGTTGCCGAAGAAGATGACTTCGACTGTGAGATCATCTCTGGAATTGGATGTCAGTGATCGGGGAGAGACGACAAAGAAGGGCCAGGGAAATGAAAAGATAGAACATACCTATACCGTCTCGAATATGGCGCCGGCAACGTCAACAATGCACACACCATATCCTTATCCTTTCCACCAAGAGCATTTCTTACGAGATGCGTAGCAACGTTCTTGTCCTCCACGACGAAGCGTTCCATCTCTCCACCCTTCACACCCCACTGCTGCTGTCTAATGGGAGTCTTCTGGCCATCTTTACCCTCTGACTTCTTGCCGCCTTGCTCGACTGGAAGACCTTTCTGTTGAGAAAACATCTTAGCCCAGGAACTGCTGTTCGATTCGCCAGACTGCTTCTCGATCCATTGGCCGACCAGTCCAACGACTTCTTCGTTTGTGAGCATTTCCCAGAGACCGTCAGTGGCCATGACTACGAAATCTCCCTTCTCAGGCTGGATCTTGGTGGTTGTCACTATCGGCTCGGCTGTGACGTATGGAGGGGTGCGAAGAAGTTGAGAAGGCGTGCGGCCGAAGAAGGATTGCTTGAGGCGTTCGGAAACTTCGCGGGACCATTTGTAGGTCGCGTCGCCGAATGCTCGTGATGGTTCGAGACCTCCGAGGACTCTGCCATTGCGGATGACGTTTGGCTCTCCGGGGTGTTGTTTACGCATGCGGGCTTCTTCGTCTGGGTTACTTCCGGTTTGATCGACCGATAATGGGGTAGCGACCCACTTCCCGGAGTCTCCTCGACGACCGAGAACGGCTCGAGAATCACCAGTGCATGCTACGCGCAGTAGTTTGGTGTTGCTGTCATAGAAGGAGAGAAGTGCACATGATCCAGACAGAGCGGGTGCAAGGAGTTCAGCAGCGACTAGCTTGGAGTTGGACTTTAAGACCTTCTCAACGCTTTCATGGACGATTTCATGATCAAGTCTATTGAAGCCAGTCTTGATAGCAGCTTCGATAGCATCCGACGAAGGCGTATCAACTGATGGATCTGCAAGAGCAGCTTTGTATGTTGAGTTCAATTCCCGTGCAACAAAGCTCACCAGGACTTGACGAAGCTTAGCAGAAGTAGTCCAGCCCCTGTTGATATTAGCAATGCTACCTCTGCGGCTGAAAAAACTTACGAATGACCATCAAACACTCCCCAGAACATCCAATCGCTAGAAGCATTCTTTGCAGCCGTAGCAGTTGCCAATGCTTGCGGCAGCTCGATTATCTTCTCCACATGGTCGTCCTCAATAGGATCATTGCTGGGTATCTGAACCACATCATATCTCACAACTCCCTTTCCCCGTCCCACCAGATATGATTCCTCATTCCTCCTTAACTTCTGCGTAGCTTGATCCGGTGTCAACATCTCCAAAACCTTCCTGCCTGACTCGTCTGTGTCTTTCGATATCGGTCCGTCGCCAGTAATAGCTCCAGTGTATAGATTATCTGCGCCAACAATCACCGCCTTCCTCTCTACATCCGGCACCCCCGTCGGCTGAGGCGCGTAAAGTGTAGGTGACGTAGTCAGACCTCTAGACTGTTGAGCCTGCGCGATAGATTGAGCGTTGAAATCCCCAGCTTGATACTTATACGTATACCAAGCTCCATAGCCCACCAAACCAGAGACGACAGCGACTGAGAATCTGCGGATATACATCGATGACGATGCTTTGTGAGTTGCAGCGATCTTGGCCGAGGCGGGTGTGGTCTTCGTAGTCGGGTCTGCTCGTCCTGAAGAGTTCCGGACGCCTAGTGCATAGCTTGAGGATTGGAAGGTTCCGCTGCGGGTTCGTAGGGAGATGCTGTTGCGTGGAACCAGACGCGCTGTCCGGAATGCCCTCACTGCTGCTCGACGCATTGGATTGTGGGTGGCGGAGGCTCAGAGCTGAGTCTGAGGCCTGGTTGTTTCGAGGGTTCTGTTCGCGACGACGGGAGGGCTTGTCTGAACTCTACGCTACGTTAGGCGGCGGCGCGATAGATTGGGAGAGAGGTGAGGCTTGGAGGTCGCAGAGAGAAGCGGTGATTATGTGGGAGAGGAGAAGTATTATTGTCAAAGCATTATGAGTGAAGCGAATGAGGAGGAGAAGAAGTAGATAGACCCCTCGAGTACTTTGGGCGAGGTTGCCCGGTTGTGAAGATGGTCGAGTGTTGTCTTTCTACTCTTTCTGTGATAGACAGGGCGAGACACCAAATCCGGAATTCTGCCGATGGAATGCGTCATTGGCCGAAAGTCAGAAGTGAGCCTTCTAATCCATTTGTAAATATTTCAACATCTAAGATCGCATTTCCTCCACAGACATTTCTCAGTTTGCAAAATAACTGCTTTAAATTTGTGAGGCTCCATTTCTGCATTTACTCCCCTAAAGTCTGCAAAATGTCCAGCAGACAATTACGAAAGCTGCAACAGCAGCGCGAGCTCGAGCAGGCGCAACTTCAAGTACAAGCAGAGGAAGAAGAATCAGAAGGCGAGCCCGTCGCACTTACAAAACCAAAGCCCAGTCTATTCGCAAATCTCGCAGCACTCGAAGACGAGAATCAAGACGAAGACGGGGACGAAGATGAGGAGAAAGACGATGCGCCAGAACCTGTAGTCGCAGCTACCCCACCTTCTGCGGCGAAAAAGGCAAAGAAATCGAAGAAAAAGAAGAAGGGGAAGAAAGCAAAGGACGCAACCGCAGAGAGCGAGGCTCCTAAGGAGGATGTCGATGATATCGATGCAGCATTGAGGGAGTTGGCACTCAGGAAACCGGCTGGGGGCGAACATGGAGATACAAGGCTCACGGTCGATCCGGAGTACGAGAGAGTCTGCGCATTGTTGGGGATCAATACACAGCATTTGAAAGTGGCTAATGAGATGCGGAATCTGTTTGGAAAGGCTGCTGTGGAGGTTATGGAAGAGCCAGGTGGAAGGGCAGGGAGGAGACCGAGACAACGGGGTCGAAATGAGCAGGTTGATTTGGAGACTGCTTTGAAAGGACATCATCAGCCTGGAAAAGGACTGTCGGAACTCACTCTACGAAGGAATGTTTTCATACAAGGGAAGGACGATTGGCCTAGAGCTACTACCGGTGGTTTGACGATGGCTGTGGTGGATGACAAGACGGATGATGGAACTGTGGAGTTCAGATATGTTCACGACAAGGCATATCAGACACTCCAGCAGACTTTCCAAGGATTTGTGGAGATGGGAGATCCTCAGAATTTGATTGGGCTTCTGACAAGGAATCGTATGTATATTCTCAAGCTTAGTCTGGCATTGCTAACATTATCCAGCTTATCATATATCCCTCCTCATTCAGGTCAGCAAAATTGCCAAAGACCAGACCGATCACGCATTATCAGCAGATCTTCTCGAGCGAGCACTGTTCAGTTTTGGAAGAGCCGCCACATCCCTCTTTCATACCAAGTTATCGCAAGGAAAGGCTCGACTGGATTTCGCCCGACCAGAGAATCGAGAACTATGGCTGGCGGCATACCAATATATCAAGTCCTTGCTGATGAAGGGAACCTATCGAACAGCCTTGGAATGGGCAAAGCTTATTCTCAGTCTGGATCCAGAAGGAGATCCATACTGCATGCGACTTCTGATCCACCAACTCGCTCTCAAGGCTCGAGAGTTCAACTGGTTACTAGATGTTTCCGAGAGTGAGATGCCAGAAATATGGACTCCATCAGCTCTTGATGGCAAAAGTCATGCAGCATCACATACAACACCATCCCTTGCCTTTGCGGCGCTACAACTCAAGGAGAGCACGCAATGCAGAAAGCTACTCAGCGACTCGATGCAAAACCTTCCTTGGCTCTTCACTCACCTATTCAAGGAACTCAACTTAGATGCGCCACCTAGTATCTGGGGTATCATGCCTCGAACCGATGCCGAGTCTCTCTTTACAGAGATGTATGTTCTTCAGACTAAAGATCTCTGGAACACTCCGGAAGCAACAGCATTGCTGATGGAAATCGCACACACAATCCCAAAGGTCAACGCAGACTCAATACCCAAACTCGAGAACAAAGAAATGACACTTGACGTTGTCCGCTTCGTCTACCTCGATAACACACCGGCCATCATGGCCCTTGCACCCAGCAATCTCCTCCATCGAAGCAACAACTCCGATGCGGACCCTTTACCACCAGATATCAACATCTACTCATATGAATCTCAACGTCTCGCAATCGAAGGTCGTGCTCGGGACGCTCGAGGCCTAGGAGGAAACTACCTCAATCCACTCGCTGCTCTGCGCGCCTTGATCCCAGGTCTCCCTCGTGGCTCAGACGATGATGACTTCGATATGAGCGATAACGAGTTCCCCGAAGCCATGCGTCGCGAACTTGAAGCTGCTATCTTACAAGGCGCGGCGAGAGAGGCGGAAGAAAATGGGGAGGAAGATGATGAAAACGATGATGCGGAGCCGGCTGATGGAATAGGTGGGGATTATAGACATGTTGATGTGGGCATTGCGAGGAGACTTCTCAATATGCTTTGGGGATCAGGACCGCCGCCAGCACCGGCCCAGGCGGAGGACAGCGAAAGTGTGAACACTGATACAGATGAGGAGATGCCGCAGTTATTGGGGCAGAGCGAGTCGGATGATGATGAAATGCCTGCACGGATTCCTGCCGAGGAAGGAAACCGGTAGATAGATAGATGCGTTTGATGTCATCGCGCAAGACGGTATTTGGAAGTCGGTGCCAGACTGGGGAAATGCAGGTACTGATCGTACCTGGCTACATATCTGGGCACAGTACGCAAGTGGATAAATGCCTTGCTCAACTGAGTAGGTACATAGACTCAGCCACATGGTTCATAGAACAATCTATTTCCAGCCTGGATCAAAAGAATACGCATCGTTCCGTGCCGCAACTAGTAAACCTTCTCAAATCGGCTCATCTTGTACCTGTTTCCCAGGAATAGATCGAAACATCTCCATCTTCTTTTCCCGACCTGCTCTGGGATGTCAAGCCAAAACACGCGCACGTGACCCTATCATCTTCCCGGATAGTGAACCCATGCAAAACTCCCTCAAAACCGGCTCACGGAAATCATTGTACTCTATCTAATACATACTATATGAATCTCAGACATAATCGTCTAAAACAAGAAAAACATGCTCATCTTCCTCCCGCAACCATGGACTTCATATCGGATGAGCAAGTTTCAGCTCTTCCAGACGAGGCTGAAGCACACCTCAGCACCATACAAACGAGGCGTTCCACGCTAGCGGCCGTACCCTGCCGTGCCTGATTGCGCCTTCTGTCTGGGCGTCGATTGGACCGGTCCGGGCTGTTACTGGGTCTGGGTGTATTTCTAATCGCACCTCAGATTAGGACAACTTGCTTCTTACTACCAAAGAGTGGTACAGATACAAATACAAATATCCGGCCTTCATCTTCTTTGGAACTTCTCTTGAATTTCATTCCTCAATATACCCCAAGAAAATAAGATACAGATAAAGCAAAGGCACCCCACATCTCACCGCCCGTACCGTACCGTACCCCGCCATTTCCATCTCCATCCACAACGTTGTTCCGAGCAAGAAAGAAAGAAGCAGAACGCAATACAACAAACAACACAATCAAGATGTCCGCAGAACAAGATCACACCTACAAGTTTGGCGTTAGCATGAGCTGTGGAGGATGCTCGGGAGCTGTTAACCGCGTGCTGGGGAAGTTGGAGGGTATGTCTATATTCACTTCTCCCTCACTCTACTGTTTATTATGGCGGGTCTACTGCACCGCGATATATCTGCTCGCGCTCTTCCTATCTGCGCTTTCTTCTGCTGTGCAAAGGAGTCGGGATTCCTGCGACCCTCTGCCTTCCCAGGCGCAGAAGAGAGTGTGCTCTTGGGGAGTTCTGCCGCAGCATCTCCCTCATTCCTCTTCCCCTCCAGTCCTCACTGCACAATCCTCTTTTCCCACCCTCAATTCCAAACAAAACCGAAACTGACTTCCGTCCTCTAGGCGTAAAATCCTACGACGTTTCCCTCGACACACAAACCGCAACCGTCGTCACCGAATCCTCTCTCTCATACGATAAAGTCCTTGCTACGATCGCGAAGACGGGGAAGAAGGTTAACACGGGTGAGGCGGATGGGGAGGTGAAGAGTGTGGAGGTTGTTGCTGCTTGAATGGTATCACGAGGGAAGCAGAGCAGAGTGGCAGGGGGGTGGAGAGGGAAAGGGAAGCAAGAGATTGGAGAGGGGGGAGAAGGGGAAGGGCGTTTGGGACGGGAATATGAACATGAATACCTTGCTCGATGCGCTTTGCGTTGTTTACATGCGTTGAACATGCGCTGGATGAGGATACTGAGGGAGGGGAACAGTACTTACAGGAGAGTAGAACTGGATTGAAATGAATTGAAATGCATGGGATGCCCTCCTACCCTCTATTTCCATTTTTGATTGAGATGGACTTTGCATGGCACCAGATCCGATTCCTGCTCTTCGACTATATCTTTTCAACCAAAATTGTCCAGACCTTGCCACTTACTTTCTCTCTTGTGACTCGATCTTTTCTTAGTTTGCTCGTACAGTACTCTCCCCGCCCGACCATCCATAGAAGCAAGGACTTCCACCAGTCTGGTGACGAAGATGGATGCTTGGTAAGTAGAGAATGCGCCGTGATACATTAGATATTTCCATCCCTCTCTTTGAATATACACGCACGAACAATCGAAGAGCGTAGGGACAGGCTGGGAGTAGGCCAAGGTTCTGAATGCAGAGATAGGAGAACGGAGGTCAGAAAGCATTGTGTAAGCAAGTCTCTATTTCACGGGAAAAAGTAAAATCTTTCTATCTTTGATCTTTGACACGGAAGTGGATGAAGTTCGATACGCTGTGACTCTTGCAAGCAGCAACATGATAGTGTGGCATACCCGATTTGTGGGGGAAGTGTGGCATGGATGAGTGAGCAAGGTGGTATGGAAACGTGAGATGGGAGGTTCGCGAGTTCTGGGGATATGTTTGGGGTTTTGAGAGGAGTTGTGGAATGAGTTGAGATGTGTAATAAGGATCCAGGGCTTTGTATATTTGGTTGAGAGGGTTTTATACTATATGGATTTACTGCTGGTTTATACATCAGGGAAGGAACACGGAAAGAGAGAGAGAGAGAGAGAAAGAGAACTCGCTTAGGATTTTCTGAATTCCGTCAAATCTGTGAATGGAAGTAAACAAGTCTGGCTTCTATGACCCGACCGGATCAAGTTCAACAGCTGCATTGCATGTGAACAGCTTCGCATTGAAGTTTATTCGCACTTCTCATATGCTATAAGTAGGATCCCAGTTATCGTTTCCATATCTTGATTGTTTCCCATGCCAGGCTTAAAGATGCTGAGATTGCCATTGCCCCCACCTAGAGTCGATATTCGACCCGTACATTTTAGTCCGTTTGGGTGCGATGGAAGCAGCCAGAGCTTTAATGTTAGCTCTTGCAACTTTCTCCATTTCAAAATTTCAGACAATTGGATGTCAATTTTTTTTAAAAAAAAGTATATAACACTACGTCTGGTATATCGCTAGGGTACTGAACGAATTCCCCACTTTTGACTCTAGCTTTTCTCAATCCAAGAACTGCTCCGCTCTGACCAAACATAACCTACCCATCCACCCGCTCAACCCGCCAACTACGCTTTCTTGCAAGTCAGTTGGATTAACATAACTCCACTCACTGCATCCAGCCACCCCTGATTCAATCTAATTCCATCTCAACAACACCTACGATACTAACCCTCATCTCATCTCATCTCTCCTCAAGTCCAAGATGTCCACATCCTCAGACCTTGAAAATGCACGCACAGCCCTCACCACCTCAATCCAAAAATGGGAGAAGAAGTTCAACGGCGAGACGAACACCGAGATGATAGAGTTGATCAGTAAAGTGCATGAGCTTGAGGGGAGCGATTATTCGAACGTGAAGGTTAAGAAGGGGATCAAGTATGGGGAGGATGAGAGGCAGAGGTTAGATGTAAGTGAACCGGGTTCTCCAACTCTGGAGTTACTTTGGAGTTATTTCAATCTTCAAAGAAAAGGGAAACAAACTGAACGTCGAGGATTTTGAAGAGAAGAGGATGGGGGAATCAAGAGAGAAATGAAACATAGCGTAATGCTGATATGAGATGGGAAGGTAGATCTACTACCCTAAAGACGCAACACCGGAAAGCAAACTCCCCGTCGTGGTATTTTTCCACGGTGGAGGAATGGTCTTCGGCGACACGGACGTGACGCCTCTTTTTCACTCGAATATCGGTATTTCACCCTCCTCCACCTCCCTTCCCCTCTCCTTCCCTCACGCCCAAAGCCGTTTGTTCATATTGATTTCTTTGACTATGCATTGGTCCAGTCGACTAAAATCTACAAGGCAATTTCCTCGCCAACAACTCCACAATCCTGATAAACGCAACCTACCGCCTCCTCCCTCTCGCCGCGCACCCCTCTGGCGCAATAGACGCCTCCCTCGCCATAGCGTGGGCGGTTAAAAATAGTCCGGAATATGGCGGCTCGCCTTCCAGTTCTCTGACTATCGTGGGACATTCGGCGGGCGGGAGTTGTATTGGGACGGCGCTGTGGGGAGGATTTCTTTCCGAGGATCCTCTTGTTCTTACTAAACAGGGGGAAGGGACGAAGGGGAAGAGAGACGAGGATGAGAATGGGGAGTGGAGAGAGATCATTGCCAGCTCAACATTTATCTTCCTCTCAGCCGGTCTCTGGTACGACGTTGATAATCCGCCTACAAGCATCAATATGCCCAAGTATCACCGGACAGATGATAAAGAGAAGATTAGGCGGGAGATGCCTGTTGCGCTTTTTAGAGAGGCGGCTGAGGGGATGAAGAAGGAGGGAGGGGGGAAGGGGTGGACGGGTCCGAGAATGAAATTCTTTTTGGGGGAGTGGGAGTTTGAGGAGATTATTAGGGGGACGGAGGGTTGTGAGGAGGTTTGGGAGGAGGCTTTTGGTGGGGAGGGAGAAGCAGAGGGAGAGGGGAGTGAAGATGAGGGAGATGAAGGGGATGAAGGGGAGGGAGGATTGGATTTCGAGATGGTGTGGGGCGAGAATCATGTTAGTTATGTATATGGTATTGGGACGGAGTGCAGTTGGATTGGTGAGCGGTTTTTGGAGATTGTGAAGGGTGGGAAGGGGAAGGAGTGAGGTGCGACACCTGTCCGAATAGAAGCCCAAGAACACAATCAAGAGCTGGTGCTTGTCCGATTTATAGGTTCATATTGTACACAGAAGTCAGCTGGTGTTGTACATATCATACATTACTGGATAGCTCTCCTACTTCTGCCATTTCCATACCCGACCATGCACTACTGGCGTATCGAATATTTTGCCGGGATTCATGAGCCAATGGGGATCGAGGGCTTGTTTGATGCTTTTCATGACGCCGAGAGTCTCTGGCCCGACTTCTTGGAGGAGTTCGTGTTTCTTAAAGAGGCCGATGGAATGCTCGCCCTGTGTCATGTATCAGTAACGCATCTACGAGCCTGAGAAAGCAGCGCAATGGGGAGACGGTAAGAATGAGGGGAGGTGGTGCGTAATCTTACAGTAGATGTGCCTTCCATTTCGAGGGCTTTTGTTATCATGTTCTTGACGTGATCATCGACGGCAGCTGTCTCTTCAGCGTCTTCTCGATGGTACATTATTGCTTCGTGGAAGTTACCATCACCGAGATGGCCGACCACTGACGAGAAGAGACCGAGTTCTTCCCGGCCTTTCCTTGATTCCTCTGTTTACGATCAGCATGCGTTATCTTGGGCGACCAAAAAGGGGAATTGAGGGGCAGGAGGTGGGAAAGAGTCCATACCAATTATATCCGCCAGCCTCGAAACCGGCACGGCAATATCCGTCGTCCACAGCTGTGTACCCTCTGGTCTAGCCGCCAGTAAGCTCCACAGAGCCTGCTTTCTCCCTGACCAAATGAGATCCTGCTCTTTTTGATCTTTTGCGAACTGAAAGCCACCTCCACTATGTGCTTTTGAGATCGATTGTACCTCTTTGATATTGTCCGCGATGCTTCCTTTCGTGCCGGAAAACTTGAAGAATAAAGTTGGTGCCTCTTTCCATGTCTTTGGTGCAGTGTGCCCTCCTGCATTGAGGACTTCCATCATCTTCTCGTCCAGGAATTCCATGGCTGCGACTGGAACTCCCGCTCTCATCACGGCCGTAGCTGTTGCAGCCGCATCTCTCACTGATGGAAACGCTACAACAGCGACATTGAATTCCTTAGGGACCGCCGCAAGCTTCAAAGTGACTTCTGTCACCAGGCCCAGCGTACCTTCCGACCCCACGAATATGCCATTGAGATTGTACCCCGCAGCGGATTTCCTCGGTCTTCCCCTCGTCTTGATCACTTGACCATCAGCAAGAACAACCGTCATGTTGAGCACCCAGTCCTTCATAGTGCCATACCTCACAGCATTAGTCCCGCTACAATTGGTACCCACCATTCCACCAATCTTCGCACTCGGACTCGGATCGACCGGAAAGAAAAGTCCACTCTTTGCGATCTCTCTATTGAGATCAACCCAACCTACAGCGGGCTGCACGACAACATCCATATCGTCTTCATGAAACGCAAGTACTTTATCCATATGCATGAAATCCACGCTTACGCCTCCGTGTGGTGCGGAGAAATTGCCTTCGAGTGAACTACCGCCTGAGAAGCCGGTCATGGGAACTTTGTACTTGTGGCAGATTTTGGCGAGGGTTGAAACTTCGGCTGTGGATTTGGGATAGGCGACGGCGATGGGGAGAGTTTCGATATTGGAGGGTGACCATTCAGATTCTCCATGATGTTTTAGATCAGAAGGATCCATGCTGATGCTTTCTGGACCTAATGCTTCTTCGATTTCTTGGATGGCCTGTCACGTGGTTAATATCACTCCTATTGGATCTGTTCTGTGCTCTGGAGGGTCCTCGAAGTTGATTCTAGGAGTAGGGAGATACCTTCATCATATCTTTCACACTCCCGTATCTTGGCGGTCTGAACTTGTCTTCTCTGGCATAGTCGATATTCAACTGCTGGGTCTTTTGATACGCTCGTCCCGTCACCCACGCTAGACCAAGACCTCCTCCGAATGCAAGAGCTGTAAGAGGCGTCCATGCTGGTGATGACGAGGCTTTACTTGATGACTTGGGAGATGATGGCTTATATGGTTTCGATTCAAAGGTGCTGTTCCACCGTTTTGATGTTGATGCTGGGTGTTGGGAATGGTGATGAACGCGTCTGAAAATTATGCCCCGCAGTAAACGCGCCCGTGGTAAAAATGACATATTGCTGAAGACCCGCGAAACTATGGCACTCTGTTGGTCACAAGTTCCTCTCCTTGATAGGAAATGAGGATGCCGAAGGAAGGAGAGAAGTTGAAGAGCTGAAGGTCGAGATCTTGTAGTGCTGATGTTCGAGTTTAGTCTGTCGGGACTCGGGATGCTGGATCCACCGAGTTTTGCTCTAAATGTCACGTGTTGGGATTGTACAAATACAAATCAATAGATGCCAAAGGGCTTGAAAGTCATCAAAGCTACACTGCGAGTCATTTACGGTATTGAGTTCTCTCCAAGGCTGTATTTACGACAGATGTTGAGGAATTGCCCCTTCGCAAAAAGGGCTCGCTTAGATGTGCGATCGCCTTCTAGCCGAGGCAGTGTTTACAGCACCAGTGATCTTCCTTATTCAAGTGTTGATTTTGTCGGACTGGGTCATCACAATCTATTCTAATCTATCGATTTACCGATTTAACAGCCAGCTTTCTCGAGTTGAATATCAAATTCGCTGCTGCAAGGATACACGCAATACCGGCTGCTAGGGTGAGAATCCACCTGCAGAAGTCAGCTTTCGTGTACACGGCTCATGAGCATGGGATAAACTCACGCAGGCTGCATAGCGTCCACCAGAATGTCCAACACATCCCTTATTCTAGATGCTGGGAAGTCATCAAGCGACCCGCTCGTGCCCGATAATAATTTCTCTATGCTAGTCGACGACATCTCAGGTAGTCGTTCTCTCAGCCAGGATGTGGCTAAATTAGTGAAAACTGCTGTCGATATCGACATTGAGAAAGCGATACCACCAACTTGTGCTAGAAGACGATTAGAAACGATTCACCACAGACAGGTATAATACTTACAGATTATGATGAAGCTCATTGCCTCTCGTTTTTGATCTTTGGAAATGTATGGTCCCACCAAAGTGTACGGGATTTGCAGGAACGAGCCCATACCTGCACCGATTAGAGCTTCAGAAGTGTAGAGCCACGTTGGCGATGATTCAACTTGAAGATATACTACTTAAGATTAGATATCGCCCCCGGGCAATTCTTGGAAAGCTTCTTTATCTTACCCATGTAAACAAACCCGGGCAGAGCTATGGAAGTCCCCGCAATCGGCCACCATTTCAGGCGACCAATCTTGGGCATCAAATACCCAGATAGTGGCATTACAGCCGACATGGCAATGATCATTGGCAGTAGCCTAAGAGCTGCATCCAAAGCAGAATCTCCTCTCGTGAACTGAAAGTACAACGAAATAAAGTTGGCTGGTACGAAGGCTGCGATGCTACTCGCCGAGCCGATAGTAAATATCAGTAATACATTTCGGTTGAACATCATGTTAACTGGAAAGATCCGATCTTCAGCCGTTGTTCTGAAGCAGAATATCTGTTGCGCGGAGAACAACGTCAAAAATGTGATTGCGAGGGAGCATATCCCGATCATCGTGGGGCTGCCCCATGGAAAGCGTGTCCCGCCAGAATTGATGCTGGTGAAAACTGTGATGATCGTACAGATGCATAGACCAGCACCCAGCGAATCAAAGTGCTGCAGTCGTGCATGCAGCGCTGTCTTTGATTTCGACGGCAAACTTGGGAGGATGAAAAGGTAGACTGGAGCGAAGGCGCCACAGACGAGAAGGTTGATGTAAAACGCCCATCTCCATGATTCTTTGCCTAATAGGCCGCCGAAAAGTGGACCAATTACTCGACCGATGCTCCAGAAGAGCCCGCTGCGGTAATTGTCAGCCTTGAAAGATGTAGAGAACAATCGAGGCATTACTTACATCACCCCGAGGTACACAGGTCTTTCTTTTTCGGTGGTTAGAGACGTCAGTATTGTCATAATACCGGTGTATACACCGATTCCTCCCACTCCAGCCAACACCCGACCAATGATCAGGGCGTTCATGTTCCATGCTGCACCACATAGTGCTGAGCCGAGCATGAAGATAGCAAGGAAGCCCAGATATAATACCTTGGCGTTGAATAGGGTGTATATCTTGCCGATGGGGAGAGTGAGAGAAAGGGAGCCCAGTCCGAAGCTACAAAATGTCAATATCAATAAGTTCAAAGTGGAAATGGACACAGCCAGGGAGAGGAGCTCACCCAACAAAGACCCAAGGCAACTTCGATGCTTCGCCAAGCTCGCTCACAATGACTGGAATTAGTATTGTTGTGATGCTTTTGTCCAAGCAGTAGAAGAACATCGCAGATGCCACACCAGAGACCAGAAGTGCCCACTGTCTAAGATAAGCATACTGTTGAATGATTGAAGAGTGCGGAATTTCTACTTACCGACCATCCACTGAGTCTTTCTTCCCCCTCATTTTCGTTCTCAGGGATTTCTTGGGCGTCGTCGTCGGGATATGTATCCGAAAATCCTCTGACTGTGTGAGATGGACTTTTCTTGCCGTGCTCCAAATCAACAGGAGATGTCTCGTCCTCCGGTAATGGCGCGTATCCCGTCGCTGATTTCATTTTCCCGGCCTGTACTTCTGTTGCAATACTTCTCCTTCCCAAGAAAACACCAGAGTGGCGATCCCAAAAGTTTATGCATGATGAATACCAGACTCCCGGTATTAAAAGGAAGTCCAGATTTAGATAGATTGGTATTCAGGGGCTACACAGCTTTAAGTAGGTTTCGTCTCATTTTAGAGAAACGAGGCTGAAAGAAGCCAAAACATCTTGGGAAACTCTATACTTCGAGCCAAGTCCGAGTTGCCACGAAAATCTCGGGTTACGAGGCGGCGGTAACAATTTAAGGGTCCAAAGCCAGTTGATCCTGAAGCTTAAATTAACGTTTCCTTCAGACTTTGGGTTCAGCAAGGGGAGCGGGAATTGCTTGTCCTTGTCCTTATTTCCGGAGCTGCCGAGTGATGATCTGAAGCTACAGTCCTACACAGTTCCGTGCTGTAATTCAGTTTTTTTCGATTCCAGATGCACTGCGCAAACATAAATATTTGGTACTTTAGACAGCTGTCTACTGCAAGGCACATCCCTAGCATATTCAGTCCTTTGCATACTGTAAAGCTGGTTTTTTGGGCCGCTGCATCCCAGATGTGAGTTCGTCCCAGGTGCGAAGCATGCTATGCCTGGAAAGCGAAAATTCCGCCTGGGTCTGGCCAGCACGCTCGAAAGTAGTTGGGTGCTGTCCGACGTGACGCTTTTGCGCCTGCTCCTGGTTTATAGTACTGGTCCCTTGCCAGATGTGCGATATTCAAACTTTAATGACAGCTCATGGGACTGCTGGAGGTTTCCACCGTTGAATCTGGGCCAAACATATTTCGTTATGGGCTCACAATTGGCTTGAAGGTCGCTTAGCGTGACATTAGAGTTCGATCAGCGCCTGTCCGCATGATACGGCATGACTCGCCCACACTATTCCTTGTTTCCAGAAAGAAGATAAGGTCAGGAAAGAAAAGATAACCCAGTCGGATAATCATTTGAGGTTGGATACACCTTGATACTACGAAGTACATTCTGATACCTTGAAAATAATAAACTCTTGCCTGTCGTTCCACTTTGTAAGATCCAGACGCAGGCTCGGTTGCTCGGAGGAATGTCCATGGATCTTATGACTCTCGCTTAGCAGCAGGTTAAGGTTTCCCGCCAGACAAACAAATTCCGAGGAAGAGTAAACGAGAAGCGTGGGGGACAATCTTTGTGAAAATGGAACGACGGTGAATGTATGGATTGATATGCATCATGCATGACCGGCTCGGCGTTCTATGTAGCCTATACCTTGCATATTTGGTGTATGTCGATAGATACTTATGCGCCTCGCCCGCGGTGAACACATCACGTGGAACAGACTACTTCAGTAGGATCAAGTTGAAGCTCAGTTTAGAGGACTAAACAAACTTCCACCATGTCACTGTGACTTAGACTCCCTATCATCTCATTATAGAGCAGCCACCAAATATCAGACGCAGTCTCGACTCCTGCAAGAGCTGTGTGTAGGTTTACCAAAAGGAAGGAAGCTGAAAGACGGTCAAGATGGCGGGCAAGAACAATCGATATAAGAAGGAGGAAGAATCTTTACTTCGACCTAGTGAACTCACATACAATACCTTCTCTAAGAATACTCTGGCCTCGAGGTCAACTCTCACAACTTCAAGCTCTCATGAGAGCTCTCAAGCATCCTCTTCGAAAATGATGCCGATTATGGGATCTGAGAACTTCGATGCCTTACATCACGATGACCTGAACGCCCAATCAGCTTCTGATGAGCCAGCTCAGTACGTGAAAAAAGATGAGAAAATGCCCGAAGTCGGTGTTGTCAGAATTTCCAGCAGTCATGACGCTAAGGTTGAGAACGAAGAAATCACTGCTCAGAACATTGCTGCTGAAAAGCGCCTTCTAAGGAAGATCGATCTTCGGTAAGCTATCACCGCAGCCACTTTGATCCAAGAACTAACGCCTGTAGACTTGTTCCACTTCTTATCATCTGTTACTTTCTCCAGTACCTTGACAAAGGATCGATCGGATTTGCTTCCATTCTTGGCATAATCCCAGACCTGGTTCGTTCTTCATATTTCTTTCATCTCCTGGGTCAGGTATCGTCAGGAGAGCAAAACTAAATGGGCTCGCAGAATCTGCATGATCAACAATACTCGTGGGCAAACTCAAGCTTCTTCTTCGGGTACTCGATCTTTTCCTACCCTACCTCCGTTTTGATCGTCAAGTTCTCAGTTGGAAAATATGTCTCTATTACAGTGTAAGTCTAGCCCTGGAGCAGAGCGAATCGACATATGACTGATGACTTATAGCATGGCTTGGGCGGTAATCCTCATGCTCCATGCCGCCTGTGCAAATGGAGCTAGTCTTATGGCTGTGCGCTTCTTCCTCGGCATCGGCGAAGCGACAGTCGTCCCGGCCTTCGCCATACTCATCGGCATGTTCTACAAGCGAGAAGAGCAACCCTTCAGGCAATGTGCATTCTTTATCGGCGATGGCATCGCTGGAATCACTGGTGGTCTGATTGCGTTCGGGATAGCCCATATTGACGGCAAGCTTGCAGCATGGCGTGTAAGTCTATCAACCGGAAAGAAATCCGCACAGGATCTCATAATGGTGTAGTGTTTGTTCTTGATATACGGTGCTGCCACTGTGTTTTTCGGCGCCATTCTCTTTTTCGCCTTACCGTCTCATCCCTCCACTGCGTATTTTCTTACCGAGGACGAGCAGAAGCTAGCAGTACACAGAGTACGGGGCAACGGAAGTAAGAAAACAGGAAAGTATAAGAAGAGCCAGATCATCGAGGCTTTCAAGGATCCGCAAGCATGGCTGTTGACTATGAACACATTCTGCGTCAACGTTGCAACCGGTGGTCTTTCTGGTGTAAGTCTTCTCAGTTCGTGCCTGCCAACCATTCTCGATGAAAATTCTGACGAGCATGACTAGTTTGGAAACATTATTATTCAAGGTTTTGGCTATGATCTATTTTCCACCTTGCTGCTGCAGATTCCCTTTGGTGTATCCCAGATAGTCTTCGTCTCGATCGGGTCAGTGCCTCTGGTCTCCCCCTTGTCGCCATCTTCTAACAAAACTACAGTGCATATCTTGGCTCGTTCATTAAGAATGCAAGACTATTTGCCATGATCTTCTTCATGGTTGTCAGGTACGATAATCTGACATTCCAAGTTCTGAACCCTACTGGATGCTAATCTTTGGCAGCATTACCGGAACGTTGATGATGTTCCTGATTCCCGCAGAACATCGAGCTGCTCGCGTAGCAGGAGCATGCCTCACTTCAGCATTCTCGGCGAATTTGCCGATGGCCACATCCATGGTGACATCCAATATCACGGGTTTCACCAAGAAAGCTACGGTCATGTCCATGGTGTTTGTTGCGTACTGTGTCGGAAGAATCGTTGGACCGCACTTCTTCCTTGATAGCGAGTCTCCAAAATACCAGGTAAGCTCATTTCAACAAGGGTGACATGAGAGTAGTCACTGACTCAAGATAAAACAGACTGGAATGAGAACAATCCTTTCGGTGTTCTCTATTGCTGCAGCTATCGCAATTGTTCTGAGAATTTATTTAGTGAGAGAAAATGCTCGACGAGACCGGGCAATGGAGGGTGTGACCGTTGAAGATATGAACAGATATATCGAAGTGGAGGACGAGCTAGACATCACGGACAGTGAAGATCTATCATTCAGATATTTGATGTAGCGGAGGTGACAAAGAAACAAAGAATCATATTGGATCTCCACGCAAGCTCTCTCATTCCAAAGTAGGCGGGCTGGCCTAGTGGAACTCTACTTAGTTCTAGAGAGCTTAGAGCCATTCATTGATACTCAGTCTGTGAGCTCGCCTTGCCACATCACCCTCTCGATTTCACAGTACCGAAAGCAGTTCCGAGCCTCATATCGCCACTACTCGATTAATTGTTTTGTCAAACGCATTTATATGAGCTTGAGATCGCCGGATCTCCACCTTGGTACACCGAAATCGTCGGATAAAGACAAAGGTCCCTCTCCCAAATCTTTCCATCTTGTCGCGCTTGTGAAGCTTCTGCCTTCAATACATTTGGAGGGTTCCCGTTCTCTACCCAGTCAATCAGACTATGGAGGGCATTGCTGGGATAGGCACCTATGCCACCATAGCAGTGGGCTACTCCTGGGGCTTCAAAATGGCGAAAGTACTTGTCTACCCCAGCATCACGAGCCTCAACTCGATCGTGGTACCAAGCAGTGCCTGGGTAAGGAATGTATTCATCAGCAATTCCATGGAAAGTCAGGAGCTTCCCACCTGCATTACGGAAGCCAGAAAGGTTGGGATTCTCCGTACCAATGATTGATTGAAATTGATCGATGGAAGCATCCACGATCTCCGGAAATTGGTCTGGAGTGAGAGATGTCAATTCAAACGACGCATTCTTCTTTAGAAAGTATTGGATCCAGTCCGCAGAGACGATGAAAGGCAGTCCAGTGCAAGTGCCGTTTGCAACGCAAGTAGTATTAGAATGTGCCAGCAGAGATGAGTCGTGCGTAAGTCCAGGCCATATACTCTTGCCGTCCTCAGTTGTGGGACCAGTCCAGGTGCCATTGACGACCATAGCAGCCTCGTTGGAAAATATTTTGGCTGAACCGTCACACGAGAAGTTTTGACCGACGAGAGTGAAGGGATCAAATCGACACAAGGACGGAAGAGAAATGATGCCATCAATGACTCCGTCGAGGGCATCGCAAGCTTGAATTGCCGCTGCCGTGAAGGCATTCAATTCACAAGCTTGCGGGTATACATTCAACTTGTTCATGATAGTTTGGGGCCAGTAAGCTGAAGGGATAAATGTGTTCCAGTTGAAGGCGGGCGCTTCTGCTAGAATGCCCTGGTAAGCATCCGGATAACGTTGTGCCATCATCATCCCCTGCCGACCACCTTGGGAACAGCCCTTCCAGTAGGCATAATCGGGACTTTTTCCATAATAGGCGGAGCTTAAAATCTTGCCGAGCAAGGCCATGTCGTTTAGACTCAATGATGCTAGATCCTGCAGAGCATACAAGTTGATATTCCCAGGGGAGAGGAGGCCCCATTCGGAGGCTGGTGTTGTGGCAGCATGCCCACCATCAGTTGACCCTGCTGAGTAACCTTGAGAAACGGCCCATGCAAGAGCTGGGTCAAAATAGCCGGCTACCCAGCCGCCCCCGCCGTTACCCATAAATCTCTCGTTCCAAGCATCCGGGAGCCAAATTTGAGTGTTGATAGTATCTTGCTGTCCGGGATGAGTGTATGTAACCGAGATATTACAGAAGGAAAGACCGTCCTCTGGAGCCTCGAAAGCTAAGGACGGTATAAAAGAAGGCGTGTCAAGGGTAAACTTGCTAACGTGAGCAACATTGAAAGCGAGGATTTCAGCTCCAGGTAAAGCAGGTAATGCAAATGCGGAAGGTGCACATTCAATTGCCCGAGAAGCTACATGCACTTCGTATCAGCACATATTCTAGCTATCAGAAGCGAGTGAAGCAGCATGACATAAGGGCATCCAAAGTAAACGATACTTTGTTCAATTGTGATGAGTCTCACGACACTCATGTTTAATTGGCTGAACTTACCAAGAGCCGAAGCTACAGTGGGGAATCCCATGATTGTAAGGGGTCCTAAAAGAGAGCGGAATGAGGTTTGTCGGAGGGAATAGGTGGTAAGTCTGTGCCCAAGTGACTTCCATATCTGGATGCAAAGCTTCGGTCTACTTATATTCTCATCTTTTTGTGCTGCATTCATAACCTGCATGGTCAAAGACAAGGCAGGACATCTACCATAACTACCTTGCACCGGTAAGACAGTGGGCGAAATGACCAGTTCCACATCGTAATGTTCTAGCTCACTAGTTGCAGACAACTTGCGGGGTAAACACGCACACTCAAAGTAATCTCAATTCCCCGCCCATGGATACTGTAATCCGGGACCCCAGAATGTATCTGCGGGCCTCTGAATAGGAAGAAGTTGGGGTCGGATCCTTGCTGATCCTGCGCCACCCGTAGGTAGATGGTGACTTCGTTTTCGTACACCATAGATATGGAGTAGAGGATGGCTATCTTGTCTCTCGGAATGATTATCAACCATGCCGCTCCAGGATTGCTGCAAGAATCGAAGGCGGCACGGTGATTTCTGCACAGTATTTGGCCTGCGCCTGCACTATTAGTCATCCAGATAGCGCAGAACGTCCCAGGGCTCTATCTGCTGTCACCGTCCCCGTCCCCACAACTCGGGCCGTCTCCACTATTTCTAGCTTCGCTTGCGATATTTACTCCGCCTCGGGTCATGCTAGTCCTATGTGAACGATGATCACGACAACAGTCTCGTAAAGTACTGTGGGGTCACGCAGACATACATCTCGAGTACAGGCCTAAAAGCAGACACAAATTACACGGCACAGCGGAAGAGACTGTTCACTGCGCTCGGCGAATGATATCCGGTCCGCGCTACTGCTGCCCTATCTGTTTGACAGTCCAGCCAAGTAGCCAGTGCCGAGTGATACTCGATCCCGTCCGTTACACACACAAACTAGGTAGTTTAGTTGCAGTTGTGGGGGCATCTTTCGACCGTCCTAAGGCGACATGAAACATAAGGACATGTACGCGTTGCAGCTTCAAATTTTGTGAATAAACAAGACTCGCTCAATTGCTGTTGGTATTATCTGCTACAGGTTCAAAATCCAAAGGAGAGACTATCTGTTCTGCCGACTTCACACATCTCACTCTGGCGTCAACAAGCTTGAAAATTGTCAACATGGCACACTCAAAGGATGCGAAGCTCGAACGTCCAGAAACATTCAACTTTGCCATCGATGTGGTCGACTATTGGGCAAAGCACCCTGGCAGGATGGAGGCCATGCGGTGGGTCTCAACTGACGAGACAGCGAGTCGTGTTTTGACCTTTGAGTATTTCTCTCGACAATCGCATCGCATTTCGACTTTGCTTGATCAATTGGGTGTGAAGCGCAGGGATACATTGATCATGGTTGCTCCAAGAATCCCAGCATGGTAAGCTTGTACCCCTCCTCCACGAATCGTACCTGTCGCTGCTCAGGCGCTAATTGCTCGAAAGGTGGGAGATCGCACTGTCCGCCATTCGCAGTGGCATAATTCTTGCTCCAGCCACTACCTTGGTGACATCGAAGGATATCGAATACAGGTGCACTTTAAGCCGGGCGAGCGTGTTTGTTGGGGATAGAGCGAGTGTTGGGAAGTTCTTGAAGGTACGCAGCCGGTGCCCGATGGTCAAGACGGTAATTCAGGTTGAAGGAGTCCCCTGGAAAAATGCAATCTCCTTGAACGCCAGCCTGGAGAGCATAGAGGACAATTCTACATTTGTCGCTGCAAAGCAACGCTGGAATGTCCCCGCGCTCATCTACTTCACATCGGGGACTTCAGGACCACCAAAAATGGTGCAGCATAATCAGATATCATTTCCTTTGGGTCAGTCTACGTTTCTGAAAACTTTCCATTTTATCTGCTAATAGACAAAGCCCTCACGAATACCGGCAAGCATTGGTATCAACTCTCTCCGGGCAAGCTCTTCTGGAATACGGCTGAACAAGGTAAAACTCGGACACCTTTCCTCTTGATATCTGCTGACTATTGTTCTGAAGGCTGGGGAAAGGCCGCCTGGTCGTTCTTTGGTGCATGGAACTGCGGAGCTTCCCTCTTCGTCTACGATGATCGCGGAACCTTTGACGCAAGTCGCGTTCTAAGAATTCTCCATTCATACCCAATCACCACGCTATGCGCAGCGCCCCTGGCATACAGACACCTTGTGCTTCCGCCATCTCGCAACTACTTTAAGAAACACCGCCCTATGTCGCTCACACACTGCACAGCTGCGGGAGAGGCGCTAAATGGAGAGGTAATGAAGCAGTTCTTAGACTTGACAGGGCTAAAGATCCATGATGGATACGGTCAAAGTGAAACGATCCTTCTTTGCGGTAACTTTGCGGGATCTCCGATTCGTCCTGGCTCAATGGGAAAGCCGGCACCAGGCGTCTCGCTTCACGTTATCAACAGTGACGGCAGTGAGGCTGCTACAGGAGAGGAAGGGGATATGGCTGTGCTACTAGGCGAAAATCCAGATCAGGACGCCTTCTTTGGCATTTTTGACGGGTACTTGTCAAGTGATGGCCGCATCACCCGCAACCTACAATCAACGACTTTTGGCGGTCAGCAGAAAAGATGGTATCGAACGGGTGACAGAGCTAAGACGGACAAAGATGGGTACTTCTGGTTCGTCGGGAGATCTGACGACCAGATTAATTCCTCTGGATACCGCATTGGTAGGATAATCCGCAGATGTCTTTGGCCAGCATGATTACTAACTTGCGAATGTCTAGGGCCTTTCGAGGTAGAGTCCGCTCTCCAAGCACACCCCGAGGTAGAAGAGTCCGCTGTAGTGTCCTCTCCTGATGCTGTGCGGGGAGAAGTTGTGAAAGCCTTTGTGGTACTTAAAGCAGGTTCGACACAGGATCACGAGAGCTTGAGGAAGGACCTTCAGGAGTTCTGCAAGAAAAATACTGCGCCGTACAAGTACCCTCGGAAGATTCAGTTTGTGCCTGCAAGCTTCGTACCAAGAACCACGTCGGGCAAGATTCAAAGGAGCAAGCTCAAGAAAATGGAGTGGGAAAGTGCTACGAAGGCAAAGCTCTGAATGTTGTAGATATTTGCGCAAATAGAAAGCTTGGGTCTTTCTTATGTAGTGTTGTATTTGGGTTCCTTTTTTTTCAGTCCATCAAACTGTTACACGGACATTCGTCACTGTCTGGTCAAGCCGACGACTGCTAAGCCGCCTGAAGCGAGGCACGGATTAGTGAGCACCACGGTGGATTGGACACCCGTATAAGCCAAATTTTGGTGAGGCTCGCTTATTTAATGACGTCCTACAGCGTATGCCACAGTGACCAACAGGCAACAGGTCCGGGGTCTGATATTCATCTGGCGTCAGCATATCACTTTCGGCAAAGGAAAATGTTGAAATTGTTTGCTTGCTTTATTCTACAATGAAGCTCTATAGTATTGGTCCTCAACCCGATCAACTCTCTGCACAACCACAGCGGTTGCACCACCCCCACCATTACACACTGCCGCAACGCCATACTCTCCTGGCTTTAACTGGTGAACCAGTGTGACCAAGATTCTCGCGCCAGAGTTTCCCAGAGCGTGTCCCAATGAGATAGCCCCGCCCAAAAGATTCACCCGAGCATTTTCCAACCCTAGGATCTTCTGGTTCGCCTTGATCACCACCGCAAAGGCTTCGTTAAATTCCCAAATCGCCACGTCGTCTTTGCTAATTGATGCTCGCTGTAAAGCAACCTTCACAGCCTCAGCAGGAGCAACAGCATAATCAACAGGCTCAACTCCTGCATCTGCATAACCACAAATGCGACTCAAGACTCTAGAGGCATGGCCATATCGTCGAGCAACGTCCGCGTTGCACAGAACGAGCGCGCTGGCGCCATCATTCATGGTGGATGAGCTTCCGGCGGTGATAGTACCATTGGCAGCAAAAGCGGGCTTGAGACCCGGCAATCTCGCTAGGTCGACATCGAGAAAGCCTTCGTCGACACCGACAACCTTCTTGTTGCCTTTGAGTCCATCAACTGTCACTGCTGTGACCTCATCCAGAAATTTTCCTGTCTTCCAAGCATTCCACGCGCGTTCGTATGACTGCCGAGCGTACTCATCCTGCTCATCACGGGTAATGTTGTATTTTCCTGCCGTGCCTTCTGCACACTGTCCCATCAGCAGCGGGCTATATGCGTCGAGCAGTCCATCGCGTAATATACCGTCTTCGAGCTGAACATGTCCGAAAGATGGCATTCCCCTACCTCGTGGAGAGTAATAAGGTACACGGCTCATATTCTCCATGCCACCGGCTATTTGGGCTTCTGCAAGCCCGAGACTGATATTCTGTGAAGCAAGAACGACCGCTTTCAGTCCCGAAGCACAGACTTTGTTGACAGTGATGGCGTCAGTCTCTGAAGTCAATCCAGCCAGCAGCGATGCCTGCTTCGCAGGTGATTGTCCTACTCCTCCCGAGAGGACGTTGCCCATATACACATTGCCGATGCGGTCCGATGGCACCTTGGACTTTTCCAACGCAGATTTGATGGCCACGGCACCAAGTTTCGGTGCAGAAATCGAAAGAAAAGAGCCGCCGAACTATATATGATTAGTACTATTACACGAGGTGGGTGAGGAAATTGTTACTTTCGTGGTTGGTGTTCGTGAGGCGCTCAGAATGTAGACATCGTGAATTCCAGGCTTCTCCCTTGGCGTGGTTCGCTTCACCACTTTCGACATTATGTGAAGGTTCTTTTTGGTTGTAACACTGCCACTTTGACTTGAATTGAGATTGCTATACTTGACATGGCCACGTCATAGTATTTCCTCGCAAAAGAACACCAACATACATCTACAGTACCGAGCCTAACCGAAGTCCACTGTAGTATCTTGATTACTGAACGTGGCTGAAGACCCCGGATTGACTAAGTCACCTCCGAAGGTATCAGGACGGCACGGTCTCTTGCACCGCGAACAACGGACCGTGTGGGGAAAGACGGTTCAGCTCTGCGGAGCACTGCGGGATGGCGTTAGTCTAGAATCAAGCCCACCCTAGCATCTTTAGGACGGGGGGTTCTCATCCTCTATTGAGAAGAAAACCTTTCTGTCAATCAGTCACAATCACTCGTTCCTTGTACATCAGATCAATCTTTGTCCCGTGGCAGATCCACGACACACTAACGAGGAGACCATTTTGACAACATCACGAGGTGGCTCCAAGCTCATTGCACATCACATCAACACTTACTATCTACTTGCCGCAAGCATTCAGACAACATAACACAGCACCAAGCTCAGGAAACAACTCTACCTTTGGACTTGAGGGTCTATGCCCTGCAGAGCATGAGACATGGATCCGCCTTCTCTCGAGTTCATGAAGCTTGAGGTCCATCACGAAAGTCGCACAGCACTACTCAAATACAATCGTCCTTTTTCAGGCAACTCGCTTCACCCAAAGCTCCTCAAGGATGCTGTGACTGCCATGCACTGGATCGAAAGTCAGCAGAGTATTCGTGTGGTAGTTGTCACGGGCGAAGGCAAATTCTTCTGCACGGGGATGGAGCTTTTAAAAATAGACGGCGAAGGGATGTCGTTCGCGATCGGTTCCGACTTTCACGAATTGAACCGTATATTCATCCTGTCGAAGAAGGTCTTGATTGCAGCTGTGAACGGCCCTGCTGCTGGTTACGGAACGAGCAGTCTTGCACTCTTCGATCTTGTGTACGCAGTATCTGACGCCTATCTCTTCACACCTTTCGTCAAGTGGGGAATGGCTCCCGAAGGAGCATCCAGTTTCTCCTTTCCGAAGATACTGGGACATCAAAGAGCGGCATCTTTGTTTCTTGCAGGAGATCGAATCACAGCACAAGTCGCGCATGATGTTGGGCTGGTGAGCAAAGTATTGCCCAAGGAGGGCTTTCTTCCTCAAGTCATGAAGATTGCACAGAGGGTCGCGGATTCTCCTTCTGAATCCTTGAGAGCTACAAAAGAGTTGATGAAAGCCCCAGTACGACAGGATCTGTTAGAGGCGAACGATAGGGAATGTGCGTTGATTCACAAGGAGAGATATGGCTACTCAGAGTTCCAAGACGCTGTGTCAAAATTCCGCGAGGAACAAGACAAGAAGCGACAATTAAAAAGTAAAATATGATAGTCATGTTGCACGGCGTATGCTTTTGAAGACCTCCAATCACAAATAAATTGAGTACAGTCCACAGCTTTGATCTACTGCTGGTCGAAGGTCGCCAACTAGCTCAGAAGAACCTGGTGGCATCGAATTGGCAAGGTCTGTAAATCGCCTTATGCGCAACGCAAAAAGGCACGGATCCAAAACCCAACAAGGGCACTGGATGTGGAATTAGAACTTGTAGTTGAGCGCTCCATCCAAGTTGAAGTTGCTCCGGTGTGCTTCACTGCTGTTCAGAGTGCAGCAAGGCAGTGGGACATGAAGGCTGAAGGGGAATATCTTGGCGATGTTCTGTGGCTGCAGATAATTGTGGGCACGGTATCATAGACATTTTATCTGAGCCGGGCCGGGCAAGCATGTTTCCCAACCACTACATACCTAGGTACAGTACGAGCTGCGCCAAACCCCGCGCATCTTCCCCAGGTCTAGGCCTTGTGACGTCCCCATGGGGCCGGAGTCAGGTCGCTCCAAACTTATCGGATAGGTCATTGACCGTAATAGTCTCCGAAAACAATACATTTCGAGTTTCTCATCATCTATTTCTTTTGCTGAGATATATCCATCTGGAGAACCGAGGCTATTAGCCTAGTCTAGGTTACTTATATTGACTCTACCTGCACCCTGCTCAGATATTCCCAAATGCAACCAGTCCCACAATTTCTTACATCTTTTTACTTCGCAGCAACTTTGCCACAATGGATACACCAAAAAGCGACAGTGTCAGAAACTCTCTAAAGCCTGGCGCAGAGCCTGCCGTTCACTATGAGACGGCGTTGGGTGGTGTGGAAGTTAGTGACCTTGGGCCACCACAGTACGACGCTGCTGCCACGAGACGACTGTTGCGGAAGCTTGACATTCGTCTCCTCCCATTCTTGGCTCTCCTCTACCTGTAAGTGATGCAGTCGTCGAAGGCGAACCAAGCCAGCCTTTATGATAATATATTATTCTGAAATAATCGCTGACACTTATAAAATCGATCAGTCTGAGCTTCCTAGATCGCACCAACATCGGCAATGCACGTCTTTTTGGACTCATTCCGGACCTGGGAATGGATCCTACAAGTCTGCAGTTCAATACTGCTCTCGCGGTCTTTTTCCCGACCTATATCCTTGCCGAGATCCCTTCCAACATGATGCTGAAGCGCTTGACTCCCAGCGTCTGGCTGTCTTTCATCATGATCGTTTGGTCCGCCATTGTGATTGGGATGGGTTTCGTCCATAATTTTGCCGGCTTGATTGCCTGTCGAGTGCTTCTCGGCTTGGCCGAAGGAGGATTATTTCCTGGTGTGGCCTACTGTAAGTGTTGTCTGCCATTCCGAATGATGATCTTTTCGGTTACAGGACAGTCTTCGTAATTCCATGCTGAACGAGCCGACGTCTTAGATATCACCCTCTGGTATCCTCGTCACGAAACAGGCTTCCGCATCGCGTTCTTCTTCTCGGCTGCAACCGCCGCAGGTGCCTTCGGAGGACTGCTTGCAGCTGCCATCGGAAAAATGGCGGGACTTGGAGGTAAAGCTGGATGGTCTTGGATCTTCATCATCGAAGGACTCCTGACCATAGTCGTTGGCGTCATTGCGTACTTCTTCATTGTCGACAGCCCTGAGAAGTAAGTTGCAGTTCTTTCATTGGCAACCATGGCACCTGCTAACAGTAGGCCAGAGCAAAGTTCGTGACAGATGAAGATAAACTGGAAATCCGACGAAGGATTGCTCACGACGCCGACGAACTAGCAGATGATTTCAACATGCAATATGTGTGGGATGCGCTCAAAGATTGGAAGATATGGGCACACTGTCTGTGTACTATCGGTGTCTTTACGCCCGTGTACTCATTTTCTTTCTTCCTGCCAACTATCATCCGGAATATGGGATATTCCAACACCCGAGCTCAACTCATGTCTGCGCCTCCTTATGTAGTCGGATGTCTAATCACGATCAGCGCGGGATATCTCGCCGACAAGAAGAAACAGCGTGGACTGTTCCAGACCGTGTTTTCAGGCGTAGCTCTCATCGGCTGGATCATGTTGATCTCGTCTCCCAGGCCTGCTGTTCAATACACCGGAACCTTTTTCGCATGCTCTGGGATCTTCGCATGTGTGCCTCTGGGAGTGACTTGGAACAGTAACAATATTGGTGGGAGCTTAAAACGCGGAGTTGGCATCGCCATGCACGTTGGCAGTGGGAATCTTGGTGGCATCCTGGCTTCCTATATCTACCTTCCAAAAGACTCCCCTCGGTAAGTTCGCTCGGACTCCGGCTTACCCTCTGTGTTTTCCCCTTTCTTGGAAGTGTGAAAGTGGCTGACTCTCTACAAAGCTTCATTCAAGGTCATGCAATTCTAGTTGCATTGATTGCCATGTCTTTATGCCTCTCACTAGGCATTCGATACTGGTTGAAGGCCGAGAACGCTCGTCGAGACACCTGGGCTGCGGAGCATAACATGGGGCCTGAGGACATGACCCGCGAACAAAAGTTTGCTGAAAGACACAAAGGCGACAATGCGTCTTTCTTCAGGTACACATTGTGAGCATAGCACTCACCAAGATCATTAGAGAGAAACAGTCGGCACTGTCGCTGTGAGGATGGGGAGCATAATTGCTGGTCTCATACATAGTCTCTATCGAGGGGATTACGAACATTGTCTGAGCTCGTTTCCTCGCCAGTGTTATCGTTCTTGTCCTTGTTCGGTGTAGATCTCCAAATGCGAAAATGAGTACCGAACCATCCATTGTCGCAACTATGAATGCTATGGTACGACTAAGCGTGTGTGCGAAATTCATGTTGATTGGCACTCACACTTCCCTGGATGAAGAATACCTTATGACGATATGGATAGTCTTCTTAAATCTGCTAGAGAAAAAAACTTACTACCATGCGAAGTGCATTGCACATGTTGCACATGAGAAGCTCTCACGGTCACTACCGTGGAACTGAATGCTCGACGGCCAACTTCGAGTGAACCTCGCGTGGACCAAAATCTTCCGTTGCGCAATGTACAGTCTGTAGTGAGTATTGGCTATACGCTAGGCCAGACCATCACTTGAACCATGGAAGTATACTTTTATATTCTTGCTATAGAAGTAGCTGATCCGTCACAAATCCTGGCATACTCTGGTCGTACTGAGGTTGTATATCCATTCCAGGCATTGTGGGATGGCCATGCGAAGCATAATGAACATGGTGATCTGGTAACCAAGATGCCTGCCCGACCGAAACCTCCCTCACCTCTACAAGTGCCGGACTAGGATCACTTAAACTTTGCATCCATTGTCCTGAATAGCCACCTGCAGAGCCAGAACCTCCAGAGGGCTGGGCCTCGTCGCGTATGAAAGTCGCAACGTCAAAGTTGGTCTGATAGCGAGATATCACATTGTAATCAGCAATGTCATACAATCGGTCAATCGTATCCGAGTCGAAATTGAGCTCAACAATTTCAGGATCGATCAAGCTTTGAAGATGAACGGCTTCGTGGTCAAAATTTTGTAGCTCTTCAAGCTAGAGTACGGTCAGTCAATTCGAATTAGAGCAGAAGAATGATTCCTACCATGAGTTTTGCATTATTCCAATATTGAGCATGCCTTGTCAAGAACGCAATATTCTTATTCAGAGCTTCTTTCGATTTCAACCTAATATCGAAGTCTATGTCGTATTGGTGAAGGGAATTGATTGTTCCGGCGACTAAGGAACAGTACCCCAGAAAAGAGGACCGTAACCGACAGCCAAGGCGATGGGCATCCTCCAGCAATAGAGTCAGAGACTGGGCATGCTCTCGGCATGTATTGAGCGCACGTATAATGAACACTTGTGGGACCCTGGATGAATATGGCTGCAAACGACGGCGTAAAAGAAAGGGATGATTCAGAATGCACTGAGTGAGATGGTATAGGGCATAGTAGAAAACGATGTGCTCAGAACCTTGCCCACCAAACTCGGAGGAGAAGTCACCGTTCAGACCGAAAACTTCTTGGAAGGGTTGGTGTATCCCAACCTGATACTCGAAATTGAAAATGCTCGATGCAATGGCGGCATAGTCGGAGTCACTGTCCCAGGGTGGCCTCTCGGTACGGAAGTTGATATCCTGCATAAGGTATTGGCTGGCTCGACTTAAGATGGTGACAATGAGGATGACACGAGCGAATGGAGAGTGAGTTGTCCGACTGCTGGCAACATCGACCCGCGACAAAGCTCGATCGAGGTTCGCGGTCTCCTCGTACAAGCCCAGCTGGAATGACATGTCTGTGCAAGGAAGGTTAGTCTTGCAGTAATGGCCATGAAATGCTGGTGGCCTTGCTCGGCCGCATGTAGTCAGTCCATCAAGCACGTAGATGGACCAGAAGGTTCGTCGTTGCTCCTCCTGCTCTTGTAGGTCAAGGAAAGAGCTAGGCTCGAACATAAATTTCAAGTCTTGTGCAATCCGAGCGGCAGTTCCGGTTTTCTTCCAAGCACTGCGACTTTTGAAATCTGTCCAGACATATATTAGTATCCCTTTCAACCATATCACACCATCAACCTATACCATATTACGTACCTGTGAAGTCAAATAATGCAAGAAGAGTTGTGGCTTGGACAAAGCCCAGATCAGCGTCGGTATCACTATGCAAGTGTTTCAACAGCAGATCCCAGGACTTTTGGGCACAAAGAGCGCCAAAATTACTTTTCGAATACTGATCTTCCATAAATCTAGCAGCTGATGCGACAACGGCGTAGATCACATGATCGGGTATGGTCCCATCGACGGCTCGTTGCCTGAACCTGGACTCGCAGAAGAAGGAGTACGGCTGATTGTGTGAATGTAAGAAGAAAGCATCGATAGCTTTCTGTATCAGACACCGGGACAGAGGAAAGAACATTTCCGAGCTTGGGATGTTTAGCAATGATACGCCATGAAACAGAACCGATAGGCTTACTATTCTAATCTCCTGGTTGACTCTGTTCCTGGAACGGGGCTAGTGCCCACGACTGAGGACCCCGTTTGGGGCCTCGAGCTAGGTGTATAGAAATTGTCGTTGGCTTGACGACTTTCTGACTTGGAAGATGTCCTACTACATCTGTCAAAACTGCTATGTAGCAAGAAACTCGACTTGCTATTTCCGACTTACGCTGAATGCGTGTTCCCCGGTAGCCTTACCATTTCTTCCAGCTGTGCAACTCTGGCGATCAAGCCGTCCTACAAATGACTTCAGCAGGAACAAAACTCGAAGGACGCACTCACTCACATACGAGGTACCCTCCTTCTCATGGTTCACTGAGCGTAAGCGGCTTTTGCCCTGCATGGAATCTGCATACTGGCAAGACTGGTCCAGTCTCACACAGAAACTGCAAGCTGGTAATTCACCGGGGCATCGTGTTTTCTTGCGTCTAGACCGAAATGTGTCAGCTGCCTTAATCGAGGACAGTATCTAAGGAGTCTGCCCCGAAGACACAAGAAGTAGCAGGCAATATTGTGACAGTCGCGAAGGGAAAGGGCAAAACCTACCTGCAATTGAGACATGCGCGACGAACGCGCTTATTCCTGTGTTGCTCCCCTGTGGTGTTCTCTTCTGACATGCTTAGTTGCCGGGCGTTTGAAGGCTAGACTGCGTGAAGTTTGAATGTAGTAGATGTAGAATATTGGGACAATAGGTAGACAAGACGTCTGGCATACGGACCCCGCAAAGTCTCGGGTGCGGGGAATGCCAAGGGATGGAGACTAAACTTAACGGAGGTGCCGGAGCATATTTTTTGATCATTTTATTGTGATCCAAGTAAATGGTTCGAGTATTAAAAGGAGACCAGCGTATGTCTTGACCCAAAAGTCTGCGAACCTGGAGTATATCCCGGCACTTGCTACGAGTTTGAAGCAATACATTGTCACGTGACTAGCACGTGGATGTCCATCTCTATTCCGAACGTCCATTACCTATGCTGGATGCCGAATCCATCCAGAGGAAAGTATTGAAGCCGAGTGCAGTGAGTAATGACTCGTGGCGTTCTATGGCACCCGCAATAATTACTTTCCTTTGTTCACTGTAAGGCATGCACAATAAGCAAATGGCAGATTTTGAAGCATCTGTCCGATGGATGCTCCTACTTCAAAAGTGGATTGAAGGTCTTGATCACCATACACTAAAAAAAATTGATGGGGCCGCAAGATACCTAGGTGATGAGCTGGCGAGCTGGTTGCCTCTCTCGTAAGATAGCCTTGCTTTTCTATTGTTGACGTCGATCTGACACCCAGCACTCCGCTAATCAATCGTATTTGTCAGAACTCAATCTTGGCATCAACGGTAGCACTTACACCTGTTACTCCCAAGGTAACTTGAGCGCTTCAATAGTTGTCAAGTCGAAAGATACACACCACTAAGCAATACTCCAATTTCGCGGAAAACACAATGCCCCCAAGAATCTTTGCCACTGGCACAGTAAGAATTTCCAAACATGCCACTCGGTTATTACATGCCTCTGATCGAGCATGAGGTTGCCTCGACCTCAACATCTTAGCTCGAGGTGTCAAATATGATTTATCTGGCTGACATAATTTGCTCACACCACAGAGTGGGTATGTTGGCGGGGACATCTTACACGCCCTTCTCGAAGGCAATGCATGGTGGGAAGAGTACATCACGTGTTTGGCTAGATCGCCATCTCGGGGAGCCGCTCTATCAGCAGCCCACCCCAATATCAAAGTGGTCTACGGCGATCTTGAAGACCACCACACGATAATTGAGAAAGAGGCTTCAAAAGCAGACATCATCCTACACTTCGCAAGTTCTGACCTCGTGGGAGCTGCTTCAGCTATCCAACGGGGGATGCAGAAGGGCGTAGGACGGTACTGGATCCATAGGAGCGGCACAGATATCTCATTGAATCCTAAGATCTTGGGTGGTGGAAGAGATAATGATGGGGAGGTGAAGGTGTATGATGATTGGGAACATGTCGAGGAATTGATGTAATTTTCTGGTAATTATTTTCCGCTGTTTCATGCTGCAATACAGGGGCTGCTGAAGAGAAGTATGCAGACGCTCATTCTCATCGCCCTTGTGATAAGGTTGTCCTCTCGACCTCCTCGGACAAAGTCAAGACAGCAATCATCTGCCCTCCAACAATCTGGGGCAAAGGCCGTGGTACGGGATCAACTCGTTCTCACCAGATCTACGAGATTGCGCGTCTAACTTTCGAGAAAGGCTCTACGATCCAACTTCTTCCCTCTGAGTTCACGAAGTCATTCTGGCCGAACATCCATATCTACGATCTCGCCCAATTGTATATGGAGATCATTGAGTCCGCACTCGTGGAGCTGCAAGCGAAGAAAGGCAAAGCTACTTGGAACGAAATTGGATACTATTTCGCTGACTATGGTGTCCACTATTAGCAAGATGTTGCTGATTGGATTGCGGATGAGGCTATTAGACAAGGTTTCTTGACAAGTAAAGATGCGGAAGCAAAGGTGATTGAGATGAGCGAGCTGTTGAAAGCGACGGGGCCTGCACCACTGAACGTGGGAGCGACCTGCAAGTCTCACCGAGCAGAGAAGTTATTTGGTTGGAAGCCAAGGGAAGGAGATTTAAAGGATGAGATCGCGGAAGTGGTGCGAAGTGAGGCGGAGAGAGCAGGTTTGGGGAAGGGGGCTTAAGCGAATTGTTTACTTCGACTACATAGGCGATTACTCTGCCAATTTATGCGACAGCTAGGTGGGCAGTTGCAGTCTACATCGACTCTGGGCAATTCGTTATCAGTCCATTGGTTGCTTCGTCCAGCCATGCAGGATTTATCGTGACAATGTGAGCGTTTTCAGAATCACGTGGGGGTTATTTTTGGCAAAGAAGGTGCCAGTAGAACGTTAGCAGACAATTCCATACCCGAGTGCCGAAGTTGACTCGGTTGAAATTCGATCATCGCATCTAACATCCTCACATCTGATCTCAAGGCACCCCTCATCTATTGAACTCGCAAGATCTCGCACATGTGAGCTGAGTAATCATGCGTGACATGGATGTTGCCGCAGCCTCGGTCCAGAACCCCGCATTCTCCAAAGCCGGGGCTGTTGAAACCCCGTTGCCAGCCCCAGAAACCTTTCTTAGTCCCCAGACTTGTACAATACTTTATCTCAACCTCTCTCCTTTCACTTGTAGATACTATTGACGAGGCTGTAGCTACTGCAAAACCTTTTGTTACTATTGTTCCAAATATCTCTCCCAAAACACCTTTCAACCACGCATTCCTCCACAACCGCCAACATGGTCATCAAGCGCAATGAGCCATGCTACGTCCTCGGCGTGGGCATGACCAAATTTATCAAGCCTCGAGGAAAGGTCGATTACACAGAACTTGGCTTTGAAGCTGGCATTAAGGCTCTGCTGGACGCCCAAATCACCTACGACGATGTCGACCAAGGAGTCGCCTGCTATTGCTACGGAGACTCCACCTGCGGGCAAAGAGTGTTCTACCAATTCGGCATGACCCAGATCCCAATCTATAATGTTAATAATAACTGCTCGACTGGCTCGACAGGCCTGCACCTCGCCCGCAATGTCATTAGCCACGGAGGCGCTGACTGTATAATGGTTGTTGGTTTCGAGAAGATGAATCCAGGAAGTCTGCAGAGCTACTTCCAGGATCGAGCCAACCCAACTGGTACCAGCGCTGAGATGATGAAGGCAACTCGTGGTATCACGAATGCTCCAGGAGCAGCACAGATGTTTGGAAACGCTGGCCGGGAATATATGGAGAAGTACATCTACCGACCATGTCTTGGTAACGGCATTGACTGACTGACAACCTACAGGTACGGAGCCAAAAACGAAGACTTCGCCGAGATCGCGCGCGTCAACCACGAGCACTCCCAACGAAACCCATATTCCCAATTCCAAGACGTCTATACTCTCGAGCAAGTCATGAAAGCGCCCATGATCCACGAACCCCTCACAAAGCTCCAATGCTGCCCCACATCTGACGGCGGAGCTGCCGCAATTCTCGTCTCGCAAGATTTCTTGGATCAGCGCCCACACTTGAAGGAACAAGCTGTTTTGATCGCCGGGCAATGTCTTGCTACTGATGCGCCAAGTCTGTTCAGCAGATCGGCTATCGATCTCATGGGATTTGATATGACGAAGTATGCCGTCAAGGTTGCTATGGAGCAGGCGAATGTTACGCCAGATGATGTCAAGGTCTGCGAGCTTCATGATTGTTTCTCAGCAAATGAGATGATTGTTATTGATGCTCTTGGATTATCGGCACCTGGGAAGGCTCACGAGCTGGTTCGTAGCGGCGGGATCACGTATGGTGGAAAGGTTGTCATCAACCCCTCTGGAGGATTGATTTCCAAGGGTCACCCGCTTGGTGCTTCAGGTATCGCTCAGTGTGCCGAGCTTGTGTGGCATTTGAGAGGATGGGCGAACAACAGACTAGTTGACGATACAAAGGTTGCTCTGCAACATAACCTTGGTCTAGGAGGCGCGGTCGTGGTTACGGTCTACAAGCGTGCCGATGGAAATTCGAACACGAAGGTTGAGTCGGCTGAGGTCGGCAAGAGGAACAAGTTGGGATATAATCCTGCGGTTGAAGCAAAGGGCTTTACGGAGGCCCAGGCTACGAGTGTGAGGAGTAAGTCGAAGAGTAGTGCTTGGGCTCTGCAGGATGTGGAGAAGAAAGTCGAGGCCAGATTTTGAGCCTGCCAGTCTTTTGCCGTTCTGTATCATGAAATAAAACATTACAAGTTCAATTTAGTGTTCCATTGATATATCGGAGAACTGAATCATCTGAAAGCGATCAGGATCTGCTTGTTCACCCTCATTCATTAGCCCGCCTCGGTGAGGAAAGCGTATGATCGTAACCATTCGACCCCATAGAGTGCACGAAGCTGTACAAAACGACCCTATTTCCAGTTCAGCCATGCGTTTGTCTTCTTGGGCTAGATACTGTGTTCAAGACCCATATAGGATGAGAAAGAAGCGACTTTCACGTGACTTCCAAGCAAGCTAGACTCCGGCTGATGTTCCTAGGAAGGTACGCGGCAAGTGCCTATTTCTTAGATTTATATTGACTAGTAACAGATACCGGGCTATAGAATCAGAGGTAAGGCTGCATTCGTCTCTTGGATATCTGGTGAATCAGGATACCTCACATGCTGGGACCGGGGTAGACGCTAACATCGCTTAAAATATCATCTTGACTTTATTTTTGACCTCCTTCCTTTCTAAAGCTTCCTCGAAGCACTTTTTAGTCGGATTTAAAAGCCCTCAGCTCTGATCCCCAGCCAGACCTATTCAGATTTCGTACCTTACGATTCCTTTACTCAGGCTTGCGAGAAGCGCAATTACATCATGAACTCATCCCGCCCCGCAAACCGCTCTGGCCGGGGCCAGGGCCAGACATCAAATCGTGGACGCGGTCGTGGCGGTCGTTCACGAGGAGGCTTCAATGACCGTTCAAATTTCTCTTCAGGACCGTCTTCCGTACCAACAATCCAACAAGTCATCCCCGGCTCATCTGTATCCATTGTCTTGAAAATCGACCAGCCAACAGGACGTCAAGTCCAAGGTACTGTCGCTGAGCTTCTGACGCGAGGAAACCATCCTAGGGGTATCAAAGTTAGACTTCAGGACGGAAGGGTTGGCCGCGTGCAGAGGATGGCGAGTGAAGAGGAGGCGAAGGTGGGGTCTGAGGGGCTGAGTGGGTTGGGAAGAAATGGGGAGGCAGGTGGTGGTACCGGTGGTCAAATTGGGCTGGACGAGAAGTCGGAGCAGATGCAATCTCGGATGATGGGAGCACCCATCGGTGGGTTCACGGGGAGAAAGTATGGGGATTACAGGCTTGAGGCACCGGATGAACCGCCTGCGAACGAGCTGAGTCTGGAAGATTACATTGTTACGAAAGGCAGCAAGAAGAATCGTCGTGGGAAGAGCGCGCAGAAAGATGCGGAACCGGGAGTCGACAACGATGGCATAGAAGAGCCTGCAGAGACCGGCTCGACTTCTCAATCAGCAACGATGTTGTGTCCAGTTTGTGAGGAATTTGAGGGCGACGAGGTTGCTGTTGCTCACCATGTCAGTGGGCACTTCGACTGAGCCTTTCTGACACGCCAGTCTGAAATCGATGATCAAGATGAAGGCGCTCAAATTTTGCAGAAATGTTCGCAGAGATGGATCACAACGGAACAAGTATCAGGGAACAACCCGTTGCGCTCATATATATGCCGGGAAGAGCAATGGTTGATGCGATTGTCTCATCATCTCCTGGCATCATTCCATAGGGTGGGTTCATCAATCTGCATATCACGACATGGGCAGATGCAAAGTCTCGATCAACACCGACACCAGATTGCATCCGTCAGGTTGAGCTGAAAGGTGGGAGTGTATTTGACAATTCTCTTGACGACAATTTTCAACTTCCCAACGCCCAAGACCAATCATTTCTCCGATGTCCCGACCACGTGATGTGGACGCCATAGTGGGGCGGTGAAGAGGTGATCTGCCGCCGAGCTTCATCTCAGGCAACGACATTTGGGACTTGCACTGCCTCTATGGGATTTCCATAAGGACGGGCTGAATATCACTTGGGATATCCGAGTGCAGGAGATGTCAACAGACAACACCATCAAAGGTTGAGAAGCAGATGGGTTTTAGACCCACCGACGAGCTACATCAACTGTTTCTTTGCGCCGGCTTTCTTCGTACAACACTACACGAAATAAAAGCCTGCGTTGCCTAAGACTTGTAGACATGGATCCGTTCCAGAGAACATCTTCGGATGATTCTCCAGAGACTTTACAGTCGTCCAGCCACTTTGGCATCACTCCACAAAGCCAAGTGTGGGGTTCTCCACCCGAAGTTGATCTCCCCAAGACAGACGATGGCAACGTGAAGAAAAGAGGCAGAAAAGGGCACACAAAGTCAAGAACTGGATGTTACAACTGCAAGCGAGCTCGGATAAAGGTATGCGTACTCAAAAGTGTCCCTGGTTGATAACAGACTGAATCGTACAGTGCAAAGAAAATCGGCCATCCTGTGATTACTGCGCCCACCGAGATCTTAAATGCGAATGGCCCGAGATCCAGATTCACCAAGTCGAGACAGTGATACGGAAGCCGAGCTCGACAAGCTCCATTTCTTCCAATCCTCACTCACCGCTACCAGTGTTCACCATTCAAGACTTCCGCTTGTTTAACCATTTCATACAGTCAGCATATCCCTCGCATCCGATAGGAAACGATTCTGTTTGGAGACATGAAATACCAAGCATATCACCTGATGTAAGTTGTCCTGGATGCACATATCCTGACATCACTGACTTTCCAGTATGAATTTCTTCTACATGCCATGCTTGCCCTGTCAGCTGCGGATATTGCTGCAAAAGAAGACGAGCCGGAAATGAAAGTCATAGCAATGACTCATAGAGTACGATCTATCGAGTCACTCAACAAAGCCATCGACAACGGCATCAAGACATATGTACAAGGTAACGCGATGCTAGCCACATGCTTCGCCCTTCTTTTTCATTCTGTTTTTATAACAGACGGTCTGGGCGAATACATGTCTTTCATCCGCGGCACTGTTGCAATTGGAATGAAGATGGGACAAGGTCAGATGAAGTTTCTATTCGAAAAGGCATTTGGTGATGAGCAAATGGAATTTATCGGACCTGCACTGAAGCTGGCACCGCTTGTTCATACGGATGTGTCAAGGGCAGCGTGCAGATCGCTCGAAAAGTTTGGTTGCCTATGTGAGAAGGGCTACGAATTGATGCTTTACGGAACGCTCCTTAGCATGGCTCGGAACTTGGTGACTTCGTCACAAGATGGTGAGTTTGAGTGTGAAACTCTGTGGGATCTCTGCTGATGGGTATTGTAGCTTACATGGAGCTGCGAAAGTACTATGGCATGTTCATGTTCCTATCGCAAGAAGATTTCGTCCATTTCATCAATCCCGAAAATGCGGTCGGGAAGTTGATACAAGCTCATTTCGTGTCTATGCAGCTCATTGTCAGTCCATATTCTCCAAGCGATTAGATATGACATACTGACTGTAGTAGATGACTCCAATCACAAATAGCGAACGAGCGCATCGTCAGCTCGTCAATCCAGACCAAAAGTATGACGACCCGTCGAGGTCAAATCCCACAATCGGATGGCTATCAAGCTTGCACGCGAACATTCCCGCTGATATGATGGAGTATTTCCAGTGGACATTGTGGGTTGAGCAGGAGGTTCATAAAGGAAGACTTTATACTGGCGTTTATGAATGATCTCTTGTGCTTGACGGGCTTCGCCGAAGGCGTTTTCTGGAAGGTCTCATTGCAAGCCCATCTCAAAGCCGACTCATAGATACAGTTTACCAGCCGACGTCTCATTCTCTTGCGTTCTGCAGATCAGCCAATTACACAGCCATCCATCAAAGAACCAAATATCAAACCGAATCGTATGACCACGACCAGCCAACCACCGTTCATTTGAATGCGAAGATCCCTGCACGTCTCAGAAATCCCCAAAACGGAAGATCGGATCGACAAATAAGCAACGGGAGACAGATGCCCCGCTTGATGTTCCCAGATTTCTGGTTGGTTGAGAAGGGAAGTTGATTGGATCGCTTGCTGCCGTGTCTTTTCGCTTTCCGTATCGCTACCCTTTTTGCGTCACAGGCGAGGGAGGCTAAGCCTTGCGCCAAGCATTGGTGCCTGTGACAGCAAGGCGCAGGGGATTGGAGGTCAGGATAAGGTTGAGATGGGCTGTTATGTCCTGGTGGGGAGTAAGATATATAACGGGGTATGGCTAAGATGGAGTTCGACATCGTACCTCTTCCATTCCCACTCCAGCAACAAAGAGCCTGTCAACATATTTCATCCATCTTCTGAGCTTCGAGAACATCAACGACCGACAACAAGCAGTAACAACAAATCTAGCCGACCACCCAAATGTCTAAATCCGCAACATCGACAACAACAGCTACGGAATTACCCAATCCTTCAATACCCCTCCACAGCCTATTCTCCAATCGACGATACACACCGTCCCTCTTCTCCACCACCTCAACCCTCCCTCCATCCTACTCCTCCTATGCACCATCTATCGCCTCCACAACGCAAGATCTTCTTCCGTTTAACACATCCAATCATCCTTTTACACCAACTACAATCCTCCAGATCCAATCTGTTGGCAAAGATCTGATCTCACTCCCTACCTCGACCAAAGAGCTCTGTATCCCTATCTTCGCATGCGATGCAGAGGGCAAGACGGAGCGCCCGAAATGGTTGTCAATCAGACCGAAGAGGGGAAGTGGTAGCTGTTACCTAGTTGATGCAGAGGACCAGGATAAGAGGTCTGTGGCCAGGACCAAGTACAGGTTTGGGCCTGGGAAGCCGCCTGTCGTCAGAATTGGTCCCGATGGTGATGGGGAGAGAGACGATCTCTGGGAGGAAGATGAGGCCAGCGCATCTGGCTGTGCAGCAGATACTATAAGACGAGATTCGAGGTCGACATCTACATCTCAAGTTGACGATCACGGCAAGAAAAGCGACGATGCAGTAACGACGCATATCGCTCCTGTCAGCAGCACTTCCGTCTCGACGTCCGCGTCCGCGTCTACTTCCACACCCCAGGATAGCGAACCAATTTCCTTTCCGCTTACCAGCCGCCGCCTCCTCGGCCGCACCATCGCATTCACATCCCCGACGTACGGGTCTTTTGAATGGCGGTACTGCAGCCGCAAAGAGAAATCAACGTTCCTTTCCCCATCCAACACCTCGTCTTCTTCATCCTCCTCGCCCACCACGTCCTCACGTCTGCACACCACCGCAACCACTAATCCAGACAACCTCCTCGTTCTCGAAAAGATATACAAGCAAGTAGATGCGAAGGGAAAAGAGAGGGAGACTGGAAGAGTACGGGTTGCGCAATTGATTCGAAGTGATGAGACAAGAACGCCGGGAAGTAGAGGGGGAAGTGCGGGGAATGGGGGGAGGTTGGAGTGTTGCTTGGAGAGGGCAGTGAGGGCCAGTGATGAGGAAGGGGAGATGGAGGTATTGGTGGATGAGGTTACGGTCGTGGTTACGTGTTTAGTTATGCTGAAGAAGGAGATTGATCGCTTGAGAGGCGCGCAGATAGCGGTCATGAGTGCCGGTGCTAGCGGTGGTCCGTGATTGGGCGCGAATTCGAGTTAGACAGGTTTGCTTAGGTAGTTGAAGTGACGTGTGCTTCTTCACCTTATTTTCCTCTTTCTATTCTTCATAGTAGCAGACTCAATTAATAGATGACGAAACCTTATTTTCAACAATCCAACTTGTCACGAGCGGCAGGTGTGGGCGAAAAATTACTTACACTCGGCCGATGGGTACTGCTGTCTTGTGTCCGTGTTTGAACCCTTGTTTCTTCTCTTGAGATATTGTTCATGTTGAGCTCGTCGCGCCTCAGCTTTATTTATTGTTCAAAACTCCCTCCAACTGGCTAGCGCTGGTCTCAGTCTCGTGATTTCAAGTCTTTGTTGACATGAGACCATCAATCAGGCGAGACTAGCATGTGAACCATGCTACGAAAAGAAAAGAAGCCCCACAGTCTCCTTGACTTGCCAACTTTCAAAGAAACGCTGATCCGGCTACCTCTTTCCCTTCATGCATTGAATACTGAACCTTTCTGAAGCAAATGTTAATCACCCGTGGATATGAGAGCGCCGAAAGCCGGTGCACCACTCTTGTTTCTTTGACAAATTGCTGACCACGTCTGCATGTGACATGGTGATGAGAGTATTGGCGTTGGACCTGTGGCAACTTTTCTACATTAGTATTTGGGCATCCCTCGCGTCGAAAACAATGCTTTTCTTCTGGCCACCTCGTCATTCCCATAAAATTACAGTACGTTCAGCTCATACTTCATGCTCTCACCAAATTGGTATTATGTACTTGCTCAACAAGTCTCAAGTCTTTCTTGGTCGTATCCTTCATCCTCTTGCCCGCGGAGACCGCTACAAGAACGAGCGACTGAATTGCCAGGATTCATCATGTTCTGATTGCTTCTTGGTAGAAGGTGCTCATGGCCATCTGCGGTCGACTCCACAGAATACTGCTCTGCAGGTCAAGAAGTTATCACAAAAAGACATTGATCGCTCGAAGACGAACGAGGTCGCAGAGGGAGTCAGATTCGTGGTGGCGGTGGCTCTGGACGAGCGCACCCTAGAGCCTAACTGGCTGCAAGACCCTCCGTACAGACGAGATTGAAGGTTACACGGCATGTGGCGAGATCTGACACAGCAATGGATTACAGAGTGCTGGGGCCTCGTGGGGACCGAGTGGAGGCATTAATGGCTCGAGCTTGCTAGATCCCAGGTGCGATTGTCCCCAGTTTGCAGCGCGTTAACCCTATGATTCATTTCAATGGCAATAAGAAAAGAAGGGCTGCATTGATCACATTCATGAGACGAAGCTACCCAAGACTTCTGTATCCAACTCTGCGAGATTTCTATCTATCGGCTTCTTGATTACTGTTCTCTTGTTCTCTTCTCTCCATAATATCCGGCCCCTAGCATGGATATATGCCTCTTTAACTGTCCACGCATGCCAGCTTCTTGCTTCGTATCCGTCTTAGTTGGGAAATCATATTTCCATGCAGATTCGGCAACTTAGAAGGGGTAGTCATGTGTTGCGTACCCTGGCCAAGAATGGGGGGCACCATTGCCTTATCTGGGAGCCCGCGCTTATCTCACATCGTCAAGTGTTACTGCCTCTCGCTCGGGAACAAATATAAATTCATTGACCTCTTTTCACCCTGATCACATCTCTTCCCCTTGCTCCAAAGTTTGTATTTTGATAACAGTAGCCAAATCCAGACAATTCTCGAGTTCCAGAAGACTCTGATAGCTATGGGCAGTATCTTGGAGCCTTTGCCCCATCAGACTCATGGGACATTCCGATATATAAGTAAAGGCATTACGCCAACACCAAGCACGCACTTCTACCATCTTCCTACCCTCTCCGAGTTTGGCGATGTTCGCTCCCTCCCTCTGACCAACATCAGACCGTCACTTGACCAAGGCGCTGATACACCTTACAAACTCTCCACCCATGGCTTCACAGCCGTCCGCTCGCCAAGTTCTATGTCCTCTCCACCATTTAGACATCAAGACTGGAACAACGAGAGTCTCCTCAAAGAAGTCTACATTCCAGAGACCGAAGCTCTGCTGAAACGCATCACAGGCGCGAAAGCAGTGCTGACAGACTCGCTTGTCATGCGACAGAATCTACATAGCGAGGTCGATGGTTTAGCGAGAGAAGAGTCCGAGGAGGAGATGTTACTGTTTCCGAAGATGGTGGGTACGAAGGCTGGTAGTGGAGGAAGCCCGGCGCCGAAAGTGCATTTGGATTATTCGCCTAAAGGGGCAAGGACGCACTTGAGGAAGTATCATCCTAAGACGAGAGAGTTTGCTAGAGAAATTGTTGATGCTGAGGACCGATTACTGGCTGAGGGAGTCAATTCAGAAGAGATGAAGGACAAGTATGATGGGCCGAGGTGGGCTTTGTTTAGTATTTGGAGACCATTGAAAACTGTTTTGCGGGATCCTCTTGCGCTGTCTGATTGTAGGAGTTTTCCGAAGAAGGATTATGTGGAGTTTGAGGTTGTGTTTCCTAGTGGTGTGAGGGAGGATCGGGAGGAGAAGGGACATCCTGAGAATGTGTTCTTGGCGTATGGAAGTGAGAGTCATGAGTGGTTCTGGATTGAGAAGCAAGAGCCGGATGAAGTGCTTATCATCCAGCTGTTTGATAGTGAGGCCGAGAAGGAGGGACGGGGTGTGGCCGGTGGGGTGATGCATTCCAGTGTCAATATCGAGGGCACAGAGAATGAGGAAGCCAGGGAGAGTGTTGAGGTCAGGTGTATTGCTATTTGGTGACGGCGTATGCTGGTGTTATTCTCTTAGTCAGTCAATGTAGTGCTTAAAAGCAGTGTCCCCACGCTCTTTACCGAGAACCACCTTTCTTCACGTTCCAAGAAATCGTCTCCCGAATTTTGCAATTCCAAACGCCATTATTGACACAGGCTGTGCTCACCATTCCCCCGCCCTAATGTCCACAGCCCAGCAGGCCAAAAAATTGAAACGTGAATCATGCTTTGAGTCATCATCGTTTCTTGGGAGGAGGAGGCGGTTGAAGCTTGCACGAGTATCGTTCAGAAGATATGGCCAGGATTACGTTGCGGGCTCAGGCTCAGCACGCTGCAGAAGAGTGATTAGCTGTGAGATTATTGGTGGATGTGAGAGACCAAGAAGTGTCGAGTGTGAGATGTAAGATGTGAGTCAGTTCTTACTGCTCTATAGTAACGATGTCGCATACCATGAATGCCTGGAAGAATGTTAATCGGAGTTATGCGGCGACAGACCAGTTCATATACACAATGACGCCTCATGATCCGGAGGTAACGCACTCATATTTACCACGATCGGAAGTATGTAGATTCGTCCCGGTCCCAGACGGTGTTTTCGACTGTCAATGCTCGCTTGGTCTGATCGGAAGAGGAGTTTAGTGCCGTCCAGAAACATTTTGAATGACAAAATCTACGAGGCTCGTTGGCCTCCCAGTGATTACCAAGGTCGAAGATAAGAGACTTGACAGATGTAAGAACTTCCCGAACGGTTTGAGTCGTTTTTTGTAAGAGTTGAGAAGACTCGACCCAGTGGCTGTGGCCTCACTCATGGCGAGCCTTCATCCGTGCTTCGAGACAAAAGAACAAGCATTGCTGCCATATACAACCGAAATGAGACCGTGAGCGGAATAAAAGGACTTCTACAAGCCATGACAAAGAAAGATGAAATACTTTAAATTGAACCATACTTTGGTCAATTACGATGACATGGCTTTCAATGATTCGAAGCAAACCAAACACCCGAGGCATCGCAGCCTAGATTCTCAGCAAACTAGATATGCGGAACATTCGCTTCATCGATAGCAAGTGAAGAAACGCCGGACAAGCTGAAGATTTGTGCTTTGAGAGGAGAGAACGTCTGATGAGAAGCAAGCATGAGAGGAATCACAGGTGATATCATTTTACCCCTGCCGCATGTTTTGTTTAATGACTTCAGACGCCTGTTAATTTACAATTCTTTCTGAAATTTTGCCAGGAAATAACATTCCAAGACAAACTGGAAGGGAACGAGTGGCTGGATTGTGACCTGGTACTCCGCCGCCTGAGCGAGTGCCATGAAACTTGGCAATCATCCAAGACAGACAAGCCTTCTTCGCCTCCTTGGAAGACTTGACGACGAGCGATAAATGAACATCTCGAGCACTTACCTGCAACATCTCATTTCAAATCCAAGAACCTTGCAAGACCATGAAGCATGAGTCATGAAGCCATGGAGTTTTCAACGCTGTCCCCAGCCTACATGGCAAGCGGTCAGGCACAGGGATTTCCAACCCCCACTTTCCCCGATACTGGTCAGCTTTCTTGCCTTCCATCCTCCACAGAACCATCCGAGATCCGGACAAACATTGAGGATAAAGATGTACAACCAAGTTGTCGGGAAACTGTTGTGGGGCAGATCAAATGAACGGGCGAGTCTGGAGATGTTTGCTGGGAGAAGATCTGAGGTTACAAGCCAGGTCGCGATAGCAACGTTTCACCGGCGAAAGTGGGGATATTCGGAGAAGATCGCCCCAGTTCACCGGCTCCCCCATCCTCGAATCATCCATTCACGATCTACCAATTTAACAATCACCCTGACCTCTTATCATCCGTCGCGTGAGGGCCACTGATAAAGTTCCCCGGGTCTTACTACTTCAGGGAGACAGTCCGACGACATACGAAGTATAATTATGTCCTCGTCTGCTCCTCGTAAAGGTTTCTTTTCGCTCCTTCACCTCTCCCCGCACTTTCATCGCCAAAGGGAAGATAAACAACACCGCAGCAATGGGCGCCCCAAGTGAAGTCGACGTCGAGAACACGGTGCGCGATGTCGCTATCGGAGACAGCAAGGTGCTCAATTCATCTGAAGCTCGCCATGCTACAGAGGTTGAGCATCAAATGACCTTCTTCGAGGCGGTCAAGTTGTATCCCGGTGCCGTCGGATGGTCAATCTTCTTCTCACTCGGTATAATTATGACAGCTTTCGATCCGCAGTTGCTTGGAAATCTATACGCTACTCCTGCTTTCCAGAAGGATTTCGGGTATTTATTCAAGGGCGAATATATCATCAGTGCAGCATGGCAGACTGGTCTCGGTATGGGAAATCCAATTGGTCAATGCGTGGGTGCTTTGGGAGCTGCCTACCCGATGGAATGGTGGGGTAGAAAGAAGGTAAATGTTCCCTTCCAATTTTTTGAAACATTAATCTGACAGCGATAGACCTTTGCTGGTTGTGTTATTCTTACCGCTGGATGCATCTTCATTCAATTCTTCGCACGATCTCTGAACGTTTTGCTTGCAGGGGAACTCCTTGGAGGACTCATTCTGGGAACCTACGCAACCATTGCTCCTGCATATGCTTCAGAAGTCTGTCCGATCGCTCTTCGTGGTGTTCTAACTGCATTCATCAATCTCTGCTTCGTTATGGGTCAGCTCATCGCCAACGGTGTAATTGCTGGAACATCCCGCCTCGACACACACTGGGCATATTCGGCACCCTTCGCTACTCAATGGTTCTGGCCATTGGTTATCTTGATTGGGATGCCCTTTGCACCAGAATCGCCTTGGTGGTTGGTACGAAAAGGTAGATTTGAAGATGCCGAGAAGTCACTGCAGAAGCTCTCTTCTAAAGGGATGGACGTCAAGCCAACCTTGGCTATGATCATCGAGACTGACCGCTTGGAAGTCGAGATGGAAACCGGAACCACTTACATGGATTGTTTCAAGAAGATCAACTGGAGACGAACAGAGATTTCCATCGGTGTCTACACCATTCAAGTCTTCAGCGGAATCTACTTGGTCGGTTATGCCACTTACTTCTTCCAACGTACATATCCTCAGGTAGCCTCATTCCTTGGTTCGAGCTAACATTTCACAGTGGCTGGTCTCCCAGGTAATAAAGCTTTCGACATGGGTGTTGGATACCTTGCTGTTGGTTTCTGCGGTACTGTCGCATCCTGGTTCCTCATCAACAAAGTCGGTCGTCGTCGCATCTATTGCTGTGGTCTTGCCACTCTCGCAGTTATGATGTTTTTGATTGCAATTCTCGACTGCGCACCCAACTACGAGAACCGTCCCGGCGTGATCTGGGCTCAGTCGACCATCATGGTTATCTGGAACGGCATTTACGACTTGACGATCGGACCAGTATGTTTCGTGCTTATCTGTGAAGTGTCCGCCACGAAAGTTCGAGCGAGGACGATCGCAGTTGCTACAGCGGTACAAGCTGTCTGCGGTATTGCTATGACGGTCGCGATTCCGTACATGATCAACCCTGATGAGGCGAATATGCGTGGAAAGCTTGGTTTCTTCTTTGGTAAGTCGTCCACTTTATCACCTGGAACATGCAACCCTGACTAATATGTTCTAATAGGTGGGCTCTCGACTATTTCATTCGTCTGGGCTTGGTTCCGCATTCCCGAGACTATGGGCCGCACATACGAAGAGTTGGATGTTATGTTTGAGAAGAAGCTCAAGACCAGGGAGTTCAAGAATTACCAATTGTAGATCGATACTGCAACTGAGCTTGACGGGGCAGCGGGTTTCCTCCCACATTAATTGTGTATTTTGATGTACTTAATCGATTCATGATATTGTATCAAAAGTCATGGACCTTTCTTCAGACTTCACACTAGGATCTTAAAATGAAGGTGGGAAGAGTGGGCGGTGGCTTACCCAGTCACGTGAACCGAAGGGTCATCTTAATCAATTCTGTGGTCTTGTGTTCGGAGAGATGTTTGTGCATTGCGCAAAAAAAATATCCATTTTAAATACTATTCCCTGCCTAACTATGCAGATAGGATCCGACATAAGCCCAAGACCTTTCCAAAGAATATGCCGGGCCAATGACTCTTTGATGGAAATACAAACCGCGAACAGAGCACCACAGACATTCGATTGACAGGCTGATGAAGCAACTTCCAGTAACCAGTCTGCCTAGTGGTTTATTGTCGACAGACTGATATCTAGTACTCGATATTGATCTTCCCGTTCTCTCCATACTTGACCCTAGTGGCGCATCTCCCCGCATACCAGTCCTTCCACTTACACTCCAACACCTTATACATATTGTCCTGATTCCTTCGAAACTCATTACTGCTAATGCAAGTACCAGTCAGTACCCCCCGGAGCATTAAGCACCGGATCAAGCTCAACCGGCTCCTTGACCAGACCTTCTCTGCTCGCAAATCCATGAACAACAAACAACCCATTCGGATCCTTCGTCTTCACATACCCACTAGCATACCCCTCATTCATACACTCATGCTGCAGTGTCCCCACAAGATCATGTATCCCCATATTCAGCACCATCGCATCACATCTATCGCAGTTGCAGGTTTGGAGCCCAGCAGTCACGCGAAGCATCGTACAGAAACACGTGCCGTCGTTAGCATCCTTGCTCATGACTTGCTTGTTTGCCCATTTTGTGCGCTGGATTTGCCAGATGCGGCGGCGTTTACAGGTGTCGTCGAATTTCTTCTTGGCGAGCATGCAAAGTCCGGCTTAAGTCTTTTGGGGTCGGCATGGGTCCTTCGCGGAAACACCATTTGCGTTGGTTGTCGTTGGAGCAGGGAAGGAAGTCGGAGCTGTATGGCATTTGTGAGTTGCAGGGTGTCTTGTTCTTCTTTGGTGAGCGGTGTTGGACGCCAATGGCGGTATAGTTGAAGCCAGTTTGAGTTTCTTACGTGGCTTTGAAGGGACAGATATCTGTGGAGACTTGGAGCTCGTCTGAAGTATTGGTCAGAGTGGACGGTTCCCACAGGTTGAGAGATGGAATGCTGCCGGACTCTATAGAACTGAACCAGTCAATACAGTTTGTCGGCTCAGATTCATTGATGGCGGGGTGCGACAGGTCGATGTCGCTACAGAAAGGAGGGTAGGATACATTTCCCTCTGTTGGGAGAGCTGCAGCCATAGCACCCAGGCTGAGCCCAAGGAAAATATAGGCAACATTGAACTGCATCGTGGAAAGCGCCGTACTGTAGAAGCTCGAGGTATAGACGAATTGGAGCAGAAAATTGCGAAATGATAATGTTGGACGATCGACACTCGTGGTAAGGTATTGGAAGATAAAAAATCAAAAGCATATACTTAAGTTGGAAGCTAGACATGCATCTTTAGCTCATCAATATTGGTATTCAGACTGGCCTTGCTTTTGGCTCCCCCTAAATAAGCGAACTATTGTTGTCATGACCCTAGATCCACTAGCTGCCGTCACAAGACTACCAATTCACAGACGCCGCCGACAAAAGTTGTGGTGTGCTAAGTGTTGGCGAGAGGTGCTAAACCTCAGATGATGCATAGACTATTTCTATGCAGTCAAAATGAGACTACCCTTGAATTTGGTCACTGCCCATGTCACATGTTCGTGATTGGCAAATCCATGTACCTGCCCTCGTGGTTCCCTCTCCATTTTCCGCCATCTCCCATCGTACACACACGAGCTTCCATTCTTCCTTGGTATTCCAAGGATCATTTGAGTCTGCCTTGCGAGCCCGAACGATGCCGGACACCAGACTTGACGAACGAGACATGTAACGTAGTGGGGAGCAAGGCTTATCTTGGCCTCAACAACTCATAGTGTTCTCTCAGCTACTCCATGAGAAGCACGATAGGCTCATCAGATCATACACAGGCTTCAGTGGTCCGTCTTTGGGTCTTAATGGGACTCACCGCCGCAACATGACCTGCATTGCCCCGAACACGACGACCATTTGTATCTGTATCGTGAAAATGGCTAGTTGATTGGACAATCTCTTCTCAGACCTGTGGCAGCTGAGCTCTGTCTTGAGAGACTATTGGCATCGCTTGAAATTGTCATTCATACAAAATTGTTGGAGAGGTCCCACAACTCAGAAAATGGATCGGCCCAACGTGGCAAGGCAGAACTGCTGAGTTCTCTTGACTATTGAGATTTCCTTGTCTGTGTAGCCGTGACAAATCACCAGCGCTACTTATACTCGCTCTGAGTACTGCTTTCTGCAGAAATGTTCTGAAGTCGACTTCCAACACCTTTTCACGAGGTCGCACTGCCAGCAAAGTTGACCGAGTCACCCGAGACAAAGCAAACACTCGACAACCCAAGCTCCCCCACATACCCACCATAACAGATTTATCTTATCAGTACACCCCAAAAACCCAAACACAGTCATTATCCAACGCGGAATGATGTCCAAAACATTCCCAGAAGAGATCCGCGATCTCCGAGAAAACCTCAGATACCAGTCCGACCTCATCGACTCGCTCCGCCGCTTCGGCATGCCCTCCTCCGCCATTAGCAACCTCCAAGCCAGTCTGACATCCAACATCCGCGCCATCGAGAACGCATACGACCGCTACAGTTCCAACTACGGCTCTGCTTTTGAACGAGGCGATGCCATCGCAGCGAGCGTTCTCAGCGACTACAATATGCAGCTAGGTATCATTAGGACAAATTCACGTCGTCTGAGGCCGAAAGATCCGATTGAGAATGTGCAGGGGATTAAGACGGGATTGGATATGGAGCATAGGCATAATGAGATTGAGAGGGAGGTTATTGCTGCTTTTGAGGGGTTGGCTAGGAGGCTTGGTGGGGGTGGAGGAGGAGGGTTTGGAGGTGGTGGTGGTGGTGGCTGGGGATTGTTGGCGCAGCTTCAGGGCTTGTCGAATTTTGGGAGGTTGGGATTGAGGGATAATGATAGGGGCTTAGATGGAGATACTACAATCTCGAGACGTGAGATGGAAAGGATGGTGCAGCATTTGAGAGATTCCTGGAGGGTGGAGATTTCTGGTGGGAGGACGATCTATGTCAATTTTTATGATCCAAGCTTGAGAAGATCAGACAGACCCCGCACTGGATTTATCCAGGTCGAGACTGATCGTGATCGTGATCTTGGGATGGGACTTGGAGGTCTGAGAGGAAGGTTTGACGGCAATGGTGGATTAGGAAGAGGGCCATTGGGGATGGGCTCAGGCTCTAGGAATGGCGGTTCTAGTTTTGATTAATAGGTGCAAATTGCAATTTGTGATAGCTTTGGAGCTAAGATGGGCTTGCTTACTTAATGATGTGCCAAATTGCTTTTGAGCATTTTTCGATGTGATGCAATAACAATAATGTCGGGTGTTGGGAATGGTCGATGAACAGTCTAATGAAGTACTGCTTGGTGTAAAGTTTCTGGATGTAAGCAATATCAATGTTCGTCTACCTTGTTCCTTCGACGAGATATATCTTTTTCTACTGGCCCCCATACAGTACGTTGTTTGGAAGGATCACAAACCTGGATGGCTGGATAAATCACTGGTGATCCGTTGAGTTTGAATGCTTAGACTTTTTTCTTTTTTTTTTTTTCGCCTTTTCTTAGACCTATTCCATTGCTCGTGCCTGGGTCAAGGAACTAAGTAATCGCATTCTAGACAGTGATGGCGTGTTGACTAGGCTGCTAGGCCCCAACGTTCGAATCCCCAAATTAAGCGAGCTCCCAGTCTACATCAAAATAACTCGGTTCAGATGCCAACGCCGAAGTCCAGATTGGAATCTTTGATCTATATAGCAGAGGCCCCTCTCCCAGAAATTTCTCCCATTTTCAACGTTCATCACGCACACCAAATTTCTTCTCGTATTCCGGACGCAAACTCGTCATCTCAGACTTCGCATATCACTATACCAAGCACTATATTCAATCGCAATAAACAAGACCTCGATTCCGAATTTCGAGATGGCGATCTCCAACTCAGCCCTCATGAAGCTCCTCGTCTTCCTCCTCGCTACGACTCCCAGCCTCGTCCACGCAGGAGTCGTTTCTCAGTCAGCAAATCCACCATCATGCAAGGACATCGCATGGGATGAGTGCGACAACGGTTTCCAAACCAGAATATGCACCGAGCCACATCCTTCCACTAATGAACAAGTCGCACAATCAATGATTGCCAAGCGCTCCGACAACGACGCCGTCGATCGATTCGAGTCCATCTTCACGTCTTTCATGCCAAATACCACCGAGACGAACATCGACAATTGTGCCTCATCCAGCCACACACCCTCCACTCTGAATGAAAACCAAGACAAAGCACAAAACATCAATGGTACCACCGACATTACCAATTCCAACAACACAATCCAACGCCGCGACACCTGCGCATCCAGTGCTCTCCCCTACCGTTCACAACTCATCGACCTCCCCGAACTTTCATCCAAGAGCTGGTGTTTCCGCCCCGGCCCCACCCCAAACCCCAACGACGTAACCTCACTATGCCGCAACATCGCCCAACTAAAATACTTCGGCGCGCGAGAATCAGCCACCCTCCCCTTCCACGACGACTACGTGGTACAACGCGCCAAGACCTCATCCTCCTCCTCTGGCACCACAGCAGGAGTGACACGCGACAACACTACGGTCGCCGTCAAGCTGACGGTGCATGTGTTTGCGTCGCTGGGAGAGAAAGAACCGCCGGGTTTAAGATCTGCAATTGTGATCGCTGCGACGCGCTGGTGATAAATCGCGGACTGGCGGATATGTGTAAGACGTTGCAGAGACAATGTACATCTCAGGGTTTCAGTAGCGCGTATATAAAATCCTCTCTTCAACCCTCCTCCTCCTCCTTTACAACAAATTCCCTAATCTCGCTCTTCACCTACCCGACCTCCAAAGGGCCCAAAAGCGCGCCCATGGAACTCGATCCTATTCTAGGTGTTGAGGGTGTGGTGAGCAGCAGTTGTCGCAGTGGAGATGAGAATAGGAGAGGGCAGGATTATAGTGGGCCGGTTATCGAGTGTTGGGATTGGGTGGTGGGGAGGTTTGCGGGGGGACGGTGGTGTAGGGATGTTGTGGGGGGTGGGGAGAGGGTTTGGGTTAGGGAGAGGGAGGATCCGATGGAGAAGTTGAGGGGGGTTAAGAAGGGCGGTTTCTCGCAGTTTGGGGATGAGTGAGGTGTGAGAAACAAGCTTGGCTTTGAGGGATGGGGGAAGAGGACGGGATGGGTGGTGCTTTCTTTGATTGCTTTTGGTTTCAGCTCGGGGGCGTTGCTGATTTATGTTCGGTAGATGCTTGCTGGTATTGTCAGCAGAATACTGTAGCATCATCACAGTTTTTTATTATTGTAGTTGATTGCTCGGCCTATATACAGTTCATTAGCCTAGGTATCCAGCAGAGTATGCCTTCACGACGCACTCGATCCCCCTTCTGTCCATGCATACCACGGTAAATTCTGTAAGTCTCCCATCATAGTGAACTCATCATACGTTCCATCTCCGTCTCTCCTCCCGGGCCCAACCCCCCCGCCACCAAAGTCAAGCATCAAATCATCACCAAATCCAAATGTAGCACCCGCAGCCCCAATAGCATCCCCAGGCATCGCAGCATTCCCACAACCAGTCACATTGCCTCCCCCCACCAGAACTTGGGTAGAGCTCTGCGCACCCTCATCCATCATATTCCTCCGTAATTGCACAAGTACTTTCCACATCTTGGTTGACGCAACAGGCGCATTCGAGAAGCGAGAAAAGACATTGTCTAACTGTCGTTGCGCCCTATCTTTGTCATTTTGACGGGTGGCATGTCGGATGTCGGTTAGGGCGATGGAGGTTGCGAGGAAGGGTATGGGTGTTGAGAAGAGCCATTCGCAGTTTAGAGGGGTGAAGGTGCTGATATGGTAGGTGATTGCTTCGAGCAGTTCGATGGCTGCGAGGAAGACTCTGAAGGGTTGTTAATGAGCATCTCTGAGATGGGTATCACAAGGCGGAGAGCTGATGGTCTCGGGAGAAAGCTTACTGGTATCTTTGAGGATCTGAGGGATGGACTTTTGAGTGTTCTGTTTGTCGATGGCGAAGGCAGAGTCTGAGGCTTGAGATACGTACCTCGACGAGTGCGGCGATAACTGTTTGTGATGGATTTGCTCGATCTATCCTTGTGAGGTATTTCTGGTTAAGTGATGATTCAACTTGACTAAGGATCTTATGCCTCTGATGGAAGTCGGTTCCGTCAACTGTAGCAAGTACACGAGTCGCATCGGCTATCTCACGATGAACCAGAGTATATGTCATGTCTTTGAAGTCCAGAACGTTGGGTGGGACTGAGGATGGATTCGCAAATCGACTTGCATGCCAATCTCGATCATTTGCATTTCTTGGTGGTAGACAGTCAGATGTTGGTGGAAGACAGGACTCGGCTCCATAGTATGTTACGGCTTGGGCGTCCAGGATACAGATGTGATTCCATATCCTGGCGCGAATCTCGGTTACCCAGGGTGAGAAGGGGAAGTGTCTCGAGTCTCGGTGTACGCCCATATTTTGAGCGAGACGGACCGCAACTGAAAGTAACGGGACTGCATCTTTGTACAGATTCTGTTGGAAGAGGAAGGTCTACAGAAAGTTAGCTGCTGCCAGGTACATCGTGTAGAGGTTTATTACCAAGTAATGGAGCAGAGCTCCCAGCCCATGAACTTTCTCCGTTTTATGGAAATGGATCCTAGTCAGAGCGTATTGAGTTGATAGCTTAAGACGGGATAATAATTCGTCCTTTGACGTCGAAAATGTCCTCTCGACCACTTCGGCGCGCAGACTGTTTACAGTCAAGGTGTATATCGAGAAGAGTAGTGCTTCGAACTCATGTGGTAGATGAAACGTGCCACGTCTGTACATGCCCAACTCGCGAGCAAATAATGACGAGTGAAGAGCTCGCGTAAATGGATTGACAGTCTCGAAGAAATATTTGCATAGCATATTACTCTCTTCAAGCGACGGATGTGCTAAGCCGAATTCCGATCCTGACAGCGGAGAGGACATCCCCAGTATCGACATCGAGATCCACTGAGAGGAAGCATCATTTTCGGCGACTGGGTCATCGAATAGTTGCCTTAGATCTTCAACCTGGATATCTTTTAGAGCGATGTAAACATCGGGATGAACGGACATACCTCGGTGATCAGACCTGGCCAGAAATCCGAATCGAAGTAGGCACTGTAGCCATCTTGAAACAATATCTGACCAACAGGTGCACTGCCTTCATTCTGATTGGGCGACTTCTCGAAAGTAGAAAAGGCTGCAGATATACCTGGCTGGTATTGTTGTGTTGTAGAGTTGGTCAAGGTCGGCGTCGTAGAGCCTCTTAGCGACGAATTAGTGAACTCCGGGCTGCTGGTGCCCAACCTCCCCGGCGTGGTCTCTCCGACCATCATCGACTTCATCAGCGCCTCCAACCTCTCCAGTCTTTCTCGCAATTCTGCATCTGTTGACATCGCCGCATTGTTTGCATCTCGCGAAGAACCGATGGCGCTGTCACTGCTCTCGTAGGTGCATAATTGTTTGGAGCGAACACAATTCGAACACGGTCGCATCTTGTCACAGCGCACTTTTCGTTTGCGACAGCCGTGACATGGTCGGCCATGTTGCGATGCGGCGCTTCCCTCGCCGTCTCCCGCCTGAGAGTTCATGAGTGCGGCGAGCCAGATTGTTTTGTTCCGATGGATCTTCTCTTTATCGTGTCGCGATGCTGTTTCGAGTCTTGGTGGCTGTCAAGTATCTTTAGACGGTACCTCGCGATGCATGTCTTGCCTAATCCTCCATCTTCCCGTTCTAGACCGTCAGTGTGTCATCATTCGCCTACGGTCCTCACAGGCACTCCCCAGGGATTTATATACGAGCATAGCTTCGAGTTTCAATGCCTTCTGTTATTCCATCCGATTACGGAAGGCTTAGTCCTCATTCTCTCGCCAGCAACATTCAGTCGTGACGGCCACAGAGTTTTGCTGTATCCGGATTTTCATCGACCCGTCCCGAGCTAAATCCGGCTACCTTGGTGAGGGCTTTCGCGGTACGGGCATGTTGCGGGAAGATATTTTGGGCCACCCATTGTTTGAAAAGATGCTATTGCTATTCTAACCCGCCTGACTCGTCGTTTCTCTATTTATCAAATGTCGTCTTGGATGACTGTGTTCCCAAAGTCTTCACTTCTTCGGCTATCATTGCCGACAGGCTCTCCTGGAACAGCGAACCCTTGGCCTTCCATCCCAGCTTCTCAATTCTGTCCGATCGACTTCTGCAATTGCCTCCCCAAATCAATGGAGCCCATGGATGTAATGCCGAAGCATCAGCGAGTGACAATTTGTCGACATCTGAAGTCTTGATCAGACCTTGATCGAATGCGATCTTTGAAACAGCTTTCGCTACGTCTGCCCATTTCTAATCACTAGTCAGCCAGATCCACGAAATCATCTCATTCTCCTGGGCACTTACGAACTGAGCACCAGCAACAAAATAGTAACCTTCCTGGCCCCATTGAGCAGCTCCCCCATTTGGCTTCAGGGCCTCTTCAACGAGAAGAATGAAGGCAGAAGCGATGTCATCGATGTGAGTTTCTGATCGATGGTCAGTATGAACAGGAAAGCAACACAGGGCTGCTCACGATCCCAGATGTTCTCTCCATCAAGTACTTGGAAACCTTTCCCACGTTTGAGAATGGCTTCGATGAGGAAAGGAACTTGAATGCTTCTTTGCTTCAGAGGACCCTGCCCGACACCATGAATCATTGGAGGAGACACGATAGCAGTAGGCACAGAGAATCTCTTCTGAGCCTCCAGAAGTGCCATGTCAACATCTCGATGGACATGGTTCTCGATTGGAAAAGAGGTGATCTCCTGCAAATCGGCAATGTCAGAGTACACTTTGGTCGATGGTTGACCTGCTAAAGTTAATCGTTGCTCCATGTTCCAGTTCTCAGAACTCACCAAAACCATTGGGAACGTCATTCAACATCCCGGTGCCACCAACGTGGATGAGATATCCCGGAGTTGGCTTCTTGTTGCTCAATCCCTCGATCAAAGCCAAAACACCTGGAATGTGGTCTGCAGAGGCAGTTTCTATCGGTGGTCAGTACTCATCCGTATGAGACGTAATATTCAATACTCACGAAGGACAACATCGGCTTTGGACCCTTCCTTGATCATCAGCTCCTTATCGTCCAAGTCGCCAATGACTGTCTCGATCTTCGACCAGCGAGCTTTCACGATGTCGCTTTGTTCTTTGTTCCTCACCAGTGCTGCGATGGTCCATTCTGGATGTTTCTCGATCACACGCATGACCGTATGCCCACCGACATACCCAGACACGCCTGTGACGAAGATTCTTGGCGATGCAGACATGGTGCCGGAAATATTGATGCTTGGTATCGGGATTATGCTTGGTCGCAGAGAGTTACTTGGCTGAATACTTGATTGCGACTGCTGTTCTTGGTATTCGTGGAGTGGGAAGCAGATTGAGACGAGTAATGATGATGAATTGATTCTTCCTTTCCAGAGCACCAGCTTCACTTATATTCTCAAATTCCAACCCATCTCTGCTAGATTCTCCGTTCCCTGGCTAATGATCGCATCTCTTCCTAGGAATATCAACCTGAATTTCTAAGCAACAATTTCAAAGCGATCTCCACGATGCGGCTCTCCTCCACCATCAAGATGAGGCTATTCGCAATGCCAAGCTTTGCATCTTCCAGATGCGGCATAGTTTTTCGCCGAAGGCTCGCTGACAGCGGCGAGCTGCCGATGACCTAACCCTCTTGAGGACAGTCAGCGAGCTCTCGCCGAAAAGCGAGCTGCATGATTGTGAGGCTTACTCAGCCTGCTCGCCTCGCTGTAAACATACGCCATTTGTAGGTACGCAAATGTCGCTGGATTATTCAGAAAGTGTCTGCCGATCTGATAGCATGTTTGAAAGATGACATGCTTATGACGGCATCGGGCAGAGTTATATATATTCTCCATGATTGAGAGATTGAGGTAGTTCCAATCCAGCACCAGCGAACAGCCTTTCAAGTACTTTTGCAACCATCTTTCCCACAGAATTTTAGCAATGGCCGATCATCAATGTCCTTCAACAATTGTGAAATCTTCAACACCAGGAACACCCGTTGTTGCGAAGGCTCCAAAGCTGGTCAATCCTCTCGAGAATGTTCCAGCTGAAAATGTCCGGCAATTTTCTTTTATCTTTGGCGTTTCACTGGGTATACTGACAAGAACAGGTCACGTACTTCACACCCAGACAGATCATCCCAGCCGGAACCGCCATAGTCCACCCCACGAAACCATCCCCCATTCCAAAGGTCTTCCAACCCCTCCAACTTCGCGGTCTCACCCTCCAGAACCGGATCATGGTCTCTCCAATGTGTCAATACTCCGCCGATGATGGCCACCACACAATGTGGCACCAAACCCATCTTGGAGGTATCATTCAGCGCGGTCCAGGACTCACCATCATCGAAGCCACATCCGTGACACCAGAAGGTCGAATCACACCTCAAGATTCTGGTCTTTGGAAGGACAGCCAAATTGAGCCGTTGAGAAAGACAGTTGAATTTGCGCATAGTCAGGGTCAGAAAATCGCGATTCAGTTGGCGCATGCTGGACGCAAGGCGAGTACGGTTGCGCCGTGGATTAATCGGAAGGCTGTTGCTACTGCTGAGGTGTGTCATATGATCTTGACCGTCCTCTCGTCACTGAAGAAACGCTGACAGAGTTATGAATAGGTTGGTGGATGGCCAGATAAGGTCATCAGTGCGAGTGATATACCATTCGATGCACCACATACCTGTGTCCCTCGCTGCATGACATTGGAAGACATCGCCAGCTTCAAAGCATCATTCCTCGCTTCCGTGAAACGCGCTCTCATCGCTGGCTTTGACGTACGTGTTTTCCTCTCCCCTCATCATCCATCCCGTCCAAGAAAAATAAATCTGACTGACCTCGCCGCCAGGCCATCGAAATCCACGCCGCCCACGGCTACCTCCTACACTCCACCCTCTCAGCAGCAACCAACGCCCTGCCCGCACCCTACTCCGGCTCCCTCGAAAACCGCATGCGTCTCCTCCTCGAACTCACAACCTCAACACGCGCCATCCTTCCCCCAACCATGCCCCTCCTCGTCCGCATCCCCGGCACAGACTGGATGCCGCCCGAGTCCAACTGCTGGGAGATCAACCAAGCCATCGCACTCTCCCTCGCTTTGTCCCGCGCTGGTGTGGATTTCCTCGACGTTTCTACGGCGGCTTTGATGAGTGAGCAGAAGGTCGTTAGTGGACCGGGATATCAAGTTCCTTTCGCTGCAGCAATCAAGGAGGCGCTTGAGAAGGAAGGACTGGGTGAGCAGACGAAGGTTGGGACGGTGGGTATGATTACAAGTGGTGTGCAAGCAGAAGAGATTTTGGCTGCTGGTAAGGCGGATGCGGTTTTGGTTGCGAGGGCGTTCTTGAAGAATCCTGGTTTGGTGTGGGAGTGGGGTGGGGAGTTGGGCGTTGAGGTTAGGGAGGCGGAGCAGCTTGGTTGGGGTTATGGTCAGAGAGGGAATGGAGGCGTGAAACCTGGTGTCGCGGCTGCGGCGAGGGGATAGCTCGTACGGAACCAGGCTGTATTGAGTGGAGATGAGTTATTGGAGAGGCTGGCGGCGTCGGGGAATAGAGAGGTTTGGGCGATGATGAATGGTGTTTGGAGGTGAAAAATCACTTCGGAGAAGCACTTATCAAGCGCGAAGAATGAAAGGATCTCATCCTGCTGTATTCAAATGATCGCTTCTGTCCCTTCATCCAAACGAAGGTCCAAATCCTGCCAGTCCCAACCCCAGGATATCTTATCATCTTTCAACACTACAAGGGCTCTCGTGACTCAGACGAGACCACAATCTTTTCACTTCCCTGGCATCAGTCAAGCGTATTGCTCCCTCCCACCATATTTCGCCACCGATTCCGCACCCCACAATTTGCCAACGTATCCAACACCCTATCCTCCACCCCATACCTCCCCACCAAATCCCTCAAAATCCACATCAACAACTCCTCAAGATCATTCGTATCCGGATACCTCACACTCCTCTCGCTCACAATATCAACAGCCATAACCAGTATCTCATGCACCGTAAACACCGGATGGCGGCTCGCTACCCACTTGACGAGGACCCAGTCTCCCTTTTCATGTTCTTTGACTAAGCCGCTTTCTACTTCGAATGATGCTCGGATCTGGTCGAGGTCGGAGCGGTGAGAGAGGCTGAGTGGGGTGGTGAGAGGTCGGGATTGGGCGTATTGGTGGGCGGAGGAGAGAATTAGGGTGGATTGGGAGTGGATGGGGAGAAGGCGGGGGAAGCGGTTGCGATACATCGATTTTGGGTTGGATGGTTTGCTGGACTGCGTGGTGTGAGGGTGCAACTGTCTTTCCTTTGGGTTGTGCTTTTCTGCTGATAAAAAATGCCTTTTCCGATTGAGCGATCACTGGAAGACTTGGGGATATAGATATTGTGACTGGGAAATGCGAATGTCGAGTCATTAATATAGCATATTGTATGTTTGATGGATGGTACAAAGATCAGTAATTGGAAATGGCACATATTTGGATTGTTGTCGTTGCCAGACAGGGGAAGGAACTGCTCTATCGCCCCTCTGCAAGCGAGAATGGGAAAGTGCGACTGAAGGCCAGTTCATCTATCGTGCCAGCCTCTATTCAAGATTATCAGATACACTGTTTTGCCAAAAGCTCTTCGCTATGATTTGATATACATTGACTTGTGGATAACCAAACATGCACGGTTGCTACAGATAGTCAATTTTCCTACCGACCACCGGGAGGAGGCAAAGCGTGGCTATTGACACATCTCAGAACAGGCGGCACGCAGTGGCATTGCTGTACCCCAGAAATACTTTGTCTACGTGTCTAGAACGCTAGGAGGGGTGGTCTATTATGTCTTGGTGGAGCTAAAATAGGTCCCTAAGTTTACAACTAACTTACAAGCTAGATTGGAAGCGAGATCTTGGACTTTCCGGACCAGAAACTCATTTCTGGCTCGAATTAGCCTGTAGTGAACCTCCAGTCAAAATTGAAAGGCGAGGGATACAAGTACATGCATGAGTCGCTTTCCCAGGACTGTAAAACTGCTACACACCTTTCCACATCAAAGTCTACAATCTTAATTTCAGTCACGATTCACAAAGTCACTACAAATTCCCCAGAACTTCGCGATTGTATCGCCCGAACAGTCATCCCAGCATCAAAATGGCGATTGAAACTTTGTTAAAGACTCCAGTAAATGGGTCGAGCCAGAGCAAGCCCATCGAGAAGCACCCCGTCAACGAAGCAAAGAACTGCAGTAATAGCCTCGTTACAATCATGCCCCCGTACCTCCGAGACTATTACCTCCGATTGCCCCACCATCGAAATCAGATCGAAGCCGAGGCTCGCAAGCGAGGAGAGTTTATCCAAGGTTTCTCATGCTGCAAGTGTGGGTTTGTGCTGGATGAGAGGTATATCTGTATCGGATGTGGTTTAACCAGTGTGATTATTTTCGAAGTGGATATGTGCACAGCCTGAGGAGTTTGAGGAGATGACTGAGGATGATATCGAGGAGTATAGAAAGGAGAAGCTGGTGGTGAAGCGTCAGTATCAAACGAGGTTGTCTGTGAAGTTTGCGCTGGGAAATGATCTCTTCTAGCTTACGATATGAGGTTCTGAGGTTGGATGATTCTTCGTTTGTAATATGTCGAGATTTAGTGAAATTTCATCGACTCATTCCCAAGTCCCTTTATTTATTGGATGTGGCTGGGAAAGTTAATGTTTCATCATGATTCTACACATTTACATCTGCCTCGTCCACGTGAGATTGATGTAAGATTACGCCATAGGATTTTCACTTCTAAATATTGGTAATATCTTGTAACTCCTCACAGGGAGTAGTCGAAAATTTTGAGCGAACTTGAAGAACAGGAGGCTTGCAGTAGCGTGTTTCAGGTGGATTATTTAAGTGCATCGTTTCGCATCTGGTCCTTTATACCTCGTTTCTTTCTTGCTTTCCTCCCTTACTTCCTTTCCCGCTTTGTAGAGAGTCAGCATAAATAAGCGAAGCTATTCCAACGCAGCTTGTTGTGGTAACCACCTCGTCTCCAGATAAATTAAATGCTGAGATGGAGCCCATTCCTCTCAGAACGCTTACCGTTCTTCTTGCCTACGAGAAAATGACTACGGACCCGCGGTTCCAAGGACACAAGCTGGTAGCTTCCACTTCTGCGACTTCTGTTTTACTGAAACTTGCGCAAATTCAAAATCCGTGGCTCTTCAAAAACCGTCCCAAGACTATTATGTAAGTATTGTCCGTCTCTCAACCAGTTCATTGCCAATCATGGCAGGTCACTCCAGGTCGGGACTGATATTGCGCTGTCAGCCGCCAAGCCATCCAGAGCCAAATGTACCCTGTCTGGAGATGCTGTCGAAGAAGCTAGATTGAAGGCTTGTGCTGAAAGGGTCTGGAAGAGATGACAGAACAGGGATAAGGAGGGGTGGTGTGCGCATTGTGGTAAAGAGGGCAAATTGCTGAATTGCAGTGGATGCAAAGAGTCCAAAGTGCGGAATTGTTGCAAAGAGCATCAAGTTGGCGGTTGGAAACTGCACAAGCACACATGTGAGAAAGCCAAAAAGTAGAGTGATGTTTAAAAGGATAGAATGGGACAGGATGGACTCTTTGCAGTGCTGACTCTACTCGTGTGTTAGAATCATGCAGCTGCTGAAAATCGCATGCATGGCCTCGGCCGCATGCAAGTAGCCTTCCACAGCCTCGCCTTTTAGAAGGCCATAACCGCCAGTTGCCAGACAGCCGCCCCTCGTCGCCAATCATGTTAAGTTATTGTGGCTTGTCATATGTCGCTAAAAGAAGTGTGCGGTGGTTGGGCGAATTATTCTGTAGTCGGCCTCGTGCATGAATGCAAACGAATAAGCCTTGGACCTCGAGGCTCATCTCCACGACGGACAATAAAGATACTAAGATACCTACAGGTCCTTATAAAAAGGCTTCTCGCACCAGAGTCTCCAGATCTTCGATTCCTAGATATCTTATCGACCCTCGCAATGCCTCCCGTATTCCAGCCTTCCCGCGAGGCACGAGGCTCACGCTCACCTCTGCAGCCACCCCCGGCACAAACGGAAAGACCAACATTGAGACCTGGCGATGTTTGCGTTGGATGTGTTGTTTGGCTTCCGTCAAAAGATACGAGTCAACGAAGCATTCGATGTATCAACGATGATTGCTGCGGCAAGGGTGAACTTGACGATGGCGGTTACAACCATCCAGTAGTCGTCCTCAAGATCAGGCAGGAGAATGGATCCGTTGTGGTTGGCGATCTGATCTGCACTGTTGCCTGTGTAAATATCTTCTTGCTCTAATCGTTTTCACATATGCTGATATCCTCAGGTTACGACTTTCTCTGACACTCCGCTGTCGAAATACTTGTCAAAGCGTCAATACAGAGAGCCGTCTATTCCAATCTACGATCCAGAAACAGCTCATCTCACAGCTTCAGGAGGTACCGCTCTGGTTCAACTCAAGCTCGAGGAAGGTAGACTGAAGAAACAGTCGTACGTACGCCTACAGCACAGTTACCGAGTTCCCATGTCGATGCTACGGCAGTATGCATACCGGAAGTGCCGTGCATACAAACGGAGACTTTCGAACGACAGCTACACCACATTGATGGGCCTCCTCGCCTTGACTCCGGAGAAGTATGAGACGACAGAAACTTTGTTCGAGACGAGAGATCAACGGCTACTGAATTTGGCAAGATCGGAACTTCCTCCTGTAGTACGAGTACAACAGCCACATCGACTATTACCTCCTACCAGGCTTGCATCGCAACCTAATCAGTACAGGCCCTATGGAGCGACGAATGCGAATCCGCAGATCTCCCAATACGTTCCGCCTCACAGATACCAAGGCCGCGATCACATCCGGGCAGGCTACGGGGCACATGACGATGGAGGGGAAGGATCTTTCCTTCTCAAATTGGTGGCTGGATGTGTCATACTTGTTCTGGTTTGGTGGTATTGGAGAAGTACCTGATCATAGCTCTTGACTCGAACAGGACTTTGGAAAAGCTGGTCCCGAGAATGTCAAAAATCAAGCCATGATTGGCACGGCAAGTATTGAACAGGGGAGTAACTTTCGGATACACTTGCCACAATAGAACGGAATTTCTTCTTACTTCTCTTTCTTGTAGTCTTCGCTTGCTCGTAGTTGCCTTTACATTTGAGGAACACATCAAAGGCCAGAAAGGTCGGGCTGTGAAAGCTGTTCGATGCAGCTAAGCGAGCCCCCCTCACATTGTTTAAGAGCGATGCCATGACCCAATACTTCTTATAGTGCCTCTGTTACCTTTGTCTCAATTACAACTCTGCCAAATTTGGCAGGTTTCGATACCCAGCATGACTTCTTTCGTACTCTCTTGACAGAGTCTGCTTGTCACCATTTCTCTCTTTGATGGCTTGCAGCGAACAGCAAGTTCGAGTTTGGACCTAGTGATGATGACCACAAAGTAACATTACAAGTGATCTTGCTGTCATGAGCGCCGATTACTTTTGTTATTTTCATCACTCATCCAGATCGATCACTTGGATATTTTGATGGCAAAAATGAAAGCCAACGGGAGACCCTTTTGCAGTCCACCGGGTAGACCTGATTCAAATGTGGATCAACATACTCTGGTCCAAATACGAGCGTAATATCTTGGCTCTATGGCTGCTCACTCAAAGCGTTCGCGAGGCCTCATGCTCGACAGCAGTGGGCATTGAAGTTCATGGAGTGGCGTGATTGGGTAGAATATATGGCTTCGATGGTTGATGCTCAGCTGTGAGGCGCAGCTATATGCGACCGTGTCGAAGACCTGCATCGGATGGAATACGCAACATCGAACGTTGACTGGAATGCTTGTTGCGATCAAGTTCGTTCTTGCAAGCAAGCTTCTCAGCTCCAGATAGAAGCCGGGCCATTTGGAGCGACAAAGGTATTTGCAGCTGTAGAGTAGTGAAAGTCGGAGAGTCGCTCACCATTCTCGCGTTCACTTTGTGCCATTTAGTCATTATGATTTTGCTGGCTTTGGGGCAGTATCGACCCATTGAGCTGGTTCAATGTTGTGTGCCAAGACCTACCTTGGACTAACGAGAAGAATGCTTTTCGGCAACTGCTCTCAAAATAGATGTGTCCTGGTTGAGCGCATCATTATCTCGGTGTACCGATCGAACTCAATACCGTCTTTATAAGTACCTAGATATCCATTGTGACGACCTGCATATTTGTTGGTGATGGTAAGGCGTTTTGGCGAAGTCAAAATGGCTCAGCCCCTCATGTTGCTTCGCGCAGGGGTTGGAAATGTTGGTGTTGCAGACCTGAAGTCGATGCAACGACAATCCCATTGGATACTTAAGGTTGCTTACAAGGTTAATGATCCGCATGAGTGCTCCTGCGCCGCCATCCTTGCATGTGTCATCTCGTTTTCGAGGCGGGAGGCGTTGGTCTGTTGTTCATCTGGTTTCGCACCATGATGGTTTTTTCGCTCACTTTTCCAGTCAAGCATTGCAGTTTTATAATCGACCTTTTCCATTTCTTGGATATGAAAACTCACTTCCACGTCGCAAGTCATGCGCCTTTCCATCTTACTATTTTACCATATCCTTCTTTATTCTACGCACGTTGCAAGCGTAGTCTATCCGTGGATCGACGATGACCTTTTGGGAGGCCAGACCGCGTACATCAGGTTCATCGATGATGGTATTGCACCTCTGCTCGTCGACTCATCGTTCTTTGAAATTGTGATCTTCTCTGGTGGAAACCAGTCACCAGTAAGTCACCAATTCTTTCCCCTCAGCAAGCTCGGCATGACGTGTGCTCCACAGGTAACGCTGTACACATCCCAGAAGTACAATTTCTCCCGAATACCTGAAATAGATGACCCGAGTCGCAGCGAGCTGGGACAAAAGAGTTACTTTTTAATTTCGATTTTCGTTCCTTGGTCGATTGGGCCAAATATTGCTCGTGGATAGTAGGTTAACTTCGCTTTTTCCAGGCATTTGCTGACATCTTGCAACCAGTTTTCTCGGATTCAGGTCCCATTTGAAGCAAAATGAGAGTGTAGAGTTCATAACATATACAGACCGTGTGTCCATGCTCAACAATGGTACTATTTCTCCGGAGGTCGAAGAAGCGGCGAAAGCGCAGGGACAAGTGAGCAGCATTGGGCCTACTAGTTCTTGGGCTTGCAAAGGACGACCATGTTCTCAAGCAATTGCGCTTTCGGGAATCACTTTGACTCAGAAGAAGCCAAAAAAGTTTAAAGAGCCGCTCAACGAGAACCAGAAATTCACGATAGGATTCTCCGCTACAATGGGAGGAGTAACTTTGATCCTTCTGATTGGTGTGATATGGCGCTGCAGACAGAGGCGTTCAGAACGCAAGGGCTCCAAAAGGAGATGGTGGAACAAGATACCATCACCAGAAGCCGGAGCTTCGGAATTACAGGGACGCGTCGGGCCATACACAACTGCAGAACTAGGCGGAGATGGCCATCGTGGATCGGTTTTCGAGCTGCAGGCAGGGAGCATTCAACAAGACTGCGAAGGAGTAGATGTTAGGAAGGAGATCGCATCTATGGAAGCCTCTGAGCTGGATGAGACCCAAAGATCGCAGCCCGGTGAAAATAATAGTAAACATGATTCTGGGACTGAGGTGTTATATACACCAAGAGAGGAGAGGGTGTGCAGTCAGGCGAGAGACGTCGATGAGATACTACCAGCGCCCTCTAAGCCGTTGGTATTTGCTTCGAGAGACACCGAGAAACAAAATAAAAAGCACAACTCAGCACCAACACCAGTTCCGACCACACGACCGCCACGAGATTCCTCTCCACATGAAACGACTGCAATGTTGGAGACTTCTTCGCCAGTTCTATCCACTGTATCAGTCTCTGAAGCCGGCGCAACAAGACCAGCTTCATTTCCACTTCTGCAGCACCATTCTGAGTACGAATCAATACCCAGGCATTCGGTTAGGATGGCGGATGTAGATCTCGAAGCTCTTGCAGGGGCATTTGCGCCTCCAGCACCTAACCCGAAACCCCCGCCGAGAACAGGGAGGTGGGTCTATAGATAGCGTACTGGCTGCTATTGAGGGAAATACTAGTAACCTTACTCATGTAAAGGACTATTTTAACGGGCTTTCGTCGTCTCTTGAATTTTCTTCCGGTAAAGCTTTTGAAGACTTCCCAGAATTGGTGTTGGCTATGCACACGAACGTACAGGTGTAGCAAGATATGTCAATTCATAGATTATTCGCTAATTTAGTTTTCGATTCATCACTCCTCTCTACTCCTTCAATGCAGGTGTGTCAGCAAATAAATAACCAGCCATGGCCTCAGGATACCTCTCGCCATGAACGTCAGCATTCTCCACAAGCTTTCTGATCTCAGCCTCCTCATCCTTGCTCAGCTTCACATCGAAAGCTTTCAAGTTTTCCTCTAAATACTTGATCTTCTTCGTGCCTGGGATAGGGAAAATATCATCACCTTGGGCCAGCAACCAAGCAAGTGTCAGCTGACCAGGTGTGCAATTCTTCTTCGTTGCGAGGGTCTCAATGCCGTTGACGAGCTTGAGGTTCTTGTCGAAGTTCTCCTCTGAGAAACGTGGAGAATGGAGACGGAAATCGTCGGACCCAAAATCGGCGCGCGATTTGTAGGCTCCAGTGAGCATGCCACTAGAATCTCATTAGCATCTACAGGTTGTTTGTCCGATACCAGGACTCACCGGCCAAGAGGAGAGTACGCAACTGTTGCGACTCCAAGCTCACGACAAGTTTTCAGAAGGCTGATCTGAGGATTCTCAATCTCGATGCAGAAAGGCGAGTATTCGATCTGAACAGCATCGACATGGACAACTTTGCATGCACGACGGAGAGTCTCTGACGAAACTTCACTGAGACCGATGTACTTGATCTTGCCCTCACTGCATTTTGTTAGCTGCTCGGATTCTCAAGTCACTTCGATGGCTTTCAGCATACCTCTGCAACTCTGCCATGGCCTTGACCGTCTTCTCAACCGGAGTCTTCATGTCAACCCGATGGCAGTAGAATAAGTCGATTGTCTTGACTCCCAATCTCTTCAAACTCATTTCACACGATTCCTTGACATTTTCGGGACTTGAGTCGATGGCCCGTTCACCTTGAGGGTCAACTTTGAAAGCAAATTTCGTTGCCAGGAAAATGTCCTTCCTCTTGTCGGGATTCTTGGCGAACCATTTGCCGATGAGATCTTCGTTGTCGCCATAAACCGCTGCTGAATCCCAGAACGTCTCTCCGAGCTCGTATGCACGATCAAGAACTTTGAAGCGTTCTTCGTCGGAACCGATTGCGCCGTAGAAGGACGACAGGCCCATGAGTCCAAATCCAAGAGCTGGAATTTGGGGACCATTCTTGCCAAGTTTGCGAGTGGGAAGTTGAGGTGCCATTGTTCGATTGGAAGTTGTATTGTGTCGAGTTGGTTATTATTCTGATGTTGAAAAAATATGTTTGCAACGAGACAGTCGTGCAATTATATATACATTTCTATGAAAATTCCGCTTCGGCGTTTACGTGCAAGCCCTGATTGATACGTCACTAAGAACAAGCAACACTGCACTCCACAGTTTTCGAAGGTATCGGCGATATGTTCAATGGTTTCAGACCCTTGGCGTGTTATATCCGAGCTATGCATCAACATCGATTGGCTGCATAACCCCGCGCTTAATTCCGCAAAGTCCTGAACTTTATCCACCCACGGCAACCGGGTAGAGATCATTTTATGAAAATTCTTCATTATTCGATATATATCTTTGAAAGATACCGGAGAATGTTGATGAATTTTAAGATTTTTCCTGGCACTTTAAACTCTAGAGAATTTAGGGAAGAAGAACGGGAAGGGACGATAACGGCAAGACTCGCTTAGTGGATAATGTTGTCTTTGTTGACTTCTACCCCGCACTTGCACGTGATTGGTTCGCCAGGACACCCTTAGAGCCATGAACTTTTGTAAGCCTTGATCCTTCTTAAGTGCATTTCAAGACCGCTTGTGCTTCGTGAAGTCGAGGCTTATGGAGGAGCTCTCATATATTGAGATTGAAAAGGGTGTAAATAGTAATTCCGCAACGGGTATTCTCTAGACGACCCTACTTAGGGATTCACGACGTCAGGATCTACTACCAGATAAATCATAGCATTGGTTTCACTGCGAGCATAAACGAGGAGGACTATGTAGATCTTGGATCCGTCGGCAAAGATTTGTGTAGGATTTCGCAATTAAGACGATGCCGAAAAGCGAGAAGGATTTTACCCACCAGGAACCAGCGGTTCATTCGTACGATGAAGGAACATCTGAACCTTAAGAAATGGAACCATGAACCAACCATGAGTTTTTTGAGCATACCTGGACCTCGGCTACACATTCGTGTACTCAGCCTTTTTCAATTTCCAGACACGCGTGGCACGGGCCATAGCTCCAGGCCAAATTATCCTCGCAACTCTGCTCACGCTTTTCGGGAGACACCCACTTGGTCGCAGGTGAAGCCAGCGTTTCATTTTCTAAAAGTCTTCGCATAATATTTTGGCACCATTAAACCTAACTAAACAATTTCCAGACCCTCCCGCACAATCCTCTGCACGCTCTCCAGAAACATTTCCACGTCTCTCTGTTCATGGAATACCACATTTTACCATATCTCTTCCTTCCAGGTATTCGAGGCCACTCCAAGTGCGTTCAATAGCTCTGTTCCCATGCACCACGGATCCAGTAACTCTAATGGTCCATACCGATGCTTCACATAGTGGTCCGTGATGCCTCTGCTAGATAGCGAGACACTGGCACTTTGGTTTGAGCTTGGTAAAGGAGAAGATGCATTCGGATAGGCTGGGGTACGAGCTGCGAAGCAGAGGGCCGCATCAAGCATGTCTCTTGGAAGAGCTTCCGTCTCGTAGAACCTCTGTACCTGCTTGAAAACGCTGTTGAACTCCGTTGAGCACTGTCTGTTTGATGATGCTGCTGATGGGGAGGTAGTAACATCAATGATAATGAGAGGTGTCGAATTGACATGGCATGTCATCATGTCGTACTTGGGTCCGTTATATGGCTCCTGGTAGTATTTCCGAAGACTCATGATCGCATAGCTCAGGTATTTCTTTTTGTTTTGAATGTCGCCCCGAGGCTGTAGATATCGAACAGCAAGTGCGATGGCGGCGTGGATGGCTTGAATAACTGTTGTTCCCCTAGATTTCAAACTCTGATGATCGCTTGGGACTCTTATTTGCCGAAAATGAGAGCGTTGAGAAACGAGACTTTCCGGGTATCGACGTTCCTTGCTTGGCATGAACTGACAGAACGTTCTCGCGATCTCTGTTTCTCTTGTCCCGAACAGCCTAAAGCTCAAGATCTGTAAGACTTTTGACGATGAGTCTCCAAGAACAACGCGAAACGACGGAGGTAAGTTTTGTGCTCACTGCCAAAAGTCACATCAGGGATATTTTCCTCGAACATGAATGCCTCTGAAGTGTAGCTCAGTAGGTTGTCCATGAAAACATATGCCGCCATGCCATCAATCACATCGTGCCCACTTTGGAAGATGATGTTGTACTTTACTGTGTCCAGTTTGGAAGATTCGGGTACCGCGACTGGGAACACGAACAGTGCTAGGAATGGAACCGGTGGATCAAGATCAAGAAATTCCTCCGGTGTCTGAGAACCACAGTTGATTGTGAACATCTGTGCCATCCACATATCGATGACCTCCATCTCGTTGGCCACCTGATACACACGATTCCAGATCTTGGTCTCTGGGTCTAGCACAACACTCGATGCCAGAATAGGACAGTGGTACCTGATTTGCTTCCAGGCATAGCGCAAAGAGTCTTCGATCCGAAGCTGAACTTCTGAGCGGTCGTCCACTAACGGCAAATGCAGTGAGATTCCAACGTGCACCTTGATTGAACTTGCTGTCTGACCAGTTCGCTCCCAACCTTGGCATTGGTGGTATAGTATAAAACCTGGTTCATCAAGAGGTCTTGAGTAGATATCAGGAGATACCTCACACCATTTAGTGCGGCTTGGATCAGTCATAGCTCCTATGATTCCGAGTGTGGAGATCGTGAGGATATCTGCTGCGCTGCACTCCTCAATTTGTACTGGCTTAACGAGGCGTATGCAACAAGGCCATTGTTCCTTCCCTTCTTGTGCTTTCATGTTTGACACTTAGAAAGAACTCGACTCACAAAGATGAGCGTCAAAGGATAGAGACAAAAACTTTATTCTCCTTACTGGTTGGTACGAGCTCCCAGTTGTAGCTGATCTCAGCACCATCATTCTGATCGAAAGTCACACTGTCAGAGATGGAATCCTGTCGCCCTCGCGAGTGAGATAGCTCTGATAATGACAGCAAGGTGAGTCATTTTAATCTTCCGGGGAGATTCGCTCACTGCACTGAGGGATATTCTTAAAGGGGTGGCAAAGACTTCGTGCCTACCAACTTGGATGATTTTGAGCGTCGAAAGTAGGCTCATCAAGCTACATGCTCTGGCAGATGTGGCTTTGTAAACTCCCCAGCACCGGTTTTAGAGAACCCAAGAATTATTCGCTTTTTGCTCGACCGTTTCTGCAAGTTCTTAATTTCAGGGACCATGGTTTCATGTCTCAAGCTCTGCCACTTTCTACCCACACGCCACTCCATCTCTTCGAGGCACCTATCCTTTGCCTCTTGTGAGAATCTCCAAGCTGGACGCTCCCTTACGGCTCTGTTCGGAGATATAGGTTCGCGAGTATTGAGGAAATAAAGGACCGCAATACTTCTATCCGATGAAGTCAAATTTGTAGAGATCCGAATGGCGAAAGACTAAATGATTGATAATGCTCACACGAGTGACAATAGTCCGCAACAATCATGACAGATACAGACCCTTGGTGGCTTATTTAGTCCTAGGTAATCAAGTCTCGGTGAGAGTGATTCTGGCCGATGTTGGTCCAAACTGAGTGATTCGTTTGTCAAGATGGCGAATCCACTTCAGAGCCGAAAGTGCCTCTTTTCTAAGACGTTCATTTCGTGAAGTATGTGGCCTTTGTTGAAGGTTCTTTCATGCAGATCAGGGGATTAGATAGGCACTCAAGCTGTACCACCGAAATGAAATCTCTTTTGATACGACTCCAGTTGTCAGCCTCTCTGCCATATCACTATCAGCACCTACCTACCAATCAACCCACTGCTATCTTTTCCATTCCCCTGTCCTGTCCTTGTTAAACAGAATCGAAAACCACCACTTACACGATTTCACAATTACACTCTGGCACTCCATCAATCGATCTTCCACTTCGTTGTAATTTCAAGCCGAAGGTGCCAAAGCAAAATCAACCATCTTATCATCTCGCGGCAGCATCTGCGCTTGCTCTTCCCTCAACGTGATACAGTATATATATCACAAACCACCACCCGCAAGAGGGAGAGCCGTGAGCGTGAGAGCAGGAGTAGCGTAAGGTCGTGGAGACGAGTGCTGTTGCCATGGTGTGTCAAATCCACACCGATTCTCTCCGCAATTCGCGAAAGAAAAGTACCCAAAAATGACTGCTGCAAAAATCAAATAGAATACAACACACGAGGGCGAGTGATGCTGACCAGGACTTGGTTGAAAGCGGAATTACAAGAGATCGGTGCGATTCCAAGAGAACGACAACATTTCCGATGTTTGATAACGGAATCGGGTTTCAGGTCTCACATATTCATCCTTCTGTGGACACCCCGACACCCCGACACCCCCAACTCCTGACGTTCCTACATGTACAACCATCTCCCTTCACTTCAAATCTTCTATAACCAGAATTCCGAAGATGATGACTCTTCGCACCGCCTCACACCATCCAAAAACACACACGCATTGTTGCTGCGCGCTCCTCCAATCATGCAGATTGTCCTGGCAGATATACACCTCCTCTGTTCGCCGAAACCATGCTGCTCCGAAAGTTCAGAATAGTACTTCACAATTAGTGATGGTTAACGTTGCAGAATCCTCACAAGTCACGATCGACTCATCCAGCATTCGAGTCGTCTGTCTTCGAAGCGAAATCAACATTTCATTCCATTCCAGTAACCGGAACACCCGCCAACCCCACCCATTTTTGCCATGAGCAGTACACGCAGCACGCGGGGAAATATATACAAACGCACCATCAGCTTCGTGAACAATTGGCTTGCCACCGCCCCATACCAACTCCTCCCCCACCTGCTCGACATGCATGCATTGCAAAAGTATTCCTCTCATCTACACAGCTCTCGATCTCTTCGCATCGCCTCACCACCATCTCACGCCTCAGCCCTGCTACCAGGCTTCAACACAGGACTCTGCTTCACGTCACTCTCGAGCTCATCGTTTGGCTGATCGTGTCTTGAGTACATCTTATACTCGATGCTATCCTTGAAAGATAACTTTCCGCTCTCGACTTGTTTGCGGGTGGCTGAAAGCTTGGATTTGGGGAGGCCCATGGACTCGAGGAACTTGACGGCTGTAAAGAATGTTTTGTTAGCTAATCTTCTTTATGTTACCGCATTTTTGCTCTTGTGATTTGGGATTAAGAATAGGGAAAGGTAAACTTACTGTCAGTCCACTCAAGCTCCTTCCGCTTCGAGTCCCACTTCAGCTCTTGCGCCATGATATCGATGACCTTCGGCGCAGCCTCAAGTGCAGCCTGAGCATTCAAGAAGGCCAATCTCGTTCTTCTTGCCAACACATCGACAGCTGTTTGGGCATACTCATGTCTGACAGCGTATCTGACTTCTCCATCGATGAATGGGTAGAGAGGGCTAATACGCTCTCCTCTGACAGGGAAGCGCTGCTCAGTCGGACTACTGAGAGCTGCGACTGTCCAGGCGCGATCACCGTATGATTCGGTCAAGTGTTTAGCGATGTCCGTCTCGACGCCGAAGTGTTGGATGAGGTTGATGAAGAGGGTTTTGGAGAAGCCGTGAGCACCGACGAGTTTGACTTGGTGAGTCTGGCAAGAGCCATTTAGACGCGAACCGTCATCAACTTGTTCAGTACCGCTAATGTCTGGGGCATTGGCCACAGGGCGAGTCTGGAGACTGAAGGTCTTGATTGCCTCGTCAACTGCCTCTTCGGCCATTTGACGGTACGTGGTCCATTTTCCACCAGCGCAGGTGAGAAGTCCAGAGGGTGAGACGTTGATGAGATGGTTTCGGACAAGAGATTCGGTGTTCTTCGCATTGGGATCTTTGACGAGAGGACGGATTCCGGACCAGGCGGCTAGAACATCACCGCGGCGAACGTTGATGTCTGGGGAAAGGTAGTGGCGAATCTCGGACAGGATCCAGTCGATTTCTTCTTCTTTAGCGACAGGATTCTGGGAGATTTCTGTGGGAGAATCCGTTGTGCCCGCAATCGTGTTTCCTTGCCATGGTAGGAAGAAGATAACTCGGCCGTCGGAGGTTTTGGGATCAATAAGTCCCATCTTTTGAGGGCTGTAGTATCCGGGAAGAATGACGTGGACACCGGAACTGGGAGCGACAATGTCCTTGACAGTCTCATCGTCGAACTTCCGAATGCCGTCCGTGAAGGGTCCTGTGGCATTGATTATACCCTTGGCCCGGATGACGAACTCATCTGGCTTCTTTCCGTTCTTGTCTTGGACCAGATCTCTGACACGAGCTCCGCAGAGCTTTCCGTTCGCATCCTTCTCCAGACCAGTAACTTCGATGTGGTTGACAACTGTGCTACCGTATAACGCAGCAGTCATGGCAAGCGATACGTTCATTCTCGAATCGTTATGTGCTCCATCGTAGTATACCAGTGCGCCGACCAAATTGTCCTTCTTCAACATGGGGAAAGCGTCCAAAGCCTTGCTCCTCGTCAAGAAGTACGAGCTCTCAATTCCTTCCGAACCTGCCAAAAAGTCGTAACATTTGGTTCCCGCCCAGTAGTATGGAGCTTTCCACCACTTATCCAGAGGCAGCATAATTGGCAACCAACTCGACAAGTGTGGTGCAGTGTCCAAAAAGAACTTTCTCTCCCTCAATGCCTCCTTGACCAATGCATACTGATTGTAGTCCAGCTCCCAAACGGCTTTCTCCAAGTATCGCACACCTCCATGTACCAGTTTTGTACTCTTACTACTCGTCCCACTGCTAAAATCATCTCTTTCGACAACCGCAACCTTCAATCCTCTTGTCGCAGCATCGAGAGCTATTCCCGCACCTGTAGCCCCCGCACCAATAACCAGCAAGTCGTAGACATCGGCATCGTTTTGTGGTGCAGCATCCTCTGCAGACTTCAACAATCCAACGCCTTTGCTCCCACCACTGCGCTTCAGATCTGCGATTTGTTCATCTCTTGTCTTGACTTTTGGGAATCGAGGAGGTCGAAATCCGCCTTCTGCCCCATAGCCGGGAGGAGAAACTACGGCGGGGTCGGAACCAGGGATATTTCGCGGGCGGTAGCTGTAGTAAAGGATGCCACCTCCGACGGCTGCTGCTCCTGTCGTGTAAAGAAGAGGCTTCGCAAGACGCTGTCGGAAAGCCATTGTTTGCTGTGATTTTGGGCAGGAAGTGAAAATTCGAGAGAAGACCAGCAGGTCCTGCTGATGATGATGATGATGCTGCTCTGGGAGCTTGGGAGCGTGCTAATGCAGATCAGCCCGCTTTTGTTAGCCAAGGATTTGCATATGATGCTGCTCTGCGTCTTTGTCGAAAGCTGCAATTGTTGATAATACAGAGTGAAGTGAAGAAAGAAAGGATGCGCAATATACCGCAGAGTACAAAGTGCAAGCAAAAATATGAGCAAAGAAAAGAAAAAGGTGAGGCTTGGGATGATATAGCTGTTAACTGAGATTCCTTATGGTCTTGTGAAGTCTCACAAACAGCTCTCCCTGTCGCTCTGGCCTCACTCTGCATCCTCGGGATCTTCTGCCGGCTAATTTTCCGCCAATCGACGAGCTGAATTGATGCCCGTTGGTCCCATGCCAAGAAATGCACCAGCCTGTTTGTAGAATTAATCCGAGATCTCGTTGAGGAAATACACCGAGGACTGTCTAATGAGCTGCCCCTCTTTTAAAAGCTGGCGGTCATCTTGTGATGGTCTGTTTTTCTCGGCCATTCCCTCGCAGCGAACATCGTGATAGAACGGTCTCAAAACGCATTTCTTTAAACAAAAAACAACTTTTCAAGGAAGCTGCGACCATTTCGATACCTACCTGCACTTGGCCCGGAATGCAGATTTCAGCAAGGGTGGACCGAGATCAGCAGCAGAAGGTGCGACCACGTGATGATTTATGTCAACTTCAGAAGGCGTCGTACCAGTTCCCTACTTCCAAATACATTAACTAGAAGTCTTGCGAGACGTAAGTTCAAAGTTTGGGCTGACGAACCCGATTATTGGCGGGATTTTAACAAGTGTTGTGATATCTGAGCTGCTTCTCCAGTGTACCCCTCAAGCGCAGTTCGCTTCAGGCGTTGGAACAGAACATCACAGTTTGCCTCAATATTCCTCCCTGCTTTTCTGTCCCATCGCGCTGAGTATAGTCTGTAAATGCCTTCTGTTTTGAGAATTTCTATATACTTTTAGCGGTTGCGTGCGAATTGCGAGGGGGAGGGGAAGTTCGGTCAATGGTCATTTTGACAATCACCAATGGTATTTTACAGCGTTTGAGGGCACATCAACATAGCATTGTAAGGCTAGCTATCGATCAAAAGTACTTTCGTACTGTATCCCCAAAAGTCTCTCTATCGTCAGACGGCGCCTGAATCCTCCACGCCAATGTCATAACGCTGCATTGAGAAATAAGAAAAGAAAGAAAAGACGGAGGAAAATCTCCATCCCGACCAAACCACAAACGATCCCCAAGCCCAATGTTGTCAATTTTCCCATTCAAGGGTCAAGATCTGTGAAAGGGAGAAGAAGCTGGTCTTTCTGAACCAGAATGCAGAGAGCTACATCCCGCATTGAGCCATTCTTTTTTGACTCTTCCCAAGCCAATTTTCGGAGCTTGTCGTCGGTGATTTGAGAGACCAGTGGATGCTTATAGAGGTTGTAGAAAACGCTATGCGCAGAATTGAAGGCCTTATCCCAATGTTCATAGACCACACCAGGAGGAGGATTTCCTCTCAATTTGCGGAAATGGAAAGGATCCGCCTTTTCCTCTGAAATCGGCTGTTCGGTCGGACCTTGGCCATTTGGTCGATTGAACAAATTCAATACCGGCTTGATGTGAGGTTCCTTGGTATTGGGCTTGAAATTTTCGATGAGTCTTGCGATGTTAGAAGTTGCAGTCTCCTTCATCTCATCGGTGACATTGACTATATTTGGCTCAGGGATTTTGCGTAATTTTCGTGGGACTTTCTTCGGAGGCTCCTCAGATTCTGCTAATGTTGCAGCTTTGGCTCGAGATTGACGCTTGCGGGTAGTCTTGGGAGCATTGTTGATGATAGGAGGAGCATCAGCCATTTCCTGATCATCATCCTCAGTTGCATCAGGGACTGTGCTGGCCTGATGAGCATTACTTGGTCCTGCACGAGTATCCATCATCTCCACATCTCCACCTCCTGGTGAATTATCCACCTGATGATCATGGATGTCATTTGCTGAAAGACTCTTCCCATCCTCAGCTGACTCTACCTTGTCGTCATCCCCAGTGGCATTGAGTCCTAGACCCCCAACAGCCGCAGATGCAATGGTAGTCTTGCCATAGCTTAGCATGGCATCATACATCGACTTAGATGTGATGCCTTGTACCGCCAAGATATTCTGCCAGATCCAACCCCCGGTACCTAATTCTCTCCCATCAGCCTGGTATCCAGCCTCACCAGCGATCTTCTCATCAAATACAAGTCCGTTGACCGGCAGCTTATTCTTCTGCTCGAGCTCTGCCATCCACCTAAACTCTTCCGTAAAGAAGAGTTCAGGTGGGAGAGTCACGGGACTTCCAGTGTGATAGTATCGACGTCCTGATTTCAAATCCCACAGCATATGAGAAATGATTGATCTCTCGCGATCGGTGAACTTCTTCTCGTCGAGAAAGGCTTTGACATGACATGCATCTCGACCGACATCGAAGAATTTTTGGACAGTGAGGGCGGCTTCAGGTAGAAACGGCTTAATCAAACCGGTGTATTCTTCACAGAAGTATTTGATGAAGATTTCAACATTCTCATCGGGTTCTTCCTTGGGGTATGCATTGGGATATGCTTGACGCATTGCGGTGATTGCGGTCTGCCGAGCAAGCTACATGAAAAGTTTAGCATATCTCCAAGAATTCATGGATATTTGAGCCTGTGGGGCATTATACTTACCGATAGCTTTTCCTTGATGTTCACAGCCATGGCGCACTTCTCCTTTTCGAGTTGTTCGATCTTGGCTTCAACATCTTGAACCACCTGTCTCTTCAAAGAAGCCTCCATCTTGCTGTAGCATTCCTCCACATACTCGTATTGAGCGCGCAACTTTCCCATATCCCACATGGCCAACATTGTTTCAACCTCCGAAACCTCCATACCAGCCAAGTGGGCAATAGTCTTGCTGTAATCCAATGCCATTGCGAAGAGTATTTGTATTTGAGAGGATTATGTTGTACAGGATTATGTTGTCCCCATGGAGTATCGTACAGTCGAAGAGGAAGGTATGTATCGAAGAGGACTTTTCGAGTAATGTGAGGCAGTAGGATGTATTGGACGAAAAGGGCTTTGTAGGAGAACGCAGGTAGATGCTATTGAGTAGTGGTCAGCAAGGAAGAAACGATCTTAGAACTCGAGAAGAGATTTAGTGGAGTCAGTAGGGAGCTTACCTGCTCTCGAGAATCAATTGAGTCGTGTCTTCGACTACAGTGTAGTGTGTTCACAGAAGACTCTTTCGCAATAGACTGGAAGGAGGTTAGCCAAGAGAAGACATGTTTGATGATTGAGAATGAGAGCATGTGGAGTGGAGGAGAAGCTTACGCGTTGTTCAAGAGCAGACAGAGACTTTTGTTGATATGGGTGTGCTTCGGGGAAAGAGATCTTGTTCGTGATAGACTTGAGGAAGGCTCTGCAAGGTTATGATTAGGGCTGAACGAGGAAGGCGACTGAAGATAAGGGCTGAGGGTTGGAAGAGGGAGCGTACTTATTCTTGAAGAAGACCGAAATGTCTTGTGAAGGAAGAGAGAACAGGTAAGCTTCTTTGCGCCGGGTGGAGCGTGGAGGAAACTTTGCGTTGAGGAGTCAAGAGTGTACAAAACTGAAGTTCAAGAAAATTCTTCACGAGTGAAAAGCTTCTTGAAGAATCTTCGTGTGCTGTTGTAGTGCTGTGCAGTGTATCGTACTGTAACGTACAAAGAGGCAAGAGGCAAGAGACTGGAATAGGAGGAGTTGGAATTGGAAGAAGTTGTGCTGTGTTGAATAGGAAGAAGGTTTTCAGGAGGAGAAGGAGGTTTTTATAGGCGGAACGTGGGGGAAAGTTTTCGCTCTGGCAAGCTAGCGCGGGTGGAATTGAATCACCGGAGGCGGAGCATGGGAGGAAAGCATGTCATTCTGGCCAGGAGATTAGGGCTACGGTAATCTATGGATCGAGTGTAAGTTTGTGCGGCGGGGACCTCGCTGCTTTTGACTGGGTTGAGTGCTGGACGGCTATTGGACTAGACATTCGAGGCGAGAAGCAACCAGAAAGATTCATTGTGCTTTCTTAGAGGACTGATGAGAAGTAAGGAGCTCAATAGACCAAGGAGGGACAAGGGATAGCATTATAGCATCTTACTGTAGTAAAGACTTTGTACAGACCAATATCACAGCATCTGGAGACCTCTTCAGCTCATCTGAAGACCGAAAATGGTTTTGATAGCCCGCCAGGCACTTTCTCTGATCCCCAAGCAGGGCTCGGATGAGCCCATACAGCTCCTGTTAAGTCCTTTGAATGTTAGTGAAGCGATTTAGGTGTGCGCTGCGATTTGACTAGGTGGGCCTTGCCGGGCGACTGCCGAAGCGTGCATCGGGAGTGACCAAAACTTCGAGAGATTGAAAGAACCACAGATTTCCTCACCTTCGGACCTAGGTCCCACGGGATATTCGAAGAACTAGTCAAAGTACGTATTCCGAGACTGGTTTGTCTAAAAACATTTCAAGAAGAAACTTAAAGTACTTTGCGTTTCTGATCAATGCACATTGATTGTTTGACTTGGTCGCTCAGCTTTGTTGCTTGAACAGGGTTGGGGCTGGCATTCACAGAATCTGACAAGGCTCCCCAATGCGAGATATGCCCTCCAACTTTGACAACTTGTAATTCAGGCCGAAGGGACTCAGGGCGCATACAGCTGTAGAATGCAGTGCATCCTAGGACGTTGAAGGGTTTGTTTTGACAGCTGGCTCGAAGCGCGCCAATGAGCGCTCGAGCTTGGACCACGCTAACTTTTGCCGAATTTCAGCCTCTACACGAGACCAAAACATACGAGACAGTCCGCAATAGGAACTTGTGATCGAGGGGATATCTGGAAAGCTGTAGAACATGCGTTTGATGAACAGTCGGAGAGGTTTGGGGTGGGCGCATCTGGGAGAAGAGTTTTCTGTCGCCTAGCAGCTCCAAGAGAAGACAAGGCTCAAAGATATCAGAGCTGCCCGTCCGCAAAATCAATGATTAATTTTTTCCAACGTGAAGAATCAGAGCGCTATGATGTTAACATATGCTCTAGTTGTTGATTTCAGCTGTTTATATGGGTGGAGTAATGCTTAGCAGTACCAGAAGCTTGGCAAATTCAAGAGAACGTCTAGCAACAATGAGTTCTTATTGCCCTTTGTTCAGATTCCTCTAGCAGTGATCACAAAAGAAAAGGCTATCAGAGGCGCAATATCAACTTCCAGTTTAAGACTGCTCCAAACTTACATTCATCTCAAGCTATCGTCAAGCCTTTAGAGCATGTGCCAGACTCAATAAGTAATCCCTACAACTATCCTTGGTAATTGGCAGGGTATGCTTCTCTGGATTACTTCTAAAGTATGATGTTCAATTAATAGCTCATTTAAACATTCAGTATACCCTAATCTAAGGAACTCCATTTGCCAGTCAGCTCACTTATCCTCCCGTAGTACCCCTTCTGAGAAGAACAAAGTACTACACAAGTATCGACGCCAACTCAGAACTGCGATTTACTTCTTCGGCTTCGTCTCCTGGCCAGAACTAGAGAACACTGGCTTCTTCGAAGTCGGTGCTGCCCGCTCAATGCCGTCTGTATCACTTGCGGCAGCAGTTGTAAAGTTCTGGGCCCTGGAGCTTTGTTGAGATGGTTCCGCATTTCCAATAGGATTTCTTGAAGGTTCCATAGGTGGAATGCCCTAATAGAGTCCGTGAGAGGCATACACATCCTCATCTCGCCGATATCCAGAGACAGTGTAATAAAACTTCCATGGATCCTCGCCATCAAGAGGTCTCCCATCACTTCACACACCAGCCAGAGCAGCGATATCCTTTGGAAGCCAGTCCTAAACTTTCTTGACATTCACCGCCTCGCCAGCACCGCAGATGGCGGCCAGTTCTGCGGCCACGAAAAGTTCTGGTGGCATGAAGCCGCAGCTGGCGTAGTACATTCGGTCGGATCCAAGTCTCAGCTGAAGAAGCTCAGTTGGTGACAGCGTTGGGTGGCTCATAGCTTCGGTTTCCCGACTGATATCGAATTCGCGCTGGATCTCGATGCGTACGTCGGACTCTGTTACGTTGATGTTGTAGGTTGGACGTTCGTGGATGAGAGCGGACTTTCTGACTCGAGAAATCTGGAAGGCTCTGATTGCCTCGCCGTGGTCCTGCAGAGTCTTCTGCCAATAGGTTAGTAAGTGATCAAAGTAATCTGGGAGGAGCCCTTACTAGAAAGTAGCTGCTGCTGGTCAACCACTCGAGTCTCGACTTGAAGTCCTTTTGCCACGCATTGATCGCCTCTATTTGCGCGTTGGTCAAGCTCGCCTTGTCTCGCAGTCTCCTTACCAGCCTGTCGTAAATGTTGCTGCCCATGGCGATAGACACAACTGTTTCTTGTCCCAAGATTGTACAGTCCCAGACCCAGCCGGTGTATCGCAGAGCAAGCTCCTTGTCACTCATTTCGGGTGCGTGTTTCATGTCGAGCTCGTGCCGTTCTCGCATTTCGTACGCCAGTAATGAAGATCAAGTGGTGAGCACGGTAGCAGGATCTCTGTACTATCTGGAGAGAGATTGAAGTCCGTATATGCAATGCTACCTTCTCCAATAAAGAAAGTGAACCTACTGGCAGCCTATAGACTGTATCATTTGTCACGATCAAGCTAGGATTTTCCATTGGCGTTCAATTCCATGGCCTTCTAGAACTGACCATCTTCATTCGGTATTGTATATGTGTGATATTGAAACGGCAGTCTTTGTCGGCCGTTCGTTTTGGTTTGTTCAAGGCGCAAGCAGTGAAGTGGGTCTGTTGATAAGCGAGTTCGAAGGTAAACACAAGAAGCTCGCTTAGATGTCAAACCTCGAAAAACAACATTGAATACCCTCATGGAAGATTGGTTCATGATTGGAATTATTAACGTTTGTCTATTGAGTAGCGATGCCTGCATTTGCCTTGCTGTAACTCTGTTGTTGTTGTCCAGCTATATTAATCGTGAAGCCTGCCCTGTCCTAAGAATTCATCGTTATGACGTGACGCAATAACCAATCTCCGGCTCTTCCTCCAGCCTCGCACAATATATATACATCACGTACTCGAAATCAATGTTTCTGCCTTATGTAGTGGCGCAGGACTTTCACCCGAAGCTTTCACTAGAAGTCAGGCTGCGTATCGTCAAGAGAACGGTGCGAGATAGGCGATTCATTACCTCTCCGTGAGCCACCGGGCCACTATCAGTCCCAATTCGGCTACTAATTTGCCAATTGACTCCGAATGGCGGAAGGAATTAGCGATTCGAGCGGGCTTTGCTCGCTAGCGTGCTTTTTGCAGACGCGCTCTCGAGTACAAAAACCCTTCTTCTGGACCCGTTCTCCTCGAAATTTCAACAAACATCAAGCAACAAGAACATCACAGCTGCTGCTCCTGTCCCAGAAAGCTGCACGATCTTCGACCTTCAAGGCTTTCAAAGCACTCCTTCTACTTCCAATCTCTTTGACTACAGACTTTTCAAGTCCCACTGCTGTCCCAGCACCTTCAGTCTTCAACTTCATCGAGCCAGCTTCGCATAAGTCCAGCACTCGCGTTCTTGCACAGCTTTCTTCCATACATCTACAAACATCCACACACCTCCACATCAAGTACTCTCATAATGTCTTCCTCCACCTCCGCTTCGCGCCATTCCACCCGTGCCTCCGGCTCCTCCAGCACCAGCGAGGCTGCCGCCGCCCTCGCTTATGTCGAATGCCTGTGGGACCTTGCCTTGGCTATACAAGAGGCAAATGTCTTCAAGGTCCAGGTGCAATACATTGAACAGAAGATCAAGGAAGTGCAGGACATGCTGGGACCGGACTTCACAGAGAATGAGGCCCATGAGCTCAAAACCTGGAGAGATGAGAATCGCAACAAGATGCGTGCATGGGAGACCAGATCTGGGGTCACAGTAGGTATTCATCCTGACTGAGATTCACTTCAATCTTTCATTCATTGAAGATATACTGACATATATCTGTGTAGGATCTTGAGGCCAAGGTAGACGATCTGCGCGACAAGTATGAAGCAGCAAGAACCAAGAAGCGCCGTGGGGTCTATGAAGCCCCTCGCTTCATCATCAACCCCATGGAGAGCGAGGTGCGCCTTGATATCCAACGCAAGTACGATGTCAATCGGGAGTTCCTCATCATGACCAACACCGAGGAGGTTATCTCGCACAGTGTCATCGATGGCCTCCGTGCCATGGCAGGCAGAGGTAGAGCAGTCTACTCCAACTGCTCCCTCATCAAGCCGGAGTTTGCTGTTACTCGAGAGCTTTCGGAGTTGCAAGCTGCTGGCCCCGCTGCCAACAGCTACAAGATCTGGATTCCCATCACCACAGCTCGGCTTGGGGGAGTTGACAGATACGGTGCGCCTCTTGGGCAAAACCCTTGGCCCAGATACTTCACTTCTCTCGGCTACAAGAGACTTGAAATACTCCTCAACTCTCCGGTTCAACCTCTTCAACCGCCTCCTCCACAAGAGGAGTCGTCAGGTGACGAATCTGAATCCGACAGGTCACCTGCACCATACTCAGAACCTGCTCCTCCTCCAACTCCCTCCCCTCCCCGCCGCCAACGCCGACAGCAGCAGCCAGTTTTCCCTCCTCCGGCTGGCGTCCGTCAGCAACCTCCTCCCCCTCCAGCTCCGGCTCCGGCTCCCCGTCGTCAACAGCAGCCACAGTTCCAACCTCCGCCTTCGCCTTTCCCTCCCGCTGGAATCCAATCCCATCCTTTCGGAAACCCACACCCCCTCCTTCTCCACCCTCCTCCACCTCCAGTCATCGCTCCCGTCGCCCTCGCCGCCGCTCCCGCCGGTCCCAATCTCACCCCCGGCAACCGCTACGGCCGCCCGCAACCCTACGCCCCCACGCCTCAACCAACACTCACGCCCCCCGGCACCCACGTACAAACAAAGTGGAACAAAGTACGCGGCAACACGCCTGGCAATGTCGATGTCTTCTACTTCGATAAGCTGTATAATCGCAAGGATTCGAATTATAATAAGGCGGATCGGCAGGCTGCGAAGAGGGCTAGGGAGGATGGGACGACGAGGGATTTGGCGCTTGATGAGTTAGTTGCGTTGGGGATGTTGCCACAGGGGTTTAGGGATTTGAATCCTTAGGTTGTTTTGGGAGGGATGCATGGAATGAAGGAACCATGGAGGCAAGGTAGATGAATGGACGGAGAATGGATGGTTGGTTGGGTTGGTTGGGAGATTTTATGGTGGATTATTGATTTCTTTCTTTTTGCTTTTGTTTTTCGAAGTCATCAGGGGAGTTTGAGGCATTCGAGAACACCAATGGGCGTTGTGGAGATGCCCGGGTTGTTACGGAGGATCACTGACTTCTTTCTCCCTTTTTCTTTCCACTCAAGTCATGGGAGGCGTTCAGGACATTCGCAAGCAGCGCGATGGAGTCATGACAGGGCTCAGGATGCCATAGAGGAATCCTGCTTTTTGTTCCCTTTTTTAATTCTTCACAAAGTCATCAGAGAAGTTTACGGCATTCAAGAGCAGCATGGTCAATCAAAGCTTCTTCAAACCAAGCAATAAGAATCATTTGACACTTCTGAAACCTTCATTTCCAATCTCGTGTGATCTTAGACGTAAAGCTAGTCCTTCAGATATTCTCACTTCTTGGGCTTGACGGCATAGATACTGTATGAGCCTACCAAAACCATCAGCAAAGCAATACCGGTCGTCTGAATGTGAGGAGTACTTACTGACCCACTCGTTGAAATCAATATCTGCTACTCTCTTTGCAAGAGTCTCAGCTGACTCAGCCTCTCCTTCATCACTGGCCTTGGTTCCACAGCACGAAGAAACTGGTCCACAGCACGAGGACTCCGAATCTTTCGCCTCAGCTGCATCTACCTCGCCAGCTGCGACACGCTCTTTGTAGATGTTGAGATCAGACTTCTTGTCAACGATGAGGATATCTTTGCACTGTCAGCTACTGCCAAACACAACGAGCAGAACTAGAAGAGACAGGACAGGACAGGAGTATGTTTACGAAATAGGACATCTACCTTCAAACCCCACCTCCCTCAACCACCCCTCATACTCCCCCACCAGACTCGCCCCCGACACACACCCAACATAAAGCCCCAAATCCCTCCTCAACTCCTCTGTAAAAACCTTCTTCGCCAAAATATCACTAACAGCCAGCCTCCCACCCTCTTTCAACAGCCTAAAACACTCCCCAAAACACACCTTCTTCTTCTCCGGCTCCAGCAAGTTGATCACGCAATTGCTGATGATACAATCTGCGCTCTCATCCTCAAGAGGGATGGACGTGATGTCAGCTAGGATGAACTTAACATTTGTGGTGTTAGACTTCTCAGCATTCTTCCTAGCGAGAGCAAGCATATCCGCGCTTGAATCGACGCCGATTGCGAGGCCGCTTGGCCCAACTTTACGCGCAGCTTGGAAGACATCGAATCCGCCGCCTGAGCCCAAGTCGATGACTGTTTCGCCCTGAAAGTCTGTCCTTTAGTCACTGGGTTTGCGGATATTTTTGGACATGAGAGTACCTACAGGCTTGATGCCTGCGATGGCGAAGGGGTTGCCACAGCTGACGCCAAGGTTCGCGCCTGAGGGGATGCCGGCGAGATCTTCGGGGGTGTAGCCGAATGATTCGGCGACTTTTTGAATGTGGGTGGTGTTTGCTTTGGGGTCGGAGCGCGCGAGGGAGGAGTAATGGGCGTGGACTGCTTGGGATGTTGGGGTGGACATGGTGATGTATAAGATCCGAGGGGATGTATATTAATTCGGGGGGATGGTTTTAGATTGGGAGCAAGGAGGCGCTGTGGTTGAGGCTTGAAAAGGTTTGTGAGGAAGTCAATCAAGGCAACCGCGAAGGTGAGATCTTGTCCTTTTGTTGAATAGATACTGTAGTAGAGATTAAAGTCTGAACGAAGTGAGCGGAAGTCAGAAGTCAAAGTGAGGTTTATGAGGTCTTGAAATGCTGTTGATCTGATGGTGGTCTGTCACTGCGGTCTGTCACTTCGGTCTGTCACCAGTAAAGAATACAACTGGTTGGTCGGTTTGGCGAGCTGTCTTGGCAACACAATCAGCGTCTAGAAATTTCACTGAATCAACATAACGCAGAACGCATCCCGAAAGCTCATGATAATCCTCTTGATGAATGCTTTTGCTTCAGAAATCCACTACAAAGCCTCCGTTTGAAATGTCAAGCAATTGATAGCTAAAAAGAAGCGAACTAAACACGCTGTCCTGACAACCACTCGGCAGCATTCCGGAATCGGGACACACCTGCAGCGGGATCCGGGTGAGGGTCCTCAAGGGAGAGAGAAGAGATAAAGCACACTTGTCTTCTTGCCTCGCATGTCTCATGAATATGCGCAAACAATCAAAGGAATAACTTGACAAGTCATCCAGTAGATACTACAACATTGTGTATCCCTTACAGCACTTACAAAACTTCCAATCAAAGCTTCGAGAAAAGTTAATCTGATTCCACGTGATAGCACGCTAACCCCCACTAACACTAGTGGTAACGCCATTTTCCGCCCCTCACTCACACCAACACATCTAGTTGCCCTTGCACCCCTCCAAGCAGAAACAAAATTTCCATCACACTCACACCGCTTCCCTTCATTCCTCAACACTCCTCCTTCTTCCCCTCACAATCCTCTCCAGAATCACTTCAGTGGGATTCTTCTTCATCTACACTTCTTTGCTTCTTATCGTAGCAATAGAATCAATCATCTACCCCTCCTCCGAATACCGGAACAATCAGATTCCAAGCACGCAATTGTGTTGATCTGATCCTGCACCAATTTTCCGTTCGACTCTACGACTCTTCACAACCGCCAAAATGGTTCAATCGTAAGTCATGTTCTTCGCAGACCTCATCTACATCGCCAGCATGCTAACCTTCCTGTCTGCCATAGATCTATTCTCGGTTTCCCTCGCATGGGTGTTCTCCGTGACTTGAAGAAGGCAACTGAGGCATACTGGGGTGGCAAGCTCTCCCAAGCTGATCTCCTCGCTGAGGCCAAGAGACTTCGTCTTGCACACTGGACCATCCAGAAGGATGCCGGCGTCGATATCATTCCCAGCAATGACTTCGCTCTCTACGATCAAGTTCTCCACCAGATCCAGGACTTTGGTGTAAGTTTCCTTTTCTAGCACACTTGAAGCAGCTTGGCAGATTGCTGACTTTGATTTTGCATAGGCCGTCCCTCCCAGATATACCAAATACCAACTCGACCCTATCGATGAATACTTTGCTATGGGCCGTGGTCTTCAACGCGAGGGTGTTGATGTTCCCAGTTTGGAGATGGTGAAGTGGTTCGACTCGAACTACCACTATGTCAAGCCAACCCTACAAGACAACCAGGAGTTCAAGCTCACTGCCAACCCAAAGGCTGTTGTTGAGTTCCTCGAGGCCAAGGAGGCTGGTATCGTCACCCGCCCAGTCCTCGTCGGCCCAGTCTCTTTCCTCCAACTCGGAAAGGCTGACCGTGACCAAACTGTTGACCCAATCGACCTCCTTGAGAAGCTCCTCCCAGTCTACGAGGAGCTCCTCACTAAGTTGAAGGCTGCCGGTGCTGAGACTGTCCAGATTGATGAGCCAACCCTCGTCCAGGATCTCCCAGCTAAGACCAAGGCTGCTTTCAAGCCAACCTACGAGAAGCTCGCTGCTCTCGGTGACAAGATCCCAAAGCTTGTCTTCGCCACCTACTTCGGTGATATCGTCCACAACATCGAGTCCGTCCCCAAGGACATCTACGCTGTTCACGTTGACTTGGTCCGAAATCCAGAGCAATTGAGCACCGTCATCTCTGCTCTCGGCCCAAAGACTGTCCTCTCCGCAGGTGTTGTCGACGGCCGAAACATCTGGAAGACCAACCTCAAGCGTGCTATCGAGACCGTTGAGACTGCCATCCAGAAGCTCGGAAAGGAGCGTGTCATTGTTGCCACTTCCAGCTCCCTTCTCCACACCCCACACACTCTTGCCAGCGAGAAGAAGCTCGACCCAGAGATCGCTGACTGGTTCTCCTTCGCTGTCGAGAAGGCTTCTGAGGTCGCTGTCATTGCCAAGGCTGTCACTGAGGGCCCAGCTGCCGTCCGTGAGCAACTTGAGGCTAACGCCAAGTCCATGCAATCCCGTGCTTCCTCCACCCGCACCAACGACCCTAAGGTCAAGGAGCGTCAATCGAAGATCACCAAAGAGATGTACAACAGACTTTCTGAGTTCCCTACCCGTATCGCTGCTCAACAGAAGTCCCTTGGTCTTCCTCTCTTCCCAACCACTACTATTGGTTCCTTCCCCCAGACCAAGGAGATCCGTATCCAACGTAACAAGTTTACCAAGGGTGAGATCACCGCTGAGGAGTACGAGAAGTTCATCGAGAAGGAGATCCAAGATGTTGTCAAGATCCAAGAGGAGCTTGACCTTGATGTCTACGTTCACGGTGAGCCTGAGCGTAACGACATGGTGCAATACTTCGGTGAGCGCCTTGATGGTTATGCCTTCACCACCCACGCCTGGGTTCAATCATACGGATCCCGTTGCGTTCGCCCACCTATCGTTGTTGGTGACATCTCCCGCCCAGCACCAATGACCGTCAAGGAGTCCAAGTACGCCGTCTCCATCTCCAAGAAGCCAATGAAGGGCATGTTGACTGGTCCAATCACCTGTCTCCGATGGTCTTTCCCTCGTGATGATGTCCACCAGTCCGTCCAGGCTGAGCAACTTGCCCTTGCTCTCCGTGACGAGGTCGTTGACCTTGAGGCTGCTGGTGTCTTCGTCATCCAAGTCGATGAGCCTGCTCTCCGTGAGGGTCTTCCTCTCCGCGCCGGAAAGGAGCGTGAGGCTTACCTCGACTGGGCCGTCAAGTCTTTCCGCCTCTCCGTCTCTGGTGTCCAAGACTCCACCCAGATCCACTCCCACTTCTGCTACTCCGAGTTCCAAGATTTCTTCCACGCCATCGCCGCTCTCGATGCCGATGTTCTCTCTATTGAGAACAGCAAGTCTGATGCCAAGCTCCTCAAGGTCTTCGTCGATGAGGCTTACCCCCGCCACATCGGTCCAGGTGTCTATGACATTCACTCTCCCCGTGTCCCAAGCGAACAGGAGATCAAGGACCGTATTGAGGAGATGTTGCAGTACCTCAAGCCAGAGCAACTCTGGATCGATCCTGACTGTGGTCTGAAGACCCGCCAATGGTCGGAGACAAAGGCCGCCTTGACCAACATGGTCAACGCCGCCAAGTTCTACCGCCAGAAGTATGCCAAGTAGAGCATTCTTCTCTCCAACCTTTTCCTTTCTCTCTTTCATGTGTACTGGGGCATGAGCGATGATATTACGAAATTTGTAGTCAGTTTTTGAAGCCTTGCAGTGGAGACGATCTCAACATCGGCGTTTCTGGCAGGGCATTAAAGACAAAAGCTTTCTTCTTCTATTTTGATTTTGATATGGGGGCGTGCGTGGTTGTTCAACAGCATCGGGTAGTGATGATCCATCAACCGGACATCTACAATGGCGTACAAATTTGCAAATGGATCTGGGAGCTCTGGCTAAGATGGGGCTCTGGATGGTTGGTTGGTTGGGTGTGTATCCTCTCCCAAATCTGGGGGAGGACGATAGATAGAAAAGTAGAAAATATACCCTCTTCAACCGGGAACTTAGATGTCTTAAAACTTGATTTGTGTGTCTTCTCATGTGTGTTTACGATGTGATACCTTCTAATCATTCACAAAGTCGTCTCAAGGCATCATTTTTGAACGTGCTTATCATCAAGATCCGACTACTGCTTGCACCCTCCGCCATCTATCTGTTGTATTTTTATGCATGCAACGCTTAATCTGACCAACGGTTTGTTTACAGAACCATCTTAGCGGAGAGAGATTTGCGTCTAGGAAAACCTCCACGCCAGACGCATCGTTCCTCAAGCGATGTCTTATAAAATGCCCGTCAATTCGCAGCCTCGAAATCAGAATCTTTCATTACTACTGAGCACTTTCCGTTGAGCAGTCTTAGGCTTTGGGCGTATCAAATTAAATTCATGGACAGGGTTTGGATGTAATGGGATAAAGGTTGGGATGTTGAGACATCTTTTCTTGCTGCCTATTTTTGTAGATATATAAGGGGGTGAGGCGAATCCCTGAGTTTCACGAAACTGTTCTTGGAGTCGAAGGAGAAGAGAAAGGATCCACGCAGGCCCATCGTCCTCGTATACTTGCAATCGGTCTTCACCCTAACAGTCAGCCCGGGTTCGGTATCCGTGCTTTGTGCAATGTTGATATAAAGGGGTGAGGACTCTGGTGAGTACACTAGGGGGGCAACACATCTCGTATGCTCTCTTTGAAGATCACAGCGGCTGAAGTAAGTTTCCTAGGTCTAGGAGACGATTACAACCTCCATGCTCTTTGATCTTGAGCGATCTTTGAGCGAGCTGAAGTCTGTCTTAGAAAGAAGAACGCTTGCACATTGCCCCGTGACCTACACACGAGGCGATGAACAGTACGAATTGGTACCGAGTTTGAACTTTTGGGTGTAAGAAGCTGGTGGATTCTGGGAATGCCTGAATTTTTTCTAGTTTTAGATCTTTTCAAACACTAGGAATGCATAGATCGTGTCAATTTTGACAATGACTGGGCAGATCTGAGCAGCACCTTCGGGATTTGTTCTTCCTCTCAGCCGGGAGCATCGAATCATTGTGATAGATATATATATATATATATATATAATAACTGATATTTCCTAGATCATAATTTGTATCCATTCTTACCCTGCTGCTCCAACGTCGATACCGACTCAGTCAGCACCTTGCTCGCCTGCAATTCGTCAGTGTTGCTCAGTGCCCCACAATTTCGGCCCCCAACTTCTCAAGCATATTTGGCGGAGTAAAACTAACCTCTTTCAAGAAATCATAGCCATATAACCACTCTAATCCTCCACCAGCTTTCCAATACTCATATTTTGGGTTCGCCTTGTCCATTCTTTGTGCCATCTTCTCGTCTCTTTTCTGTTGAGCTGGTCCGTCGGGCATGACCTTGTATTGGCCTGTGATGAGAGCAGTGGCTTGGATACGCTCTGCTCTTGGGCGACGGAGACTCTCGTAGGTTCTGAGAGCAGAAGGTATGGAGGATGAGGAGTGTAAATTCGGGTGGGAGAGACACTCGGCGAGGACGGCGCCGTCCTCGACGGCTGATGCCGCGCCCTGTTTTCTTGTGAGCACGCTTGACAGCAATAGAGTTCGAATCGTGGGGACATCAAAATCAATCGGGAGGTGATCAAAACAGCGGGAGGAGAAGAGAAGCTTACAGCTCCCAAATGCGGCACCATAGCATGCGCCGCATCACCCAGCAGTACCACCCTCCCACTTCCATTGGCCCAAGTCTTCAATTTTGGTAGATGTGCAATCTTCCAGAGGAAGCAGTCTTCTGGTTGGACGAGCTCTGCAAGTTTTCTCACTCGGGGCTCGAAGTCACTAACTAGCTCGCGAAATGAGACGGTGGAGCCGAGGCGGTATGAGGAAGATGAATTTGCGGCCAAAACGTCTTCGGAAGTCAGTGTGGAAGATGGGTAGAAGATCAGGGTCATGCGGTAGAATGACGAGGATGTATCGGAGCCGCTTATCATTTGTCTGGAGGGCGCGTACCAGCCTAGGATTGTTAGTCTATGCCAATACGATGGAGCTCGATAGATTGGCTGAATGGCAGATTACGAACTGTGAATTGCGCCCTCTTCCATCAGAGGCGCTGTCAAAGGATCACTTCTCATGTCATCTCCGGAGATGGTGCATTGGTAGGCTATACTTTCTGGAATCGGCTGCACATCATCGTCCCCCAAAATTGCATTTCGTACTGTAGATTTGATGCCTGTTTTTCGCTGTCAATCAGATCTGATGTACGTGAGAAGAAGGGGAACTGACCATCTGCACCGATGATGACGTCGCCTTTGATGGCTTGTCCAGTAGTTAATGTCACTGATGGGACATTTTCATCTAGGCTCTTAATGCGGCTTGAGAGGCAAACTTGAACGCCTAGCTCGATCGCTGCGTCGTAAAGTAATTTCTGATACTTGGCGCGGGGGATGGCCATGACTCTAAATATGGTCAGCTATTTCATCGTCATGTTGCGGAATATTTTAACGAGGTCCGCAACAATGTGATCCAGTACCTCACGGAATACAAGAACGCAAGAGATTTCAACGATCAGAGCTGACTTACGGGAATCCAAATGCCCCCTCCATTGCCCCGTAATCGACCTCCTCCAGCACGCTTCCATCCTCATACCTAAACGTCGTATTCCCCCTCGGAATTGTTTCTGCCTCTTTGAATTTCTCCCAAAGACCATAAGAGCTCAGAACGCGTGCAGCATTGGGTGGTATCAGGAGACTGCCGCCGAGCGTCTGAAGAGTGCTGGTGCTCTCTAAGACGATGACTTTGTGTCCCTTGCGCCGGAGGCCGATCGATGCAGCGAGCCCGGCGACACCACCGCCAATTATTATAATTGTGAATGAAGAGCTTGATGGCATCTGGATCTATGAGAGGGCGGGGTAGGAAGTGGGGATGAAGGGCTTGCAGTGGGGAATCTGGTCGAAGGGTGATGAGATGTGATGAGATGACGAGGTTTGACGACGCGAGGGTGTCAGCTCGACAAAAAGTGCCGAGGCTCGTGATCGACGGACAGTTGGGCCGAAGCGAGTAAACAACACTGAGCAATAGTTCGACGGCAGCATAGCATATGGATGATCTTTGGGTAGATGGCCATTTTGCAAGCAGAAGATGAAGCTCTTCATAGTTGATCGATGAGTCGAAGCTTGCGGGTAACCACCAAGGTAATCCAAGGGGTTTCTTTCCGTTCAAAAGGCCACTTCCCGGAGCAGTGCTCCATGCCAAACATTCAAATAAGCTAACAGAGAGGAACCTAATAAAACTCATTCGTAAAGGAGTTCTCAACGGTGCGTATGTACAGTTGAGGTTTTCACATTCACCGATCTTATGCCGTCCTCCCGGGGGTGGAAAGGAGGGGGCTCGCTAGAGGCGGGCAGCCCCTGAATTTAGACTTCACGCAGCAAGCACCGCCTACCGGAGCGCGTCGGGCCCTGAATTTCCCCGCTGCGGGGTCTACGAACATCGAGCTTCGACATCGTCTCTCTAACAACTTCTTTCAATGCTTTAACACCTCGATTCCCTCCAAGTACCAACAAAGTACTCTGTTATAGTAACCTTTATGTATCCTGCCTATCTTTTGATCAAAGCTAATGATAACAAGAGATGGTTCTAGAGCCATAATTAAATCCAAAAAATCTCGGCTAACAAAATGCTTCTAGATATTCTGGCTGGCAGCTACTAGCGATACAAGAGCGATACCAAGATGCGTTTTGACGACAACGGCTTCCTGCGGGTATAAAGCGCCGAGATACCATCAAGAGTCCATGTGGTCGAAAGTGGAGGGCGCGGCACAGAGTCAACAAACACCACAATCACAGCCAGCTTCAGTTCCAGGTCAAGCAATAGGCGAATAAGAGAGAGGACAAGAATAACTCAATTACAGAGGAAGCGGCTCCAACAGAACCTGTCCCCACCGTTTCACAGACTGTCCGAACAGAGGACCTAATTCGACAAGCCGAAGCGGTGTCGAAGAGCTCCAAAGTTGGGATGTCAAAGCTTCCCGCACATGTCAGATATGGAGAGCTCATCTTACTCTATTGAAGGTGTGATTGATCAGGCATCCTCTTGGTTGTCGACTTGTACCATCCTGAATAACGACTGTTCTTCCTGGGGCCGATCAAATCCGACCTGGCTGCCAACGCGCCTTCTGGACATCAGCGATGCCACAAATTCGGGCATCATCAGAATGTTCTGCCCACAGGCTGTGGAATCTTTGGAGTATGCCATTCTCAGTCACCGATGGGAGACAGATGGCCAATTAGGACTCTCAACGGTGAATTTCGAGTCGTTCGTGGACGGTATACCGCTGAAGGATCTCTCCAAAACCTTCCAAGAAACAATCATGATGTGCGGGAAGCTGCAAAACAATTTCATATGGATCAACACATTGTGCATTCTCCAATACTCGAGAGAATATTGGCTGCGTAAGTCTTCAATGATGAGACGGGTCTATATCCACGTGAAGATTTGTATCGTAGCCTCAGGTGCAGCCGATGGCCGCCGGATGCCATTATCAAGTCGTAATCCCTTACTGGTGAAATCTTTGCTCAGAAGAACGACGAAAATTCTGTTTGATAGGCCCCGACGTTAACGAAACAGATGTACCATGTACATGTAGCTGGTATCGAATACATGGAAATTGAAGCCTCGGAATTGCACACACGAGGCGGGGTTGTCCAAGACCGAGCACTGGCAGCTCGAAACTTGTATCTTGGATCCAATCAGCTGTTTTGGTGTTGCCGCCTTGGAACTCTTTCACAGACGTGGCCTCACAGGTTGGTAAGGCCAACCAATCTGGACTGAAACGCGCATTCTCCAATGACACTGGACCTGGCAATTTTATTATGAGTCTCTGGCGCTGGAAAACATCGTTGGAAGTCTACTTGAGGACATTTTTGACAGAAGAGGGAAACAGATTCGTTGCATTATCGGGTATGGCAAAGTTCTTTGGGGAAAAGAGTCAACTGTATCTACCTTGTTGGATTATGGTTAAGCGACCTTTACCGCGAGCTTTTGTAGCGAGTCTGGAAGCCAAAGGACCTTGAATTTACGACCAGTTTGGGAAGACCAACTCAGGATTGTGTTGGTCCGACTTGGTCTTGGGCCTGACAAAAGATCGGGGTTGAGATTGAATTGGATCACTTCGACTCTCGAGGGATATACAACAAAGGCTACGATACTTGAAGCTGTAGCCAGATCTGATGGGGATGGCTTCGGGCAGGTGTTTTCCGGTCATATTAGCATACGCGGAACATTAGTTCCCGGTGTCAAGCTGCGAAACGATATTGAAGCGTGTTATGATACATCCCATGCAGCAGCTCTCTTGATTACCCTCTATCTGGTGTTGGTCGAAATAACGGGTTTATTACGACGACAAAAATTCTTATTCGTTTGATACCGGGTCGTGCAACGAGATATGATGGCCCCATTCTTCTGCCAGTTGGGAAAAAGCGGGGAGAGTTTACGAGATGTGGACATCTCAAAATATGGACCAACATCTCAGAGATACACGTATCCTTCAATAAAGCTGCAAAAGAATTTGCTAGGCATGTGCACGAAAGTTGAATTCAGTATGAAGAAGTTAAGGGGGTTGAATCAGTTCGTCATTACCATAATATGAGCCATCAAACGTGATAGATTTAGGAATCAGTTGTTTATCAGTCTTTGATAAAAACATCACAAGCTGTCTGGCAGAAACGAAAGAGGGCGAGCCATCATCTCCTATTCACACTTTTGAGGAAGCTCGTCTTCCTTATGCAGTGCACGGAAATCAACCCCGACTACATGTGGCTAGCTCGTAGATACCTTCTCGCAAAGAGCTGAACACGCTAAGGGCCAATAGCTGCATGTCATATCCTTCGCTAACATATACATCATGTTTTGATGGCTATTATTGAATATACATAAGTTACCGTGTCATAATACATGCAGATTAATCAGAACACCCTCCCCACCAAAACAAAAATGTATCCGATGTCGTAACTATCTATCCGCCGGTCTTCCTCGTTGTTACTGTGGTATCTTGAGAACCTATAATGATCCAATCACAGATCAAGTCGGATAACCCGTCCTCCACTAACCCCAGGAAGGTTCAAAGGAAAATCGAGTCCTCCACCAGTGACAACATATACACTGTTGTAGTCATATCTAGTGCGGCCCAAAGCAGCAGATGTCGCGTTAAGGGCTTGAAGCACAGTTCGGGACTTCTTCCCTGGGATGTCGATTTCGATGAGGGAGTTTTGAGGATTGGTTGCAGCAAAAGCTCGTTTCCCGTCTCTGGATAAAGTGAAGTCGTCAATGAGCGTCCCATTAGTGATGATCTCAGCTGGGCCAATTGGCTTGCCCTGAGGCGAGATGGGCACTTGGAAGAACTGTTGCCCCGCGAAGTTGGCGTAGTATAACCTCCCGCAATATGTATGAATGCCTGTGACCCCTGCTACGCCCGGCCTCGCAGATCGGGAAGTCTCATCGCTGATGACCACGGTGGAGATCCCAGTACGGACGTCGAGTCGAAGGACTTGACCTGCACCGGAGTCCGAAATGAGAAGGGCGGAGTTATCGTTAGAGCTGATTCGTGTTCAATGTATTGAGGAAAGTGGTGTTCGAAAGGTCAGCAACAAGCGAGACCTTGGAAGGGCGAGAGACTGTTCCTTTGTTGGTGGTGCGGAGGGGACGGAGGTCAACTCTCCAGATTTTCGATGGGAAAACAAGGCGGCTGGCAGTGACTTGACTCAAGTTACCGCCAATAACGTAGAACACGTCGGGGTCCAACTCTGCTATTCCGAGAAGGCTGGTTGCGTCCGGGATCTCTGCAATGGTAACAGGCGACACAACTTGCTTTGGGTCGACTTGGACAAGAGCTGGGTGCTGATCGAAGCTACCAGGACCTGGCCGTTACCACGAACGGCGATGTTTTCTAGCCAGGTAGGGTTATTGAACTCCTTTATGATCGTTGAGGGATACTGGCGAGCCTGCTGTCCATTCAGTCCGGGTAATTTTGTGGATGCAGTTGGCATCGCTGGAGATAGAATGGCAAGTCCCAGGACCAGCAAAATACGAGGCTGCAATTGCATGATGCAAAGATAGTCGCTAGGCAATGAGCAAAGGAGATAGATGGAAGGAGTAAGGGAAAGTAGTTGATTGTGGAAAGAGTTGAAAAGCTGGAGAATGCGATTTTTATATTTAAGAAGGCCATCTTCTTTACGGATTCAACCTCTACTTTATTACCAGTTTGATTTGCTTTTGGCCTTATTTCTCGGCAAAATTTTCAACTTCATTACAACCCAAAACCATATTTCCGTTGACCTTGAGCATGAGTGCCAATTTTGCTCAGCTTCCTCGTGTGCTTGTACTGGAAGACAAAGGTCTACCCGATTAGCGGCGTTAAGACATGCTTAGGTGACCTTCTGTATTCCGGAAATTGTCGATTGAGCATATCTTCACCAAGGGAATGCGATTGATTGGTTTAACAGAGTCCCATGTAGTGGTTAGTGTCCACTGAAGATCCACTGACTAAGGGGCGTACTGCTGATATAATATGGAGATAGGCTTCTCTCTTGCTCGCCGTGTGCGTTAGGGCCGATGTGCTGGTCAAATGATTGACACTCCGGACACCATGAACACCGAATTTCACTGATAGCAGGAAGCTAGCCAGTCAGCATTTCAAATCAGTTACAATAGGGCTGCTTTTTAATAAGGTTTGCTAGAACGGCGCTACTGGGCCTTGATTCTGTCTTGGCTCTGCGTGGTGCTCTCCACATTAAAATGAAGACCATGATATCCCCCCTTCCAACATAACACACAGCCCTCGCACAAGGAAACAGTACCAAGTGAGTTTAGAACGCCATGTGAAGAACGTACTCGAGGACAGTGAACATTCTACTTGCGTTGCGGACTTCCAGGGAAGATAAGTGACATCTCCACAGCCTGGTCCAGGTGGCTGACTAGAAACTGCACGGTGCAAGCATACGGATCAGCCAGCCCCAACATCACAAAGCCGAGAAGCAGCGCGACTATTACAAGAGAATTATTCTCAGTCGTTGGAGGATTGACTTACATCAGTCTAGCCCCGCGTGAACATATTCCCCTTCCAGAACCAAGCTAGCACGAAGTGACTGACTTTGACTGCGCGAAGAATGAATTAACCTTAAATAGATTGTTCCATGGACACCTGGCAACAAACTTTGATGAAATATCTGAGAACAGACAGCGGAGATATGGAGATAGGGTTGCTGGCTTGCATTTTTGTATTTCAAAGTTTCTCGGCGATTCCTTCCTGTCAACTTATCCCGCTGATCAGAAATGTGGAACAGAAAGACTGCTTAAAGTTTATAGTCCTTGTCTGGCGCTTTTTGATCCTTAAATTATTTGGAAAGTCGGGCTGAAGTGGCTATCTCCTTCACATGTCATCAACTCCCATGCCCCACCACAAACTTAAAGAACAAATATCAAGCCTGCTGACTCACCTTCAGATCAATTCCCTCAGATCCAAACTGACTTCGATTTCCCATCCGGATCCCACCATCGGTCAACTGCTTGGCATAATCCATCATTTCCCTCAACATTTCCTCTTCCGTGATCTCACTTTTCATCATCTGCTCCAACAGCAATGCATCATATGCAGCCTGACTAGTGCTGGCTGCAGTATGTGGTCGGAACCCAGCTATGGCATCGCCCACCAACAGCAACTTGTTATCAAAGAACGACGTCTTGGGTGAGATAATATCGGTAATACACTGTACGAATGGCTGCTCGCTTTTGCGAACTAGTCCCGCAAATGCCGCGGGAAGATCTTTGGTGGCGGTTTGCTTGATCTGCTCTTGGAGATGAGGTTTGATCTTACCGACTGGCATGGAGAAATGATGAGGACGACCATCAATGTCTGTCATCAAATCTTTGTACTCGGGTGAGTCTTCGGGGTAGTTGCAGTACCATACCCAGTTCATCAATCTTGACCCTTGTTCAACGCTTCCATTCTTGCCTGGAATGAGATACCTAATCTTCTTTAATCTTTGTAATTGTTCACGGCAGGATTCTTACTTACGCTAGGATCTGGCATCCAGGTGCATGGTAAAACATGAAATGGTCCACGAATGTCTCCTTCATCAGATCCGAAGCTTCGCTCTCAGGCACCGTTCCTCTCCAAGCAACGTATCTCACATACTTTCTTTCCACCTCCGGCAGTAACAACTTTCGGATCGTAGAACTCGGTCCATCTGCAGCCAAAACCAGATCCGCAGCCTCTTTTTGCGTTCTGCCTTCGGTGTTTTTATACTCAACCTCGACTTGTTCCCCGACATCCTTGACAGCAACTACTTTGCGGTCATACAGATACTCTGCATCTCCCTCTCCATTCTGCTTCTCCGGCACAATACAATAATCGCTTTTGACGCCGTCGAAGCAAGCTCGTAATGCATTGTACAGCATATCCCAACTCACCATTTCCTGTCTCTGATCATTCTCACTGATAACTTTACCATCTCTGTCGAGAGTGCGGCGAAGATGGCTGGGTACGGATATTTGGCGATTGATCTTGACGTGTTTTGCAAAATACTCTTGGGCTTCTGGCCCGAAAACTATACCAGCTCCTGGGGATACCTGATCAGATATGGTCTTGGGCCTACGCGGATTAGGAGGACGGGGTGAAAAGCTCACCTTGATCCTGCAACATTGCTGTGGGGCTTCTCTCAAAGATTCGAACATTGTTTCCTAAGTGCTTCAACATCAATCCACTCATGAGACCTCCCAAAGAGCCTCCGACCTACATCATAAGCTTGTTGTTCCCGATCTCAGAGAGCAGGGTACCTACGATGATAACATCTTTGGACCTTGTGAACATTTCAAATCTGATTCGAGTATGTCTTATATGAAACAACAGTTTGAGGCCAGCTCTCTGTTATGCTTATTTCTAGCCGTAAAAGATTCTGGCTAGAATTCATGTCGAACGCGCAGAGAAGAATGGAGTCTGAAGCCATATCCCGTTACGTCATGAAGCGCATCGACACGTGACGAACACCCACTTATCCGCTTCCATGGATGCTTGCAAACATTTTTTTAGTGTTGGATTGGAACCACTAATTTCAGTTCATGGATTATTGACATGTTGGAAATGTATCTGTCTGTATATTTAACCAAGTTGAACCTTCTAGGCAGGTTGGCGAGCTTCGGCATGATCAGTCATTAGTCGCTCGAAAGGATAAATCCGATATCGTGAGCACGGCGAGAAGAAACACTAGGGCCATGATCTAGCTCCACCTTGTAAGAGTTTCCATACATTCTACGAGATACTTCTATGATACTATTTTGAAGTCGAACCGTGTATACGCTCTTCTGCGGCGCTCGAACCACACAACCGCGGCACATTAACCACTTTTTAAAGTTCAACACCCTTCCTTACCACCGAAGTATCTAGATCAGAGTTCCTACGAGCTGGCCTGTCAAATTCATAAATCTCAAGTCACTTTCTGTTGGTGAATTATATGGGTTGGCTTTTGTTCTTCAAAACTACCAAGACTGATATTCATGGCGGGGCAATTTTTGTTTTGATTTAAGCGAGATCTGAGACGCTGAGACGTGGGTGGGCGTGGAGGAATATCATTGACAGCCGGAGACAAGTCGGCAACGAGAATTATCTTGACAGCTCTACAGCTTGTCTAATCATCTGAGTTCTGCCCTCCCTCTTGAGCATTTTTGGTCTTCAGTCGTCATCAACGCAAAACATAAAAGCCCCAGGAGAAATTTAGCTGCCTCGCCTACACAACGCGGACACATGTGGGGAAAGCTTGATATTGTGAATTCCAAGTTATCATTCATAAGTCTTGAATCAATCATCTTTAAGTAATCCGTGAGCTAAGAGCCACGTGCTCTCACAGTTCTTCTCAACGACCGTGCCACTGACCGCCCCACACTGAGACTCATATTCTCTCGAAAATCAATGCATACATGTTTCGTTACAATCACCTTATTTCCACCAGTATAGCCAATGACGAGCCATTTACTTGAAATCTGGGAATCTTCGTCCAGCCTGGCGGTAGGTCCTGTAAAGGCATGCCCAAGGTATTCGCGTCAGCTACCTTGATTTAAACCGACAGCGGAGACTCGTTTGACAGCATGAAGTACATCAATCAAGCAAGCTAAATCCCTCCACCCGTACTTTGAATGATTTCCCTTCCCTTTTCATTTTCTCAAGTAACCTCAAGGGGAAAGGACGGAACTGAGCAGCGATTGCATCTCTGACATCCGTCCTCGATTAAACTTCCAGGATCATGAAGGCTTATCTAGACCATTGTTTGTATCTCTTTGGCAGACCGATAGTTCCAAGTCCGGGGACTTCACCGGAATTCATGATTCAGACGCTCCCATCTCACACAATGATCTCGTTTGATCGGAAAACGCCCTACTTACCGGATTCGCCACCTCTGGTATAGAGACAGCTATCTTGGAGTGCCAAAGTCCAGCGCTCAAGATGCTGAAGTACTGTAGAAATTGGATTCCTCGTGTTATTCAGCAACGAACTTGCCAAGACTGCAGACAGGTGTTCATGGGTAGCCTGCAGCTCACGTTACGCGCGCAGTGTTGCAGCATAGCTGCTCCAATTACTCACGCAATGCGATCCGAATTTTATTTTTCAAGAGATATCCTTTCTGAGCCGTTTTCGTGGCTGCATCTACTAGGTCAATTATGCAGTGCGGATCATCGATGGCAAAGCGCAGAGTGACAACACCCCGACAACCGATGACCGACGAGAAGCTGAAAATCATCCCCCTTTTTTCTCTAATCCACCATTCCTCACCTTTTGATGAGCAATGACTTGAGTACCAAACGCACTCACCTATATCTTACTCCATAACCGAAGCTTCCCAGAGCTGACAGTCCCACATCTGATAGGTAAGCCCCATAGCCACAAGCGGTAACTGTTTAAAGGACAGCACGTCACACAACGACAACACTAACTCAAAAACCCTTCTAGCCCTCTATCACGTAACATCAGCACACTCCCCAAGACACTCCCGAAGACACAGCCCATCCCAAGCAGAAGTCTCTCCATCACATCCCTGCAACGCTCGCATCTTTATCCCTCACCCACTCTCGATCCCACAATCCCGCTCCACGCTCCGTAACATACCCGAGTCCAAAGTCCCGAGAGAACCCTCCATCTAATGAAGTCTCTCCCCACTCTTCGATCCTCGCCTGAAAACAGCTCATATCAACAGCCGTCAAACTCTCTCTTATATATCCCAATCTCACAATTTCATTCACCCTTCCCCTTTCCCCCTTTCCCGCCCTCCCACCTCACCCATTTGACATCTCCTGGTAATTTCCACATTCCCACAATTCCACATTCATACATTCACACACAAAACCCATACTACCACACTCACAAAACTCAAAAACTCAAACTCAATCTCCAATCCCCACTCTATTCACGGACCAGACCGTGCATGCAATAACACCATACATACAATACAGTCGACACTCCACCGTAGCTAAAGACACTCGCCTGCCGCGTGACGACCCTGCCAGCTAATTGTAGATATGGTCCGGTTTCTACCCACTACCGAAGGGCAGTCAACGTTGTACAAAATCACCACAAGTCAAGTGTTATACCACAGTCAAGTCAAAGTCATTTGTTTGAAGTGAAGTATACATCCCATTTCATTCATCAACTCATCATACTGGCAATAGGTATATCTCAAGGTATCGGTATCGTATCCGTATCAAGGTATCAAAAGTCCTCCCCTAACCCTTCCCACAGGGCGTGAGCCCGACCTCCCCATTTTCTCTTCTCCGGCTTCTGCCCCTTCTACTCTCCCAGCAAAAAAACATACAGTAACATGCTTGATACACACAGTATTCTGTACAATAAACCTCCTCTATCTTCTTTCTCCATCAGTGCAATAAAGTAAGCAAGCGAGTGAGCGAGCGAGAGTATCTGAGTCCCGGAACCATTCCCAAACCCAAACCCAAACCTGATCCCATTTCCCAGCCCCAAAGACCCAAGGTATCATCGTATTTTGTCCAAACAATGCCCATTCGCATCCTCTGGACGTTTTCCACTCCTTTTCTGTCCTCTCATCTCTTTGCACCTCCTCCTCCCTCTTCTCTTCACCAGAACAAAAAGAAAATATAGTAGTAGTAGTAGTAGTAGTAGTAGCCTCGGTATCGACCAGGTAGTCCTGATCCAATCCGATCCATCGTAAAGTGTAGTAGTGAAAACGCCATTTTCGCCAGCCAGCCATTCATATGTATTCCATTCGCTAAAACGCTATTCAAAGTAGGTATTGTGTCTGCGGAGTATCGGGTATCAAATCAAAAAGTAGAGTATAGGACTGTATCGATCGATCATAAAGGGTGCGGAGCGGACATCGGATGTGTGGGTATGTAAAGGTGCCGTATAATCATCGGCCGTTGCGAGAAGGTCTTCATATCGGTTGCGCAATTGTTGGTTGTCTCTCCCGGGAGTGTGTCCAAGCGAAGAGATCGAACTTGTCGGTTCGAGCTGTCGACCAAGGATTCTGACCATCGATTGGACTGGGTCTCGGTTGTGGATCGCGGGGTTCGAGCAGGAGACTCTTGCGGTAGTATTGCTGAACATTTTCGTTCTCAGATGAGGACTTGACACGAACAATCTGCGCTTGGATCCATTCTTGCAACTCGGGAACATCGGCCAATCTGTATGGGATCTGGAATCGTTGAAGCTCGCCAATGATCTTCGCAGTACGAGTATGCTTGTCGAAGTTGATGACCGAGATACCTTCACTGTCACCAAGACCTGGAAGTTGTCTTTGCGCAGCATTGCCGGCATCAACAAATGTTAGATCTGTCAAGTACATTCCGACGAATGGTAGACACGGCGGCACGTGGTCGTGAAGTCTTCTTCGGAGAATGGCGTAGTTCTTGTCCGGCTCAACAATTGCCTGCAGACCCTTGAGCATATCCTTCCGCTTTTGCGAGACCATATCCCATGTTCTCTTCAGTCTAATGATGGTTGATGAGTTCAGAGAACAAATGATGGCCATCAATGAATCGTAGTTGTTCAACTCCAAGCACTTGTGTGCGATCTTGATCCAGTGCTTGATAATGACGGCACGTTTCTTCGCGTCATCATACTGGAGAATTGTGTCCGCCACCAAGTTGGAAAGGTCGGTCGAGAGTGTTGACATGGCTCGAACATTGACTGCGTTAGATCCAGATCGCTTTGTCCATTCCGATCCAAGAAGCTCCTCTGGCATAATCGAGCAGAAGATGGTCATCTCCTTGATAGTCAGTTGACGGGCCAATTCCAGAGGGTCGAATTCCAGAATGGAGGGATTGCTACCACCCATCTTCCAATTCTTCAACGCGCCAATCTGACTCTTTGTCAAGTTGACAGGTGGGAGAGGGGTATCGGCTGGGATATATTGCGCAATAGAGGTCGAAGTCTTGCCCATGGAAGAAACCAGGCGGGGGACGAGGGGTCCATCTGTCGAAGATACCTTTTGTGACAATTCAAGCAATCTTCGACCTGCTCCGGGAAGGACCTTTCCAAGTTTCTCGCTGGCGAACGGTTGAATGACCTCCAAAGCATCATGATCCGAGATATCTCTCCAGTGCGACTCCAGCCATCCCTTGAACACATTGTAGACACGTAATCGTACTGGCCCAGCAATATGAGGGCTCTCTGCAACGTAATCGAATCTTTCAACCAAGGCCTTAGCGAGCTCGACTGGTGTGACAAATAATCTAAATGTGAGGTAGAAAGTTGAGACGAAGATCGAATCAGGTGTCGAATCGTGGGTAGTGAGTCTCTCAACGAGAGCTGGAAGTGTACCACCCGTGATCTGGCCCTCCTTGTTATGAAGCAACTCGTGCGCAAATGTCCTCTCCAACATCTTGTTCTCTCCGTCGTCCATGTCGTCAGCGAGAGTCGATTGGCTTCCGGACATGCTGAGATCAGAGATCGAAGGTTGATTTCTTGGAACGTACACCGAGTTGTCTGGGGTTGTCGCTCGAGTCGAGGTTTGGGAGAGCATGCTTGATTCGGAGTCGCGCATACTGCTGAGATAGGTACTGCTTGTACCTGAGCTGGAGATTGCAATGCTACCAGATCGGAATGAAGATTGGAATTCACCATCGTGTCCTGACGAATGTTCCGAAGGGCTGTAATCATCTTGAGTCAACAATGGGCTCGTCATCTTCGGTAGAGGTGGTAACAGTGATTTCCTCGACGATCGCTTCGAGGATTCCGTAGTTGCGCTCTCAACAGTCTCGTTCTCGGCGACTGGCTCCAATCCCTTCGGCGACAATCGTGGACCACTTTCTTCGACTTCGGGAGATCCCAGTGGGACATCTGGTAGAGGTTTCTCGTAACTCGGGATGATGAGAGGAGGTGGAGGTGGCCGGCTGGCTGGTTCTGGGGGCGATTCTTCACGAGGTGGTGCTGATTCCTTAGTCTCCTCCGCAACCACGCCAATTGACGCTACATCGATACCACGCCCATCGTTCTCGGGATCAAACTCAAAATCTCCGATTCGCTCGATCACGAATTTGGTCTTCGCAACGCACTCACCAGCAGCCTTGACACAACCCGTGGCCGCCATGAGGAGTCTACCGTTCTCTTGAGGCATGACTACGTCCTCATCTTCTATCCCCGACATCGTGATAATTTCCCGTGCAGCCAGAACTAACTTGTTGATCCTGTCGTACATGGCGTTTCGTGATGAGTTGAGTGCCTCAGCACTTTGATTATCGTGTGCACAAATCACCTCCACGACAGTTAAGAGCTCTCGTCCTGCTGTTACAGATTGTCGTACCGTCGAAATGAGATCAGCAGACGATTGCGACTGGAGATGCAGTCGACCAATGAATGATCCAAGGTAGGAAAGGAAGGTATCATGGCTGGCATTGAGTCGTTCTGAAACCAGATTTTGTCGCTGTGCTGCTGGAATTGATGCTGATAGTCTATGAGAGAATGACTGTCTCTTGACTTGCATCGAAGAGGGCCTTGAGATTGATAGAGGCCGTCCAGTCGAGCCGTTGGTGGAGTATGCTGTGGAACCACTGGAAGAGAAATTGCTCGACATTCGTTTGTATGACTGTCGTTTTGTTTGCTGTTCCTCGGGCCGTTGTGATCCCAGGCCGCTTCCCGAACTGCGACTCGAGCTCCTGCGAGATACCGCATCTGATGCAGGGTCTCCATGCTGTGCTGCCTCAAATGACGTCGAATCTGCTGGAGGTGTCGGGGGATTGTACACTTCCTCAGCTACTGTTGCCATTACTCTGTGAACTGGTTGCTGTCGTAACCGCATCTCATCTTCTAGGACGTCAAGGAACCGCACACCCCTGGTCACTATCTTGAACGCCTTTAGTATCATCTCGTCAATTGTGTTGTTGACATCTTCCGCCTCAGCTTGCGTGGGATGTGATCCCGCTGTGTACTCCTGTAATCGTTTCGCCGTCTTTACCAATGCTGAAAGATCTGACAGCAGGGCTTTCCGATTCCTTCGTAGTCCTTCATTGCCTTGAACGAGGTGTGACTCTCTCGTCAAGCAATTTGATTTTTCCTATGATCGTCAGCAAACATCACTACATCCTAGTGCTTACGACTGACTAGTAAATATCGCACTCCAGCGATGATCCCTCGCATGAATTCTTGGTTTCCAAAAACTTCACTATCGCTGATGATACCACTCCGCATGAGATCCCAGAAGTTCAACAACGCCTTCAGCAGATTTCGCATCGATTCTGGATCGTAAGCCTCGCAGTAATTCGTCGGCAGCCAACCTCGGGCGCCAGACACAAGTAATGTTCCATCTGCCCAGCCGTTTGTATGTATCGAATGGACCAAGATCACGTCGCCTTCGTTCAATGGTAGTGTTACTGTCGTGTCGGAGATGGCGTATGTTGGGTGGAAAGGGTAGAAAGCGCGTAGAAAAGGATGGAAGACGGGTTGTGAAGGTTCCATATGTCGATTGAGGTCCTCCTGAGAACCATTGGGTGTTGCGGGTGGTGTCATTTGAGATTGACTGCCCGAGTCTCCAGTCTTGCTACTACTCCTCGAGGAGGTATTCCTGCTGTGTCTCGATGCTGTACTTGATCCACGCGACCTGTCCTTGTTGATGAACAGAGGAGCTACGTGAGCGCTGGAGCGCGCAGAGTAATCACTCTCCTTCACCATGATGGGCAACCCTGAATGGCTACCATGGAAATTGCTCTCTTGTCGTCGTCCAGCCGGATGTTGTTTGGCCGTGATTGAATCAATGTTCTCCAAGTATGTCCTTCAAGTGTATGTTCGAATCCCAATACTCGTGGTGTTATGATCGAATGCAATGGGAGGACGATCAGGTAGAAACGAGAAATGTTGTATGCGGACCAAGCCGGGTATCAATGCGTCAGTCGGTGTCGGTGTCGAGTCGAGTCCTGCTTTCCAGATCCAGCCGGTCGTTCCTTCCTCTTGTTCTTCTTGACAATGCCGTTGTCGATATGAGGTGATCTGCACACGTCGAACGATTAGCAAGCCCGTCTAGGACAGAATTGAAGATCTGAAGTGATCTGATGTTGTTGGATGTGTAGGTGAGTAGGAAGGGGAGGTGTGGTGTGTGTGGCAGGAGGAGGAATGCATCAGTGAGGGGCCAAGGAATGCCACGATGATCTCGAGCGTAATGGAAGGCTGCATACCTCTTTCGGATTGAGTCAAGGGTTTCGGGAGGTCTCTCCAGTCAACGGTCGTCATGCACAGACTGACAGGTAATGCCGGCGAGAAGGTGTTGCTTATGCCGATCTCAAGGGGGACCTTGAAAAGGTGACCTCTCCCTTCAGTTAAGGATCTGCCTCCTTCCCAATAGTCGCAACGTTAAGTGGGTAAGGACTGGGAGGAGATGAGTGCTCGAGCAGTGGGTTGACAAGATAGCTGGGAGATAGAACCTGGACCCTGGGACGCGCAAAAAGGTGTCGAGTCAAGTCGAGCGTGCGTACAGCTAGAGAAGAGTTTGTTATGCTTTGATACTCTCTGGCAGCTGGCAGTAGCTGTGGCAGTAGAATGCCGAGTCCTGTCCAGTCCGATTCGATCCAGGCGAATGCAAATATGACAATATCGAACCAATAGACGGATCCGATTCCGGCAGCAATTGATGTGTCAGGCAGCTGAGTTTGGTCGAAAAGTACCAATGCGTTCGTTCCTATGGTCTCGGATATGCAGGAAAGGGAAGGGAGGGAGGGAGGGCACAGTTTTCGTGGGTGAGGTGTGATGTGTGATGCACCGGGGAATCCGAGCACAATCAATGCGTGAAACTGTGTAAGTCGAACGATGAACGGAATCGATATCTTCCTTTCCTCTCGCAACGCAGGAGACGCGACGGTGGTCTAGAGTCCAATTGGCGATTTGAATTGAGATGAACTGATCTCCAACCAGCAGTGAAGCCGTAGAGTACAGATTTGGGTTGTGGTGGTGGTGATGTCGACTCAGCTGTGGTATGTCGAGGTTTCTCGAATGGACGAGTCGAGGCGAGGCGAAGCAAGACACAGCAAGCAAGGGGATGGGAAGACTTGATGAGCTTCGGTGGCGGCGAACCGAAGTTGAGTCGAGGGGATTGTTGATTCGACTGATTGATTGATTTGCTTCGGAGCAAATCTTGCAGGGTGCTGTCTGGAGTGGATTTAACAACGTCGTATTTTGGTAGTATGCAAGGGCACGTCCGTATGTTTCTCGATTCCGTAACCAAACCAAACTGCACACTGCACTCCTTTTTGTTTTGTTTGTGCGTACTCCGTCCGCACTGGATTGCTTTGCTTGATAGATAACCGGAAAGCTATCGATTGAAGATGCTGGAACCCCAGATACGTAGAATGCTACTCAGCTCAGCGGATGAGTTTATCGTGACGGGCCGCAGGGGGAGGATGTTGTGGTCAAGGTCGAGGTCGAGGTCAAGGCCAAGGTCACTTTCAGACAGGGCAGGGTAGGGCAAGCAGCCGGGTAACTCTCTGTTTGGGTTAGGACTCACAAAAATGAGTGTTCGTGTGGTGTGGATTGGCTGGCGTGCTTGTGGTGGAGATGCAAGGGCCGTTCGCTCCTATCCGGCCCAGACCAGGGGCCTGGAGTTGAGTGGTGGATGTGGATGTGGATGTGGGAGTGGGAGTGGGAGGGAGTGGGGAGCTACGGAACCAGGGTTTAGGGGTGATGCTCTGGGATGTGGGAGGGCGTTGGGCTTGGGCAGGGCAGGGCAGGGCAGGGGCAGAGGTAGAGCAGCAGGGATACAGAGCCATGGGCAAGGGGTGAAGGGGCATGGGAAAAGAGCAACAGGGGATGGATGTGCCGAACAGTGCAGCACGCTGCAGCAGCCCAGGCTTAACCCTCCTTGTCTAGCCTGAACTTACCCTTCCCTCCTAGGCCTCCCCTCCCTCTTCTCCCTCTTCCCCTGTTCCTGTTGGACCGACGAAACAGGCGAGGGAGCACACGCCAACTGACCCTGGAATGCCCAGAGGGATCGAGCCCAAGAATCCGTCACTGTGTCTCGGAACGGAAAGAGCTGCTTCATCAGGGCAGACAAGTACAGTATTATCAATCAGTCTTGACTTATCGATTGTAGTCAGCCAACAGATGAGTAACAAATGACATGATATAAAGAAGCAAACACCATCGCGAATATGTACGATACAATGCAAACGCAGGAGAGAAGTCAACTACTGCAAGCAAAGTCTCAAGAAAAAAAAAGGATGCAGGTCCGCCGTCCTGTCTTTTTTCTCTAGCCTCTGTCCGCCTCAAATACCATGCAAGAAGCGTGGTAGCTAATCTAGCGGCACAGGACGTCAACACCAAGCCTCGGAGTATTTTCACGGGCATTCAAACGGGTTCTCGCTGATTTTGTGCTTTGCTGTGTTCTGGGTATTGGGTGTGGTTACATTGCCATCTTCAACGGCTTTATTCTCCAGCTCGAAACTGCCAAATCGCCGAATTGAACCAATTCGAGTGTATGGCAGCGTCGCAGTCGGTCATGATTTATCATTGAGCTCAAGCTCAATGCAGGGGTAACGGGGTTGCATCCCCGCGATGCAGCCTATTTACCCCAAGAATGCATCTGAAGTGCACCGCGTCTGTTCATCTGGCACCGTTTTATAACAACAACCAAGACCAAACCAGGTCAGAAAATTCAGATCTGATCAAAACATCTAGATTTCAATCCAATTATTCGCCATAACGCCATCTCATCTCACCTACCAAACCGCCAAAGAAAAACCTTTCGATATGCAGAACCTAAATCGCATCTCAAAGGCCAAGAACCGATCTCCCCAACCATTAGGATAGGTCTCACTATTCCCCGGTTCGCACCATCCCATCCCAACATCGCCATCTCCCTCGCGCCCTCAAATTCTCTAGCCTCATCCACCACAGACGGCAGACACCCTCAAGCTCGCAGACTAAAATCCGGTAGTGCCAGTCTACCACTCACAGTCATCAAACCCGACACCATCAACTCCCCCCATTCTCAATCCCGTACCCTCCCCATCCCAAATCCAACCCAGCGTCCCCAACTAAAAGCCCCCAAAAGTTCTTATGGAGTTAAGGCTAGAGACCAGAAAAGTCGAGATCGCCGCCTCCATCCAATTCACATCTCCATTGATCTTTAGGGCTTCAACGCCGTCATCGTGCCGCGACTTAGTGCTGCAGAACCCCCCCTTCGCTAGCACACTCGCCCAGGCCCGAGGTGGAGCTTAGATTTCCTTCAGCAGATGTTAGCTTGAGATGGGGTGGGATGATCATGAGCGAGCGTCCAAAAGGCAAGAGACAAAAGGCAAAAGGGCTCGCGTGGGGAAGACTCAAGAAAAGCCGTGCCGGCTCTTAAACTTCATCAAGTCTGAATAAGTCCCGCTGTGAGAGTTCGAGCTTCAAAGAGAAAGGAGAGAGTCTCCGTTGATGATCGTCGCCGCTTGTTCTCTTCAGAAGATAAAGTTTCCCAGAGAAGATTGGAATGGATTACCTCATATTTACAAAGCCAGAACGGAATCTGCAAATGAACAAGCAGGGAACTAGAGTTTCCGAATCAGGACAACTTCTGCACATCCATCTGCATACACCATTTGCAGACTGCAGCAAAAACAAAACAAGCGAAAGCCCTGACGATCTTTATGATTATCAGAACATGAGATAATCAACCCCACGACCACAACCGAGGAGCTGAAAAATTCTGTCTTGTGATGCCGAATCTGATCCAGCAGTCCATGGACCAAAAAGTGCTTTCTCCTATCCAGCCGCCTTCAGCCCTCGGCCAGAACATAAGCCAAAAGTATATCTTCTCGCGCGCGCTCTCGTACTCGCTCTCAGCCTCTCAGCCCTCATCCATCCCGTTCCCGTTCCGTCTCAACAACACAACAAGCCTCGTACCCATCCAACCATTCATCCACCACACGCGTCATATGTCTCTCCTTACCAGCCAGCCGCGGATGCAAGATTTCATCTCACTGCAAATGATTCAGAGGAAGATAGCAACCATACAAACCTTCGCGTTTCCTGCTGCAATTTCCAGTGAGAGAACAAATGAGGTTATTGATACCAGCGGCTGTACCTGAGTACACAACCAAACAGCAAGCAGATCTGTCCGCTTCAAGAGATTAGGTTTAGTAAGATGGGAATACTGGACGAATCAAATAATCCAGCGTGTCGCTTGGCCCCCTTTCTCAGCTTTTCTCCCCTTCTCTTTCGCGAACTTTGAAATTATATCTGAAAGTCATCCCAATCAATAATCTCACTTACTCTTCAAATGCTGTCGTGAGCATCGTCATCTTCGAACCCCTCATCTTATCACTCATAGCATGTTTTCTTTTCTGGTCTTTCCTTATTTCCCGCCCTACGACCTGCCCCTCCATCAGCATCGTCATCTCACCTCGCAACCAGGGAGGGCATGGCAATCCAAAGTACCCCACCCACCCAGCCTTCCATCCCTCGGCGTGGGGTCTCCCTTCTGTGCTTGCTGCCGACCAAACCCTGCAGGTGACGGGAACCTGCTACAAACCTCAGGCCCAAAGACCGCTGAAATAGAAAATCCGGCCGTTCTCTCTTCCCTTCGGCTTGAAGCCCAGACCCCTCTACTGAAAATAAGCCTGTAGCCTCGCCTCGCCTCGCTCGCAGCCCCAAACTTCAAGCCTCTCCTTTCTCAACATACCTACAGTAGGTAGCTCACGATCTCTACCATCCTCGCGATACTCACTAACAGTAAAATTCTTCCTCATCGCCTTTACTTGCCCTCTCTCTCTCTCTTTCTCGATCTCCCTTGATGAAATCCCTTCTAGTTCCAAAAATTTACATTCCATCTGATTCAGACTTCCACATTCCGTTCCATCCTCTTAATCCGAGCTTTCTAATTACACGCACCAACCAATCTCCTTCCCTCCTCAAGCGGCGAGCCTCCTCCCCCTCCATCACACGCGGCACGGCACGCACCACCACCTGCACCCTTCACTCTGTCTGGCCTTTGTACACCCACACTGTGAGTACAGCGACAGCGACGGCGTGGGCAAAAATGGATGGACAGCACAGACGAATGGCTGCCACGTTTCTCTGGAATTTCTAACCGATATCGTGGGCTCCTTGAGCTCAGGAACTAGATCAGAGGAGGGAAGAGCAGGAAAGGAAGGTTTGGTAAGAAACCGTGCGGATATTTTATCGATTAGATAGTGTAACAAAAGAGGAGAAGTCTACGGAGTGCAAAGAGATGTTCTTTCTTCTCTCCTGTCTGTTCCTTCCAGTACATACTTGTAAATACTCACCCGTATTCTTTTCCAGATCCGAATGGAGGTCGCCATTCCACGACCGCACGCGCATGCACATCTTACCAAACTTCCTGCACCTCGAAATCTGTATGTATGTCTGTACGTACGGCCCATGCCATGCCATGCAGCTTCGACACCTGCAGCTGCGTACAGGTTTGACAGGTAGGTTTGACAGGCTGACTGATGGCGGCTAATAATGACCTAATGCGTGGATTTACTGATTTGGATATTTCTCCTTTACTTCTTCCCTTCCAGCTTTCTTGAAGTATATCTCAGCAATTATAAGCTTATGAACCCCAACCATGCCAGGTACCCAACATCAGATATGAAGCTACAGACGCACAATGCAGTCAGCCCAACTTTCTCATCCCACATCTACATCTGCATCACTCCTCACCACCTGCAGCAGCATAACCACTGCATCTAGATCTCACAAACGTCAAAATCGCAACACCTCTCTTTCCAATTCCCCTCTCGCTTGCATCCCAGTCCAATTCCCTCCTCTTCCTCCTACCTATTCCCCCCTCCTCTTTCCAACCCAGCCAATTTTTAACCTCACCTCACGGAGACACCGCAAAGAACCCCTCGCTACCACCCTTCAAAAGGTACAAAGCTACATCCACCTTCTCCATCGGCTCGCTCACCCGAGATGAACCCTACCTACCCTACCTCTCCCTCCCCTCCCTCACACCCTCTCGGCGGTCCCACGGTCCCAAGAAATCGGAGAATTTCCTTATCAACACCTCATCTCCTTTCTCCCCACCTTCCCGAGCGAAAAACCCACGAAATCAAATCCATAGCTTCTGGAAGCTCTTCCATCCACCTTTCTTATCTTTATCTGTGGGGATGAAGAAGATGATGGTACTCTAGTCTCTAGATGAGTTTCGAAAGTGCAAAGTTTACCTTGTGAGCTTGTCTTCGATTACAGCTTCATAATCACACTTGCAAGCGCAGTAAAAGCGCGCCAAATATGTCCCCCACCTGTCCCGAATCGCGTCGACTACAGTACCCCCACCGGGATCCCAAATCTATGGAGGCAGGCTTCTATCCCCTAGCCCATAGCCTAACTTCCACCATCCCGACCAGCCCGAAGGCGTCCCAGCGGCGTACAAACGATCACCCCAAGTTCAACACCGGACTGCTGAAGAATTCTTGGTGAAGAAGACCCGTTTCGATGTTGAGGAGGGAGCCCTGAGGTTTATCTAGGGATTTTATTTACTGGTGGAATTGTGAAGGGTTTATGAAGTGGTTAAAAAAGGCATTGTCCAAGACATATGAAGGTAGGCGTTTGAACAAAGGCGGGGAAACCACACAGTGTGTGACAGCGAGAACGTCAGCAGCGACCCTGAAATCCAGGGTCCATCCATTGATATCAGGAAAAACAAACATCAAATACTGCACCTCGATAAACGTCAATATAAAAATTGAGATAAAGCTCAGATAAAGATAAGATTTCACCATCAACTCTAAATCTTACGTTTCCCCTTCCCTTCTCTTCCTTCCCTCCCTTTCCTTCTTGTTCCTCCTGCCTCTCTCCCATCCCAAAATCCGGAAGCGACATGCATATCCTCATCCCAGCATTCTGCACTGCAGATGCACATGCAGGTCGAGTTCCTGGCCCGCACGGCGCACATACTCTGCAGCTACAGCTCAAAGCTCTACCCGCGGGCCATCCAATTGGTCGCACACGGGAAAAGAGACCCAGTGTTCGAAGGTTCGAAGAGCTGCATGTGCATATGCAGAGGGAAAGAAAGGCTTTTCTTCACTTACCAGGGCCTGCCTTTGAGAAAAGGCTCAATCGGGATGATATCACTTCGTAAAGCTGTGTGTATCTCCAATGCCACAAACCAATCGAAATTCACGAGGGAAAAGACAAGCGAGCGAGTTCCTGGAGAGAGAAATTTGAAGGCATGGGCATGGAAGAACGAGACGGATGGACGGCGGAGAGACGAAACACCAAGACCAACATCTGAAATTTACCAATAAAATACCAAGACCAACACGTTGGTTCGTTTTCTATTCTTCGAGATTCGATCTTCGAGAAGGAATGATCTCATCAGCCCAGATCGAGATTTCTCTTAAATCATGCGTTCATGCGTCCGCCGGAAGAGCCAGCCGTACAGATATCCATCCATCCCAGTTGCTGGGAGGAATTCAGTCAGATGTTTTGTCACCTCACTCTCGCTCATCAGAATCCCCTTCAGTGCCTGAACCAACACTCGCAAGCCACTTCGAACCAAACCCAAGATCAATCCCAGAATGGAATCAAGAACACAAATCTCAAACTCTGGTATCGTAACTTATCTTTCCGTTCCGTTCCCTTCGTGCCGCAGCCCTCCGAATAATACTCCTAGCTGTACCAGACTTCCAAATAAGACAACCTCAAAAGCCACAAAGGGTCCAAACCATTCAGGACTCCCCTACACCAAGCCCTACCGTAATTGAAGCTTGAAGGTCCAGACACAAGCCCAGGGTCCCCGAAAATACTAACACCCGCCGCTCTCCAGACCGTGCGTGCTGGGCGTACCGGACTGGTCCCCCACCCCGCCAACGACGATGCCGTCTCCTTAAGTCAACAGTCCAGGCGAGCGAGGCGAGTCTTGATACGAGGTTGTGACGGCACCTTACATAAAGCGTCTAGAAGAGAAGAGGGTAAGAGTAAGCAAGCTAGGTCATTAGAGGCTATCGTACTCGGAACGGTGAACTATCGCGAAAGAGGAAAATGCCACCAGAGAGAAAGAAGGAGAAAGACACGAGATCGCCATCGGCAATTCATACCTTTTGTCATAAGCCTTCGGCTTAAGCTTCATTACTTTTACTCAACCCAACCTGCACGCTCTGCTCTTTGGATAGGAGATAATTGTCCGAGGCAGTAGTTGTTGCATCGAGGCTTTTCGCTTAAACAAGACATTCATAACCATCAAAAAATAGGAGGCTTTAAAAGCAATTAAAGCTGGACTTATGCTATCCGGGGCGAGCTAGAGAGCAGCAGCGCACTGCACAGCAAACCTGCATTCGGACGCAGGAAGCATATGTGTATCAAGCCACCGCCTCAGAAACGCTCGATTCGGCTATATGGTTTTCCAGATTCGAACACGGTAGGACAATACAATGCAAGGCGAGCCGCATCTTATCTCACCCCCTATCTCTACTTCTACTTCTGTTTCGAATGATGTCAAATCAAACTCCGAACCACGACTTATCGCGCGACTGCGTTCCGTGCCTGATATCCAGCCGCGTTCGCGTTTACGTTTCCGTTTTTCATGCGGGAAGCCCAAGGTAAAGGTGAAGGTAAAGTCAAAATTTAGTCGAGACGGAAATACCTTCGCTCCACAGACGTTCAATCTTGCCAACCGTAAGGAGATTTCACCCGTCTCTTTCTTTTCCTCCCGCTTCCAGCCCAGGCGAAGACGAGATAAAGAAAATCCAAAATAGTCGAGACAAAATATGTCCGTCCCCAAAACGGTTACTTTACAACACCATTCCAGCCCTCGGTATCTCATTCGGTAAATTTCTTTTTCTTTTTATCTCTCTTTGGCTTCGCTTCGATTAGGACTTGGACTTAGACTTAGACTTGGAATGCGGCGCTGATTCATGTTTCGCCACTGTCGTCAATGGCTCACTGGCTGATGCGGGCTGCGAATAGCTTCACTTTGCCTTTCCTTTCTTGCCCCTTCTTTTGTCATCTCCAAAGCTCTTATCCCTGGACCTGAAAATCAAATGTATATCTATTCCGAAATCCAGACTGTGACATATCAAAGCGCAATAGCCGCACGTCTTCAATTTGAGGCCTATGCATGAAGATGAGTTTACTTTTCCTCTCATGTCTTGCTATCGACATTCCGTATGCACGCACGTGCTAGCTCAAATTCGTCATTCGCGTTCAAAGGACGCGACGCGTTGCTTTTGCGTTTGTGTTTTGTTATTTTGTTGATATTTGCTTTCATATCAATATTTTCTTGCTCCGCGTTGCATTGTCAGCCCGACTTCCTGCTTGATAGAAATAGAAATATCGAACGCCACGTCAATGCGTTAGACTTTTCCGATTTTGCTTCTCTGGTCTACGATTCCATCCTATATCAAAGTGTGGCAATCAAGATACTGCCCTTTGGGCAAGCGATTGAAACCTCGAGATTCATCACATATCCCTCATCTCGACGTCTCGACACCGTGACATCGTGACATCAATCACACCCACACTTTCGCTGCCCCTGCATCCACACTTCGCATTGATTTTCCCTCTTCATCAATCCACCCAGTCCCCATCCACACACCCTCTCCCTTCCAGACTGTCTCAAGAATCTTCCTCGCTTCAAACCCTCACTCTTCTCACCGGAAGTCGTTTCAGCACAACATCAGACCAAACACGCCACACCACTTTTCCGTCCGTGCCCCGCTTCCTTCAAACACTCTCGCTACGAGACTTGCAGGACCCCTCCTTCATGTACCTCACAAGTACCCCTCCGCCTTATCACACCAAAAGCAATGGTGCAGACATCAGCTGTTACATGTAGTGACATGTGAAATGTATCGATGCTGCAGAGCACGGCCTCTTTACTTGTTGTCGTAGATTTTCTGATTGGCATGATTGCTTGGCCCTGGCTGAGTTTGATGGACGCTGGGTCCTCGATATGGATGTCATATCGTCCATTTGTGTATCGATCGCAGGGAGCATTTCCGTATCAGGAGTCTAGATCTTTCTTCTCTTCTTTTCTCGTCGTTTCGCTCGTCATCGTCTTCTCAAGAGCATCTCGCTTCCGGCTCAATTGCAGTGTTTCCGAGCCTTGTCGGTCATCCTGTAGACCGTCCGAGGAATAGTCAAGCGACCTCGAAACCTCATGGTCACCTGCCAGATGTGTTCCCGAGATCATGGTCTTCGCTTCTGTTTTCAGAGGCAGTTAGTACCTATCTTTGCATCGCGCTACATTATCGGGGGAAGCGCTGGCATCGGGTGTCGGAAGTATTAGTATGCAATGCAGCCAGCCAGTGCTGCAAGACGGGAACAAGCAGCGATATCGCTGCTTTGTTCCGGCTTGGTGTGGATGGCTTCATGTACAGGTGAATCATTTGGATACGGCACTGGCACTGATTTCTATTCTGGTCAACGGTAGTTGTTCAGCTCGCTGGTAGATCATATACGAGTACCTACATAGTACCTCACCATGGTTATTGTTCTCGTCTATCGCCTCGTTTCGGCAGAGCAAAACTCGATAATAAAGCCGCAAGGCTTCGAGAGCAGCTGAACGAGAATGGACATGAGAACCGGTTTCCCGCTTTAGTCTAGACAGGAAAGAGCGGATCCCTGTATGCAACATGTACACTTTCACATCAGGCTACTGCATCATATCCCCCGTTCCTCGGACCCATTATCTTCTTTGCAATGAAGGCAAGGCATGGAGTCTTCTTCAAGTGGAGTGAGCATGCAAGCAACGGAAACATGACCACACGAAAAGCATCTTCCGCAACCCTAGCCAGCCTCACCACGTTGACAGCTGGGCATGTGTGAAAGTCAAGGTCCCACAGCAAGTGCCTGATCTAAACTCGGGAGTTTCTTCTCGCTCGAAATATAATGCCCTTGGTACAGTACAGTTTTGTCTCCTCCTTCATGTCTCCTAGCTACTGTACGTCCAATCTATCTTTCCTATCTTCCACTCTTCAGATTCCTCGTTTCAATACTGTACATGGGCTTGCACTTTTGTTTGAAGGCTCGGCACTTCTTTCGGTATCACCAAACAATGCTCTTCATCCCTCGCCGCCATGCTATCCCGTGCAGACATAAGCACGATGTTACGTCGAGTATCAGCACCCCACGTTTACTACGCGGGGAGGGGGAGGGTCGAAGCGAAGGATCGGACCCTAGGGTGGTACTGTAGTGATATCACAAATTCAATATCACGTTTTTGTTTCGCTTGGTGAAAACAATGCATCATTCTCAGTTGTCGTCACAGAAACATCTGTCTAATCGCACCCTTGTTGTCTTGTTATTGCTCTTGGGTGTGACGATGACAGGCTTATCTGTTTGTGCTACTACCACTGACAGCATGGGAGGGAGCTACCTCCGTATGTGAGGATGTGTAACCGGGCCCTCCATCTGCCGGTTCTTGCTCGCAAGGCCGTCCTTGTTCACGAGCTTGGACTCTTATGCAACCCCCTCCCTTAACATAAATCTATCATGATCCATGAGCGACATGTCACTCCATTTCCACCTCTATCTCATAATTCAGCATCTTTCCAGATCGGCACCGTCACCGACTCCCCAAGCTATCTCGATATCACAAGCGACTCCAAGATCAGCATCAACATCAGGATTCAGACAAACTTTCCTTCCCGTTTCGGCCATCATGTTCCTCCCGTCTTGCGCCATAGTATTCGATAACGGTCAGACCAAATCCAAACTCAATATTTCCTTTTCCCCGCAATAGCCCCTCCTTCTCAAGCTCTCCAATAATCCACCCTGTCAACTTCTGTTGCCTGTCTCGCTTACCCATTCATCCCGCGAGATAGGGCTCAGGCCCCTCGCCGGCTCGCCCGGTACAGCACACCCGTCCGCACGGTCCCGGTACCGTTCCGTGCCGTTGAGATAATTGGTGTTGGTGGAGCCCCAGTTCATAACCTGGGCCTGGATGTGGCACATGTCTTACATATGGCCGTTATCACGCTCCACGACTCAAGCAGAAGCCGACTGACGGGGACTTTCTTCACGGAAGGAACGCCGTGTCTCAAAATCATCAAACAGCCTTTTCACTGGCTTGTTGAAGATGTTGGTGTGAATCCTTCGTTCGGCTGTTTGTTGACTTGACGTTACCGTCTATTGATTTGGGAAACGGTTTATCGATTTTGGCTGCGGCTCAGCAGTTCCTTCAAGGACCAGACCAGACTCTAAACTTCTGTGCATAGCAAAATCAAAGCGTCCACCCGTTCCTCCCCGACTTCAATCTAACGGCAGGCACACAGATAATCAAGCCGCAAGTCGGCAACAGAGTTCAAGACATCAGACGGAGAATCTTCCTCACGCCTCAGCCTTTCTCTCGCGCTCAGATATGGTTGTATGCAACTAAACAATCCTTTTCTCATATTTCATCCACAATTCGGTCCTGATCACAACACACAGACCAAGATAATGCTAATTGTCAATAATACAGATACCGGCATAACTATCGGCCCCACACAATTGGCCTCCCGACTCCCATCCCAAGCCCATCCGACGATCAACCCAAAAATCCAGAACCTTACCTATGTATCCACATCCATATCCTTACACCGTAAGGCGGACAAGTACAAGGTTGTCGTATCCATCTCGCACTTCAAACCCCGACCTGGGAAACTCAAAATCATCCCACGGAGCAGCTCACCATTCTGGCCTAGAACGGTAAGCATCCCAGGGTCCAAGTGGGGGCGTTCATGCATTTCTTCCCTCCCAGTCCTTGCGAGCCGTCTGTGCAACTCAGCAATAGCCCAACTCTGACTTTTAAACTGGAGAAGCGCGACATGCATCAACCTGCTCTCTCGTGACCCAAAAGTCTGTTTTGCGGGCTCTGATCCAGGCTCTCTCCCCGTCGACCAGGTTTTCCGTCTGGCTGCTCCTGGCGGGAAGTTTGAGTTGTGGAAAAGGAGAAGGGATCTGCTTTGCAATTCGGCAGATAGTGGGGTGGTGAACAGAGCGTTGGGTTTGGGATCTTCCTTCTTCATCTCGCTCGGGACGGGATGTCATCTTTGCCTTTTGGCTTGGGTACCTTGGGGGCCTTGGATATGGCCTTCGGCGGACGGAGAGGATAAGAAACAGATAAGAAACGTTGTTTGTTGTGACTGTTGATTGTTTTTCGGGCCATCGCCGAAGAATTGTGGAGGGCTTGTCAGTGCATTGTCCGCGAGCATTGATTGATGATGGGGATCTGCTGCTTGGCTGTCATGGACAGATGGGTGTTTTGACGGCGGGAGATGAGGTGATCTGGGGGTTTGCGAGAGATATGTTGATTTGTGGGGAAGATATACTTTTCTCTCTGCTTTCTCTTGTGCTTTTGAGTTTGACTTTACTTTTGCTTGTGGGAGCTCGGACTCCATTCTCATGATGCCTTGGGCATCAACTGAGGGGTGCTGGACGTGACATTTGTTGAGCTGCCAGATGACGACGCAAGGACACGAAGTCGTCACCTCTTGTCCCTTCTACGCGTATTTGCAATATGTAGCTTCATTTATCTCACATCGTTGTTTGCTTTTCTTTGCCGAGCTCAAAACTTTCATTGAGATCTATTTCTTGGCACAAGGGACGTGATTTACGTTTGGGCTCGTGTCCTTGAGTGAGACTCGCCATCCCTAGACGAGGTTCGATGCGTTGTGGTAGGATCTTTATGTCCTTCTCGTGTCGAGTGATGGACCTGTGTATGTGTGTGCCTCTCAAGTCTTGTCAAAGATCAGCTGTCCCAGCTCAAATGAACATCACATCGAATCCGTGGCTCTCCCAGTCCAAAGCTTCGCCTTTTCGTGACTACTCGCACCGTTCATTCTCTTGGACAGCCCAGCCAAGGTGGTAAACAAACAGAGTTTCGGGAGCAACATACCCATTACAGCTATCAAACATGCTTCCAGAAGCCGACTTTGTCTATTTTCAGGACATTGTGCAGAAAGGTTTTGGCAAACAGATCCGAATAGCATACAGCTTACAAATTTGCGATCTCTTGGCTCTGTAAGTTTTGAGTGGTTCCTTTCAAAGACAAGCCCTTACTTTTGCCCATGAATCTCCGAAGTCTCGGAATCCACCTTCAAGCCGAGGAAATTCAATATAGCATGACTATATAATTATCAAAGTTAGTACAGCGGATACGCCTGTTTGAAGAATATTCCGCAGAACTCAAAAGATCAGGATACGCCGCCATGACTTCGCACAGCTAGGATAAAATTCAATCGATTGAATTGCAAAGCCCTGCGCGTGATACCTAGACTAAAGAAATGTTCCGATAGCTCTCGGTTTCTGACGAGAGTTCGCATGCAATCGCTGTCAGAATGCTTGTCTCTGTTTTGAAATTTTGGTATTCGCCCGGCATCAAATCGGAAGCGCGCGCTCTCATGACTCTTTTGAATCTTCTCGGAACAATTCTCTATTGACTTTCAGGGTCCAAAAAAGGTTCTTTCAGAAAGGTCTCTTTCTTATGCCGCAGCTGGCGCGATCGATTTTCGATTATTTTGTTTGAAAGTGTCGTATCCGTAATCAAAAACTCCATTTGTCTTTGTCGTCGCAACAACGTGCTCAGAAGTGAACAGCGTTCAGACTTACTCCATGACTAGCAACCTCCAGTCTTCGGATCTAGACTCGAGTGGAGAACTCGAGTAGATCTGGGATGTATCCGTCCACTTCTCCTTCCACCTTCCTAAACCTAAGTCTAAATTCAAATCCAAGCCCACGATCCCGGTTCTCAGGGTCCGAAGAAAGTCAGGATATCCCATCTTCTCTCATCATGAAGCTCACCTTTTTTCCCTCGACTGAAAATCTGGGTTTAGCACCATGACCACGAGTCGCCCACATGGAGCCACTTTTCTTATATATTCTAGAACTACTAAAGTCAAATATGCTCGCCGCGGGGTAGTTGAGCGTTGCAAGCTTAGTCCAAGGGATCCTAGACTAAGTCATTCACGCCGTTAGATCAAGAGTGTATAATAAAAGTCATCTATTTTCATACCAATCGAGAACAAATCCCAGTACGATTCGAGCTCTACCTCGCCTACGGGGCTGCGTGTCGTGAAGAGAAATTACTCGTGATAAAAAGGCTCTTATGAGTCTCGACATGAGACTATGGCCAACGAGTCGTGTTACGCCTGCTTTTCTTCTAGATAATCGTGATTTACAATGTGGGACAGCTTTCTAAGAGGACCCTGATGACATTGGGGACAAGATCGCCGAGTCCTCGATCCGCGCATAATCAAAACTGGTCCGAATGGCCTCACAATCATGCCGCAGTCAATCGGCGGCAATCTCCAAGGTAGACTGCAAAGTCTGCCTCACTTCAATTAACATGTAAATGCAAGCGTAATGCTTTCTTGAGCTTGAAGATCTGCATGTGGGATGAGGCCATTTTTCTTTTCCTTCATCCCAGGCTGCCAGGGTCAGATCCTTCGCAAGACGGTGTCTTTCTCTTAATCCTTGGACCGATGATCTCTTTAAAAAGCCAAAGAGATTCAACAAGTTCTTTCGCGTATGCTAGATACTCTCCTGCCTACCGCTTCATGGTCCATTTGATATAGAAGTCCTTGTCGTCTGAGATTCTCAGGCTAGGCTTCGCTTACCAGGGTCGTGGTGTAAACAAGCCCGTGCCAAGAATGCTGGCCTTGAAGGTCGAATACAACTCACTGAATGGACGAGCCCTCACCTTCGCTATAGCTTTAAATTTGTGTTAGCCACGTATTACACAAGAAATTCTGAGCACGTATGTTACTGCTCCCTCCTGTCCCCGGCTCCACGGCGAGGCCAAGAAACGAAATGAAATCCTCAGCACGTGGTATATCCAAATCTCATCTCACAATTTGGGTCTGATGTGCAATGCAATCTGGTACATAAGAATCATCAATATGCTCAGTTCCAGAATGATCGCGGATCTCTTATCAATGACAACCTCGAGTTTTGGTTTGAACGTTCCGCAATATGTATACAACCTGTCCTGCTTGGCGGCTCAGCAGCGAAGCACATCATGACTGCGAGCAAGAATCTCTGTTCCTTGTAGGTACGGTACAATTCAGCTACTACTGTAAGTCTCAAGTACATGAGCGGCTTGCTGAGTGTCGTTATCATGTTATTACTGATCGCACTTCAATCGACTAATGATATCCTGCTTCTGTAGCCAAGCGAAAATCGTCGTTGCTACAGCCAATGGATAAACAGTGGCTTCCAGAGGCTGAAAGCCACCACAATGCAGTCATCTATCATCTGGGGCTGAAGTTGAGCTATGGCTGGCTGGCTGGTGCGACAGGTCGCTGTTACTCTTTGATTGATTACCTTGTTCGAGCTCGGAGGAAGAAACCACAATGGCACAACTTCAACTAGTCACGACTTAGTTAGTTGCTCATCGTACTTTGCTATAGTAACGGGACTGGTATGGAGTATCCGGTTCTCAGCGTGATATATTCAGCCGAGGGATAAAGTATCGTAGACTTCTCCCCTTCCAGGTGGCGCTCCTACATGCAGCTTGATGAGGCGGTGCAAAGAATGCTCGTCTGCAGTCGGGACGGATTTGACTCCACAACATCGTTCCTTAAATCCAATGATAAGTGAACATCTTCGAATGTTTCGAGTATTTGTGGCACCTTGCTGTCTGCTAGAATCAACTCTTTGGCGTGGCGGGGTGATTCATGCGCTGGGTATCCACCGCCAATCGCTCGTGTCTGCGTCTCATTCGACGCCTCTCTTGCTGTTGAGATTCGTGGCGTCACAGCCAGCCTCAAAAAACGATTGTGGAACTCCAGCGGTAAGCTCATCGGGTATGACTCTGAAGTAGATTTTGTACATTTATAGGTTCAACTTCTCCTAAAATGCTATACAAAAACCACATCTCCTCCATCGCTCTCCTTTCAAACATCTAAACTCGATTGCCAGACTTCGCGAGAGATTCCTGTCTTTCACACTTCCTTGTAATTATCGGATCGCATCTTCTATCAAGATGTCTACCTCACTAAAGCCTGCGAAAGAGCCCTGGATTATCAATTTTATCGAGCCCTCCCGGACCCTCAACATAGAGGAGACCAGTACGACGCCGCAAGTTGCTGAGATCAATCCGGACCCGGACCCAAAGACGATTTCTCGGAACACCAAACTAGACACGCAGATCAAACTCCTCCCAAGAATATCCCAAGATCTTGCCGCAACATCAAACATCAAAATCGAGAACTGCGTTGGCTTCACGTCCGTCCCTGTAGGCCTTGCAGGACCACTTACGCTCAACGGCACTTCCCAAACCCGCAGAACACTCTACGCACCCCTTGCGACAGTAGAGCCCACTGTCGTTGCTGCTTGCTCGCGCGGATGCAAGATATTTTCAGCATGTGGAGGAATCTCGACATCGGCACTTGAGGAGGGGGTTCCACGAGCACCCGTTTTCACATTTTCAACCGTTCCGCAAGCGCTTGCTTTCTACAGATCCGTCCCTTCACTGCTCGGGAAGTTCAAAACAGAATCGGAAAAAACTAGTCGCCATGCAAAGTTGATATCTGTGACTCCTAGAATCATTGGAAGCAGTGTTCACGTCAAGTTCACATACACTTGCGGGGATGCTGCGGGCCAAAACATGGTCACTCTTGGAACTCATGCGGCATGTATGGCTCTCATGGCCGACGATCGACCAGATGGGATGCTTGATTTCCAACTTGATGGTAACATGTCGTCGGACAAAAAGTTGTCATGGGGTTCTGTTCACGAGCCTCGAGGGGTATCTGTTTTGGCTTGGGGCACGATCTCTAGCGCTGTCAGCGAGAAGATGTTGGGGTGTTCCACCAAGAAATTGAAAGCTGTTCTCTCAAGAATAGAAGCGGGTGGAGTGAGGAATGGTAATATGGGACAATGTCTCAACCCCTCCAACATTGTGGCTGCGATGTTCATCGCCTGCGGTCAAGACGTGGGTTCTGTGTTGGAGTCTGGGTTCTCGCATTTGACTGGTGAATACAATGAAGAGAAAGAGGAGCTTACTTTGAGTTTATTCTTTCCGTCACTGTTGGTCGGGAGTGTCGGAGGTGGTACTGGGTATGCGACGCAGAAGGAGGCTTTGGAGCTCATTGGCTGTCATGGAGAAGGAAAGAAATGGGCTCTGGCAGAAACAATAGCTGCTTTTTCGCTGGCACTGGAATTAAGCACTCTTAGTGCTCTTGCTACGGATACATTTGCTGCCAGTCACAAGGACCTGGCTCGGGGGCCAAAGTCGAAACTCTGAGCTCACTGAAAGGAGGATTGAAGGGTGAAGAATAAACACTTTGTCCTCGAGTCGTGAGGCACTCAGAACCTTAGTAAATCACGAAGCGGCTGGATTTTGGGCAGTTTAGATTTGTGTTACTTTTGTACAGATGTAATGTCGATTTACGTCCCTGTCGATGATCACTTCCATTCCAAAGCTCATGGTTGTTGTTGTCCTTCGAACCGAGGAGAAAAGGAGGCTTTCACATCCACATTCTAGCTCTCGAGAATTTGCCGAGACATCATCTTCTTTAACTCTTCAAAAATCCAACAACGTGCCATTACTGACCACTTGTGTGCTTTGAATACGACCATTAATCCAAGCTCGCTTGAGCACCGCTGGAAGGTATTTCTTCCCGGGGAATCAACTAGCTCTCACTTCTGCTCCTTCGATATTCTCGCAGCGGGAGCCTTCTTCTTGATCTTCTTCCACCTCAACCCAAGGGTACACACAAACGCTATTCCAGAAACAATAGCGCTCACCACAAAAGTCTTCTTCACAGCATGATTATATGCCTCCAGTACCAGACCTTTCTGAGCTTCAGCCACAACATCCACACCAGCTCTCGCACCAGCATCGACGATGCGCGCAGTCAATTCCGGAGAGACAGATTGTAGCAATTTATTCACCAAGGATCTTCGAAAGACATTCTGTCCTATACTGGCAGCTAGTGTACCTCCGAAAGATGGTGCAAAAGACGCCAGTGCTCCCGCAATAGGAATGTGCTCATCCTTGACGTTAACTCGTAGAACTGTCGCACATAGAGCTAAGGTACTGCCAAAGCCGATCCCAGCCATTATTTGGTATCCAATGATATGTCCTTCACTAGTATCGACTTGAAGTGTACATAGCAAAGCGCAGCCGGCCACATAAATAGCGGTACCGACTATCATGAATGGATTATACCACCCAGTCCAGCTTACACCGGCGCCGACGAAGAGCTCCGTAAAAGTGACGGAGAGAAGATATGGGAGAGAGCGAATACCAGATTCTGATGCGGAAAGACCTTTCGCAGATTGGAAGTAGAATGCGAGGTAGAAGGTGTGGGTGTTAGTGCCGATGGCTAGCAGGATGGAGACCAGTAGAGCGAGAGCGACGCTGGGGACGGAAAATACTCGAGGTGGCATCGTCGCACTGAGATGTTGTTAGCTAGGCTAGAATACTTTGAAAATGGACGACGACATACTTCTCTCGGAGATGGAATTGTAGGACGACAAAAGCGACGAGGAGAAGACCGAAGCCAAGCATCAGGCCCCATGCTTTCGAATTTGACCACGGGATGCTATTTCCACCCCACTGCAGCGCGAGAAACAGACAAATCATGCTCGAGATAAACAGACTGGTCCCTAGCAAGTCCAGTTTCTGGAGCTTTTCTTTGAACGTGAGCTTCATCAATTCTCTCTTTGGCTCTCGGAAAGCGAAGAGCATTAGGAGGACTGAGATGCCACCGAAAGCTGGGAATGTTAACGACAGTGTTATCAGCTACATAGTGAGGTCATACGTAGATTTATATAGAAGCAGAACCGCCAGGTCAATCGTGCACTGCTGGTGAAGACACCTCCGACAGGGGGCCCAGTCAGACCGGCGGCACCATACATGCTTGACATGATGCTCATGTAAAGTGCAACGCGGTGAAGTGGGACGGCAAGCTGAATTAAGATCACTACAGAAAATTAGACTTATGCTACTTGTTCATATTTTAAGGGTTAGAAAGAAAACGTTGACATACTTCCGCCTCCAAAAATAGCCGCAGCGCCAATGCCACTCACTACTCTTCCAAGAATGAAGACGGGAGAATTTGGCGAGAGAGCAGAAATTAGAGAGCCAGTTTCGAAAAGAAGTAGAGCGCAAAGTAAGACATATTTGATTGAGAAGAACGTGTAGATCTTGCCAAAAGATGGTTGTAAAGCCATGATAGGCAAAAGGTAAGCGCCGGTATACCATCCGATATCCGGGATGGAGTGGAACTGAGTCGTTATTGCGGGGATAGCGGTTGCTGTTTGCATTAGCGGAGATTGACATCAACTTGCACAGCTGCAATAGAAAGAACGGATCAATAAGGCGACTTACACATAATCGTTGTGTCGAGAGCAACCATAAATACCATGAGCAAGAGAGAGATCGTAAGTATAGCGAACCTTATGCCCGTCGGATATTCGACTTCTTTAGGCACAGCGGCTATGCCTTCTTCATCGGCTTTTGAAGTTGACTTAAGATCTTGTGGGGAATCTGTGGAAGTCTCCATTGGTATCTGGGTGATTGAGTCCACTTTTTTGACTTCTGAAGTCCGGGGCGGTAGATCAGAGAGCTTGATCTCGTCTGCCATCTTGAGTGAGAAATGCGATCTTTTTTCAAAGTGAGAAATGGGATCGAGAGTCATTAAAGTCTCTTTGCAGCAAGAGAATTGTTCAAACTGGAGATAGGGAGGTAAGATTGAAGGCAATGAATGCAACCACTGCTTATAAACCAAGAGAGGAAGCAAGTCATGTGATTGGGAAATGCTGTTGAGACTTTGTGATTGAAGTTCGAGGGGCATCGCAAGTAGCTTGGGAATTTTAAAGTGGACCCTGCCTCAGAGATGGCATCTGGTTGGCGATACCGTAATATTGCTTGTTCTGTTTGGATCTCTTGATAACCTGTCATTGAGCTTGATTTCTCCAGGGGTCTGGCGGGGTATGTCAGCACCAAGCCATCTTTGGATATCTTGCTATGAATGGTTGGAAATCGGTCCGTTCAGGCGATAAGTCATACTTCGAAGTCTTGCTCATGCTTCGATAACACAAGTTCTTATATTTCTGATATTCCTTGGAATCCTTCTGGCTTCTCTAAGCTTCAAACAGCTTTTGTGTTCGGTTTTTGGCTGGCTATCATGCTGGGAACTCCGATAGTGCCTGAATCGAGAGGGAAGCAGCTTTCAACGGTGCTGCCTTGAGCCTGTAGCTGATAAGTCCATAGAGAATGCTGATGCTGACTGATCACTCGAATTGGAATTTGGCTTCCAGAGCCCCAATAATTAGGGGATGGAAGTGCCATATTGCTGTCTCTTTCACATTGATCTCAAATGGCCTCCAGAGTATAGAGCAGAAACAAAGTAAGCCGTTGGTACTTGAGCTATCAACGAACTCAGAGACAAAGTGTCGCATACGCTGAGCCTGTTCATGAAACAACAAATATCAAAGCATCAGGACATCCTGCGAAGTCCACAATAGCAGAAATAATAGATTATGTGAAGCCATAAGCTCAAATTAGATAACGACATTGTAAAATTGAAGTGCTTTTGCAGGTGTCTGAGAAGGACTGATGGAGGAGCAAGTAGCGCTAGTGCGGGGCAACTTGCAGCGCCGTGCCGCAGGCCTGCAGGCCTGATTGTACCTAGGTCAAGCTACCTGGGTAGTCACTGCGAAACTCTCTTTCTAGTCTATGCTTCTAGAAAGCCGGCGGAATGACATTGAAATGATGTCTCCAGGTGAAGATCGGAGACGGACGAATTTGAGACGGAGTGTCAGTGGGACCCTCGTAAGTTGTTAGTCAGCACGGGTCCGCTACCACTTCCTTCTTTGCACCACGCTCTCTATCAACATATTTCTTGATTCTGTGCAATAAGACTTACAGTTTGTATTTGCGGGAATTTCTACAAATTTCTGTGTTGTGGAGAAGTGAGTAGTAGCCAACTTTCACGCCAGTGTATACTTGGTTTTTCAAAACTAGGAAGTGAAGAATGTTAAGGCCTGTGGGAAATCTGTAAGTCCTGAGCAATATCTGGAGGACGCGAGCCTGATTCAAGCTCGCAGCGAGAAGTTCTCAACAGTATCGCATAGCCTGGGATTCTATAGAGGCGTCGCAAATACAGCTCGATATAGAACAGACACCGAGCCACAGCTCCTTGGCTCGATCATCGAGACTGCTGTCGCTCGAGTGGTTTTGAAGCATCCGGCGTTATGTTGTACGATCATCAACGAGGACAGAAGAGACTCCGCTTTCGTTCGACTCGAGTCCATCGATCTATCGAGTTGTATCAGATATCACTTGCCAAAACCCTCGCAAACAGAGGATGATGCTATCGCTGAAGCTTTGAGTTTTCAGCATGGTCAGACCTGGTCAAATATCGATTTTCAACCACCCTGGAAAATCATCGTCGTTCCGACCAAAAAGTGGCCTGACACCAAAGGCACAGGCTTTGACATCATCTTTGCCTATCATCATGCACTTGCAGATGGTCTGAGCGGTGTTGCTTTTCATCGATCATTGCTGGAGGCCCTGAACAATCCTTCTGATACGACTCCGCTCACGAATCATGTTATACAAGTCCCTGAGTCTCTTACCTTGGCGGTACCGCTCGAAACGGCTATCGACTTCAAGATCGGGTGGATCTTTTTCATGAAGACTATACTGAGTACGGTTCAACCCAAATGGCTGTTTCCTGGGTCTCCGTCATCATGGACCGGCGCAATGCCGTCAATGGAACATCTCGAAAACTACAAAACGAATGTTAGACTTCTCCAGATCTCCTCGGATATCGTTTCAAGAGTGCTATCTGCTTGTAAAGCAGAGAAAGCTACTCTGACGGGCCTCCTCCACGGCTTGATTCTCATGTCTCTGGTCAAGAGGGTTCCCTCTGCATCGACCTTCACAACAGCCACGCCGTACTCGCTGCGCCATTTGACGGGAATGTCACCCACAGATGAAATGGGCAATCACGTCGGGTCTCTCAAACTACAACAGCCCATAGATGTCATCTCAGATTTGCGATCTGTGAAGGATCCAACCGAAGTCATGAAGCAAATCTGGACCATGGCCAGAGATTTCCGCGCCTCCATGTCAGCTGAACTCGCATCTCTGCCAAATGACAATCTCATTGGCATGATACCATATATTTCGGACATGCACAAGATGTTTATCTCTATGGTTGGGAGACCACGGTCGACAACGTATGAGATCTCGAATGTTGGATGCTTGCGAGTTCAGGGTGAGCCTGGAAGGTGGAGGATGGAGAGGGACATTTTCTCTCAGTCGGGTAGCGTGACAGGAGCTGCGATATACTTTAATGTTGCTAGTATGGCGGATGGTCCTCTGACTATCGCTACAACGTGGCTGGAGGGTGTTGTTGATAATGTCCTCGTGGAGGATGTCGTGAAGGATCTCGAGTATTCGTTGAGATGTGTTGGGGAAGGAAAAGAGATTGTGCTAGATCAATGATGTCGAACCTTGTCGGATGTCTCAAACGTCTGTTTCCATCTGTCGCGATCACCCGTACACATGAAACTCCATAGTCTCAGCAACACATGTTATTTTCCGGTAAGAATGTAGGTTTAGCCTGTTATCTGGCGTCTGTACTAGTAAACAGTGGAGTCTTGTTTTGTTTCTTCAACAGTAAGCGAGACAGAGTCATGAGATTGCTCAGGAGCATAATAGACCATTGGCCGGTGCCGGTCAGAGGGAGATTCGAACTCTCACCTTAGGATACTGAGCTCCAATGACCTTTGAGGACGTATTGTTTCATCCTTCCTTGGAGTGAATACTGATCTGAAGTACACATCGAAGAACACTAGTCCTAGCGGCCTCCATGTTCCCACCAGATAAGATCTTGTCTCTTTCCCTCTGTCTCATTCTCTTCACCTCTTTCCAATTTAGACTACCTCACGAGTCTACTCCCAGCCTCCACATACGCTCCCCCTGCAGATACAACAATTCAAGCACCATGCCCCACCAATGCGTCCTGTGCGCTGCTGCCTTTCCGGCTAGAAAGAAGGCTGCCCAACTTGCGAACCATACATGAACTATTGCTCGAGAACTTGCAGAGAAGCCGAATGGCCTCTCCACAAGCTCCTCTGCGACGACCTGGCCTTACTCAAGCTGAAACCACGCCCAACCCCCTCCTCCAAGATCGCCATCCTCTTCCCACCAACATCAAACCATCCCGATCTAACTTCGCGATCTCCAGAAGTCATCTTTGTCGACTGCCCGCAGCTCCAACGTGATGAAAAGGTCTTCGAGATGCCCGAGATCAAGCCACACTTGCGCGCCGGTAATCCTTGTACTGAGAAGAAGTAGGTGTTTCGCAATGTTTTGAAGGGCTTTGATATTGGTTATACCTTGGTGCTGTTTCGTCGTGGTGACTGGATGAGGGATGGATCGGCTCAGAATCTGGCGGCTGGAGAAGCTACGAAGGGTCAGTCTGCAGGAGAGTGGCATGGGGAGGTCGTCGTTTTGAGTCGAGTTATGGTGCCAGACGATCTTTATGCTCGGTACCAGGATATCACTTTGAGAGATCTGCGGTTTGCGGTTGACTACTTCCTGGGTTATGGAGTTTAAAGTGATGAGATGAGTACTTGGTATGGTTCAATGAGAGAAATGGAAATTGCACACCCATTGCACACCGATTCCACACGCATTGAAACTTGAGGAACGAGCGGAACCTACTTGATATCAGCTTATCATTGATAATGCTGATTCTTGTAGCAAATTGCAAGCAATTCCACAAATCCCAGTTGTATCTGCCAAGAGCTTGCGCGCATGCTTATGTATGTCCTGCCATGACTTCCCCACTCTCGTGGCTTGAAAACATCATAGAAAGACTCCGATCAATCGATTACACTCGCTGAAGTTTCAGATACTTCCCCTCATTCATTCAGATGATATGCTCAGCTTTTCGCTTTAAAGAATTGGCAGCCGCATCGACAGCGTCTTCGCTGAGCAGGAGCTTAAAATTCTCTGTTCCAACCTCAGCGATCGCTCTGATGTACTTCTCTCTTTTCGCTCTCCAGAATTGAAGCCGAGATTCATGGTTAGTTATCAAGATTTCGAATGCAAATTCGTGGCTCTGGTTATCATTCGTTGTTGGATAATGTTTGCGACTTTCAAGAGCAGGAGCCTGACGGCTGGGTGGATTTGAGCGAACGGTCGTGGTGACGATCAGTCCTTCGCGGGTGTAGTACCCGAGTCTTGTTTCCAGGTGTTTCAGATCTTCTGCATTGTCCTGTATTCCTCTGTAGCCAGTTTTGCCACGAATTGTAGTAGACTGGAGCCCAGGACGGCCCAGAAAAGTGTCCAGAGGATAGCATCTGTAACAACCACAGCCTCCACGAGCTATCGACTAGTCTTGTTTCTCAATTGGGATGTTTAGTTTGTGCTTAGCAATAAAGGCGGCGATGAATTGCTGGTAATGTGCGTGAAGAGACGGAGAACTTTATGCAGTCCGGTTATCCACAACAGATCGATCGATGGTCTTGGCCAAAGCACGAAGCAGCAGGTTGGACCCATCGTCCCAAAGATTTCCACTACTTGGTGTTCCTTCGGCAACGAGCTGGTGAATGACTTGCTTCAAGAGTGATGTTTGATCGAGCTCGAAGCTGTGGAACAGTATCTCAGCCATCTTCCGACAATATAGTCCTAAGCCATAATTCCAGGGATATTGTTCATTGTCCGAGGCCCACTCGGATTTCCATATGGAATACCAGGAGGGCTTTCTGTTTGTATCGTTTCCTTTGCCATCTTAGTGATCGCCTTCTTCTTCTTCGGCATCTTTCTGTTGTGATGTGCTATCCATGTTGTATCTCAAGCTGAATTTGCTTGAGCTCAGGTGCGCCAGATCCTTGAAATGCATGTCCGGGATTCTCTTTTCCGACTGAAGTCCCACTAGGAAAAGAAGTGGCAAGCCGCTTTCGTAGGCCTTCTTGGTAACTGGAATTAATCTGTACTAGTTAGTTTATGTGCTATGAAATTCATAAAAGATGGTACCTGTCAAACTCACACTGTTATCAGATTATCTTCTTGATCTGCCACGACGATCTTGCTCGCAACCTTTGACCTTCTGCACATCACCTGGACCTGAAGCTATACCTTCAGTCATGGTTGTATCATTGACTTTCATTTCAACACTCGCGGACTCGGTGTCTGTCGCAGTCAATGCTTCCGTTGAGTGAGCTTGCACTCCGCTGGTGTAGAAGTCGTTCTCATGTGGGAAGTCTTCGAACGATCGAAATGATGCCCCCATCATGGTCTCAAGTTGTGTGAAGCTGATACCACAATATAGATAGGTTAGATTGTGGATACTATCAGAGAACGTTTGACGCGTCAGCGAAAGGTGAGCGCGAGAAAAGAGTAATGACAGGCTAGACCCGCCCCACTTTTTCAAGTGTGCCTTCCCTTTTTATGCTCGGTAAACTCCGAACAAAAACAAATTTCAGTTCCCAATATTGAGCTTCGCCCCATCGCTTGCATTGATGCTCTGCAACAGGGTCATGGATTAAAAGATGTGATGACATATAAACGATTCTTGAAACAGTTGCATCTTTCAGCGCGATTCGCAGTACACCGCTCAACGGGCATCTTACGAAGGTACTTCCAGAACACAAGACTCCTGGAAACTATCGGAGTCAAAATAAGATCGGATGATAAGCTGCAGGACCTGTAAATGATTGAAGCCGTCAGTTCAGCGAAGACGGCTTTGTAAGACAGAGTTGTGGGGCGGCGGGAGAAAGGAATCCCACCTCTTGAACGTAAGCGGGAGGGAAAAACTGCTAGAAAGACGAAGAGGATTCGGAAGAAATGAAGGGAAAGAATTGCGAAGACATCGTAGAAGTAGCATGCTGCATGAGATGCAAGCAGCGGAAGCTTTGACAGGGAACTCTGGAAGCATTTCATAATTATATATCTCCTACCCACTAACACTTACTTCAACTCCTCGGATCCCACTCAGCATCAACCCTCTCCAGCAACTCCCTACTCAACACATCCTCCAACCCTACCAACTTAAAGCTCGCCTCCTCCGCCGTCCCTCCCCCAGCCAACTCATTCGCATCATCATGCACCACAACCAATCCCCTCGGAAACATCCCATTCAACCTATTCCCCACAGCCGCAATCCCATCCGTATTAGTAACCCTATCTATACCCCCATCCTTCGAATCCGAAATGGTGAAAGTCTCAACGAACTTATGCGGAGGCGCACGTTCATACACGTTGTATGCTGAGACGCCCTGACAACTTACGATGAGGAAACCTTCGGATGGTGTTGGACCTGGGATGAGCGTCACGCCCTCGACGTCCGCGTAGAGATCGCCGGGTTGGTGGTCGGGATATGTGGCTACGGAAGCGACTTTGTATCCGGTAGGATCAGACATTTTGGGCTCAGCGTCGTAGCGCCAGAGAGCGGAGGGTTCTTCGCCGATGAAGATGTAGCCGTTTGCTTCGTCTGTGACGCAGCCTTCGACTTGGCCGCCTGAGCCGGCGGGGAATTGCCGGATTAGGGTGGCCGTCAAAGTGTCGTTTGGGAGGGAGGTGAGTGAGTATTGCAGGTAGAGGGAGGTTTTGCTATTGACGAAGAGGTATTGAGTGCCTGTGAGGGGGGAGCGGTAGGAGCAGGAGCCGTAGACTTCGTATTCGGGAATCTGGTTTCTGTCAATACAAATCTTTACGGGGTCTTTGAGGTTGAAAGTGAGTTAGTTTTGGATTTCGGGCGTATGCTTACCACAGGTTGAATGCCACCCTCGATGTTAGATAGCGTGCCATTCTCACTCATCTCAAACAAACAAAGCGTATTATCCTCCCTACAAGCCGCGAATGCAAGATCAACAGTCCTCCCACCAGCAAGCGTGAAATTATATATCATATCCACGTTATTCGGCTCACCAGCCGGAAGTGTTTGCAACAACTTTCCACTGAGGTCAAAAACTCCCAGTCCAGCACCCTGCTCTGACTTCGTCGTTGTGACGATTCGAGATTGGTCTGGTGAGATGGGAGATATCCAGATCGCCGGATCATCTCCATCGCCTCCGTTGGCATCAGTCTCCAGCTTTGGCTCGACGAGAAGGAAGGAGCAGTGTAAGCCACCCCACCCGGACTCGCATTTGCATTCATTTGCTCCGATGCAAGTTCCATGTCCGGAACAGCTGTCTGTACATGTGAAGGTTTGACAGGAGGGGCCTGAAAAACCAGCAAAGCAAGAACAGGTCGTTCCGGATCTTTTCTTCGTGCAGAAACCGCTTGAATGACACTCGTCGCATACCAAGTCTACACAGTCCTTGCATGTGGCACTGGGGTCGTAAGCCGTGTTTGCTTCTATTTTCAAGGACTTCAACGCAGATTCCAGAGAGCTAATACCGAAAGCCTTTCCGTCCTCGTCTTCAATAGCGTAAGTCAAAGCACCAGCAGGATAATCTGCTGCCTTCGCTTGCAAGACTGCCAGGCCTTGGATCTCGATATCTTCGGCCCCCGACAATTTCATGGTGCCAACGAGACGGAACCGTCCAGTGTAGACAGCGACGAGGTCTTTCTGAGCCACGAAGAGGTAGTCGGATGACTTTCCGGCATAGACCACCAGTCCGGTCACATCATCAGCTGCTTCGAAAAAGGTTTCGATCACAGGAGTGGAAGTCGATTCCTCAGTCTTGAAGCCATAGACGGTTTTGCTGTCATCGCCGCTGAAGTACACGCGACTATTGTACGAAGACACAGCACAGGACGAGGCTTCAACCGGGAGGTTGAAAGTTTGGATCTGTAAACTGAAATTAGTGCAAAGTTGCAAAGGCTCATCGTGAAATTGAATTTTACCTCCACAATCTCAACCTTCTTATCATCCCGGATTAAGTACTGCACAACCTGTTTCTTACCAAACAGATAGAAATACTGCTCCCCACTCTTGCTGCTCTTCCACGTACACAAAGCAGACCAGTCACCAATCGCATCTTTCCTCGCCTCTTCAATCTCTGGGAACACACCACCATCGTCGATTTCAAAAACTTGGAGGGCATTGTTTGGCTGTGAGATCGTGATGATCAAATCTTTGCCATCAATATCGTAGACTGTAGTCACAAGTTTCGAGCGGCCGGTGGTCTTTGATGAGATTTCATTTAGTGGCGATGAGGAGTCGAGGGACCAGATATGGAAACCACCTGTGGAAGCTGAACCATCGTTTCCGATGAGGAGGAGACCAGAAGGAGAAGAATAGACGGCTGTATTGTCGGATTCGGTCGCGGGTGTTTTGGCAGAGATGGGGAGGTCAATTAGCTTGTCTGTTGCAAAGGAGCCAGGTACCAGGCTCTGGAGGACACCCAAAGCCAGAAGTAGGTTTCGAGAGAAGAAAGGAAACTTCATGTCGAAGGTTGGCTGTTGTACACAGTAATTCAACTGAGACGCAAGACACAACTGAGGCGCAAGACATGGAGGTCTCAGCCATGTTCATATACCCCTCTCGTAAGCTCTTGGGAGATTCCCATCTTCAACAAATCTTTTTGCGGAGAAGCTACAGTGATCAACTCCAGGATCTTTGGAGGTCGTGCGACAGAGTGGTAATGTTATTGGAGGAAAGTTTCAAGAAGTAGCGGACGACCTGCTGTTCCTGTAGATTGCCAAGGGGCTTGTGAAGCTTCTTAGCTTGGCGCATTTAAGCAGCCCACGTGGGCTTTCAGCGGTTGCGAAGCCTGAAAAGCTTGGCTGGCTCGCTAAATGGTTGGTGAAGAACAACAAAACAACATCAGATGCAAAAGAAGCAGAAAATCAATCTTGTCAAAGCGACAGGAAGAAGTAAGCCCCGAGGGGAAAAAGCTATCACGGAGATGAGAAGTATGAAAGATAGTGAGAAGTGAAGAGGCAACCATAGCATAGATTTATATCATCTTCAAGTTATGCAACCTCAGCCAAAGCATTTTTGTCGCTGCAATCCACGGCCCAAATGCCCAAGGCAAACCAGAACGGAGGCTTTGCGTATAGCAGTCGTCATTCCCCTTAACACTTCTCCTGGTAAACACAAACGTTGTAGTTCGCGATATCCCAAAATTGTCCACCAACCAAGTCAATACCATGTGGGTCAGGACGGTATCTGCAGTTCTGACGGATGCCCTCAGCGAACGAGGCAATCCAGGCGCAAGAGAAGCTTCGTGGGACGGGATCCTATCATGGCAAGTCCCAAAGGTTAGCAAGCTGGACCATCGTATACGTTGGCAAAGAGAGGAGGGAGAGAAAGGAATGGTAAAGACAGAGAGAGGGCTGTTCTTACATTGTTGCAGAGATGAATACCAGAATTGTATGAGCAGGATACTCGCGCACACTTGTTTGCACCAACCCCGCAAGCAGCGTTGACCTTCTGAAGGTAGTCAATGCCGTTGATGATGGCCCAGTCCTTGGCGGGATACCAGTTTTGGCCGGAGACGGGGATGCAGTTGAGGTCGGACTTGGTATTTCCCTGGGGGGATTTCTATCTCAGTCAGCAGTATTCTTTTTTGTCTCTTGCAGACACTAATTGACATGTCACAGCAAATATAAGCGACTATGAGGAAGTAGCTCACCTTCTCGATAGGCTTAACATTAGGTGTAGCAAGAGCGAGCTCCGTGAAGTTGATATGAGGATTCTCAACTGCAAGCTTGGCGAAGATCTGCTCGACGGTACCGGTGTGGTTGATGGCAATGCCGTCGGCGAAGGTACCGGTCATGTGGAGTTCGCCCTCGGTATAGCCTTCTGGGATGCTAGGGGCTGGAATGAGGTCAAGGCCATCTGTATCCAAAGCCTCAAAAGGAGTGGCGGAAACGATGGTGATGAGGAGGAGGAGAGCTGCTGCAGAGAGCAGAGCGACTTGGTAGAATGATGTGAAGACCTTCATATTGAAAGTGGTGGAGAATGTTTGCACTTATGAGACGGTGTTGTGGATTGAGGGGGAAGGGGAGTTGGAGTTGGGAGGAGCTGGGTAGAGATGGGAGAGGGTATTTGTACTCGAAAGAAGTCCTGGACGAGAAGTTCGTGCCTGAAAGTGCGTGAGATGAGATTCACTCGAAAAGGTAAATTACCACTCTGACAGCGCAGACAGAGGAGAAACTAGAGCAGATTCACCAATTTCGAACTCCAGTAGACTATGGTGAGTGTCTTGTTCTTTGTTTGACAAACAATTTGGCAAGGAATACACATCTGGATTGGCTCGCAATCATATTAGGTCTTGCAATTACTGTTCAGCAATCTCACACTGCAGAAATCAACGGTAAATATGATGTCATTTTCGAGGGCTGGCGAGGGCACGAAACTAAAACGAGTGGACGGTTAGACATTGCTATTGGAAGTGGTGAACGTCGATAGAAGCACAAAGCAAGCATAATCCAGCAACTCAAAGACATACAGGGATGCAATTGACATACCTGCATGTTTAAGAGAAATGAGCAAGTCGTTGGGGACTAAGAGTCAGTAAGATTGCCACGCTTCGTCCATGCTTCGTGAAAGTGGCAAAAAGTTGACATCATATTTGCAGCCTCAAGTACGTATGTCCTGGTATCCTACTATATGCCACGAATCGTCCTGAACGCCAGTGCTATGCCTCGCTTCAAAAACCAAAAGCGACCTCAAGTCGCCACGATAAATCACCACCCATCACCCCATCCGTCTTCTTCACCCGTTTCTTTGGGCGCGGTATCAATCTTCTTAACCACCGTCGGTTTTGCTTTCGCAACTGGAACTGTCTTCTTCGCTGCAGAGCCTATACTACCTGTCGTTGCACCTCTACTTGCAGCGGCCGGTCTTCCATTTGCGGCTTTGGACAATCCCTTTGGTAATGGTTTCGCAGTTGGTTTCTTACCAGATTGAGCCGCGAGCCAGCCCGCAAAGTCTGGTTCTCCATCATCATCGAAAGGTTTTGCTGCTGCTTGCGCTTTTGGCTTTTCGGACGGTGCATCGAAGAAAGAATCTTCACCCATATTACCCCATGCATCGTCAGCATCGTTTTCTTCGTCGGCGGCAGTCGAGTCTTGGAAGTAATCATTCGTATTGGAGGATGTGGAGGTTCGTGCTGAAGTTGCGGGAGGAGACGCAACTGCTTGTCTGTGGAGAGCCGATGCCGACGCTGTTCCTGGAGCCCGCCTGGGTTCCGACGTCGGTGCAGAGGCGGGCCGCGAGGGGTTGGCTACACCGTTTGCATTTGCAGGAGACGATGAGATCTCGCCAGCTGCCGACGAGACTTTGTTGGTGAACGAGGAGATTGCCCAGCCCGCCCACGAAGCGGCTTCGCTGGGCTGTGGAGTACTCATACGAGGCGTTGGCGTTGCTGACGTCTCTGTCGTAGGAGGTGGCAGAACCGAATCAGGCATGGTAGCAGCAAATTTTCGTATGCGTTGCATATAAATGTCCATAGTCTTGTTGGCTTGGTCTCGAACGAGCTTCTCCTTGTCTATCAGAGAGGGACATAGCGCGGGTAGAATGCGACTAGCGCAATCGTCTTCGCTGAAGGAATCTGACGTGACAGCAAGAGCCATTAATGCTGCGTTTCGAGCATGGACGAATGGATCACGGAGTGATCGCGTGAAAGCTGCGATCAGTACTTTGGCTCTGTTACCCACGCCCAAGTTCTTGGCAATCTTTCCTAAACAAATTGTTGTGTTGGTCCGAATGCCAGGTTGCTCATCGTTTGATGTCTTTGCAAGATACTTAAGTAGCTCGCCATTGATGGTTCGGTCAGACAGCTTTCCAATAATAGTCAAGACAGCCTTGACAGTCTGCTCTCTCACGACAGGTGCTACGTCTGTGAAGCCAGTGACCTATCGAGTGTAAGTTTGATTCGTCCAGCGCAAGTGTTGGGTCCTACCATTTGAGGGAATATCTTGTCGTTGACAACCTTCTGTGGCAACCTATCTATCATTATGGGTAGATTATCTAACAGTGAGACCCGTATAGCTCGATCCGGACTGCTGAAAAGCCGTACAACAGCCGGTGTAACCTTCGACTCGAATTCGTCGTCTGTAAGTTTCTTGCTGATCTTCATTACCACGCCGAACACCTTTGGTCCACCTCCACCGAATTCAACAGATTTGAGCAGCTCTGGGAGAATCTTCATCTTAAAGTAGTCTTCGGGGAAGTCGTCGGAAAGCTGATCGAGATCACTACAAAGTCAGCACTTCGCACACGTCTCAGCACGTCTCTAGCTACTCACTTGAGAAATTCTTCTCGCTCGTCCTCGCTCTTCATGCCGAGATTGTCCACGCCTTCTGTAAGCTTGATAAGAGGCGTATTGAAAAAGCCTCCGCTTCGTCGTCCTTGCTCCAGAAATGCCCCCGTGCTGACTCTTGCCTTGGGATTGCTGTTTACCAGGCGTCTGTAAGTCGAATGCATACTCGGAGGGATGTTCTTTGTCTGGCCCGCTTGATCTCCTCCCATAAAATCTCCGTTGAATACCTCGAATATTAATGTTCCAAAATTATAAGCGTCGACCGCAGGTAATGGGTTCTTCTTGATCGTTTCCCATCCAGATTTTGCCAGCTCGGGTGGTGTATATCGTCCAGAGTCTGGGACAAGACTGCCATAATTCTAATCACTGTCAGCAGTCTGATTCTATGGAGGGCGAAAATTGACCTCATACGTATATTATGGCCTCATCATCCTTCATGCTGCTCAGAACCTCAAAGCCTCCAACCCTCCATTCCCCGCTCTCACTTGTGTATATCGATCCGACTCGTAGGGCACCGTGGACCGAGGCTGCTTCATCGTTTATGAATTTGACAGTTTGCTAAACAGGCATGAGTCAGGATTCCTCTGCACGAGACGTAGACTCAAGCATACCGCGACTCCAAATAGACCCCATTTCAGTGTTTCCGCGCTCATGCTCTTCCGCTTGATATGCCAGCGCAGAGGAACCAGCCTTTCTGTCGCAATGTAGATATATGTCTCGGTCTATTGCAAGATCAGTCGCATAGTACTGAATAAAGACTTGCAGTATATCTACCTCCACAGTGTCCAGCACTTTTATCACTCCAGGGTGTCGTAATGTTCGGAGCTTTCTGACAGCATTCTTTGCCATTGGCAGACGGGATTTGTTCGCAGTAACATCAAAGGAGAATATACTACAGGGCGATCCATCTTCCTGCGAGAATTATCAGCGTTTGCGTCCAAGGCTGTGGTGGGAAGTTCGCACGCGCTTGGTTCCATTGTACAGAGTCCAGATGCTGGTATCGACATCCACTTGGTCGCCAAATGTGTATGGAAACGGAGGACCTTTTGATATGGCTGAGGCGACAGCAGATTTGAAGAATTCCATGGTGGCAGGCAAAACGAAAGAATAAGTGCAGATATCAAAGGTTGTCTTACTGCCTCGACTTTATTCCCAAGCTCCCGCTATGTGGCTTTGACGGCCGGAATCTGGACTGATGGCACGTGATAGTGGGGTAGCGCGCTTGTTCGGTTCGCGACGACGACTTCCTCGCTTTCTCCTCCATCACAACACCAACAGTCTCGTCACTTCATTCCTCGGCTCGTTGATTACATCTCTTTTCGCAATTGACGACTATGAAAGACTATGGTAGTGTCTTCCCTCGGTCGGATATTTCGCGCGTTTGTCATTCCTTGAACCTGGGCGTTCCCTGATTCTCCAATTGCCGTGTCGACTTGAATGCCTTGCTTGGCTGTGTCAATATAAACACAGAACGAAACGCCTTATCTTTGGATTATCGAATTGCTGTTCGCCAACTGTATATGTACGGTCCAGCCCTTGCTTAAACCAACATGGCATCGTCACCACCACCTCCGAGCCTCACCTCCAAGAGGCTCGAATCTCTCTCCTCGAAGGTAACTCAACCTCTCTCCTTCCCGTTTTTCACGCGTCTATGATGAACATCTGGTAAAAGGTCCGACTGCATTAAAGCTTGTTCTGGTTTTGGTCGAGTTTGTGTTTTGTACAGTAAGGACGCTCGCTTCTTGTGCTTCCAGGGGTTGCAAGGCAGTCCATCAATTTTGGCAAGATTCCTCTTACGCAAGAAAGGTAAGAGGAATGACATTGTAGGATATATCAATGTCTTTTGACACTACCGCTATCAGGAGTTGCACCTCTTCATACACAAGGAAGTGCAACCAAAGGCTGTGGTAGAGAGTGGCTCAGACGAGATATGCTTCTGCGCACCTGATTTCTGCTTTGAGCTAGAAGAGCTGTCGCGACCGAACGAGATGCGAAGCCGCTCAAACTGCAGGTTGATGACTAAATCAAACTGAAAAGACCTGAGACGCAATCCTTCCACCATAAATTTTGACGATTTTTTCACAAAGCAGATTGCTGACGGCTGTCATTAGAAATCAAACCGCAGTTCCGAACACACTGACGACGCAAGCTCATTCACCTCAATGTCTTCTAACTCCAATGCGACCGTCTGTAGGGCATGCAGTAAAGCTGAAGGCCTGACAACCCCTTTCGTTACTTGCCTCAGATGCAGGAGCAGGTATCATACATTCTGTACAAATCCTAGGATTTTTGAACGCAGGTAATGGCCCAGACTTATACTACACATTGTGTCCATCCGCTAATGTATTCCAAGGGCGGACTACACATGCAGTCGATGCTTAGAAAAGTTGAAGAAGCGTGCCACTTCAGCACCTCGGGCTAAGGTTGACGAGCCCATGAATAATGAAAAATCAATGGACACCGAGGAAGCAACGGGCAACCAAAAGGAGCCTGGAGCAACAATCATTATGTGCGAGGGACCAAACTGCAAGAAAGCAGCTGCACCAGGAAAAGCGCCGAGCACAAAGCACTTGTGCTTTATGTGTGATCTTATCGAAAAAGCCCGCTTCAAAAGTCAATTACCTCCTCCAAAACCAAAGCCAGTACCTCGGCCCATTCGAAAGACGAAATTATATCACGTACGTCCAGACGATCGCCCGCTCGTCACGAACAAGAGAAAGCGCTCTTTGTCTGGATATGCTTCATCTACTAGGGCTGAAGTACAACGAGCTCCAGCGCCAAGGGCCAGCGCAGGTCCCACAAAGACTGCTGTACCTGGAACTGTGCCACGAGGGCCTGTCCGTGACCAAGCAAGGAAGCAGAAGCCAGAGGCAGCCTTCGATCGGAGGGTGTCACATAGCCCCTCTCTTCCAGCTACGCTCGTACCTCCAGGAGAGTCTCCGGTCGTACATACAGGCCCAAGCCATTCTATTCCTTCACTCGAATCTTCTGAATCACAAAAGCTATATCGCAATTTCCTACCTGTGGAAGACTCACCTCCGCATGGAAGTGGCATGTATCAAGTGAATGATGATAGCAATTCGAGGGATGATGATTTGCCCACTAGTCAGGCAGCATCGTCACCCATACCTGTTGCGGCCGACATGTTGCAATCTCCTCCAGTCGCCCCACATTTTGCAGAACAACTTCCGCCGCTGGAACCAACGATTACATATCCTGATATGCCAAGTCAAGACTCGCCGCTGGCTGGAGCCGACGTCGACGATGAGATGTTGGACGCAGTTGCTCCAGCTCGACTTTCTCCAGTTAGACACTCGTTTCCACAACCTCCATCTCCATTGTCCAACAGCTCTCCTCACTTGTCATCTCCCGAGAGTCCCAACTTCGATGATGACATCGAGCAAGCCGACACAACTGCTGCTATTGAGCCTGACCTCACAGCAGAATCATCTCAAGAGTCAACTTTATTGGAAATTATTACGGAATTCGATGAAAGTGAGCTAGACTGGTGCCTACAGAAACAGTCACAACGAGATCCGTTCTACGAGCCCAATCCCACAGAGCTGTTGGAGACGCAAATATGGGGTATCGTAGATCCACGAACAGTCTGGCCACAGAGACTGAGTGCTGCTCAGAAAGAGCAGAAAATACGAGAGATCGAGGCTAGAGGAGGACGAAAGAAGAATTTCGGCAAGATACTACACCCACGATTAGTGCAAGAGAGATCGGAAAACGGATGGGACATTCATCAATCGAGAGAGAAGCGTGATGATGAAGAGACAACGGAATTGACTCAGGGGCTTGCGGAGCTTTTTGCTGTACCAGTGGGGTTATTGGGAAATTGCAAGCCGAAAAGTATCAATGGCCGCCTCGTGATGCAGGAGAGAGAGCGTGAGCCAGAACCCCGTCGACCGGGAAGGCAGAAGAAAGAGGTCCCGCTGGGCGTATTCCCGGTTTATGGCGGACAGTGATTCGCTTCTGGGTGGGATCGGGGCGCGCGTGTCAAATGGGAGATCATGGACAGATGGTTGGAGTGTGTATATTTTAATGTTCTTACAGCGGATACCCAAGTTTCAAGACAATGCAATGAACTACCATCAAATGCCTGGTCTATTTCAGTGTAAGTCATTGCCCATGACGTCTTGTCTTTCTTATTCTGCCAAAGGAACCTCTTCCCGAGCAGGTAATTTCCCTTCCCCCCCCCCTCTCTCACCCTTTCCCTTCTCTTCTCAATTTCCTATAACCACCATCTCCACACGTCTGAACGCCTCTCGTTCGGCATTTCTCATGCCTTTAAGAACCTGGGTTCCCGATGAATAAGTCCCGCCTCAGCTCCGTGACATTCACTTCTACCTACCATTCTCCCTCCCCACTGACCAAAAATTCCATCAGTCTCTCCTGCCTCATAACCTCCTCCCAGCTCTTTAATCTCCTAATACCCAGCTTCGCCGCTCCTTCAGCGGCCAAAGTCATAGACAAGAGATTGCCGCCTACGATCCTGACGTCTTTGCCTAGTGCTTGGATGATAGCGCGGGTGAGGAGGTCTCCGTCGGTGTGGTCCGTTAGGATAACGACTGTGTGGATAGTTTCAGGGTGTGTGGTCTCGTCGTTGAATGTGCGGATACCTAAGTTCTGGTTAGATTTCGTGAATTGGGGAATATAACAAAGAAGATGAAGGAGAAAGCAAAACCTACGTCTCAAAGTGACCAAAAACATATGTACAGCCTCGGCAAACTTATCCACGTAATTATCCTCCACAGCAACGACATCCTCCCACCTCAACACAACCTGAAGGTCTCTCCCAGAAGCACTCCATCCATTAAGATTCAGCGGCCACTCTTCATGATGTCGATCCACATCCTTCTTCCCCTCTCCCTCTCCCATTTCATCTCGATCTAGCAGTCCCACCTCCCTATCCAACGAATCCTTAATCAACAACCTCGCCCTCGCAACTTCATCCCTCAACTTCTCCTCATCAGCACCCCATCCTATCTCCTCCTTCAACGCCAACTCCCTACCCAATACCCGCTGATACAACTTCGTATCTATGATCTGACTACCATACGGATCAAGCGGTAAATATTTCTGCTGGAAGACCCCACCTTCGTCCCCTCCGTCCCCCCTTCCTTTGCGATTCCTCCTTTCATTTGCACGAGCCATAGCCACCACACGTCTCGCACTTACAGAACGATCTTCAACCTCATACGTGCGAAGAGCAGCGTAAAAACGGCTTTGATCCGCAATAAGTATGCGCTCGGGTCTATTGGATGGGAGGTTTATAGCTGGGGTTGTGGGCTCGGGATGGTTTGGCTTTGCGTTTGCGTCGAGGCTTTTTAGACCTTTGGCATCCCATTTCATGTTCCCATTCCTATTTTGGTGCTTAAATCGCGATTGAGCTATCATCCCACGAGTTGAACCAGTGATATCTTCAGCCAATAACTCCCTAGTCTGGGCTCCCATTCCCGCTGCAACGGTCCTCGCGATGGTTAGAGGGATGCTGTCGATACCGACTTCTTTGGCGGCTTCGATGATGAGGTCACAGAGGGTTTTGTTGAAGAAATCGGGGACGGAGAAGATTGCGAAGGAGATTGTGGTGTTGGGGTTGAGGTTTGAGGGGTCTTGGGATGAGCCAGAGTGGATGGTGGAGTTGAGGATGGAGATGAATTCTTGCTTGACAGAGAAGAGGGTGAGTTCTGAGGCGAACCAGGCTTTGCCGGAGACTCTTGATTTGAGAGATATGATGAGGAGGGAGAATATTTTGGAAAGCCAGGATGATGCATCCTCGAGAATGGGGTGGGCTGATTTCAGGGCTGAGAATTTGGCGCTGAGTGGTGTGAGGATGGGCGAGAGGTAGGCTTGGGATGCATCTTTGAGGCTTTGAAGAGCGCCTTTCTTGTTTTTGTTTACGCCCCAAAGAATCTTAGCTGTCTGTTTGGCTTCGAAATCTTCTAGTCTCAGACGGAAGATCATGGGTTGGTAGGTCGGTGGTGTGAGCCAAGAGAGGATAGTTATGTTTTTGGAAGTGTGTGCGTAGGTCGCTATCCTATAAGCTTATCAACAATTGAGATTGATATGGATTATGGAATGTAACAAATACCGTCAACTCTGTTACTTTTGGAGACTGTGGTGCAAAGGAATTAGAGATTGGACTTACACTGAGTTGGACCCAAAATCGATGCCGATTGGCTGAGGTTTCAGATCGCGACTGCATGTATTGGCCACAGCAGCAGTTGTACCAGCCACGGCAGTGAAAAGCCACACAAGTGATTTGTCGATGAGCATTCTGTTTACTCAAGTCATGGACGCATGATCGCCTGATGCTGCAAGCAAATTTATTTAGGCATCGAGAGTCTCACGAGACTGAATTTTGTAGGTGCTGCTGTGCCGCTCGGCTTGGCGGCTGAATGTGGGGACAACGGAGTGTTGTGGTCTAAGCGAACCCCCCTTTTCCATCTGGCTAGGTTATTCGTAGATGTGACTATAAACTGACCATGTTACTGGGTGACAGTTCCTCTACTGATTCATGAGATTGCCAGGTCATGACCGTAAACTTACGGCTTTTTTTTCATGAGAACAGTCCGAACAGCATTGGATATACCAGCAGCCGGCTAGTTTGGATGCTGGATATTATGACCGAGTGGAGTAGTTCATTGGAAGGTGAGACCCTCTCAGAGACACCTTGACAGAACTTCTAGGTATGGTTGCGGTCTTCGCTAGTTTTAACGCTTCTGCCTCGCTTACAGTAGATAGTAGATAGCACTCTATCAGATGTTCAAGCATATCCAAACACCACGTCACGCATCCATTTCGCAGCATTCCCCTAATCCATAATGCCCATATTTAACCCCTCTGAGCAATCTGCTCAGTCTTCCTCCCCACCTCCCCCTCCCTCTTCCTCAAATCATCATCACAGATATCAGTGAAATCCTCCACCTCGGCAATCCTTCTCACTTCAATCGTAGATCTTTATTCTCCTATGTCAGTTCACCAGCCCCCAATCCATACAGGGTAATCACAACAAAGCTTCCCTGAAACATCAAAATCATCGAAATTGAAGGGAAAAAACGAAATCAACACAGGACTCGCCTCCACCTGACAAGGACACCTCTTCGCCCACCCCACCACCTCCTCCACACTATCAACCTTTGATCACCCATCATCCACAGACTAGCTCATTAATGGAGAATGGGCAATTCTGAGCCTCCATTCTCATACTGCCACCCTTCATGGTATCCGTCTACTTATCAGAACCTGGGTCTGTTTATAATGTCGAGGAAAGTACTGAGGTGTACTGGTGACATGCAACTTCATCGTTCCTAACAAATCTTGAGTCCATATCCGTTTTTCTATGGATATACCCTAGAGTACCTGCATATAGGTATGATCTCTAGAATCAATTCCAGCAAGAGGCTCTCTACATTTCCATCGGGACCTTCTACCTTGCCAAGATATTTGTGGAAGCTCACCAGCTCACATCCAAATCTTGCGCTACGAGAACTCTACTGTCATCATAGCCAGATTTTCATTCCACTATGAAAAGATGTCCCCCACAAAGGTTTTCAGTCTTGTAAATATCCGTTTCAGTAGACGCTTTGATGATTCTTAGTAATGCAGTCATCTAAGTCTTCATAAGTCACAATGTCTTTCAGGATGTTAAGCGGGGTTGTTGGTCACAGTCAATTATCACAGATAGTTCTACAAAACCATTTATGATAGGTGATTCAGACCCGAAGACACTTCAATTCTGCGGCAATCTGTCTACGAGTATCCACCCCACAACCACCAGATCCTCCCATCCCCTCAAAGTCCCGCCATTTTGGGAGTAATCATCGGAGCCTGGATACCAACACCAAACATATCCACAACCCAACCATCAACCCAGTGCTTGTTCTTGATATCGGTGTACTTGCGGCATACCCTGTTGACGCAGCGCTGGCGTGGCTCACCGTCGTTCTTTCCGCCAGCCATGGACTGGTTGTTGATGACGCCACAGAAGAGGGTGACGCCACTCTTGGTGGGCTTTCCGTTCTCGCCGGGGATCTTGACGTCGTAGAGCTGGCGGCATTGGTAGAACTCACCGATAAAAGGTGAGGAGGAGGTCTTGCGCTTCTTGGCTGGGACGGGGGTGGGAGTGACGGGCGCGGCGGGGGTGGAGAGGGAGTTGCGGTTCTGGAGGTAGCAT